>Ga0334886_1002810_pt1 | contig 16487 bp, 15 predicted proteins | sample GraSluR1_MG_9_FD_207232 | JGI IMG/M metagenome (GOLD analysis project Ga0334886, IMG submission 207232) | Sludge microbial communities from methane-producing bioreactor in Wageningen University, Netherlands - Granular Sludge_27_06-R1 | ecosystem: Engineered > Bioreactor > Anaerobic >...
AATTAACATTATAATGGATAATTTATGTATTGGGGATGCTTTCGCATCTCCTTTTATATTTTTTGCAGTATTTAATAACTCTTTTGCCTACAAAAATTATACACTAAGACTACGCACTAAAAATAGCATTTAAAAAAGAAAATTTAGATGAATTTAAAATAAAGATTATAAACTATATTTTATGGTATAATAATAGATGAAAATTATTGGTGTAGTTGATATAAAGGTTTACCCCTGTTATAAGGGAGCTATTGGTGAATAGAAGTAACCAATGAGGGGGTGAGCCTTATGGAGAAATACATAGGAGATGTAATCTTATCAGTAGCAATACTGATTGGGTTAATTATAATATGTAATTCTAAACACCCTATTGAAATACAATTAACAATAAAAGATTTGCATTTAAAGATAGGTTCCAAAAGAAAAGAAGATAAGTAGCTGTAACTACTTATCTTCCAATTAAATTTTATATCAACACTTGAAGCTAATAGCTCCCTTACCTTTATTATACCAAATTATTTCAAAAAATAAACATGGAGATGAAAATATTTTGATTATAATTTTGTTAATTTTAAATATGATAGTATGGTTTATTGCTATAGCGGCTATTAGAGGAAAAAATTTCGAATTAAAATATAAAAAAATATCACTAAAATGTAAAGTTTATAAAGATAATGAGTAACATTCTATAATAATAGGGAATGAATATTTATGCAGTATTAAAAAGTATTTTCCCGGAAAATTTTCTCATATCATTGTATTATTATACAAATTATTGTAGTTTATACATAATAATATGCAAAAATAAATATAAAACTTAACTATATTCACTTTTTATCAAGATAAATTTGTTTAGTTATACCTATTTACTTTCTAAATTATTTATTTTTCTTTTTTGACTTTAACATTAATAATAATTTTCCATCCACCATAAGAATAATAAAACTTATTATTTCCCCTAAAAGAATTATCTTTTCTATATTAGTTACATTAGTTATATACCTGTCATAAACATTACTAAAGCCACTTTCATTGGCATTCTTAAGCTGCATATTTTCGAAATAAGTTTTTCTATAAAAACTTATTTCGAAAATATTGTCATTTGGTAGATATTTATTATCAATGGTTATATTAAATTTTATTAGACTGAAAATTATAATTATACTGGCTAAACACAATAGTATCTTTGAAGAAGTAAAGAAAATTTCTTTCTTATTATTTCTTAATATCTCACCAAAATAATTAGTTTTAAGTTTCTCTTTAAAAAATGCTGCTAAGCTTTTAAAATATTTTAATGCTATTTTTATTAGAAGAATAATCCCGCAAATACCTATTATAAAATAGAATATTCGTGTATACTGAAAACTTATTTTCTTTAATGTTGTATAGTTAACTATACTGTATAAGGATAAGCCTCCTCCTAGCGTTCTGCTCAAATTATTATTAATATTCTTATAAGTGGTTTTTGCCGTTTCCCTAGTGGAAAATATATCCAAAAACAAACTTTCATTTTTATTCTTTGTGCTATAGGAGGTATAGGGAACATATACCCTTTCATAGGCATCTTCTGAGATGCTGTAAGCAAAAGATTGATTTTCTCTATATACGCCAACAATTTTGTAATTTTCATCATTTAAAGAAATAATGTTTCCAACTACTTTAGTGCTTTTAAATAGATCATTAGCCAAAACATCACTTATTACTACAATCTTATTCCCATTTTCTACAGATAAAAAGTCAATTTTGCCCCCTGCTATCATTTTATAAGGGTATAAACTAAAATAGTTTTCATCTGTTAACACCATTTTTGTTTTTGCTTTTTTACCAGGTGAATTACCGTATTTATTCTTTACATCACACAAAGTTTCCTTATAGCCTGTAAAGGTAAGTTCTTTATATTTTTCCTTTACTTTATTGAGGTCGTCAAAGGTTATACCGTTGTCCTTTGTATTCAAACTTTTACTTATTTTTTTGTATTCTAATATATTGGAAACATTTTTGTTTAAAGCTAAATTAAAATAAGTACTCAATATAATCAGCAGAATTAACACAATTAAACTTATTATGAATCTTAATTTTATCATTCTTCTTATATTCACAAAATCACCTCTACTAATTTCCCGTATCCAATTTAACTTCTGAGTTGTCATCTATAGCTTTAGAGGTGCTCATTACAATGCCAAGATTATTACTTGGAAGTGATCCTTCATCTTCCGGTTTGATGGAACAATTTTCATCATCGGAAGCTACCACCTGTACCTGAACCTTTTGAACATATTCATAATATCCTAAGGCCCCACCCTTTTGGCTTACAACATATATGTAATTCAAACCATTGTCTTCAGTCAAACAACTTTTTGGTATTACATTGTCATATCTTTTTGTATTGTCTGCAGTACTTATAATAACATTGTCATCTTCTTTAAGGTTTGGTTTACCATCTATACTAGCGGAAAATTCATATTCATTTGTTTGATCATTATATTGTTTTTGTAAAACGTTAGCAGTTAATTCTTTTGCCGAATTATTATTATCACTACTGGAGGTTATAATATTCACTTTATCACCTACTGCAATATTTTTTGCATCATTAGAATTATTAGTCCAATTAACGAGAAAATCAGGATGGCTTGCTACAATTTCAAACAATGGATTACCACCTGCTCCAGTACTGACACTGCTAAGTGATGATTTACTGGAATTTGAGCTTTCAGTTCCATTTTGTGAATTTACAGCTACTATTTTCCCATCTATATCTGACAATATACTCCCATCTGAAGTTAATCCCTTACGAATCTGTTTGTATTTCATATTCTCCGTATACAATTGAAATTGATATTCCTTAATCTTATTCTGATCAGGATTAGGTGATTTTTTTAAAGCTTCTATTTGATTTTGAAGGTTTATTATTGTGGCCTTTTCTTCTCTTTCACTTAAAGTTATTGCATTATTATCTACTTTAGCTAAAACATCTCCCTTTTTAATATCTTGATTTATCTTTACAAGAACGTTGGTAACATTCCAACTATTCATAGCATAAATTTTATGAGTATTTGCATATTTTATAGTTCCTTCTGTCTGATAATTATTCCCTATAGTTCCTGACTTCAAAGTAACTACACTAACTTCAGGAAGCAGCATATTTTTTATGGTTTTAGAAAAATATGTGCAGAAAACTATAATAGCAATGAAAATTATAATAATTATATTAATAGTCTTATTTCTTTTATTCATATAAATCCTCCTATTTTAACCTGACTAACTTGGCGTAAGTCTCCCACGCACTCTGTACAGCGATTTACACAAAATCAAAAATAAGATTTTGGTTCTCTGCTTTTCTTCAAGTAGGAGTTCAACGCCAAGTAAGCCATGCATTCGTAGTTCTAAAATTCAGATGGGGTAAAAGAATCCCCACCTGAATTAAGAACTTACTTCAAATCAAGATGCTGTATTCCTTCCATCAGTTGTTTTTCCCCTTTTAAGAATATAAGTATTGATGGAATCATAAATAATACTCCTGCTGCAAAAGCTACTCTAAGCTCTGTTTGATTAATTTGTGATAAAAAAATAGACATGGGTTGTTTTGCATTTTCCAGCAAAATTAAAGGTTGTTCTATCATATTCCAGTTATCTAAGAAACTGAGTATGGCAAGTGAAGCCACTGCACCTTTGCATTGAGGCAGTATAATTTTAAATAATATCTGAATGTGGTTAGCGCCATCAACCTTTGCTGACTGACACTGTTCGTCAGGAATAGATTTTATAAACTGGGTTAACAAGAATACACCAAAGGTTGAAAACATTCCTGGAAGTATTACTGAGGCATAGCTGCCTACTAAATTCATTTTTTTAAGAATAATATATATCGGTACAAGAGTTACCTGATAGGGCATTAGCATAAGTAAAATAAACATAAAAAATATAGGTTTATTAAATGGAAAATTTATCTTTGCAAAGGCATAAGCTCCTAAAACAGATATTAATATTTGCCCAATAACTGTAGGCAGTGTAAGTATTATAGAATTCCAAAATTTCAATAAAAATTGAGGGCTTCTAAGAAAAACCTCATAATATTGAATTAATGTAAAAGAGTTGGGCACAATATGAAAACTATAATTTGAAAGTGACTGCTGAACTTCTCCACTGTCCATAAATGAACTAGATATCATATATACTACCGGCAATAAGGCACAGACGGCAAAAGTAATTAAAATTAAGTATTTGATTACTTTTAAAAATATATTTTCTTTTACTTCTTTTATCATAATCATCCTTCCTTATGCATCATATTTATTCTGAAATTTAAATAAAAAATAAATGGAAACTGATATAAAAATAAAAACTATAACTGATGCGGTGGAAAGTCTTTGATAATTTAAATTGGCAAAATTATTGTTTATAAAATGCTGCAGCATATAAATACTAGAATCAGGATATTGTCCTGAAAGCAGGTAGGCCTCTCTATAAATTTTCAATGAATTTATAAGTGAAATTATAAATACAAAGAATATGGTGGGAACTATTAGTGGTAAAGTAATATTAAAAAAAATACCCACCTTTCCATAGCCGTCAATGGCTGCTGCCTCATAATATTCCTTTGGTACATTGTTTAGTCCTGCAAGAAATATTATCATATTGTAGCCGCAATTTTTCCATACATAAAGTAAAACAAGAATAAAAAATGACCAGCCTGTACTAAGATAATCAGGCCCAGCAATTCCCAGCATAGAAAGCAGCTGATTCACAGTACCTGTATGGGCAAAGAATATCTGCCATACAAGCACTACAGAGGCTACAGGAATAACCAGTGGTAAAGTTAATATTGTTCTAAAGAAGGAACCTCTTTTTATCTTACTATTCAAAATAATAGTGATTCCTAAAGATATTATCATAACTAATGGTACACTTATTAAATTAAATAACAATGTATTTTTAACTGCTAATTGAAAGGCACTATTATTAAATAAATCTATAAAATTTTTAAAACCAACATACTCTACATTTCCAGCTCCTTGTGTAAAACAATACACCAAACTTATTATGAAAGGAATTCCAAAGAATAACAGAAATCCTATTATGGATGGAGTTGCAAATATATATCCAATTATACTTTCACGCTTATTATAATTCACTATCTCTATTCACTCCCTTACTGGTTAAAAATAATGCTTAATTGAATATAGATACTATTACCTTTGAAGCTGTAACTGTGGATCCATCTTTTTTAGTCCACACCTCTACAAATGAATTCACTTTAATATCAGATATGGAGCCAGCTGAATCTGTTGCAACTGAATGCTGTGCTCCTTTGCCAGATACAGTTCTAACAGTTATATTGGTATCTTTAGTAACTTCAAAAATATCTAAGCTTTTATCATACTCTGGTGAACCTTTTTTATATCCTACTCCTACCCCATTAGATTTTTTGCTTGTTTTTGTAATATTTATCTTGTTTCCATTTACTTCTGTTACAGTACCCATTAAGTCTGAATTATTTGTTTTGTTGCTTGGTGATGTTGTATCCGAAGACTTATTATTGTTAGAGTTGCTGTTTTGTATTGAAGATTCGTTATTAGCATTTTTATTTCCAGTTGAACATCCTGTTAGAAATATAAAAATAATTATACTAACTACACTTATTACAATTTTAATATTATGTTTACTTTTCATTATAAATCCTCCTCGTATAATAAGTTTATAGTCAGTTAAATAACTGCTATAGACTTATTTATTTTTTATATTTTGTATAGATTAAGGAAGCATCTCTATTTTTCTAATTGGGATTCTCCCAATTCAATATTGCTGATTCTTTTACTTTCCAATCTATACATTTTAACTTACTATTTATCAAAGAATTTCCTAATGCTAAAATAGTCCTAATGGAACTTTAGCAAAGGTTACTGCTTTTTTCTCCTGCAAAACTTATTGTTATTGCCTAGAAAGCTTGCAGCCTGACCAAAGTATCACATTCTGCTTACACAAATGTTGCATCTCTTTTCGTAGCCGCCAGCAAGGTTTTTCGTCTGGATAAATGCTAATTACGCGAGGTTGCAGTCAGTACTTTGGATTAGGATAATTCCTTTCTAATTTCCTAATTATTTTTGAAAGGTGGTGATTTCATGAAGAAATTAGATTACTTATCAACTCTATTTGTTGGTATCGATATTGGTGCGAGACAAAATGTTGTCTCTGCTATTAATTTTGATCAAGAATTTTTGATTAAAATGGAACCTGTTCCTAATACACAATTTGGTGCAGAGAAATTAGAATCCATGCTTGTTAAGGTGTTAGAAAAGAATACTTTTAAAACTGTAATAATGTGCTTAGAATCTACGTCCTTTTACGGAGTACACATTGCCAATTTTTTATCTTCAAGTGAAAGACTTATACCTTACAAGCCTTATGTTTACTGCTTAAACCCTAAGGAAGTTGCTAACTACAAAGATTCCTTCAATTCTCTTGATAAAAATGACAGCATAGACTCTTTTGTTATTGCTGATTTTGCAAGAGTTGGCAGAATTCATACTGAACCCTGGCGGGGTTCTCAATATCTTGCTCTGCAAAGACTTACAAGACACAGGCTTCATATTGTTGAATGCCTAACTAGAGAAAAGACTTACATGTTATCCAATGTATTTCTCAAGTTTAGTGAATTTGCTTTGTTACAGGGTGATGATCATCCTTTTTCTAATAAATATGGTGCTACTGCGTCATCTATATTGACAGATTTTCTTTCTTCTGAAGATATTGCAAATACTTCAATTGAAGATCTTGTTGACTTCGTCAATAAAAAAAGTCGCAAGAGGATTTCTGATCCACAGATGACTGCTGAAATTCTGCAGCAGGCTGCACGTAATTCATACCGCCTTGATAAATGCTTGTATGAACCTTTAACAATATCAATTGCCTGCTCTTTTAATTGTATTCAAGCTTTTGAGAAGGAACTTAAAGCTATTAACAAGGCTATTGAAAAAGCTGTTATGGGAATGAATCCGGTGGAATATCAAATTTTAATGTCTATCCCCGGTTTTGGCCCTGTTTACTCTAGCGGTATTCTTTCAGAATTAGGTAGTGTTCATTCTTTCCCTAATAACAATGCCATTGCTAAATACGCTGGCATCGTATGGAAAGAAAATCAGTCTGGTGGTTTTAAAGCTGAAAATACACCAATGAACAAAGCAGGTAACCGTTATTTACGCTATTATCTGATAGAAGCTGCGGGAAGTATTATAAAGTATATCCCTGAATATAAAGAATTCTATCAGAAGAAATTTGCTGAAGTAACTACACATCAGCATAAACGAGCACTCGCATTAACATCTCGTAAATTGATTCGTTTGATTTTTGGATTGCTGGCTAAAAATCAACTCTACTCTTCAAATAGGGTAGATAAATAAACAGTTTTACACGAACATACGTTCTTATTCTAACGTATGCTTGTTAAAGTTACCCATTTTTTTCAAAATCATTTGATTTTCTTTTCATTTTGTTCTTGACATATCACCAAATTGCTTTATAACAAAAGCAATTCTGGCTTTTCAATATACTTTTTAAGCGTAGATAAAAATTGAGCAGCTACAGCCCCATCCACCGCTCTATGATCTGCAGTAAGAGATAAATTCATAAGTGGTTTTATTACTATTTCGCCATCTTCAACTACTGGTGTTTCTGTTATTTTATTGACGCCTAGTATAGCAACTTCTGGTTGATTTATAATAGGAGAGAAGTACTCTATACCGAACATACCTAAATTTGTTATAGTAAACGTTCCACCTTTTATACTATCAGATGCCAGTTCATTATTTTTTGCTTTTCCAGCCAATTCTTTAACCTCTTTAGAAATTTCTTCTACCCCCTTATTATTTGCATATTTGATAACCGGAACTATTAATCCTTGATCTAAAGCTACTGCTACTCCCATATTCACATAGTTTCTCATAATCAATTCATTTCCAGCAACAGAACAATTGAGCAAAGGGAATTGTAACAATACCTTTGAAACTATTTTTATCAATAGATCTGTATAGGTTATCTTACATATATCTTTAAAATCATTCTTCAATTTCTTTAAATTACTGGTATCTACCTTTATATCATAAGTAACTGTCGGTGATGTATTCCAGCTTTCACTCATTCTTGCGGAGATTACTTTTCTCATAGGTGATAATTCAATCTTTTCCTCAGAATAAACTCCGTTATTCACAATTTCATTGACTGCACTGCTATTATTAAAATTAAGTACATCCTCTTTCATTATTCTTCTTTCTGAATTTATTTCTTTAAGATCCACATTTAAATCCTTTGCTAATTTATAAGCTGTAGGTGATACTTTAACTTTATTATTTTCTATATATTTTTTTACATCTTCCAGTACTATTCTTCCCTCTGGCCCTGTTCCTGTAATAATCTCAAAGTCTAAATTATTTTCAAGGACAAGTTTTTTTGCTGCAGGGGATATTTTCACTCTTCCCTCTTTAACCTTGGTAATTGTATTAGCTTTTTCTTCTTCTTTTCCCTTGATATTGTCAATTTCCACACCTTCTTCTGCTGAATCCCCATTGGCTTCCTTTAACAAATCATATATATCCTCATCTGCATCTGCAATTATGGCTACAGCCTTTAAACACTCTACAGTTTCTCCTTCCTCAGCTAGTATTTTTCTCACAACTCCACTTACTTTGGATTCGATTTCATTAGTTAATTTATCAGTAGTGACATCAAATAATATTTCTCCCTCTTTAATTTCTTCACCGACTTTTTTATGCCACTTTTCTATTTCTCCTTCTGTCATAGTCAATCCAAGTTTTGGCATTACAACTAAACTACCCATAAATGATCCTCCCTTATTCAAAATTTAATACATAAAGCATAGAGATGCAATTTATCCTATCAGTGATTTAGTAGCTTCTAGTATTTTCTTAGCATTCGGAATTACAAAACCTTCAAGACCTGGAGAATATGGTATAGGCGTATTAAGAGAGGCAACTCTCATTACTGGTGCATCTAAATAATCAAATATTTTCTCATTTATTTCTGCTGAAATCTCTCCACTATAGGCTCCTCTTCTATTTTCTTCAGTGACAATAAGAACTCTGTTAGTTTTCTTTATAGAATCAAATATAGTTTCTTTATCCAGCGGGAATAATGTTCTTGGATCTATTACTTCTGCATCTATTCCATTCTTTTCTAATTGTTTTGCAGCTTTTAAAGATTCATGTACCATTCTTCCTGTAGCTATAATTGTAATATCTTTTCCCTCTCTTTTTATATCTGCTACCCCAAAAGGTATAGCTTTTATTTCTTCAGGTACTTCTCCTTTCATGACGTAAAGCATCTTGTGTTCCATAAATATAACTGGATTATCATCCTCAATGGCAGTAATTATAAGCCCTGCTGCATCTGCTGGAGTTGATGGATAAACTACTTTGAGCCCAGGTATATGAGTAAACCAGGCTTCTAATGATTGAGAATGTTGTGCTGAAGCGCCTACGCCTGCACCGCAAGGCATTCTTACAACCAAAGGTAAATTCATTTTTCCTCCAGTCATATATCTAAGCTTAGCAGCTTGATTTACAATCATATCCATAGCTACTGTGGAAAAATCCATAAACATCAATTCTGCAATAGGTCTTAAACCTGTAGCTGCAGCACCTATAGCACAGCCTAAAATAGCACCTTCAGATATGGGTGTATCTCTAACTCTCATTTCTCCAAATTCTTTATGCATGCCTGAAGTTACACCAAAGCATCCTCCAAAAGGACCCACATCCTCTCCAAATATAAAAACGTTTTCATCTTCCAACATTTTAATTCTCATACCTTCTCTTATGGCCTCTGAATAACTCATAGTCTTCATATTATTCCATCCCTTCTTTAATATCAGAATATATATCTTCAAAAACAGTTTCTAATTCTGGATAAGGACTATTATTTGCAAAATTTACAGCTTCTGAAATTTCTCCATCAATATCCTGTTGTATCTTATTCAATTCTTCTTCACTTGCAATTTTTTTATATATAATATATTTTTCAGTACGTAATATAGGATCTTTTTTTAACCATTCTTCCTGTTCTCCTTCTGGCTTATATATGCCAGGATCTCCTTCATAATGACCTCTGTGTCTATAGGTCTTAAATTCAAGAAGCGTTGCTCCAGCACCTTCTCTTGCTCTATCTATAGCTTTTTTTGCAGACTCATAAACTGCCAGTACATCATTTCCATCTACTATGATTCCAGGTATTCCATAAGATGAAGCTCTATCTGCTACATCTACTATCTTTTGATGCCTCTTTTGACTTACTGAAATTCCATAGCCATTATTTTCACACACAAATACTATAGGCAAATTCCATACACTTGCCATATTTAACGCTTCATGAAATGTACCTTGATTTGTGGAAGCATCACCAAAGAAACATATAGAAACCTGTTTTGTTCCTTTATATTGGGCAGATAATCCTGCACCTAAGCATATGTCATGGCCAGCACCTACTATACCATTGGCTCCTAATATTCCTTTAGTAGCATCAGCAATATGCATAGATCCTCCTTTTCCCTTACCATAACCAGTTGCCTTTCCAAATAATTCAGCCATCATAAAATTCAATTCTCCACCCTTTGCAATAATATGTCCATGACCTCTATGAGTGCTGGTTATATAGTCATTCTCATTTAAATTTGCAGAAACACCTGTTGCCACTGCCTCTTCTCCTATATATAGATGCACAAATCCTGGTATTTTACCTTCAGCAAATAGATTCATAGCTGTTTCTTCAAATTTTCTTATTCTAAGCATAGTCTTATACATACTAATAACAGTATCATTATTTACTTTTACCATGACAATCCCTCCATAATAATATAATAGTATAGAAAACAATAATATTTTAAAGGCTTCTTCGTAGTATTTTTCAGTACATTTACTATATACAGCAAAAGGCATGCCAAAATCAGCATGACTTTCTGTTGTTCCCTTTGGATCCTATTAAATTAAATATCCATGAGACATCCTCTACATTTTGTACTCTCATCACATTTAGATAAATTATACTACTATCATATAAAAAGTCCAAATGTGGAAAATATTTTTCTCTAAATGGGAAATTTCCATTATAATTCCCATTTAAAAACTTTTAGAATAGTTATTAATATCATATATTTTAATTTTTCTATATAATGTTGATTTACCTATACCTATAAGTTTACTTGCTTCAACTACGTTTCCATTACAATTTTTCAGAGCTTTTAAAATAAGATCCTTTTCTCTTTCTTTAAGGGTTTCTACATTGCCTTCATTGAATTTATTTTCATTAATATTTTTACTGTTTCTATATACAAATGAATAATTAATAATTTCATCTTTTGATAAATAATATGCCCTTTGTACTACATTTTCAAGTTCTCTAACATTTCCTGGCCAATTGTGACTTTTAATTTCATTTATAAATGTTTCTCCAAAAATCTTTTTATATTTACAGTTTTTATTATTTAATCTATCTAAAAATAAATTTGCACACAATACTATATCCTCTTTTCTTTTCCTTAAAGGAGGAATGTGTATACTGAAAACATTTAATCTATAATATAAATCACTTCTAAAGTTATTTATTTCAGTTTCTCTATATAAATCTCTGTTGGTTGCAGCTAATACTCGCACATTCAATTTTCTTTCATACTTTCCGCCAAGCCTGGTTATTGTATGATTATCTAAAACTCTTAGAAGTTTAGATTGTACCTCTAGCGGAAGTTCTCCAATCTCATCCAAAAATATAGTCCCACCATTGGCTAATTCAAATTTACCTGGATACCCTTCTTTAGAGGCTCCTGTAAAGGCTCCTGCCTCGTAACCAAAAATTTCACTTTCCACTAGATTTTTAGGAAGAGCTGCACAATTTATTGCTACAAAAGGTCCATCTCTTCTACTGCTCTCATTGTGAATTGAATGAGCAAATAATTCTTTACCTGTACCACTTTCTCCCATTATAAGTACTGAACATTCATTTTTTGCAATATTCTTAGCTTCATCTATTATAGACAGCATTTTAGGATCTTCAGTCATAATATTTTCAAAGGAGTATTTTGAAGAAAATCCCATCATTTTATTTATAACACTTCTTACATTCTTTAAATTTTTCACAATAATTACAAGTCCCTTTTGAATACCAGATATTTCAACAGGTGTGATATTTATATTACATTCTATTCTGTGTTTTTTTACGTGTAAAATAGCTTCTCTATCAGAAATTCTCATATCTTTTGTATTATCTGTATTTTTTATAACATCTTTAAATAGAAATTTTATATCTAAATCATATATTTCTTCCTTAGATATTTTTAGTATATTACATAATTTTGAATTAAAATTTTTTAATCTAAAATCATTATCCATAACTAATAGACCATCATCAATGGAATTAAAAGCCGCATCTACTAATTTTCTCTGTTCAATCATTGAAAATTGCTTTTGTATAGTATCTGCAGCTTCAACTACTATTCCTATGGTGTGTGAATGAAAGTTAGAAAAATTTCCTGATAAATTTATACATCCTATAATATTACCTTCGCTGTCGTGTATAGGTGATGCTGAACAAGTCCATTGATGCTGTTTTTTGCAATAGTGTTCTGCTCCCAATATTTGCATTGGTTTATTTAAATAAATACTTGTACCTATAGCATTAGTACCTACATCCTTTTCTAACCAGCAACAGCCTTTTAAAAAACTTAATTTTCTATTTTCATCCATTATGGTCTCATTTCCTATTACTTTTAGAATAACTGCATTTTCATCTGTCAAAATAATGGAATAGTTAGATTCCTTTAAAAGATTGTATAGATCCAGCATTACCGGTAAGGCTATCTGTATAAGTTCTTTTTTATTGTCCAATATTCTATTTAACTTTTCTATAGATACTTTTTTACCTTCTCCCATATTGGGATTTACATTTAAACCTTTACATCTCATCCAAGAGTTCAATATATCCTGTCTCATATCTTTAGATACTCTATTATGATTTACAAACTCATCCCATATTTTTTCTATCTTTGCTGAATAGTTCATAAATATTCTCACCCCCTAAAAGGTATAAAAGTTTTATAATTAAGCTGTGCTTTTATATAATTTATTTCCTAAATAAATTATAATCTATTATATTTATCTAAATCAACCCACCTATGAAAGAGAGGTTATCTTAAAAGGATTAAATATTCATTAAATTTGAAAATACCTTCATGTAATTACGCAAAATTATATTAATAACTAAAAAAAACTGCCTCACAATACCATATATATGTATTGTAAGACAGATATATATTAATTGATATTTTATTAATGTACTAATAACTCTGTCTATTAAAATTTTTTAGAGTTTCCATTCCTTCAAAAGCTTTATAAGAACTACGTACAAAAGGACCTGAAGCTACAAATTTAAACCCTTTATTTGAAGCTGTATACTTATAATCATTAAACTTTTCTATTGATACATATTCTACTACTGGTACATGTTTTTGAGACGGAGAAAGATATTGTCCTAAAGTTAATACATCACATTTAACAGAAATTAAATCATCCATTACCTTCTCTACTTCTTCCTGTTTTTCTCCAATCCCCAGCATAATTCCAGATTTAGTATATATTCTTTCATCCATACGCTTACATTGATTTAAAAGCTCAATGGATCTTTCATAAACTGCTTTAGGTCTAACCTTTTTATATAATCTTGGAATTGTCTCTATATTATGATTGATTATATCTGGCTTTGCCTCTACTATCTTTCTAAGAGCTTGCCAATTTCCCTTTAAATCTGGTATTAGAAGTTCTATAGTAGAATTAGGATTTAATTTTCTTAAGGCATTAACAATTTTAACAAAATGATCTGCTCCTCCATCTCCTAAATCATCTCTAGTAACAGAAGTTATAACTACATGCTTAAGTCCTAATTTTTTACTAGCTATTGCTACATTTACTGGCTCTTCACTATCAAGATCTCTAGGTAATCCTTTTCTTACAGCACAAAATCTGCAGTTTCTTGTGCAAACATCTCCCATAACCATAAAGGTAGCAGTTTTATTTTTAAAACACTTTCCTATATTAGGACAATTTGCACTTTCACAGACAGTATGAAGTGATAGTTTTTTAAGCATACTTTCCATTTCTTCTAATACTTGCATTTCTGGTGCTTTCACTTTAAGCCATTCAGGTCTTTCAGACATAATATCACTCCCTATCTAATCAATAAGCATCTTTAAAATTTAATTTATATAAACCTAATAGTAATCGGATAAATCTTCTATATTAGCTTTATCAATTAATTCCATATGAAAAGTTTTCTCAAATTGTATCTTAACGTTATATAGTATTTCATCATAATATACATCTGAAATAAAGTCTTCAAGAGAACATATTCCAAATTTGGTTATACCGCAGGGATTTATTAGTGCAAAGTGATCTTTATTTATAGAAATATTAAAAGAAAATCCATGCTTGGTTATCCATCTTCTAAGTGCCACCCCTATAGCTGCAATTTTAGCATCATCTATCCATACTCCAGTGTACTTAGCTTTTCTTCCAGCTTTTATATGATATATCTGTAAAGTTCTAATTATTACTTCTTCTAATTTTCTTAAATATAAGTGAGCATCTATATTAAATTTATTTAGATTTAATATAGGATAAGCTACTAGTTGTCCTGGGCCATGATAAGTAATATTTCCTCCTCTTGTACTTTCATACAACTCTATTCCCAATTCCTTTAATTTTTTCTCTGAAATAAGTAAATTTTCTCTACCACCTGCTTTTCCGATGGTAATAACAGGACTATGCTGAAGCAATAATAATATACCATCTATTTTACCGCTACTTACAATATCAAAAGCTTTTTTCTGTAATTCAAGTCCTTCTTTATAGGATATAAAATCTTTTAATTCAGTAACATAACAACTTTTCAAAATTTTCGCCTTCTTTCTTTGATGAGGCCAATTATCTTTTTATTCAATATATTATTTTGAATACAACACATATTAATTTTAATTTATAATAATTCTCTTATTATAAATTTATAGCAATTTTTATACCAATTCTTATACTTGAATATTAAATTAAGCTTTTAAACTAAATATATTATAATAGAATACTTATTTACCTATTATAACTTCATGGATTTCAATGTGTTAAATATTTTATATACATTATAATAGAAATTTATATTAAAAATAGCTCTCAAAATGGGAATAATTTTCTCATATTCCCATTTTGAGAGCTAAAATTCTATCAAGAGATTTATTATTTATTTTTATCCCATGATTACAAGGACACTAATTCTCTACTTTCATCACAAGCTGTACAGTGTTTCACGCAAAATTAAAGAGCTCTGAGTTACGTTTATTAAAATGCTCCAGATCCACCGCCGCCGCCTCCAGAACAATCTCCTCCACCAGAAAATCCGCCAAAATTGCTGCTATCCCCATTATCTGAAGTAAAATTATTAATATTATCATCAATATCATCCCATAACATTAAACCAATATAAAAATATGGATAATAATATAGCTGATTCATATATAAATTTTCAGTATTATCATCATATACTAATTTTTCTGAATAAAATTCAAGAAAATCTTTATCTATGTCTAATGCTATTGCATAAATTAAAATATCATCAATACATTGATTATTTATAGCTTCATGCTGTTTACATGCGCACTCTTCAATATAGTTTTTATATGCTTTCCACATTAGGAATCTAAAATTAATATGATATACTATAAAAAGAATATATTTTACTAGAAATACAATTTATATTGTAAAAGGGGTGTATTAATGAAAGTAGTTTGCATTGGAGACAGTTTAACCTATGGGTATGGAGTATATTCAGATGAATGCTGGGTTGAATTACTTGGCAAAAATTTAGATATAGAAGTCATAAATAAAGGTGTTAATGGTGATACTACTGCTGGAATATTATCAAGATCCAATAAAGATATATTACAATTAAAGCCTTCTCACACTATAATCATGGCAGGAACTAATGACTTACTCTTAAATTATCCTCTAGATAATATTATTGATAATATTAAATTTATATTAGAAGAAATTAAAATAAATAATATAATTCCCATTTTAGGTCTGCAACCACCTATTGTTAATGATCTTGCCATAAAACACTGGGATAAGTACATAGATTATAAAAAAGTTAATGAAAATTTATTAGAATATATAAAAATACTACAAACCTTTGCCTGTAAAAATAACATTGATTTTATAAACTTCTATGACTATTTTATAAAAACTAAGGATATAATTAACTTATATAGCGATGGAATCCATCCAAATAGCCTAGGTCATAAATTAATGTTTGAAATTATTATTGAAGCAAGTTCTTAATTCAGGTGGGGATTCTTTTACCCCATCTGAATTTTAGAACTGCAAATGCATGGCTTACTTGGCGTCGAACTCCCACTTGAAGAAAAGCAGAGAACCAAAATCTTTTTT
>Ga0334886_1002812_pt1 | contig 16485 bp, 13 predicted proteins | sample GraSluR1_MG_9_FD_207232 | JGI IMG/M metagenome (GOLD analysis project Ga0334886, IMG submission 207232) | Sludge microbial communities from methane-producing bioreactor in Wageningen University, Netherlands - Granular Sludge_27_06-R1 | ecosystem: Engineered > Bioreactor > Anaerobic >...
GTCCTGGCCCAGACGGTTCTGGCTGTTCTTTTTCTGCCCGCGGGCGCCTTTTTTGCCTGGATTGCCGAAGGGGAGGCGAAGCCCTTCGCCCTGTTTTTCGGCCTTGTCTGGACTGCAGGGTGCGGTTTTCTCTTCTTCCGGGGCAGAAGCGCCCTGAAGGCGCTGAAGGAAGGAACCCTTGCCCTGGAGCTTGATTTCGAGGGGGAGGATTCCCCCGGTTCACGGCTGAGGGAGCTCGAATCGCTCCGGAAAGACCGTTTCGTCTCGGAAGAGGAGTACGAAAAAAAGCGGGCGGAGATCCTGGAGGAAAAATGGTGAGCCGGAACTGTCCGATGGGAGCGGCCGGCAGGGGAGAAGGAGGAAGAAGGATGAAGGGTACGGTATGTGTGCTGGCTATGATTCTTGTCTTTGCGGGAGCATGCTTCGGGCTTTCGTTCCCCGACGGGCAGCGGCAGCTCGGTGAGGCCGTCCTCGGGAGCCTCACGGTGAAGGACGGCGCCGTGGTGGTGAACGTTGCGTCCGGAGGCTGCACGGCCAGGGAGTCCTTCAAGGTCCATGTCGAAAAGTCCGGGGGAGCGGAGGGAGACATTCCCCACTATATCCTCACCTTCGAGCGTATCGCCGCCGACGACTGCAAGGCCTTCCTCCCCGAGGGCGTGGACCTGGTCTTCGACCTTGAGAAGGATCTTGGACTCTCGGGGCGGTACACCCTCTCGGTGGCAAACAGGGTCCGCCCGGGGAAAAAACCGCAATAATCCGGCGGATTCCATGACGGCGGCACCGCTCCCCGCCGGCTGCGGAAGGGGCCGTTCTTTCCGGCGGATGAATTTGGACAGGAGGTTTTAGTACGTGAAAATAGCAGTGCTGATCAAGCAGGTTCCCGATTCCGACGACGTGCGCATGGACCCCGAGACGGGGACCATGGTGCGGGAAGGGATGGGGGCCATCGTCAACCCTCTCGACCTGAATGCCCTCCAGGCCGCCCTCGACCTCCGGTCGGCGGCGGGCGGGGAGGTCACGGTGATCACCATGGGGCCTCCCCGGGCCCATGAAGCCCTCCGGGAGTGTCTTTCCATGGGTGCCGACAGGGGGATGCTCCTCACGGACCGGGCCTTCGCGGGCAGCGATACCTGGGCCACCGCCAAGGTGCTGGCCGCGGCGGTGAAGAAGGCGGGGCCCTTCGACCTCGTCCTGGCGGGCGAGAAGGCCACCGACGGCGAGACGGGGCAGGTGGGTCCCGAGACGGCGGCGCTGCTGGGCATGCCCTTCAGCACCTACGTGAGCGCTCTTTCCCTTGCCGACGGAGGAGTGGAGGTCGCCCGGACGGTGGAGGAGGGCATCCAGAGGCAGTTCCTGCCCTTCCCCTGCCTGCTGACGGTCCTCCACGCCCTGAACGAGCCATCCATGCCCACCCTCGCGGGAAAGAAGCGGGCCAGGCGGACGGAGATTCCCCTTGAGGGGATTGCCTCCATCGGCATCTCCCCTGAGGAAACGGGCCTCGGAGGGTCGGCCACCCGGGTGGTGAAGATCTCCTACCCGACCATATCGAGAACGACGGAAATGTTCGACGAGAAGCGGATCGACGAGGGCATCGAACGCCTCGTGGCCGTCCTCCGGGACATGGCGGTCATTTAGGGGGAACGGCAGATGACGGGAAAACAGTTTTTCGTTCTCGGCGAGGTCCGGGACCGGCACATCCATTCCGTCACCTTCGAGTTGACGGGAAAGGCCAGGGAACTGGCGGACACCTGCGGCGGCACGGTGACGGCGGTACTTCTTTCGGGCGGCCTGGCCGACGATCCCGAGTCTCTTCTCCGGAGCGGGGCGGACCGGGTCATGACGGTGGAACACCCGGTCCTGTCCATGTACAACCAGGACGCTGAAGTGAAGGTACTGGCCCATCTCCTGCGGCGGGAGACCCCGGACGTGGTCCTCGCCCCCGCCACAACGTCGGGGCGGACCACCCTGCCCGCACTGGCGGCGGAGCTTGAGACGGGGCTCACCGCAGACTGCACCGGGCTGGAAATGGACCCGGAGACGGGGCTGCTGCTCCAGACCCGGCCCGCCATCGGCGGCAACGTGATGGCTACCATCAAGACCCCCGTGCGCCGCCCCCAGATGGCCACCGTCCGCCCCCGGACCTTCCGGGCTCCGGACCGGAAGGCCGCTGCGGGAGGCGCTGTGATCCGGCCGGAGATCCCGCCGGAGCTGTTCGTGTCCAGGGTGGTCAACCTGGGCTTTGAACGGGGGGAGGACGGCGGCTCCAATATCCAGGACCTGGACGTGGTGGTCTCCGGGGGCAAGGGGCTGAAGCGCCCCGAGAGCTTCCGGATGCTGGAGGAACTGGCGGCCCTTCTCGGCGGAGGGGTGGGGGCCAGCAGGCCTGCCGTGGAGGCCAAGTGGATGGGCTACCCCCACCAGGTGGGCCTTTCCGGCAAGGTGGTGGCCCCAAAGGTCTACATCGCCGCAGGCATCTCGGGAGCGGTGCAGCACCTGGCGGGAATGCAGACCGCCGGTTTCGTGGTGGCGGTGAACAGGGATCCTGACGCCTCCATCTTCCGGGTGGCCGACCTGGGGCTCTGCGGCGACCTGTTCGACATTCTCCCCCGGCTTACGGAGCGGATCAGGAAAGAGGTGGGCGCGGAATGACCCCGGCGAAGTATTCTCCCGTGACGGAGCGGACCGTTCTGGATCTGGCGGCCCTGGTGGGGAAATCCAACGTGGCGGTGGACATGGAGAAGCGCATCGCCTACTCCTACGACGAAGTGCCCCGGTTCTCCTGGGACCGGGAGTACATCGCCGAGGCGGTGGTCTTTCCCGAGACCACGGAGCACGTGTCGGCGGTGCTTGAGTACGCGAACAGGAACCGCATCCCCGTGACGCCCAGGGGGGCGGGCACGGGGCTTTCCGGCGGGGCCGTGCCCTTCGCCGGGGGGATCGTCCTTTCCTTCGAGAAGATGCGGCGGATCCTCGAGCTGGACAAGAAGAACCTCACCATCACCGTGGAACCGGGGGTTGTGACCGCGGAGATCACGAAAGCCGCCCGGCAGGAGGGGCTGCTCTACGCCGGTGACCCCTGCAGCGGCGACGCCTCTTTTGTAGGCGGCAACGTGGCGGAGAACGCAGGGGGCAACAAGGTGGTGAAGTACGGCACCACCGGCAATTCCGTGCTGGCCCTGGAGGCCGTGCTGCCCGACGGAACGGTCACATGGTTCGGCGGGAAGCGCAGGAAGGACGCCACGGGATACGACTTCGCCCATCTCATCGTGGGGTCCGAGGGGACCCTGGCGGTGGTGACGAAGATCATCCTGAAGCTCCTTCCCCTGCCCGGCAAGGTGGTGGATCTCCTGGTCCCCTTCCCGGACGTGGCATCGGCCATCGACTTCGCCCCCCGGATCCAGAGCGAGGGGAAGGTCATCCCGTCCTCCATCGAGTTCATGGACGGCAAGTCCATCCGGCTGGCGGAGCGGTTCCTCAACACGGTCCTCCCCTATGACGACGCCGGTGCCCACCTCGTCATCCAGCTCGAGGGCAACGACCCGAACGTGCTGGCGGACGACATGGAGCGCATCGGCGACCTGTGCCTTGCCTCCGGGGCGCTGGAGGTCTTCGTGGCGGACAACAAGACCACCAGCGACAAGCTCTGGAAGGCCCGGAAGTGCCTTGCGGAGGCCATCATGGCCTTTTATCCCAAGTACAGCCTGGAAGACCTGGTTGTGCCCACCAGCGAAATCCCGAAGCTCATGGCGGAGACCACCAGGCTCTGCGAAAAATACGGTATCGAGGAGGCCAACTTCGGTCACGTGGGCGACGGGAACATGCACGTGAACCTTCTCTTCCCCGAGGAGCGGCCGGACTGGCACGACATCATCGACGCCCTTCTCGACGAGCTTTACGACTTCACCGCCTCCATCGGCGGGACGCTGAGCGGCGAGCACGGCATCGGCCTCAAGCGGCAGAAGTACATGTGCCGGGTTATGGACGGCGCCCAGATGGAGCTCATCCGGAGGGTGAAGCTCGCCTTCGACCCCAACGAAATCTTGAACCCGGGCAAGATGATTTCCTGTCCCGGACGAGGGGAATAAGCAACGGAAGGCGCCCCGGAAGCGGGGCGCCTTTTTCTACTCTTCTCCCGTCCGGTCGTCCCGGATGAGGGCCGCCATCTCCTCCAGGGAGATCCGGGCCGCCCCCTCGGCCCCCTCCAGGAGGCTTTCCGCGAGTTCTCTCTTGATCCCGTGAAGGTCCACGATCTTTTCCTCCACCGTGTCCTTCGCCACGATCCTGTACACGGTGACGGGGCGCTCCTGGCCGATGCGGTGGGCCCGGTCCGAGGCCTGGTCCTCCACGGCGGGGTTCCACCAGGGGTCCATGTGGATCACGTAATCGGCGGCGGTGAGGTTCAGTCCCGTCCCTCCCGCCCGGAGGCTGATGAGGAAGCATTCCTTTTCTCCCCCCTGGAAGGAGGCGATCTGCCGCTCCCGCTCCCGGGACGGAGTGGAGCCGTCCAGGTAGGCGTAGGACACTCCGAGCCCGTCGAGGTATTCGCGGATAATGGAGAGATGGTCCACGAACTGGCTGAAGACGAGGCAGCGGTGCCCCCCCGCCCGGAGTTCTTCCAGGATCTCGCCGAAGGCCTCGAGCCTGGAGGAGGGGAGTCCCGCCTCTTCCGGAAGGACGAGAGAGGGGCTGCAGCAGGCCCTCCGGAGCCTCATGAGCTCTGCAAGGACCACGAAACGCTTGTCCCGCCCGTCTCCGCCGGACTCGATCTTGCCCGTAGCCTCCCTTCGGACGGCCTCGTAGACCGCCCGCTCCTCCCGGGTCATCTCCACCCTCAGGATGATCTCCGTCTTGGGAGGAAGCTCGCTGAGCACCTGGTCCTTGGTCCGCCGGAGAAGGAAGGGCCGGACGAGCTTTTTCAGCCGCGCCGCCGCCCCCTTGTTTCCGTACTTTTCGATGGGCACGGCGAAGCGCCTGGTGAAGCCGTCCAGGGAGCCGAGCAGGCCGGGGTTGAGAAAGCGGAAGAGGTTCCACAGCTCGCCGAGGTTGTTTTCCACCGGCGTTCCCGTGGTGATGACCCGGAAGTCGCCCCGGAGCTTCATGGCGGCGGCGGACCGTTTCGTGCCGCTGTTCTTGATGGCCTGGGCCTCGTCCAGGACCACGGTATGCCACCCCACCGACTCGAGGAGGGCACCGTCGTGCTGCAGGAGGCCGTAGCTGGCCGTCACCACGTCGAAGGGACCCAGCTCTTCCAGGAGCTTCTTCCTGTCGCCGTTCCGGTACTCCTTCACCGACAGGGAGGGAGCGAACCGGGCCGCCTCGGCCGCCCAGTTCGGACAGACCGACACGGGGGCCACCACCAGGGCGGGTCCGCCGGGAGCGCGGGCAAGGAGGGCGGCGAGGACCTGGACGGTCTTGCCGAGGCCCATGTCGTCGGCAAGACAGGCCCCGGCGCCCCAGGCGGCGAGCCGGAGCAGCCACCGGTAGCCGTCGGCCTGGTAGTCCCGGAGCTCTCCCCGGAAGGCGGCGGGAAGGTCCGGATTCAGCCGTTCCGCCTCCGCGGCGAGGTCCAGCCTCCTGTGCCATTCGCCGTCGCCGGAGAAATCCTCTGCCCCGGATGTGAGCCGTTCCACCAGGGGGGCGGAGAGGGGAGAGAACCGGAGGTCGGTTCCCTTCCAGTCACCGGCGGCGGCAAGATCCCAGAGCCCTCTGCGGAGTTCCTCGGTGAGGGCAAGAAATTCACCGTTCCCGAGGGGCAGGAAGCGGCTTCCTCCCTCCGAGATCATGCGGCAGGCCTCCCGGAGGGAGACCACCGTCTCCTCGTCCACCCGGATCTCCCCGGTCAGGGCGAACCAGTCCTTCACCGACCGGACCGAAGCCCTGACGGACGAGGCGCCGGCCTTTCCCCGGATCGACAGCCTGTCTCCCCGGGGCCATTCGATCACGGCCCGGTCACCGAGCTCTCCGGCCTGGAGGAGGAAGTCGAGGCAGAGCTCGGGGGAGTCGAGGATCCACCGGTAGTCGTCCGTCTGCTCTCCTTCCCCCAGGGCGGGGCAGAGCAGACGGACCTCGTCGGCCCTCCGGATCTCCTCGTCAAGGGAACGGAGCGCTTTCATCCTCTTTCCCCCGGAAAGGCCGAACACCGCTTTTCCTCCCGTTCCCGGCCTGCCGGCCGGAGTACCCGGTCCGAGGGGCCGGACGGAAAAGGCGGCGGTGAAGCCCTCCCCGCCGGGGGCGAGCTGGATGTAGATCCGCTCGTCCGCAGGAACGCCGGGAAGGTCCCCCGGGCCGTCCAGGCCGGAACTCACGGGAACGAGAGGCGCCAGGGCCTCGAGGGCCCGGAGGGCTTCCCCTTTCCCTTCGGGGGGAACGGGGATTCCTTTCTCGCCGAGTATCCGGGCTATCTCCAGGTGCTTTTCCTCGAATACGACGGCACGGATGCGCTCCGGCCCTTCCTCGACCGCCACAAGACCCTGGAAGGGACCCTCGGACGGGTGGGGCGCCATGCGGAGAAGCACTCCTGAGGGAAGGGGTTCGGTCTCCACCAGGGGAGGCTCGGCCACGATCTCCACCGGCCGGCCGTCATCAGCCCGGACGACGGCCGGGTGTCCGGCGAGGGCCTTCAGGATCTTGGCCTGGTCGAACTCGAACCATCGCCTGTAATACCATCCCTCGTATCCGCTCGTCTCCCGGACCGCACCGGCGGCGGCCGTGTCCTGGCGGGTCATCCAGTCCTCCCGGACGAGGTCGTTCCGAAGGCGCTTCAGGGCCACGGGCCGTCCCTTGCTCCAGTTGCCCGAGGGCTGCAGGACCTGCTCCAGGGGAGTGAAGGAGACGGACCGGATGATTCCGTCGTCATCGCACTCCCAGTCGGCTTCCCAGAGAATTCTCCTGGCCCGCTTTTCCTCCCCGCCCCCGGTCTCTCCGAGGGCCGACAGTGCGGAGAGGGCCAGCATCCAGTTTTCCCTGCGGGGAAGAATTCCGTGGAGGGGGAGATTCCTGGCGACAGGGTTTTCCACCGGGAGTCCAAGAATTTCTCCGAGCTCCGTGGCCAGGAGGTGCGTTTTGCCCTTTTCGCGAAGGCCGTCCAGGGCCTTTTCGAAAAGAGGCCGGTACTCGTCCAGCCTTTCGGGGGCACTCCAGGTGACGCAGAGGGCCGCGAAAAAAAGAAAGGAGGGAGAATACCCCTGCTTTTCCAGCACCTTGGGGGAATAGACGGAGAAGAAGGAGCCGCTCCCCTTTCCCCTGTAGTCGGCGAGAAAACGGAAGAGGGCGTACAGAGAGGAGTAGGGGCTCTTCTCCATTCCTGCCGAAAGATAGGCCGAGGCCTTTTTGAACTCCCCTCCGGCAAGGAGAAGCAGGGGGTGGAAGACTCCTGAAAAGGTCTCATAGCAGACTTTCCGGGAACGCTGCTCCTTCCGGAGACGCTTCAGCCCCGTCTCAAAGAGGTCCAGGGCTTCGGCCCGCCTCCCGTCCAGGAAGGCGAGAATTCCCCGGACGCTGAAAACCTCCGGGGAGAGGATATCCCCGGAGGCCATCTCCGCCGCCGCATCCAGCTTTCCGCCCAGGTACGCCTCCTCTGCAGCCCGGATGCGCAGGTCGTCTCCGGAAAGGACACTGCCGTTCTGTTCGGTCACCGGCACGGTCTCCTTTAAAACGGCCTGTAGAGGGGGGCGATGCGGAAGCAGGCGAGCATGGCTTCCTTCATGCTCACCGGGTTGGCTATGCCCTTCCAGGCGATGTCGAAGGCGGTGCCGTGGTCCACGGAGGTCCGGATGAAGGGGAGCCCGAAGGTGACGCTCACCGTCCGGTAGAAATCATAGGTCTTTGAGGCGATGTGCCCCTGGTCGTGGTAGAGGGAGACCACCACGTCGTACTTTCCCTGGAGGCCGAAGTAGAACACGCTGTCCGCCGGGACGGGGCCCACCACGTTGATGCCCCGTCTCCTGGCTTCCTCCACGGCGGGGGCGAGGAAACGGGCCTCCTCGTCTCCGAAGAGCCCGCCGTCGGAGGCGTGGGGGTTCAGGGCGGCCAGGGCTATGGTGCCGGCGGGAAGCCCTATGGAGGCCAGGCATTTCGCCGCCGTTTCTATGGAGTGGATCACGTTGTCCGTGGTCAGTCCCTCGATGGCCTGCTTCAGGGAGAGGTGCCGGCTGTGGAAGAGAATGCGGAGCTTGTCCACCAGGAACATGGTGTAGCTTTTGGTCGCCCCGGACATTTCGGCGAGCATCTCCGTGTGGCCGATGTAGGGTTCCTTCGCCGCCTTGAGGGCTTCCTTGTTGATGGGGGTGGTGGCCACTCCGGCGGCCGTGCCGGACATGCAGAGTTCCACGGCTTTCCTGATGTAGGCCACCGACGCCTTCCCGGCCAGGGCGGACACATGCCCCACCTGGAGGGATGCCGGGTCGGGGACCATGCCGAGGTCCATCACGGGAAGTTCGTCAGGGGACCCGGCAATGTCAGATGTGTCCTTCACGCTGCGCAGCTTTGCCGGAAGGGAGAGCTTTTCGCTCACCGCCTCCAGGACGGTGAGGTCGCCGATGAGGAGCGGGACGCCCTCTTTCCAGACGTCCGGGTCGGCCATGGCCCGAAGGGCGATTTCAGGGCCCACCCCGGCGGGGTCGCCCATGGGTACTGCGATCACTGTACGTTTCATTTCGATCAATTCCTTTCCTTTCTGAGCCACTGGACGGCCCGGTAGATGCCGTCCTCCTCGCCGATGAGGCCCCCCTTGGTCACCGCCGCGAGCCCGGCGAACTCCCCGTCGAGAATCCGCCCGCCCATCATCAGGGGCTGGATTTCCTCTCCGGGGGCAAGGGAGGCCGTTCCGGAACCTTCAAAGAACATGGCGGCGGTATCGCCGCCGGAGAGAAGTATACCGCATATTTTCCTTCCCAGGATCCGGAGAGTCTCCCGCCCGAGATCGGCCAGCACCGCCGCCGTTGCGGCCTCGGAGCCCCTGACGATCTCCGGGGAGGGGCGGATCAGCAGAAAATCTCCATGGTCGTGGAGGTCCGCGAGAAAAGCGCGAAGCCTCGGCAGGGCGTCATCGGTCCGCTCACCGGGCAGGAGGGTGAACAGGGAGCAGCGCAGTTTCCCCTCCGTCCAGGCGATCTGCCGGGCCGTTTTTTCCGAGGTGCTCCCGATGACCGCGAGGGCTGTCCCGCTGTTCCGGCCGGGGAGTTTCCGGCCCAGAAAGGCGGCGGTGAAGGGGCCGGGGTCCACGGGGATGATCTCCCCTTCCACGGAAGCGGCGCCTTCGGCCAGGGTCTCGATGTCCTCAGCTGTCATTGCGTCGGCGACCACCACCCTGACCCCGTCGGAAACAAGTGCGGAGAGCGCTTCGGCGACGGCTCCGGGACCCTGTTTCACCCGTTCCATGGTGATGAGCCCGCAGGGAAGCGTTCCGGTGAAATAGCCCGGGACGTAGCTTGACGACACGGGCCAGAGAGGGTCCCGGGCCACTTCGGTCCGCTCCAGGAGGGAGCCCCCCAGGAGATGGTACCCTCCCACGGTGGTCCTTCCCGAGGCGGGGTAGGCGGGAACCACCAGGGCGGCGGCTCCGGGGCGGGCGGAGAGGAGTTCCGCCGTCTCGTCGAGGATGTGCCCCCGCAGAGTGGTGTCGATGCGTTTCCCTATCCCTACCGAAGGAGGAAAGAGGGAGGCGAACCGGCGGAAGATCTCCTGAGCCTCGCCGGGGGAGCGCCTTCGGGTGTCGCAGTTGATGACAATGGCCTCCCCGTCCTCCGGGGCGGGGAGCTCTCCGGCCGGACGGATGATCTGGCGGACGGAGAGCCCCCTGTCCTTCAGGAGGATGGACTGGACCGACGAGCCGGTGAGATCGTCGCAGAGGGCGGCAAAGGCTCTCATGATCCTACTTCACCAGCTCGACGAGTCCCAGGGAGAAGATCGGGAAATTGCTGATGAACATGACGGCGATGATCTCCGCCACGAGGAAGGCGAAAATCTTCCGGGTGATGTCCTCGAGGCCCACATTGTGATCCTTCACCAGGGACACGGCAACGAAGAGGTTCACCGCCATGGGAGGCGTGATCATGCCCACGGAGGTGTTCACCACCATGATGATGCCCAGCATCAGCGGGTTCATGCCGATGGACGCCGTGATGGGAAGGAGCAGGGGCGCCATGAGGAGAATGATGGCCTGGGTCTCGAGAAACACGCCGAGGAAAAGGAGGATCAGGTTGATCAGGGTGATCAGGACAAAGGGGTTGGAGGAGACGGAGACGATCCAGGCGGCGATCTCCGCCGACACCCTGCTGACGGTGATGAGCCACGACATGGACTGGGACGTGGCGATGACGAAAAAGACCACCGATGTGCTGATCCCCGCCTTGATGATCACCGTCCGGATGGTCTTCAGGTCCAGTTCCCGGTAGACGAAGGCGCTGATCAGGAGGCTGTAGATGACAGCCACGGCGCCGGCCTCGGTGGGGGTGAAAACTCCTCCGTAGATGCCGCCGAGGATGATGAGGGGCATGATGATGGCCAGGATGGAATCTTTCACGGCGGCGAAAAGCTGCCCGCGGGTGCGGGGTTCCTCCCTGGGGATGTCGAGCCGGGCGGACTGGACGACCACCACCAGGCTGAGCACCACGGCCAGCAGGACGCCGGGGCCGAAGCCCGCGAGGAAGAGGTCGCCGATGGAGACCCCGGCCACCACGCCGAAGGTGATCATGGGAATGGACGGCGGGATGACCACGCCGAGGGTGCCTCCCGCCGCCGCGATGGAGGCGGCGAAGGCGGGCGGGTAGCCCTTCTTGATCATGGAGGGAACCATGATGCCGCCGATGGCGGCCACCGTGGCGGGGTTCGATCCGCTGATGGCCCCGAAGAATGCGCTCGCGAGGATGGTGATGAGTCCGAGCCCTCCCCTGTAGCCCCCGACCAGGGCGGAGGCCAGTTTGACCAGGCGGCGGGAAATGCCCCCGTGCTCCATGAGGCCGCCGGCCAGCATGAAGAAGGGAATGGCCATGAAGGGAAAGGAGTCGGCGGATGTGAACATGCGCTGGGCCACCACGACGGGGTTGAGGGGGAGGTTCCCGAAGGTTATCCCCGCGATGGAGGCGAGGCCGATGCTCACCGCAACGGGGATGTTCAGGAAGATGAGGAGTATGAGGACGGAAAACATGATCGCTGCCATGCTATCTCACCTCCGTCATGTGAGCGGAGGACCGGATGGAAGCCGTCGTCTCACGGAAGGCCTGAAAAGCCCGGAGGGCCACGAGAAACATCCCGAGGGGAACAGCCGAATAGGGAACCCACATGGGGATGTAAAGGGCGGGAGTGGTCTGGCCCATGGAAATCTGGTGGACGATGATACTCCGGTAGTAGTACATGATCATGCCGCAGAAGAAAACGATGATGCCGAGACGGAATCCTTCCAGGAAGATCCGGATTTTCACGTTCCGGAACCGGTCGGTGAAGAAGCTGACCCCCACGTGGGCCCCTTTCTTCATGCCGAGCCCCGCGCCGATGTAGGCCATGAAGACCATGATGTACCGGGCCACCTCCTCGCCCCAGAACATTGGAAAGAGGTTCAGGTACCGGGCGAGGGTGGCGGTGAAGACCACGGCCACCATGAGGGGAAAGAGCAGAAGAAGGGCGTACTCTTCAAAATTGTCGACAATTTTTCGCATAGCGGTCCCCCTGTCAGAAAACCTCTCCTTTGATGTGCCCGGGAGAGGGCGAAAAGAGCGGGGCGTTCCCGAGGAACGCCCCGCGGTATGCCGCCGGAACGGTTATTTCTGGGCGTCCACGAGTTTCTGTATGGCTTCTTTGCCGACTTTCTCCTCGAATTCCTTGTAGACGGGCTGAACTGCCTCGAAGAACTTCGCCTTGTCTGGCTCGGTCACTTCCATGCCCTGGGCCTTGAGGTCGCCCACGAGCTGCTTCTCGATTTCGATGCAGAACTCCCGCTCCCAGTGGCGTGCCTTCAGCTCGGCTTCGGTGAAGATCTTCCGCTGTTCCTCCGTGAGGGTTTTCTCCCAGAAGTCCTTGTTGATCAGCAGAATGGCGGGGGCGTAGAAATGTCCCGTGAGGGAGAGGTGTTTCTGCACCTCGGCGAACTTGGAGGTGGAGATGATGATCAGCGGATTTTCCTGGCCGTCCACGGTGCTCTGCTGCAGGGCGGTGAAGAGCTCGCCGAAGGGCATGGGAACGGGATACGCGCCGAGGGTCTTGAAGGTGCCCACGTGGATGGGGTTCTCCATGAGGCGGATCTTGAGGCCCTTGAGATCATCGGGAACGGCCACGGGCTTCTTGGAGTTGGTGAGCATCCGGAAGCCGTTCTCCCAGATCCCGAGGCCGACCATGCCCTTGGAGAGGACGGAGTCGAGGATCTTTCTTCCCTCGGGGCCGTCCATCCAGGCGTAGGCCTTCTGGCGGTCCTGGATGATGAAGGGAAGGTCGAAGACGAGGAAGGCGTTGGTGAAGTTCGCAAGGGGAGCGGAGGAGACGAGGGTCATCTCCAGGGTGCCCATGGAGACGCCTTCGATGGCGTCCCGCTCCGATCCGAGCTGGGACGAATGGAAAATCTGGAGTTCGATCTGTCCCTTCGTCGCCTCGTCGAGGAGCTTTCCGAGGTGTTCGAGACCCTTGTTGTAATGGGAGTCGGGGGCGATGGTGTGGGCCACCCGGACGACGATCTTCTCGGCGGCAAGGGCGGTTCCGGCGGCGAACAGGACCAGGCAGACGGCAACAAGACACAGAAGCTTCTTCATGGGTTTATTCCTCCTTGTGTACGGATCTTTTCGGTGGGATACGGAACAAAGCTGAAGGAACAGGACGGGCTTCTCTTTTCTGATACGGCTGTCATCCCCTTTCCGCAGCATCCGGCATCAGCGGGCGTCCCGTTCGTAAACTGCCCTTCACAACACCGGACAATGTGAAAAGAATAATACTCCGAAAAAAGATTCGATGCTATATTATTAATATATTCACAATTAAGGCGAACATCCTGTGAAGCCGGTGGTGGTTCCTGGACGACGCTTCCCCCCGTATTCTTCCGGCGGGCCCCGGTGACGCTCTCCGCTGCCCGTGGATTCAGGTTTCCTGCAACCGCTTGCATTATTTCTGGTTTCGTGGTATCCTCCTCCCAGACCAGGAAAAGGAGGCGGGCGCCATGAAGAACAGACAGGAATTCCGGTATTTCCGGCCGCTCCTTTTCACGTGTTTCAGGAAGCTCTCATGCCTTTCTCCCGCCGGGAGAAGGGCACTTTTTTTACTCTATGGAAGGGGATGGGGAAGTGACGGCACAGACTGAGCAAAAATGGGCGGAGAAAGCCTCGGTCCTGGGGAAAGAGGACATGGAGCGGGTCCTCCGGCGGATCGCCGTGGAGATCGTGGAGCGGAACAAGGGACTGGAGCGGGTCATCCTGCTGGGCATCCAGAGAAGGGGGGTGTACCTCGCCGCCAGGCTCCGGGAGATGCTGAGGGAGGCGGAGAAGGTGAAGGTCCCCTCCGGGGAGCTGGACATCACCCTGTACCGGGACGACATCTCCGTTCTCTCGGACCAGCCTGTGGTGCACAGCACGTCCGTTCCCGGAGACATCACGGGGAAAAAGGTGGTTCTCGTGGATGACGTTCTCTTCACCGGCCGGACGGTTCGGGCCGCCCTGGACGCCATCACGGATCTCGGACGTCCCGAGCGGGTTCAGCTGGCGGTGCTGGTGGACAGGGGACACAGGGAACTGCCCATCGCGGCCGATTACGTGGGAAAAACGGTCCCCACGTCCCGGTCGGAGAACGTGGAAGTACGGGTGAAAGAGCTCGACGGAGAGGACAGGGTCGTTATCTGCGAACGTACGGGAGGGACGGAAAGTGGAGTGGAGGCATAAGAATCTCATCACCCTTGAGGGGTGGACACGGGAGGAACTCGGCTTTTTTCTCGACCAGACGGAGTACATGGAGGAACTGCTGAACAGGCCGATAAAAAAGGTTCCCGCCCTTCGCGGGAAGATCGTCATGAACTGTTTCTTCGAGAATTCAACAAGGACGAGAGCTTCCTTTGAAATAGCCGGAAAGGTGCTCTCCGCCGACGTCATAAACTGGTCGTCCTCAGGGTCGAGTGCGAGCAAGGGCGAGACCCTGCGGGACACAGTGTGGACCCTGGAGGCCATGGCCGCCGACGCTGTGGTGGTGCGACACGGTGAAGTGGGGGTTCCTGACTATCTCGCGAAGAAGCTCACAAAAGCGTCCGTCTTCAACGCCGGGGACGGAACGAACGGGCACCCGACCCAGGCTCTGCTCGACCTGTACACCGCGAGGCAGAAACTGGGGAACCTCGAAGGCGCGAAGATGGCCATCATCGGGGACGTGCTCCACAGCAGGGTGGCCCGGTCGGATATCCAGGCCTTCAGGAAGATGGGCGTCCATGTGACCCTCAGCGGCCCGGCGACCCTCATGCCGGAAAACACGGCGTCCCTCGGAGTGGGGTACGTTTCCGACGCCCGCGAGGCGGCCGAAGGGGCGGACATACTCTACTTCCTGCGGATGCAGCGGGAACGGCAGGAGGACGGCCTCATTCCATCCATTGACGAATACCATCGCCGCTGGGGCGCCACCGACAGCCTCGTGTCCCTCGCTTCGCCCCGGGCCGTGGTGATGCATCCCGGGCCTATGAACCGGGGAATGGAGATCGCGTCATCCGTGGCGGACGGTCCCCGGAGCGTCATCCTTGACCAGGTCCGGAGCGGCGTGGCGGTCCGGATGGCCCTGCTGTACCTTTGCCTTGGAGGTGTGCGTTAGATGATTCTGCTGAAGAATGCCACAATTTTCGACGGCGAAAACCTCGGGACGGCATACGAGGATCTTCTCCTGAAGGACGGCGTGGTCGCCCGCAGGGGCACGGACCTCTCCGCGGAGGGGGCCGAGGTGTTCGACCTCGGAGGGAAGCTGGTATGCCCCGGATTCATTGATCTTCACGTTCATTTCCGGGATCCCGGCTATGAATGGCGGGAGAATACGGAAAGCGGAGCCCGGGCGGCCGCTGGGGGCGGCTACACCACGGTGGTGACCATGCCCAATACCGATCCTGCGGTGGACAATCCCGTCACCGTTGAATACCTTGTGGCCAGGGGAAAAAAGGCCGGGGCTTCGAGGGTGCTTCCGGCGGGGTGCGTCAGCAAGGGACGCCAGGGAAAGCAGCTCGCGGAACTTGCCCTGATGGCCGAGTCGGGGGCGGTTTTTTTCACCGATGACGGCGCCCCGGTGTCGGACGCGAAACTGCTGAAGACGGCCCTTCTCTATTCGAGGGACCTGGACGTGAGGATAATGGAGCACCCGGAGGAACCGTCCCTGAGCGCGAAATCCCAGGTGAACGAAGGGGCTGTCTCAGCCGCCAGCGGCATGAAAGGATGTCCCGCCTCGGCAGAGGTCATCGACATCCAGCGGGGGATAATCCTGAGCCGGGAGACGGACAGCCCGATCCATTTCACCCACGTCAGCACGGAGCTCGGCATAGACGCTATACGGCAGGCAAAGAAAGAAGGGCTTCCCGTTACCTGTGACGTGACGCCCCACCACCTCTCCCTCGACGAGACGTACGTCCTTGTCAGCCGGTTCTCCTCGGCTTACAAGGTGAATCCCCCCCTCAGGGCGAGGAAGGACGTCAAGGCGCTGTGGGACGCCGTCGCCGACGGCACGGTGGACGCCATAGTCACCGACCACGCGCCTTATCACCTGGACGACAAGGACGTCCCATTCCAGGAGGCCCTGAGCGGCATCGCCTCCCTGGAGTGCTCCGTCGCGGTGGTCCTGGACACCTGGGCCAAGACCGGCAAGCCTGTCCCGCTGGAGCGCCTTCTGGAGCTTTTCACCTCCGGGCCGGCGGCCCTGCTCTCCCGTCCGTGGCGTTCCCTGGGGTCGCTGAAGGAAGGAGCCCCCGGGGACGTCACGGTGCTCGACCTCGAAGCGATTCAGAGGGTGGACGTGAACCAGTGGAAGAGCAAGGCCCGCGTCTGCCCCTGGGACGGCGAGATGCTGCAGGGATGGCCCGTCATGGCGCTGGTGGAGGGCCGTGTCGTCATGAACAGGCTGAAGGATCCGGAATGAGCTGCGGCGGCGGTTCCCCCCGTGATTATACGGCGGCGGTCCTCGGGCATCGTCCTCTCGGCGACGGTTCCGGGCTGCTCGCGGTGAGGTGCGGGGAGATAGCGTCGTGCGCGGAGCCGGGGCAGTTCGTCCTGCTGCGGCCGGGAACGGGAAACGACCCCTTTCTTGGACGCCCGCTCGCGGTGGCTGATGCCGCAGGGGATGTGTTCAAGGTGGTATACAGGATAGTCGGGAGAGGAACCGCTCTCCTGGCTTCAAAGCGGCAGGGGGACCCCGTCACGGTGCGGGGTCCCATAGGAAGGGGCTTCTTTTCCGCCAGGGGAGAGAAGCCCCTTCCCCGGAAGGTGATCCTCGCCGGGGGGGCAGTGGGGGCGGCCCCCCTGCTCTTTGCCGCCCGCAGGCTGGGTTTGTCCCGGA
>Ga0334886_1002820_pt1 | contig 16443 bp, 15 predicted proteins | sample GraSluR1_MG_9_FD_207232 | JGI IMG/M metagenome (GOLD analysis project Ga0334886, IMG submission 207232) | Sludge microbial communities from methane-producing bioreactor in Wageningen University, Netherlands - Granular Sludge_27_06-R1 | ecosystem: Engineered > Bioreactor > Anaerobic >...
CCAAGGACGGGTCCACGATCTTGGACGAAGGACGGCTCTTCGCTCTTCCGCTCTTAACGATCTTCTCGGAGGACGGCGGACGGAGAACGGAGAACGGATTCTTGTTCTTTTCGGTCTTACCAGATCCCAGACCCTATATCCCACACCCGTCCTCTCTCTTAATCTCGTGTTTTTGATGCTCTTCTGCTCACTTGTCACTTCCGGTAAGGCAATTCATGTTTGTTTTTCCCCATTTAGAAGTTATAATTGGTATATTGGCATATATGAGGATTGTGTCGATCTCTACGGACTGAAGTCCGAGGCTTTTAGTCTTTGGTTGACTATCTTAAGCGTTTTGGATGTTGCTTTATCGACAGATGTAAGGCAGTACGGCTTGCGGTCAAGTACCCCACGGCTAAAGCCGGGAGCTTGTAAAAGCTCTATTTGACTAGCCTAAGTGTTTCGGACACTACGTTACCGACAAATGTATAGGCACCGTAGGATGCGTTCCCAAGTCTTACGCTCTGCGGTTAGTGGTTAAACAGTTCTGATGGGTAGGAACAGTGCTGCTAACGAGAAACTGTCGAATAACATTGGCGATGGGAAGATTACTCCGCAAGGAGGTAGGCTATTATAAGTTAGCCTACACGGAGCTGGAGAAATCCAGCTCCTTACCACTATGTGAAAGGAGGGAGGCGGCTTCCTCCCCACAGCTAAAGCATGGGGTCTCCGCCGATTAATACAATGAACGATAGTGATACGCTTTGCGTCTCAATTATGTATCAATGCATGATGGACAGCGTTCTTGATTATATTATTACAGGGGGTCTGATAACATGATTGGAATAGTTGTGGATTCCGGCTGCGATCTTCCGGAAGAAATGAAGGCAAAGAAGCATGTAAGGGTTATTCCGCTCAAGGTAGTTCTAGATGGAAAAGAATACAGAGACAATATAGAAATCACCACGGAGCATTTGATAGAGTATATGCAGGAGAAGTTCCCGAAGACGTCGCTTCCCGGATACGCAGATATTGCCCAGGCTTTCGAAGGCCTTCTAAATGAGGGCATTAACGAGATAGTGTTTGTCGGTATCTCAAGTGGGTTGAGCGGAACTTTCGGTCAGGTGCGAGGTTGTGCAGATGACTTGATGAAGAAGCATAAAGACCTCTCCATTAGGCTAATCGATTCCACCAATATCTCGATCGGTTCGGGCCTGGTAGCTATGAGAGGAATAGAAGTCTCCGAAGAGGGCGCTTCGCTTGACGAGGTAGTGAAGGCCGTTGAAGACGCGAAGAGTAAGTCGAAAGTCTTCTTCTGCATTCCGGTTCTGAAGTTTCTTAAGGCCGGTGGGAGAATTGGAAAGGTCACGGCAACAATTGGCGATATTCTTGATCTCAAGCCAGTTATAACTGTGGGCGAGGACGGTATCTATCACAGCGTTTCAAAAGAAAGAGGTATGAAGAGAGCTGTGAAGAGTACTGTGGGCAGGATCGTTCAGTATGTATCGGACAAGAAGATAAGATATGTCGCCGCCTACACTTCCGATAAGAGCGAGAAGTCGATGGAGTTCTTCCACATGATTATGGAGACTCTTGAGAGCCATGGCATAACGAAGGTTATCAGCGGTCAGATATCTCAGTCTCTCTTCTGTCACACTGGACCGGGGCTTATAGGGCTTGCCGCACTGACCGAGTAAGTCTGTCAGGTCAATATTGCCTCTTTGATTCTCTTCTGCAGACTTCAGGAAGATTTCGTGAAGAACACTGCCGAACGCTTCAAAATTGTCTGTCTGAAAGCTATCGAAGTAAGATGTCCCGATGGCAGCCAGCGCAATTCACAATTTGGGATGCTCTGTGCGAGTTCCAGGGTTGATTTTCTCGGAATGAATATATCAAAGAGCGCGCCGGTCAGAAGAGTCGGGCATTCAATGAACTTGGCGTAAGTCAGGGGATCGTACTCCAGACAGGATATAGGAGCGCTCCCCAGTTCGATTTCAGGACTTTCGAGAGAGTCCCTGTACTCTTTGTAGATTTCGCCGTGAATCTGGCGACACTTCTCTTTGTTACATGAGCCGTCCTCTTCGTATCTGACTCTCATGACTCGCGTAACGAAGCTCTTCCAGGTTATGTGATAGAAATCTCCTCCGGTTACTACTAGAGAAAGCCCCGCAACGACTCTCTCTAAAGCCGCTGCGATGGCGGCTATAAATCCTCCAAAACTGTAACCCATAATGTAGTAAGGTGGAGGGCAGTTGCTCTTGAGATACTCTAGAGACGTCAACGTATCGACAACCGCGTTTTCGAATCTCTCTCTCAATACATCCGTTTTCGGGTCGAGAAAGAGCTGTCCTGACCGATAGCCCGCGGGTGTTCTCTCAAAGTGGTATGGAAGAATCATCATAGCGGCATGGAAGCCGTGCTCTGAGAATTTTTCCGGAAACCAGCGGAGATAATCGAGATTCTTCTCGCCCCTGCCGTGAAGAAAGAGGATCGTTCCCTTTTCTCCCCCTCTGTAAATGTACAGCGGGACGATGTCATTTTCGGGAAATTCGCCCGGAAAGTTCGATTTAAGCAAGATCTTCCCTTCTCTTTTTACGTCTTCTTCACCAATCACGTGTGGTTCGTTTGGATAATTCTTTATGAAGACTCTTCGAGTCATTTCTCAACAACCTCCGTTAGTTATATAATGGTTTGAAAAGCTAACCTATAACCTATCTGTAGAACGGGAGGAAGACATGAATACGCTTGCCGTCTTTGCTGCAATAGTCATTCTAATTGTATCTCTAAGATTTTTCAAGGATATTTCACTGTCGCTTCTCTTCTCGGTCATTGCCATCGGTTTGATTCTGTTGATTCCTCCGCAAATCTACTTCTCTGCATTTGCTGCCGAGATAACCGACTGGAACTTCTGGAAGGTAATTATAACTGTCTTCTCGATCTATCTTCTTGGAGAGACGATGGACAAGAGCGGCAACTCTACAAGATTCGTGAGAGCCGTCGAACGCCTGTTCCCCGATCCAAGAGTGTCTATATCTCTTATGCCGGCAGTGATCGGACTGCTGCCAATGCCCGGAGGAGCGATGTTCTCTGCCCCGATGGTAAGAGATCTCGCAAGATCGGACGCTTCGATTACCGATGAGGACGCTATGGTCTTTAACTACTGGTTCAGGCATTGCATGGAGTTCTTCTGGCCTCTCTATCCGGCAATGGTTATCGCGGCAGGCATTTCCTCCATAAGCATAAACACTCTGGTCTTGTGGCTGCTGCCAGTCGGAGCTGTTGCCCTTGTCTCAGGTTATCTGCTGATGATACGCCGGCCAATAAGGCTTAAGTACAGCTCCTACGCGATGAAGGAACTGCTTGTTTCCGCCTGGCCTATCGTTGCGGTAATAGTTCTTGTGATACTCAATCAGCCAGGCTGGCTATCGGTTCTGGGAACTGCAGTCCTGTATTTTCTGCTGAACAAGAACAAGAAGAAGATCCTTCTTTCTTCGCTTAAGTATAAGACCTTTTTGCTTTTATTGACAGTCTTTTTCTATAAGAGTCTTGTCGAGATGGCCGGTATCCCCGAGGCTATGGGCAAAGAGTTGATTGCCTGGTCAATTCCACCCCTTACGCTTGTGATACTCCTACCCTTTCTTATGGGTTTCATAACCGGTGTAACTCAGGCATCGGTCGGTTTGAGTTTGCCTTTGATTCTCAGTATGGGCAACGGTTATGGTACACTCTCTACAGTTGTACTTGCTTACACTTTTTCGATTGTTGGAATACTGGTTTCGCCCGTGCATCTCTGTCTCGTCCTAACGGGCGATTATTTCAAAATTGAATACTCGAGAATCGTGAAGAGGATTGCCCTGGCTGTCTTGTTTTCCATAATGGCAAGCGTTTTGGTTTTCGCCATTCCGGGGTAAAATTTGTTTCAACACAGTAATGCCATTGTGGGTTATACTGATACTTGCTTTGCCGATAATTGGAGGTGAAAATGAATTGAAAGATTACTCCGTTGTCCTCTCCAATGTTACCAAGGTTTTCGATGAAAGCTTTACCGCAGTGGACAACGTTTCTTTGAAGATAGAACAGGGTGAGTTCTTTTCTCTTCTCGGTCCTTCAGGCTGTGGAAAGACCACGATATTAAGAATGATAGCTGGTTTCGAAGACCCCTCTTCCGGTACCATAACTCTCAACGGGAAAAACATAATCGGCACACCTCCAAACGAAAGAGAAGTGAACACCGTCTTTCAAAACTATGCGCTCTTTCCTCACCTGAGCGTCTTTGAGAATATAGCTTTCAGTCTGAGATTGAGGAAGGAAAGCGAAAGCGAAGTCAGGCGTAAAGTGAAAGAGATGATCGAACTCACTCGCCTGAACGGTCATGTGGAAAAGATGCCTTCCCAGCTCTCAGGCGGTCAGAAGCAACGGGTGGCTATAGCCAGAGCTCTTGTGGGCAAACCTACCGTGCTCCTTCTGGATGAACCTCTGGCGGCACTCGATGCAAAGCTTCGTCAGCATATGCTTGTTGAGCTCGACACAATACATGACGAAGTTGGCATCACTTTCATCTATGTAACGCACGACCAGAGTGAGGCCATGTCTATATCCGACCATGTTGCCGTAATGAACGAGGGGGAAGTTATTCAGTACGGAACTCCATTCGAAGTCTACGAAAGCCCGATAAACCCCTTTGTGGCAAACTTTATAGGAGAGACAAATTTCTTTACCGGAACCGTCGACAAAGTTGAAGAGGAGTACTTTTTGCTCAACACAGATAGATTCGGGAACATATGGTTTTACAAGGATATGGAGGTAAAGCCCGGCCAGGAGATACAGGTCTCTCTGCGTCCGGAAAAGGTGAAAGTAACCAAGGAAAGACCGATCGCACCGGAAGGGATAAAGATAAACATACTTAGAGGCAGGGTCGATGAAACTATCTATCTCGGAAGCCAGACAAAATACACAGTCGCAATCGGAGACTATATGCTCAAGGCTTTTAAGCAGCACGTGAGGTATCTACTTGACGAAGTGATAATTGCCTGGAAAGACGATGTCTATGTGTGGTGGTTTGCCGACGACAGTTATGTTTTGCGCGAACCGGGCGGTGTTCCTCTTGAAGAGTAGATCAGGCCTGGCAGCCATTCTCGTTTCGATGCCCGGTTTGCTCTGGCTTACCGTCTTCTTTCTGATTCCCTATTTGATAATCATAGCCTATAGCTTTCTGACTGCCGGCATCTACGGCGGTGTAGAACTGCCATTCACTCTGGAAGCTTACGCGAGGATGCTCGGTAACGCCGGCTACTGGCAGATATTGTGGAGAACGGTATGGATATCCCTGATCGCCACCGTTATCTGTCTGGGAGTAGGTCTGCCAATGTCGTACTTCATAGCGACTTCCAGAAAAAAGAACCTGTACCTCACGCTAGTCATAGTCCCTTTCTGGACGAACTTTCTTGTGAGAATCTTCGGTTGGATGGTTATTCTCGGCAGAAATGGAGTGATCAACACCTTTCTTCTATCTATTGGATTTGAAGAGCCTTTTAGCCTTATGTACAGACCTGGTACAGTCATACTGGTCATCGTTTATATGTATCTGCCTTATATGGTCTTGCCGCTTTACAGCGCGATCGAGAAGTTCGATTTCAAGCTTCTAGAAGCGGCTATGGACCTTGGAGCCAAGAGAACACAGGCGATCTGGAAAGTGCTGATACCTGCGATAAAGGGCGGGATCGGAGCGGGAATCATCCTTGTCTTCATTCCCGCACTCGGTTCATACGCTATACCGGACCTTGTCGGAGGGACACAGGGCGCGATGCTCGGGAATCTGATCGCGAGACAACTTACGGTCGCGCGGAACTGGCCTTCTTCATCGGCGATATCGATGATATTCCTCCTGATCTCTACTTTTGGGTTGCTAGTCTATCTGCGCATTAACAAGGTTCAGCACAAGAGGCGAACTCAGATAAGAGAGGTCTATATGAGAGAGGAAGAGGTTTGATGGAGACAAAGAAGGTACTCGGCAGACGCCGTTTCTCATTTACCGTCACAACGCTTGCCTTTGTCTTTCTTTATCTGCCCATAGTCGCTCTCGTTGTGCTGTCTTTCAACAGCGCCAGGCAGGGAGTCGGTTGGACCGGGTTTACACTAAAGTGGTATTCAGAGCTCTTCAGACAGACAGACATCTGGCGGGCCTTTCTCAACACGATAATAATCGCCATATCATCATCGATAGCGGCAACGATCATCGGAACCTTTGCCGCACTTGCTCTTTACTGGTATCAGTCAAAACTGAAGGGCTACCTGGGAGTGCTGGTATATACTCCCCTGATCATACCTGATATACTCATGGGCGTATCGATGCTCATATTCTTTGTCGCGATCGGAATGCCTCTCGGCCTTCTGACAATTTTCTTCGCTCACGTCACGTTCTGTGTCTCTTATGTCACCGTCACCGTTATGACAAGACTGGAAGACTTCGACTACTCTGTGGTTGAAGCGGCCCGAGATCTCGGGGCCAAGGGTTACCAGGTATTCACCAGAGTAGTGATGCCGATGATCCTGCCGGGAATAATGGCGGGCTTTTTACTTAGCCTTACTCTGTCGATAGATGACTTCGTCATAACCTTCTTCGTTGCCGGCCCCGGCTCCACAACATTGCCATTGAAGATATTCTCGATGATCAAATTCGGAGTATCTCCAGTCATAAATGCACTATCGACTCTGCTTCTTATCGGAACATTATTTGTGTCTTTCTTTGGAAGCAAGTTTAGAAAACTGATTTTTTAGGAGGTGGAAAGTTGAAAGGAATAACTGTCTGCGTATTTCTGGTGCTGGTTTCTATTCTGACGTTCGGTTCGGGCAACCTCGTGATCTATTGCTGGTCCGACTACATTCCCGAGGAAGTAATAACGAACTTCTCCAGGGAATACAATATCAGTGTTACATACGATACTTATGATTCCAACGAGACGATGTTCGCAAAGTTGAGAGCCGGTGCGAGAGGCTATGATCTGGCTGTGCCGTCTGCCGATTACACAAGTATCATGATAAAGGAGAATATGCTGCTTGAGATCGACAGGTCGAAGATAACGAATTTTGAGAATATCGACCCCGCTGTCATAGAAAAGATGTACTACGATCCACAGAACAGGTTCAGCATCCCGTATATGGTAGGGACTACGGGAATCGCCGTAAATACTAAGTACCTTCAGGATTATCCGAGATCCTGGAGTATATTCGAAATGGCCGAACTGCGCGGAAAGATGACCTTGCTAGATGATATGCGAGAGGTGCTCGGCGCAGCGCTGAAGTATCTCGGCTATTCAGTAAACACCACTGATTTGAAGCAGCTTAACGAGGCGAGAGATCTGGTTTTGAAGTGGAAGAGCAATATCGCGAAATTCGATAACGAACTCTTTGCCAAAGGTGTTATCTCCGGCGAATTCTGGGTCGTCCACGGTTACGGAGAGAATATTTTCTACGACGCGACCGAAGAGGAACTTGAAAATATCGACTTCTTCATACCCGAAGAGGGAAGTACTATGTGGATTGACAGTTTCGTCATTCTTAAGGGAGCGAGGAATATCGATAACGCTCACCTTTTCATCGATTACATCCTTAGACCCGAAGTGGCTGCACTTGTTTCGGACAACCTTCTGTTGCCGTCTCCAAATGTACCGGCTAGAGAACTAATGGAAGAGGAATCGGTCTACACTGCCGAAGATCTTGAAGATACCGAGTTAATAAGAGACCTCGGCAGAGATATCAGAATATACAACGATCTCTGGAATCAAATAAGATTCGGCCTCTGAGAAGTTTTTTTTGAAGAAGGGAGAGACTGCGAGTCTCTCCCTTTTTCTTTTCAAAGTCATCCGAGTCTAGACTCATGGCCTCCGAAAGCTGTAGAGAGCCAGTCCGGACCAGAGTATAGCATTCTTCTCATAAGGAAGTTTGTATCCTATGTTTGTAGCTGTACCGTACAGGTCCACTCCCAGAGCTTCGAGTGAAACTCTCGAACGATCTGGAAACCGGCATTTGCTTTCTCCGTCAAGTGCCGCACACCTTTTGCATATCTGACAGCTTCCCCCGACTAGGACTCTGACACTGTCGCTGACTCTCTGAAGTTTCTCTTCGATTTCCAGCATAGTTTCATGTAGATATCTAGCTCCTGCAGAGGCTTCCTCCATATCGTAAATATCTTCGACCATCTGTTTTTCTATAACCAAGAAGCCCCTATCGTAAAGGCCGAGCTCTTCCCTGAACTGCTCGACCGCCTGCACAAACGGCGGACACATAAGGTTTGCCCCATACTTTCCGCAGCGGTTCGCCTCGCAGTACTTCCTCACCTGCTCGCTAATAAACAGCTGATCGGGAAGCAACGGCACGATAAAACGGTTTTTTGCCTCAAAGAAACTGATAATAGACAGCATATTCAATTCTATCACTCCGAAAGAGCGGAAGAACGTTCCGCCAGTCTGCTTACGCAGGCCAGTATCGCTTCGCGATGCCAGTCGCCTTCGGCGGCCAGTACGACTGCGTCGCGCCAGTTCCGCTTCGCGAACGTAAGATCGGTGGCTGGTGATTAGTGAATAGTGATTGGTGGATGGCGAAGAACGGGTCTGGGGTTTGGGGTCTAGGGTCTGATAAGAGAAGGAAGAGCCTGAAAAAACGTCCTCTGTTCCACGACGTCCACCGAGAAGAGCATCAAAAGCTGCAAATCCGTCCTTCGTCCCTCGTCCCGGAGCATGGACCCGTCCTTCGAAAGAGCTGGAGAGCAGTTCCGGAGCTAGGAGCTTTGTTCCTCGTTCCGACGCTTCGCGTCCAGGTTCTTGGTCAGAAGAGCGAAAACACGAGATTGAGAGAGAGGACGAGAAGAGGAGAGAGCTACTTTTCTCTCGTGAGCGAAGCGAACTCTCGATCTTTCTCATAACTCTCCACGCTCCACGATTCTCAAGAAGACTCTCGACAATGCTCTTTCTCCGCTCTTACCAACAACCTACAACGAGCAACGTACAACGGTTCTCAAGAGCACACGCCCCACCGCAAGCGGTCCCCCCCGCTCAAGCGGGGAATTAGATCAAAAGCGGAAGAGCGGTTCTTCGTTCTTGCCAACAACCTACAACACACAACCTACCACGGTTCTTGCAGCCCACTAAGCGGAACAGGCGCGACGAATAGAGAAGAAGCGAGAGGCCAGAGTTCAGAAGAGCGAAAAGATCTTGATCTTCATACCTCTTGCCTCTCAACCTTACCTCTGATCCACCTCGCCCCTTTTAGTAGCTTACTTCAGTGTGTCGATGGTTATCAGTTTCAGCGGAATTATTACCTTCGGTTCAACGCTCGCCCCGTTGATTATTCTCTGGGCGGCAACGACAGCCATAGCCATCTGCAGTGCTGGCTGCTGCTGAACTGTTGCGATCATCTCGCCAGCTCTAATCGCGTCCTGAGCGTCGTCGATTGCGTCGATTCCGACTATCTTCAGTTCACCGAGTCTACCGGCTGCCACGGCGGCTCTTACAGCACCTAGAGCCATCTGGTCGTTGTGAGCGTAGATTCCGTTAAGAACCGGGTTACCCTGCAAAATGTCTTCTGCAACTGTGGAGCCCTGTTCTCTCGAATAGTTTGCAGTCAAAGAGGCTACTATCTCGATTCCGGGATACTTCTTGAGCTCATTGACGAAACCGGCCTGTCTGTCAACGGCTGACGGCGCTCCTGGGATTCCTTCAAGGATTGCGACCTTTCCAGTTCCGTTAAGAGCGGTCGCCATGGCTATAGCTGCGAGCATTCCTGCTTCTTTGTTGTCTATATCTAGATGCTGTGCCACCACTCCGCCTCTGGAAGGCCTCGTAACTGTTATTACGGGTATCTTTGCGGCGTTCGCCTCAAGAACCGCAGGGACTATTGCGTCTGAATCGACCGGGTTTATTATGAGCACGTCGACCCTTCTGGTTATGAGATCCTGCACCTGTGAGAACTGTCTTTCAGGAGAGTCCTGAGCATCCAGAACTATCATATTCAGGCCGAGCTCGGCTGCCTTAGCCAGTCCCCCCTCCTTCATAGTTACGAAGAACGGATTGGCCAGAGTGGATACTGCAAAACCGATTGTCTTTACTGCCATGCCTGTGAACACGAGCAATCCAACGATCAGAGTTACTAGAATGACTTTTTTCATGTTACCCCTCCTTCTTTTCGGTTAGTTGAAGCCTAATCACTACGCTTTGCAAGTACTGCGACTAGAATTATTACGCCTTTCACAATTTGCTGGAAAAAAGATGAAACACCGACAAGATTCATTCCATTGTCGATAACGCCTATTACCATGGTTCCAAGAAGTGTTCCCAGGACGGTTCCTATGCCTCCAGATAGCGAGGCTCCTCCAAGGATAACTGCGGCTATCACATTCAGCTCCAGGCCCTCACCGGCAGTAGGCTGCGCCGACAGCAATCTGGAAGTTATGAGTATGCCTCCCAGCGCGCTCATAAGGCCGGAGATAACGAAGGCCAGGACCCTGTACCTTTTAACCGGTATCGCCGAAAGCCTTGCCGCTTCGCGATTAGCACCGATGGATTTCATGTACACTCCGTGCTTGGTCTTGTTGAGCACGAAGAAGGCGAGTGCGAAGACTCCGGCCGCGATTATCGAAGAGAATGGTACAGGGCCTATATACCCTGCTCCCATGTTTCCAAACTCAATTGGAAGTCTCGAGATCGGTCTGCCCCCGGTCCAGACTAAAGCGATTCCCCTTGCGATTCCGAGCATCGCAAGAGTAACTATGAATGACTGAACCTTTCCATAGACTGTGAGTATACCGTTTGTAACTCCAATACCGACTCCCATCAGGAGACCGGCGACCATGGCTAGAAAAATCGAGCCGGTCTCTCTGAGAACTACTGCAGTCATGACACCTACCAGGGCAGCCGCCGAACCTACGGAAAGGTCAATCTCTCCCGTAAGGATGACGAAGGTCATTCCTATTGCCACTATCAGAGTTATAGAGACCTGTCTGGTAATGTTCAGAAGGTTTCTGGAGTTGAAGAAGAACGGAGAGAGCAGCGAGAAGACTATTATGAGGCCTACAAGGATTATTATCAGCCCCAGTTCTCCCTTCAACATTCTCCTTACTTTCTTCCATACGGCCTGAGATGACTCATCTTTTGCATTCTTTCTGTCCATCGCGTCTACCCTCCAAGTGCCAGCGTCAATAGCTTCTCGGTCGTCGCTTCCTTACCGGACTGTTCCGAGATAATGCTGCCCTTTCTCATAACTAGAATTCGGTCACAAATGCCGCTCATTTCTTTGAATTCGGAAGACATTATTAGTATTCCAGCTCCCTTATCGGCGAGAGAGTTTATCAGAGAGTAGATCTCTGTCTTCGCGCCGATATCGATACCACGTGTCGGCTCATCCAGGATCAGAATGTCTGTCTCTCCGCAAAGCCACTTTCCGATTACTACTTTCTGCTGGTTGCCACCGGAGAGATTCTGGGCGGCCATTTTCACATCAAGAGGCGTTACCCGTAGTCTTCTGGCAGTTTCCACAGATAGTTTCAGCCGTTTCTTGCCGGACAGTATTCCTCTCTTCATAGCCAGCTCGATATTTGCGATTGTAAGGTTGTGTTCTACAGGAAGCTTCAGGAAAAGGCCCTGCACCTTTCTGTCTTCGGGAACAAAGGAAATACCACGTTTCTTTGCGTCGTCTGGAGAGAAAATAGAAGCTTTCTTACCTTTTACGATAACTTCACCGCTCTTTCTGGGTACCACTCCGAAGAGCCCAAGAGCCAATTCGCTTTTTCCCGAACCTATTATGCCTGTGATTCCGAGGATTTCGCCTTTGCGCAGTTCAAAACTTACCGGTGCGACCATGCCTTCGGCCCTGAAGTCCTTGACTTCAAGAATCGTTTCCTCTACAGGAGAGCCCTCTCTCTCTGGAAACTCCTCCTTCAGAGTCCTTCCGAGCATCGCTCTCACAAGAGTCTTAAGATCCACGTCCTTTACTTCAAAGACTCCGGAATTCTCACCATCTCTCAAAACGGTTGCCCTGTCGCAGATTCTGAATACTTCATCCAGGTGGTGAGATATGTAGATCATGTTCACTTTCTTCTTTTTTAGATCGTCCATTATCTCGAAGAGAGTTTCGATCTCCTTTTTGCTCATACCGGTCGTTGGTTCGTCAAGAAGTAGTATGTCGGCGTTAATCGAAAGGGCTTTGATGATTTCTATGATTTTCTTCTGACCGAGACCCAGTTCGGACACGTAGATTCCCGGATCGATTGAGATGCCGAAATTATTCAGGTACTCCGTCGCTCTACTTACCAGTTGCTTTCTGTTTATCATACCGCCTACACCCGATACAGGTTCGTGGCCGAGGAAGATGTTTTCGGCAACGGTGAGGCTGTCTATGAGACTCAGTTCCTGATAAATAGCTCCTATACCTTTGCGTCTCGCATCCACCGGATCTTCGATTTCCACACTCTTGCCGTGGATATTTACACTGCCAGAATCCAGCTTATGGACGCCCGTAAGGATCTTTATCAGAGTAGACTTGCCGGCGCCGTTTTCACCCAGAAGCGCGTGAATCTCACCCTCAGCGAGTTCGAAGTTCACATTCTTCAGCGCGTGAATTCCTCCAAAAGACTTGTTTATTCCTTCAAGTTTCAGAACTGTACCGGTCACTTCTACACCCGCTTCTCGAATAGTCTCTCGACTTCTTCTCTATCCGGTATCGAGGTCTGTGCACCTGCTACCGTCGTGCTGAGAGCCCCTGCGCAGTTTGCAATTTCCAGTGCCTCTTCGAGGCCCCTTCCAAGTGAAAGAGCCGAGGCAAGTGTTCCGGAGAAAACGTCGCCCGCGGCCGTGGTGTCGACACACTCGACCTTGACAGGCGGGATCTTGAGCAAGCTTCCATCAACCCAGGCAATTACTCCCGCCTCTCCCAGAGTCACTACTGGCAGCTTGAAACCCATTTCCTTAAGCTGCTTTGCAGCTTCTTCGGCGCTCTTTTCGTCTCTCACTTCAATCCCCGTCAGTGCACTGGCTTCCGATTCGTTAGGTTTGACTATATCTATGAGCTGCGGAATATCCGCCGGAAAAGGAGTCGAAGGCGCCGGGGCAGGATCGACTATTACGAACATTCCCCTCTTCGCGGCCAGCCTCAAGGCAGCGTATATTGTTTCGAGACTTATCTCCATAGTAAGCAGAAGAATTTTGCCGGGAGCAAAGAGATCGGAGTTTTCAAGAACGTCTTCAGGTGTCAAAAAGGCGTTACTCCCGGGTGTGAAGGATATAGAGTTCTGCCCCTTCCGGTCGACCCGTATAATCGCAATGCCCGCAGTCTTCTCTCTATCCCTGAGAATTCTCGAGGTATCGACGCCCCTTGCTCTCATTGCTTCAATAAGCTGTTCGCTGAAGCTGTCTCCGCCAAGCTTTGAGAGCATCGTCACTTTCGAGCCCTGAACCGCGGCAGTGACGGCCTGATTCCCGCCCTTACCGCCTGGATAGGTCGAGAAGTTGTCCGTAACGATCGTTTCACCGGGTACGGGCAGATGCTCCATTACCATTACCAGGTCCATGTTGATGCTTCCCATACAGAGGATCTCGCCGTTGAATCTGAAATCAAGCATCACAAAGCCCCTCTCTGAAAGAATTAACCCGCTCCATGAACTTCGAAACTCTCTTGCCGTCCACGGGGTTTCGCCAGTCATTGTCTTTCTTGAAATAACTCCCGACTATAGCTCCGTCAGCGAATTTTAGTAACTCTGCGGCATTTTCTTCCGTAAGGCCGCTACCGATTATTACCGGCACCTCCACACACTCCGCAAAACTCTTCACCTTGGCGGCATTCGGTGCGATTCCTGTCTCGAACCCGGTTACGACTATCATCTCTGCGCCTTCAGACTCGGCGTCGTGCGCCTGTTCTTCTACTGTCCGGTCCGAAATAATGAAGTGGCTACCGTGTTTCACGTTTACGTCGCACATAAACTTGATCTCGTCTGCCCCGAGATAGTGTCTGTACCGGGCAAGGTCTCCGCCAATACCTTCAGTCAATCCGGTGTGCGATATGTAGGCGTTGACCCATTCGAAGACTCTTATCCATCTCGCCCCGGCAGCTATCGCCGCAGCGAGAGAGGCCCTTCCTCCGTTCAGGTGGCAGTTTACGCCTACGGGGATATTTGCGGCTGTCCTCACTCTGTCGGTAACAACTGCCAATGCTGCCGCCGTCTCATGACCGATTCGCTCACCCTTCATATACGGGAAATCCCATATGTTCTCTACCTGAAGACCGTCAACACCGCTGTCCTCAAGAATTCTGGCCTCCTCAAGCGCAATAGAAGTGATCTCCTTCATGCCCAGCTCTGCCGGCGAGTAACGTGGAGATCCGGGCAGAGGCCTTAGATGAATCATACCTATAATCGGTTTTTTGACTCCAAATATCTCTTTCAAAGTTTCAACTTTCGCGTTCACTGTATCACCTCTTCAGACTGCGGCCAGAACTGTAGATAAACGTTTAACTGCTGTGGTGAGAACTGACCGGCTAGTTCTCATAGATGCCTTTGACTTCAGAAATCGACACCGGAGACCAGTATAATATTCGCGTAAGGCGTAAACTCGCCTGTCTTCACAAAGACCTTGACTTCCTTGCCCTGAAGGCCTCCATTGAGCACCAGATCCTTGAATTCCGGATGAGGAATGTTCTCCTCTACGATGTCGTTTCCCTTGTTCTTGACAGCGGCTATTACCTCTTTTAGTTCGGCGTACACGGCAGGGCTTACGGTCTTCGTCTCATCGGCAATTATTACTTTTTCGATTTCGAGCTCTTCGAGAACCACCTTTACCACGTCTACAAACTTTGGAAGGTCTCTACCGACAGAAACATCGATACACACTGTGTTTTTGTGTCTCGGAAATGGAAAGCCCCTGTCAGTAATAACGAGCATATCCCCATGCCCGAGCCTTGCTACTTCTCTTGCCAGATCGTTGTGCAGTATTCCCTTAGTTTTCATATACTCACCTCCTGAGTTTTAGCTGTTGGTTGAATCTCTTACTATAAGATTGGAATCCAATTCTATCTTTCTTGTCGCGACCCGCTCTCCCTTAGCCTTTCTCAGTATCTTTTCCAGAAGGAGCTTCATTGCCGTCTGGCCGGCTTCAAACTTCGGCTGGTGAACGGTCGTCATAGCCGGGACTACCAGAGAAGAGTACAAAACGTTATCGAAACCGGCAATCGCGACATCTTTGGGAATTGAAAGGCCGTTTTCCTTCGTTGCCTCTATGGCTCCCCAGGCCATCATGTCGTTTCCGGCAAAGACCGCCGTCGGTCTAGGTTCGAGCTTCAGTATAGCTTTCATCATGTTGAAGCCGTCCTCATACTTGAAGCTCCCGTAATACACAGAGATAGAGTCATCGGAGACTCCTGCCTGTTTCAGTTCGTAGCAGAAGCCCTGAAGCCTCCTGACCGCCGTCGGTACTTCTTTTGGACCGGCGATACAGGCGAATCTCTCGTGGCCCTTCTCTAGAAAGTGTCTGGCTAACTGCGCGGAACCTTTGAAGTTGTTTGTGTAGATGACGTCGATAAGCGGATTCTCTATAGATAGATGGCGATCGAGAATCACCATGGGCATCCCGTCGGACAGTTCGGCAAGCAGTGTCTCATCCATTCTCGGGGCCACGTTTATGACACCGTCGACTCCGTGACTTAGAAATGAGTCTATAGTCTCTTCTTCTCTCAATTTGTCTCCGTCGCTGTTGCAGAGAAACATCTGGTACTCGTGCTTGAGCGCGATACTCTCGACTCCCCTGGCAATCTCTGCAAAATACGGGTTAGTGATATCCGGTATTACCAGACCAACAAGAAAGGACTTTCTTATTTTCAGACTCCTTGCGATCTTGCTTGGCCTGTATTGAAGGTCTTCAATAGCTGCAAGAACCTTCTCCTTTAGTTCCGGACTGACATACTTGTTTCCGGACAACACATTGGAAACAGTCGCTATTGAGACTTCAGCTATACGGGCAACGTCTTTCATGTTAGCCATCGACAATACCTCGATTCTGGTTAAACGTTTAGTTAATCGTTTAACCAATACTAGCATCTTTTCACTCCATCGAAAAATCCTGTCAGAGACATTGAGATACTATGAAGTAGAAAGAGAAGCGATTAAACAGAAAACACTCCTCTGACTTTAGTATTTCTCCGTTTCTCGAAAGACAGAAGACTAAAAGATGGAAGAGCGAAAGAGACGTCCTCCGTTCGCCGTCCACCTCCGAGAGGAGCACCAAAAGCTGCAAACCCGTCCTTCGTCCCTCGTCCCGGAGCATGGACCCATCCTTGGTAAAGCGGACCAGAGGCGAGAGGGGGGGAGAGGTAAGAGGTTTGAAGAGCGAAAAGAACATCGAGAAAACGAGATAAGGAGAGAGGACGAGAAGGAGATCTTGGTTTTCTTACCTCTATCCTCTCACCCCTTACCTCTGATCCACCTCG
>Ga0334886_1002822_pt1 | contig 16439 bp, 13 predicted proteins | sample GraSluR1_MG_9_FD_207232 | JGI IMG/M metagenome (GOLD analysis project Ga0334886, IMG submission 207232) | Sludge microbial communities from methane-producing bioreactor in Wageningen University, Netherlands - Granular Sludge_27_06-R1 | ecosystem: Engineered > Bioreactor > Anaerobic >...
CTGACCTTCTACTACTACATCGACTATGATTTGCGCGACGCCATCCCCGAAGACATGGGGCGCTTCCATGCCGTGTGGCACCGCGAATGCCCCACCCAGGGCGCCAAACCCGAAGACCTGCCGGCTTTGCGCGAAGCCGCCCAGCCGCTGCTTTCTTCTAACCCGCTGTTCCAGCACGGACCCGAAGCGATGCAGAACAACCTCGCCTTCGAGTTCGGCGGCAACAACATCGGCGGCGCAGGCAACTACGTCATCCTCGAAGCCGAAGGCAAAGGCCATTACGTGGGCTGCAACATGAGTTACCACAACCTGCGCAACAGCAAGCAATTCCAATGGCCTGAAGGCGTGCCCTGGCCGATGCAGATGGATAACGTCGAAGGGGCTGACCCGCAGCAGCTGGCTGGCTTTTTCACCATCTTCAACTGGTACGGCGAAGGTGACGACATGATCTTCATCGATGGCGAGGAGTGGCCACCCAGCCTGCACGGCACCGGCACGGAAGATTATTTCAACACCGCCTACTGCCCGGCGGAAAAATTCGACGCACCCTACCATGGCATGACCATGCCCGGCGGGCCCAACTGGGGCGGCAAATCATCTTACTACCGCTTCCATATTGAAGACCCCATTCACTTCCGCCAAAGCATCAAAGTGACCATCGAACACGGCCACAACAACAACCGCTCCGATGACATCGCCAGCACCGCCTACTGGTACCAGGCGGAACCGCACAAACCGTTCAGCCTGCCTGCCGTGGAAGAACGCCTGCCGCTGGAGGATAAAGGGCGATAGCGGCTGTTAGTAAACGATAAGGACTGTAGGGGGGGTCTGTTGAAGTATTCACAGCCACTGCTATTCCAAGTTCACCGAAATTGCTTGAGGGCATAATATCCGCCAGGTTGGAGAATGCGGTTCAGACTACCCAAATTCCGTTGTTTATACTAACATAGATAATGATACCTTATGGAGCAGGTTAACAATTCGGATAACCGTAACAACTATCTGGAAACCAACTCTATTTGATCCCACTGCATGTGCGCATGAACAGATCTCTACCCACAAATAGATCGAAGCGATTCCTAAAATACACACATGTTCGAAACCTTATAAGCATAACGTCAAAAACCATATCCAAATATTCAACAAACCGCTGAAGAAGGTTTTTAAAGAAGTGAAGAGAGCATTGTTGTTGCGATTAGAAAACCTTAATGGTATATTTATGGTATTGTAATTATACCATTTTGGTATATAATGGAGATATGAATGCGCATTTTGGCCGAGCGAAGATTAATCGAATTTTATTCAAATCCTGAACATCAAGACGCTGAACAAGCCCTGAAAGCCTGGTGGTACGAGGCTAAAAAAGCACATTGGCATCATCCAGGAGATATTAAGGCTCAATACAAAAATGCCAGTATCTTAAAAGGAAACAGAGTTGTTTTCAACATCTGTGGCAACAAATATCGACTCATAGTACATTTCCATTTCAACACACAAAGAGGCTACATTCGCTTCATTGGTACACATAAAGAATATGACAAAATAAATACTGAAACCGTATAAGAAGAAATAATAAAAATTAATAAAAGCACAATTAAACTAACCGAAGAGTGGAAAAATGAATATCAAGCCCATCAAAACCGAAGCTGAATATGAAGAAGCATTGGTAACCCTTGAACGCTTAATGGATGCAGAACCGGGATCTATAGAAGAAGAACAACTCGAATGCCTCAGCAAATTCATCGAAGAATATGAAGATGAACATTACTTCATCGACATGCCCGATGCTATTTCAGCTATTAAATTTCGCATGGAACAGATGGGATTAAAACAAAAAGATCTGGTTCCATATATAGGCAGTCAGCCCAAGGTCTCGGCTGTACTGCGGGGGGACCGTGAATTAAGTAAAACCATGATAAGAAAGCTCCATGTTGGATTGGGCATTCCTTATGATGTCCTGATGCAAGAACACGGAGCGGAATATAAGGAACAAAAGTATCGCATTGAAGATTTTCCTTTTAATGACATGGTACGCAAAGGCTTGTTCCCCGGTTTCACCAATGTGCGTAACGCCAAGATACTTGGCGAGGAATTGTTGGAACAATTGTTTTCCGTGTTTTCGGATCAGGAACCTGAACTAACTTATTGCCGACATGGAAACCAGGTTATTGATCCAAAGGCGCTGTTGGCTTGGCAAGCATATGTCCTCAGCCTGATTGGTGAAGGAAGGTTGCCAGAATACTCACGTAAATCTCTTGATGATGAGTTCTTTGCGAAACTATTGGATTTCAGCAACTATGATGAAGGTATCAAACTCGTCAAAGAACATCTAAATAAATATGGGGTCCATTACGTTGTTGCCCGTCATTTAGAACATACCTACCTCGATGGAGCCAGTTTTTTGACACCAGATGGCGCGCCTGTAGTTGCAATGACCCTAAGGCATGATCGGTTAGACAATTTCTGGTTCACATTGTTCCACGAACTGGCGCATGTCGTATTGCATCTGGGAAAAAATTCGCAAACGGCATTCTTTGATGATGTCGAACGTGAACGTTCAGAAGAAGATTCGCCTGCCGAGAGGGAAGCTAACCAATTTGCGCAAGAAAAGATGATCCCAAACGGTTTTTGGGTTACACACTGTCAACCTCGACTGGGCCAAATAAGTGAATGGGATATTCATAACTGGGCAAGTGAGTTAAACATCAGCAAAGCCATTATTGCCGGTCGTGTCCGGTATGAATCCCATAATTTTCAACACCTCACAACACTAATTGGAACTCGTCAGGTTCGAAAACATTTTCCAGAATATAGACAAGCAAGATAAAAACATCAAAATACCTACTGCAAACAACAATCCTCTTCATTTGATGTTTTTTAATAACTCCGCCTCCACCGCCTCCTTCCTCCCTACTTTAATCACCAGCACGCCAATCCCGAGTATGATTGAGCCAAACACAAACCACTGGAGAACGCCATGGCCCTGCATCCACTGCTCACACAATCCATCCATCACCCCAAAAAAAGCCGCACCCTCACGAAACCGCGGCTGGTTCGGCTTTCTCCAACGCGTCATGATCGGGCAGCGTGGTTTCAACCGTACGAATACGCTGGACAGAGAAACCCACCAGACCAACCACGGCGCTGGCAAAACCGCACACGATGAACAGGATCGCTTTGCCCGCCCCCGGCCCTGAGCCCACCAACGCCGTGAACCAGGCGGCGAGAAGGCTGTCAGCATTCTGCATGGCTGGTTCGAGGGCATAATCAGCGAGAACCCCGCCGATCAGGGGCGCAATGGGCTGCGTAAACCAGGCAATCAACCGTCTGGCAGAAAATACACGCCCCTGCGCATCCGGCGCTACCTTCGATTGCCAGATGGCCTGGTTGGAGGTGTTGATCATCGCACCGATGATGGAAGAAAGCGCCATGACCGGCGCCCACACCCACACCGTGCGACCGAAACCGAGCAAGGTGAAAACCAGCCCGCTGAACATCCAGCCAGCCAGCACACCATTCACCCGCTTCTTAAATCCTTTCCAGGTGCTCATCAAGACCCCGCCCAGAATACCGCCGATCGCGCCAAAGGTCTGCACCGTGGCGAAGATGGTCGTGTTGTCGTTGGTGCGATCCAGGATCATCGGAGTAAGCGCGGTGTAGGCGATGCCAAAGAAAAGATTGCCAAAGAAGAACACCATCTGCAAACCAAGCAAGCCCGGCCGCTTAAAAATATACTGAAAACCATACACAGATTCTCGCCACAGGCTGCCCCTGCCCTGCTGTCCTTCCAGGGTTCTGGGCGGTTGCGGCACGACCACCACCAGCAGCGCGGCAATGGCAAACAGAAAGGTGACCACGTCGATGATCAGGACGCCTGTCAGGCCGATCACCGGCAGCAAAGCGCCCGCGAGCAGCGGTGACAGCACCGCCGGCCCAGCATCCACCAGTGACATCATGCCATTGGCGCGGCTGTATTGCTCTTTGCTGACCATGGTGCTGATCGCAGCCGAATACGCCGGCCACTGAAAGGTATTGCCGATGCCATTGATGACCGAGGCAATGTACATGTGCCAGAATTCCAGGTTGCCGGTGGCGTGCAGGATCAATATACCTACAGTGGAGAGGATGGCGGTAAAGTCACTGATCATCATCATCAATTTGCGGTTGTAGCGGTCCACCATGGCGCCGGCAATCGGCGATAACAGCAAAAACGGCAGGATGAAACACACCTGCATGATCGCCATGGCGGTGGTGCTGCGGGTTTGCTGGTACATCCAGATGGTTAATGCGAAACCGGCCATGCTGGAAGCGAGCACAGAAATGATCTGACCCAGCCAAACTACCGTGAAGCCCTTCATCCCCCCAACACCTGTGCGATTTCTATCAACGGGCATGAGTGAATTTCTCCTTGTTATTTTTTTCTTCCAGCAATGATTATTGCATGAATGAAAGAAAAATTCAACCGTTTACGAAGAATGCTTTTTTTGGCAAAAGACAACGCCTCAGAAGATATTGTGGCATAGTTATTCACTATGTGCCAACCTTTCTATTGCTCTTTGGCACCGAGCCAACCGGTGCAGGTTCGCAAGCGGAGGACTTTTCATCCGGCTCAGTCACCAACATCCTGTATTATAATGAGAGCAACTATGTTCACCACAGGATCACCAACCTGCACACTATCAATATCCTGCCAACCCAATGAGAACCGCGAAACAATGCGCGGAGAAGGAAACCCCATGCAAATAAATTCGAATTCATACGCTGACATTACCCGTAAGGTGGAGGCTCTGCTGGCGAAAATGAGCCTCGCAGAGAAGATTGGCCAGCTCAACCAGGTGGGTGGTATGGCATTCGCGCCGGGCCCCAAAGCCGAAGACCAGATTCGCGCCGGTCATGCCGGTTCGGTGTTGTGGGTGAATGACACCCAGCGTTTCAATGAGCTGCAGAAGATCGCGGTCGAAGAGAGCCCATCTGGCATTCCCCTGCTGTTCGCGCTGGATGTCATCCATGGCTACCGCACGATCTTCCCCGTGCCGCTGGCCCTGGCGGCTTCGTGGGATCCGGCAGTACCCGAGAAGTCACAATCCGTGGCGGCCAAAGAGGCACGCGCCGCCGGCATCCATTGGACCTTCGGCCCGATGATCGATATCGCCCGCGACGCCCGCTGGGGCCGTATCGTGGAAGGCGCTGGCGAAGACCCCTATCTGGGCTGTGCCATGGCTGCCGCGCAGGTGCGCGGTTTCCAGGGCGAAGGAGACGTGGATGATGAACACGTGCTGGCATGCGCCAAACACTTTGCCGGTTATGGCGCTTCTGATGGAGGACGCGACTACGACCCTGTCTACCTGTCCGAAACCCAGCTGCGCAACATCTACCTGCCCCCCTTCAAAGCCGCACTCGATGCGGGTGTGGCAACTTTCATGAGCGCCTACATGGACCTCAATGACGTCCCTGCCACAGGCAATCAGTGGCTGATGCGCCATGTTCTGCGCGATGAATGGGGTTTTGAAGGCTTTGTAGTCAGTGATGCCATGGCTGTCGGCAACCTGATCATTCAGGGACACGCCAAAGATGCGCGCGATGCTGCTTTGCGCGGGATCAAAGCCGGGCTGAATATGGATATGTCCAGCTACACCTATACGGAAGGGGTAGCGAAACTTGTCGAAGAAGGCGCGCTGACCGAAGCAGAGATCGAGGAGCTGGTGCGGCCCATTCTGGCGATCAAGATAAAGATGGGTCTGTTCGAACATCCTTACACAGATGAGGGTCTGCTGGCACAGGTGGTAAACCTGCCTGAACATCGGGCGGTTTCACGCTGGTCAGCCCAGCGCTCGATGGTGCTGTTGAAGAATGAAGGCGATCTGCTGCCACTCAAGAAGGACATCAAGAGAATCGCTGTCATCGGACCGCTGGCAGATTCGAAACCCGCCACCGAAGGTTCGTGGATGGTATTCGGGCATGAGCCCGCCGCTGTCACTGTGCTGGAAGGCATCCGTGCCAAACTGCCCGCCGCAGAAGTCGCCTATGCGCCCGGACCGGAGATCAAACGTGATATCCCCTCCTGGTTTGAAAGTATCATGGGTGAATCGCGCGGAAAACCGGCGCAAAGTCAAGAGGAATCTGATGCCGCCATGCAAACCGCACTGGAAACGGCTCAGACTGCCGAATTGATCGTGATGGTGCTGGGTGAAGACAACTTCATGTCCGGCGAAGCTGCCTCACGTGCTTCGCTCGATCTGCCCGGACGGCAGCAAGAACTGCTCCAAAAAGTGGCAGCGTTCGGTAAGCCAATCGTGCTGGTGTTGTTGAACGGACGTCCATTGAGCATCAATTGGGCAGCGGAAAACATTCCCGCCATCCTCGAAGCCTGGCAGCCGGGCACAGAAGGCGGTCATGCCGTAGCCGACATCCTGTTTGGTGATGCCAATCCGGGCGGGAAACTGCCGGTGTGCTTTCCGCGCAACGGCGCCCATGCCCCGCTCTATTACGCCCGCAACCTGACCCATTCACCGGAAGGCAGCCGCATGTACAACCCGCGCTATTGGGACGGCTTGCCCACCCCGCTGTATCCCTTTGGGTATGGCCTGAGTTACACGACCTTTGGCTTCAGCCACCTGCGCCTTTCTGCGGCAGAGATGAAAATCGGCGAGAGCCTGACGGTGAGCGTGGATGTCACCAACACCGGAGCGGTAGCGGGAGATGAGGTCGTTCAACTCTACATTCATCAACGATGGGGCAGCGATTCACGCCCCATGCGCGAGTTGAAAGGCTTCGAAAGAATCACCCTGCAACCCGGTGAATCCAGAACGGTAACCTTCCCGCTCGGTCCTGATGAACTAACCTACTGGAGCACCAATGCCCATGGCTGGGTCCAGGACGCCGCCGCATTCGACGTGTGGGTAGGCGCTGATTCCACGGCTGAACTGCATGCAGAGTTTGTCGTCACAGGGTAGGCAATCCTGTTTCCCAAGATCATCAAGGTTCAAAAAATCCGGTCTGCTTAGGCCGGATTTTTCTTTTGTAGAATCCTATTGCGGTCTGTAAAAGCGGAACCCCTACAGATATTGGAAGAACTCGATCGATTCGCCATCCAGCCCCTTGACGAAGGCAATGCGTACCGGGATCGGCGGATCACTGGGCAGATCCAGGCTCTTGGGTTCCATCTGGATACTGGCGCCGGCATCCACCGCGCGCTGGAAATCGGCGTCGCAATCATCGGATGCCAGGGCGATGTGAGCGAACAATCCGGCGGGCTGCTGCTCCGCTTCGGCACCCGAAAATACTTCAAGGAACGTTCCGTCGCCCATCGCCAGCATGACAGCGCGCCGCTCACCGGCGCTGCCCCAGCTCACGGATGGCGTGAAGCCGAAACCCTTGGTATACAGCTCGACAGTGGCATCGAAATCTTTGACAGTGATCGAAATGTGGTGCAATCCTTTGAGGGTCATGGTCGTGGTCTCCTTTATTATGAAAACAAATACTCCACCCCAATACTACACCAATTTTTCAAGAAATCTGAGACAGCCTGATTTTGTCCCGGTCAAGTGCAAAACAAACCCGCAAAATGAAAAACGGGCTGCCAGTCCGTACAGTCAGCTATAATCAAATCACACCAATTATTCACTCACCGATAAAAAACAAAGGAGATTTGCTCATGGCTGTATTACAGATGAATTTTATGTCCATGTATCTAGGCATGCAGACCAACATCACCGTCTGTCTGCCGACATTCAGCTATCAGGATTTTATGAATGGGCACACCGATTACTATGTTCCCGGCATGAAATTCCAAACACTGTATTTGCTTCACGGTGGTTCCGGTGATGACACCGACTATGTCAAATTGACCAACATCGTGCGCTATGCCGATGAACACAAACTCGCCGTGGTGATGCCGAGTGACTACAACCAGTTCTACACCGACAATCCGCATGGCCCGCGTTACTGGAAGTATGTCGCCGAGGAATTGCCCCAGGTTTGCCAGACCTTGCTCCCGTTATCTCCCAAACGTGAAGACAATTTCGTCGCCGGCCTTTCGATGGGCGGTTTCGGCGCTATGAAGATGGGCATTCTGCAGGGCGAACAATTCGCGGCGGTGCTTTGTATGTCAGGTTCATCACTGCAGCCTGACAGAGCCAAAGACTTCGGCAAAGGCATGCGAAGATCAGGCAAAGACCCTGACATAATGCCGATGGCGCACCTGGAATCATTGTTCGGCGATATGAACCAGTTCAAGGGCAGCATTCACGACATGTATCACTATGCCGCGTTGAATGTTCAGCAAAAGAAACAACTGCCGAAGTTCTTCTTCACCGTCGGCGACCAGGATTTTGCCCGTCAAGATGTAGAAGATGCCCACCAGCACCTGACCTCTTTGGGATATGAGACCTTCTTCGAACTGGTGCCCGGCTACGGCCACGAATGGGATTTTTGGGACCTGACCCTCAAGAAAGCCATCGCTGACTGGCTGCCGATCAGGCACGCCGTCATCTATCCAGAGGACTGATTACATCACATCCATCTTGGTACGGTAGTTCAACGCTTCCGCCAGATGCGGGTTAGCTTTTCGATACTCCGTTTATTCTTGTTAACGGAGTATCTTGTGTTCCTGCGAGAAACTCCGTTTACAGACGCCTGCGTCCGCATAAACTAAGTTTCGAACGATTCACATCACCTCGATGTTGGTGCGGCAATTCGATGCGACCCAACCAGGTGCGGCGGTTGCATGTCGGGCGCGCCTGCCAGGCGGGTTTTCATCAAGGCCTTGCAGGCGCGAAATCAGCATCAATCAATTCTAATGCGAAAAGAATACACCTGCTCAAGCTAGATTCCAAGAACAATCTGAAGAGCTACAAGTATGGCTGATAAAGTATCTGAGTCTACTTTTCCAACACTATGAATAAATCGTTCTACAGAAAGGGACCGTACTTGAAATGCATCCGCGGCAGAAGAATTTTTAAGGCCATTGTTTATGCTGGGTTCTATATGAACCAACCAGGGTGCTTTTGAATAATGGCCTTTCCATGTGGTGATGGGAACGATGGCCCGCAGTGGAAGGACACCAATCTCATCAACATTTACAATGACTGCTGGACGTGATTTCTTGATTTCAGCGCCAATGGTTGGGTCCAGATTTATTAACCAAATTTCACCCCTATGCATGGAAGTCTTCGCCATCTAAAGCTATGAAGGCTGTTAGTTCTTTATCCGTCAAGTAATCATCCAGCAACGCCTGTGCAGCAACAGCCAGGGTTGCTTTTTGACGTTTTTCGATTTGTTCATCCAACATTTCCCGCACAAGTTCTGAAAAAGTGCGGTTTTCTTGTTCTGCTATTTCTTTTAGAATTCGCCTCTGTTCATCTTCAAGCATGATCTGAGTACGTTCCATCTATCACCTCAATTATACATCTTAATTGTGTGTATAAATTATACACAACACAAACACAATTATCAAGTATCTCGCTGTTATGCTCTACATCACATCAATCTTTGTCCTGTAGTTCTGCGCCCCCGCCAGATGCGGGATGCCTCGTTTTCCTGTAAGAAACTCAGTTTACGGAGGCAAGCGTCCAAATAAACTAAGTTTCGAACTCTTCACATCACATCCATCTTCGTGCGGTAGTTTAACGCCTCCGCCAGGTGCGGCGGTTCGATGTCGGGCGCGCCTGACAGGTCGGCGATGGTGCGCGCCAGTTTCAATACGCGGTGGTAGGCGCGCGCCGTCAACTGCATCTGGCGCATGGCGTGACGCATCAACTGTTCTGCCTGGCCGCTGAGTGTACAGAATTCCGCCACCTGCGCCGGGCGCATGTCGGCGTTGGCATGCATATCGAGGTCCTTGAAGCGTTCTAACTGCACCTGGCGCGCGGCTTCCACCCGGGCGCGGATGTCAGCCGATGATTCGCCCTCGCGCTCGCCGGTCAGCTTGTCATATTCCACCCGCGGCACATGGATCTGGATGTCGATGCGGTCCAGCAGCGGCCCGCTGATGCGGTGCTGGTAGCGGGTGATGGTGGAGGGCGCGCAGCTGCAGGGCTTGACCGGGTCGCCATAGTAGCCGCAAGGACAGGGATTCATGGCGGCGATCAACTGGAAATTGGCAGGGAAGGTCAGCGAACCCGAGGCGCGGCTGATGGTGACCTGCTTGTCTTCGATCGGCTGGCGCATCACCTCCAGCACGCGCGTGGAAAATTCGGTGAATTCATCCAGAAACAGCACCCCGCGGTGCGCCAATGACACCTCGCCCGGACGCGGCCAGTTACCGCCGCCCACCAGCCCGGCATGTGAGATGGTGTGATGCGGTGCGCGGAACGGACGCTGACGGATGAGGGGTTCATCCGCCGGCAGTTGATCGGCGATGGAGTAGATGCGCGTCACTTCTAAAATCTCGTCAAAACTCATTGACGGCAGAATGGAGGGCATGGCGCGCGCCATGAGGGTCTTGCCGGCGCCCGGTGCGCCCACCATCAACATGTTATGGAATCCAGCCGCCGCCACCTCCAGCGCCCGTTTGACATGTTCCTGGCCGCGTATGTCGCGGAAATCGGTCTGGAAGACAAAATCGGGGGTCAGTTCAGTCTGCAGGGTGAAGGATGGGATGGTTTCCTGCCCGGTCAGTTGAGCCACCAACTGCAGCAGCGATTCGATCGGATAGACTTCGATATCGGGGATCAGCGCGGCTTCGGGCGCGTCCACCGCCGGTACATACACACGTTGGAAACCTTCTTCGCGCGCCAGGGCTGCCATGGGCAGCACACCCGCCACATGGCGCACACCGCCATCCAGCGACAATTCGCCGATCACCATGGCTCCATCCAGCACACCCGGTGGCAGCTGGCGCGTTGCTTCCAGTACCCCCAGCGCGATCGGCAGGTCATACACCGGGCCTTCTTTGCGCACCGAAGCAGGCGCCAGGTTGACAGTGACGGAGGTGCGCGCGTTGCTCATCCCGCTGTTGCGGATGGCGGAACGCACACGCTCACGGCTCTCCTGCACGGCGGCGTCTGGAAGCCCGACGATGATGGTCTTGGGCAGTCCCTGCCCCACATCGACTTCAACTTCAACGACCACGCCGTCTAACCCGACGACTGCACAGGAAGTGATTTTTGCCAGCATGGATGCATCCTTTGTCGCAGCAATAAAAGGCCCCGTAACAATTGTCTTAAGTGTAGGGAAGGAGGCTCAAATTGTCAATTGTTTTCAGGGTTGATACGCGCCACTTCCGCAACCGCGAAATCGACAAATGCCAGGGTGCGGGGGAACAAGGCGGCGGGATCATTCCGCCCAAAAAAGTTGGCGCTGACCTGACCGAACGCGAACGCGAGGTGCTGGCTTGCATAGTGGAAGGCCTCAGCAACCAGCAGATCGCTGAAAAACTGGTCATCAGCCTCTCCACGGTCAAATTCCATGTCAGCAGTATCCTCTCCAAATTACACGTCAACAGCCGCACCGAGGCAGTTTCGTATGTGTTAAAGAACGACCTGAACTCATGATCAGGTCATAGTTCGGGCTTTCGACCAGTCCAAAGACCCTTCCATCAGGCGTCACGGTGGCGGGGGTTTTTGATTAAACTGAACCTAACTTGAAGCAATGGAGATTGACCGCAGGGAGCGGAGAAATCGAAACGGCTGAGCCAGTCGCCCATCGGGTACATTGGTACTTCCAGATGGTTTCGATCCCTCCGCGCAAACTTACTGCGCCCGTTCACGTTCAGGATGACGAGGATACGGGCGAAAAACACCCTGTATCTCTTGCGTGTTCGTGTCTTTCCGACTGAAAGATGGCGCAGCCATCTGCAACGAAGGAACCAAAACGGCTGAACATCTTCAGTCGTAGATGGTTGTGCTATTTCAGGTCTGATGAGATCTTTCGCTCAGCCATAACCCAGACACAGAGTCTATTCTCGTAAACTCCGTGTCGATGGGTTCTATTTTCGGACTTCCGCCGCCTGATGGTGATTACAGGGTGAGGTAAGCCTCTACGCGCTCGCCGATCAGGGCAAGCGATCCCGCCCAGAATTCCTTGCTGCGGATGTCGATGCCGAATCGCGCGGCCAGGTCGGCGGCGCTGGCTTCACCGGTGGAGGCCAGCAGGGCCTTGTAATCGGGAATGAAGGCTTCACCGCGTTCTTGATAGATGGCATATAACCCCAGCCCGAACAGCAGGCCGAAGGTATAGGGGAAGTTGTAGAATGACAGCCCGGGGTAATAGTAGTGCGGTTTCCATGTCCACATGTAACTATGCAGGCTGTCTGCGCTGACACCGTCTCCATAGGTGGCGAGTTGGGCACGGCGCATGGCATCGCAGATATCGTCGGCGGACAGTTCTGCCTGTTCGCGGCGTTCGAAGATCTCTTTCTCGAACAGGAAGCGGGAATAAATATCCACCACCACCTGCGAAGCGCCGATCAGGGTGGTTTCGAGGATGGCGAGTTTCTCTTCTTCGCTTTGCGCCTGCGCCAGGGCGGCGTTGGTCACAATGGTTTCGCACATGATCGAGGCGGTTTCCGCCATGGTCATGGGGGTTTGCTTTTGCAGCATGGTCTTATCGGCCTGGTAGGCGCAGTAATTATGGAAACCGTGGCCCAGTTCATGGGCGATGGTGAAAACCTGGTCGAGAGAGCCATCGAAGTTGCACAGGATGCGCGATTCTCTCACGCCCGGCACACCCATGCAGAATGCCCCCCCGCGTTTTCCACTGCGTGATTCGGCATCGATCCAGTTATTGTCGAAAGCTTGTTGGGCGAAATCCGCCATCTCTTGTGAAAATTTGGCGTAATTATCGAGGATGAAGATGCGTGCTTCGGCGAATGTGTAGTGTTTGGTTACCGCGCCCACCGGAGCGAACAGGTCCCACCAGTCGAGTTGTTCTTTGCCGATGCGCTGTGCTTTGGCGCGGAAATACTTGCGGAACATGGGGAACGAATCTTCCATGGCAGACATCATCGCGGTCAGTGTGTCGCGGTCGATGCGCGCACCATCAACAGCACTGTGCAGGGCGTCTTCGCGGCCTCGGCGTTTGTTGAGGGTGTTGACGGTGCCTTTAATGCTGTTGAGGCAGGCTGCCAGCGGTTCTTTGACGCTTTCCCAGGCTTTGATCTCGGCGGCGTGTGCGCGGCGGCGCACATCTTCGTTGGGGTGGCCGTGCAGGTTGATCAATGCCGGCATCGGCAGGGTTTTAACCTCACCATCCAGTTCAAAATCAACGGTGAGCTGCGAGGTGATGGTGCCCTGCAATTTGTTCCAGGCGTTGGAACCGCTGGTAGAAAGCTCCGCGGCAAGGTTCTCTTCAGCGGTTGACATCATGTACTTGGCTTGTTCGGCAGTTTCCAACAGAGCAAAGGCATGCTGGCGGGCGGTGCCTTCAATCTCGAGTACCTGCGGCAGGACATCTTTCAGGCTGCCGACCCAGGTGTCGAATTGCACGCCGATCTGGCGCAGTGCCACCATGGGCTTGTCCAGTTCTGACATCAGGCGCAGGGCGGTCTTGTTGAATGAGTCAGTAGAAACGAAGGATGAAACATAGGCGCGGTAGGTCATGCCGAACTCGTAGATGTCATTCAGACGTGCAACTGCTTCGCTCAGTACAGTTTCGATCTCAGCGGGGGTGTTGGCGGCGGTAATGGGCGTCACTTTTTCCTTGAAAAAGTTTTGCAGTTCCTGCACCTGCGTGCGCAGTTTTTCGCCGTCGGCGATGAATTCAGGTGATTCCAGCGATGGATATACATTGGAAAGGTCCCAATGCGGGATGTGGTCGCTCATTTCTTCTCCTTAGGTTAATATTCTATGCGGAAAAAATTATACACCCGATTGCGGCAGGGGCAGTTGGGCACGAATGATGTTTTTCGTTTGCAGATTTGCTATAATCATGGCAGACAAGGAGCGTTTGCATGAAACGAGTCAGAAATATTATCCAGCCCTTGATCCGCCCTTACCTGTGGCTGCTGGCTGTCGGTTTGCTGCTGATGTTGGCTGCCTGCGCCCAGGAAACCGCCGAAATACCAACAAAAATCACCCGCCAGACGCGCGAAATTGACGATATGGAGATGGTGCTGATCCCCGCGGGCGAATTCACCATGGGCAGCGATGATGGCGAGGACAACGAGCGCCCGCCGCACAAGGTCGGGCTGGACGCCTTTTGGATTGATATCCACCCGGTGACCAACCAACAATACCAGCGTTGTGTGGCGGAGGAGGCGTGTACACCACCGGGACGCGCTTACTCCTTCACCCGCGGCGACTACTATGGCAGCCCTGATTATGCCGATTATCCGGTGATCTATGTGAATTGGCAGCAGGCGCAGGATTATTGCCTGTGGGCGGGTGTCCGGTTGCCTGATGAAGCTGAATGGGAAAAAGCGGCGCGCGGCACTGACGGCCGCACCTATCCATGGGGAGAAGAAGAGCCGACCTGCGTACTCGCCAATTATGGTGCTGTGGGCGGTGAAGGCGGATGCGTGGGCGATACCAGTGCGGTGGGCAGTTACCCGGAAGGCGCCAGCCCGTATGGCGTGCTCGATATGGCAGGCAATGTCTGGGAATGGACAGGCGAACTCTACCGCGAAGGAAACGCGCAGAGCGGTTCGGTTGATAGCGCCGATGCTGGAGGCGGGGCCCATCCCCTGCTGCGCGGTGGCGCCTGGAACGGCAATGATAGTTTCTTGCGCACGTCATACCGCTTCTTTTTCTTCGCAGATTACGCCATTGACTTTTTCGGTTTTCGTTGCGCCTCTCATGTGGATTAATTTCCTTAACTTTGCGCTATAATCAAAATTGAATGAAACCAGAGCGAAGCGTTAATCCTTCACTCATCCCTTATATCTCAACTAACAATCGGCAGGAGGTATCTTATGCATTGTCCTTTTTGCGGGCAGGAACACCCTGACCGGGCACAGTTTTGTCCGGTGACCGGGCAGCATCTGCCTGTGCAAACCGAAGCCCCCACGATGCTCGAAGCGCCCACCATGACCGAGTCGCATACCATGAACGAAGCGCCCAGGAAAAAATCATCGCTTCTTCTGTGGATCGCTTTGGCGCTGGTGGTATTATGCGGATTGATCGTTGTACTGGGCGGCGGTGGTTTTCTCGCCTACCGCGGTATGCAGGGTATCGGCCCGCTGGCGATGCTGGCAACCGCTACCAATACTGCCACCTTCACCCCCACCATGACCTTTACCCCTGAATTTACCCCGACCCCCAGCCACACCCCCACGCCACTACCGACTGATACCCCTGAACCGACCCCCACCTCGCAATACCAGGTAGGGTCATCGATGACCCGCGAGCAGGATGGCATGGAAATGATGTATGTGCCGGCAGGTGAATTCATGATGGGTGCCAATGACGATGATTCGTATGATGATGAAGAGCCTTTCCATGCGGTCTATCTTAGTTCCTTCTGGATGGATAAGTATGAAGTGACCAACGAGCAATATGCCCGCTGTGTCAGCGCCGGCGCCTGCAGCGTGCCGAACGCCACCAATTCGGTTATGAAAACCTCGTACTATGGCAATTCACTCTACAACCGCTACCCTGTGCTGCAGGTGGATTGGTACCAGGCGGGCGATTACTGCAGTTGGGCGGGCGGCAGGCTGGCTACCGAGGCCGAGTGGGAGAAGGCAGCCCGCGGTGATGATGGGCGTGTGTATCCCTGGGGCAACCAGTCACCGACCTGTCAGCTGGCCAATATGGATGTGGATGGTGAGTGTGTCGGCGACACCGTGGCGGTGGGCAGTTATCCAGGCGGCGCCAGCCCCTATGGCATCATGGACCTGGCCGGTAATGTCGAAGAATGGGTGTCTGACTGGATTGATGTTGAGTATTACCAGTACAGCCCGTATGAAAACCCGCAAGGCGCTGAAAGCGCTGAAGAGCGCGGTGTGCGCGGCGGTTCGTGGTTTGATTTCGGTCGCTATGTACGCACTTCAATGCGCTGGTGGCAGCAACCTTTCGCCAGCAGTGACAAGATCGGTTTCCGGTGTGTGATGGATATGCCTTAAACCAACCTGAGCTTGATAACAGGGCTGCCGTTTATCCGGCAGCCTCTGTTTTTTTCATTCAAACACTTGCTGTATATACTATAATGGAAGGTAGGCAGTAAGATAACCGTTCAACCAGCACAGGAGTTGGCAGCATGGGGCAGATGATTGACAACCGTTATGAAATTCTTGAACAAATCGGCAAAGGCAGTATGGGGGGCGTGTTTCTGGCAAAGGATACGCGTTTAAAGCGCAAGGTAGCTATCAAACGCCTGGTGGTGGCCGACAAGCAAACCGATATAGAGGTCTTTTTACAGCGTTTTCAACGTGAAGCGCTGGAAATGGCTGGTTTTCAACATCCCAACATCGTCAGTGTCTATGATTATGGCAGCGACGATGAGGGTGTGTATCTGGTGCTGGAATATATGCCCGGCGGTGTCCTAACGGAGCGTATTCGCAAGGG
>Ga0334886_1002827_pt1 | contig 16417 bp, 14 predicted proteins | sample GraSluR1_MG_9_FD_207232 | JGI IMG/M metagenome (GOLD analysis project Ga0334886, IMG submission 207232) | Sludge microbial communities from methane-producing bioreactor in Wageningen University, Netherlands - Granular Sludge_27_06-R1 | ecosystem: Engineered > Bioreactor > Anaerobic >...
GGACCGAGATCCGGAAGGGCAAGGCAGGGATCACAAACGGCTCCCCCGCACGCGCGGGGATGGACCCCCATAAAGTGGTATGAGTTTTACCTTTACCAAGGCTCCCCCGCACGCGCGGGGATGGACCCCAGTACAAGCGGTCCCTCATCGGTGCAGCAAAGGCTCCCCCGCACGCGCGGGGATGGACCGCCGACCGCGGTGGCGTCTCCGATGTAAAAATCGGCTCCCCCGCACGCGCGGGGATGGACCTGGGCAGCCTGGGTCGAGAAGGGACTCGAAGAGGGCTCCCCCGCACGCGCGGGGATGGACCCCTTGATCCACCACGGCCTGACCTTCGACATTGGGCTCCCCCGCACGCGCGGGGATGGACCCGACCGGGTTCTTGTTCGGGCCAGGGGTGTATGGGCTCCCCCGCACGCGCGGGGATGGACCGGAGCTTATCAGCGCTGAAACGGGCGAGTGCGTGGCTCCCCCGCACGCGCGGGGATGGACCGGAACTCCTCTCCGCTTCCGGGGGCGGGATGGGGGCTCCCCCGCACGCGCGGGGATGGACCCTGAACACGGCCTACTGCTACACAGTGCCCACGGGCTCCCCCGCACGCGCGGGGATGGACCCTCTCGGCAGCTTCGACCCGACCGGTATTGTCCGGCTCCCCCGCACGCGCGGGGATGGACCGTTGATGAGGCTTTCCCCATTTGCCTCTGCCCCGGCTCCCCCGCACGCGCGGGGATGGACCGCCAGCCTGCCATACACCGATGCGTACAAGGTCGGCTCCCCCGCACGCGCGGGGATGGACCGTTGACATCGTGTGTGGGGGATTCCCCTGTCAGGGCTCCCCCGCACGCGCGGGGATGGACCCCTTGGTGCCGTCAGTCAGGGCCGTGGTGGTGGGGCTCCCCCGCACGCGCGGGGATGGACCCGATAGAGCCGGTGAAGGTTCCGATGAACACGAGGCTCCCCCGCACGCGCGGGGATGGACCCCATCTGCGCAGTGATCCCAGCCCTTGTCATGCGGCTCCCCCGCACGCGCGGGGATGGACCCGTTGAGGGACTTGCGGCTGACGAGTATCGGGCGGCTCCCCCGCACGCGCGGGGATGGACCTCGAGTATGCATCTCGAGGAGGCGACCTCATCTGGCTCCCCCGCACGCGCGGGGATGGACCGTGGGCGTCGGGCGGCTTTGAGGGCCGTGCATAGGCTCCCCCGCACGCGCGGGGATGGACCCGGCCCCTACGCGCTCACCGCATGGAACGGTACGGCTCCCCCGCACGCGCGGGGATGGACCTGGGGACTGCCTGCACGCAAGAAGATTGTGCCGGGCTCCCCCGCACGCGCGGGGATGGACCGGCCATGTCCGGAGACGCGGACGGAACCATGCCGGCTCCCCCGCACGCGCGGGGATGGACCCCCACGGCTGACTGATTACGTTTTTGAAGCCTTGGCTCCCCCGCACGCGCGGGGATGGACCCGTCCTGGAAGTGGCTGCCTTTGACCTGGGTGCGGCTCCCCCGCACGCGCGGGGATGGACCGCATCGACCACGCGGAAAAGGTAGGGTGGGAGGGGCTCCCCCGCACGCGCGGGGATGGACCCTATCGTTCACTTGTTTTCTACCTGGTTGTTGAGGCTCCCCCGCACGCGCGGGGATGGACCGGTGCAGATGTCGTCCCAAATTGGGAACCGGGGGGCTCCCCCGCACGCGCGGGGATGGACCCGAACAGCAACGGCGAAGGACGGCGGCGCCTGGGGCTCCCCCGCACGCGCGGGGATGGACCGCCCTGGTTATTCATTTGCGATGAAGCGCAGGAGGCTCCCCCGCACGCGCGGGGATGGACCCCAGCCTCGGCGACTTCATCGCCTGGCGTACGGGGCTCCCCCGCACGCGCGGGGATGGACCGGTGGCGCAGGAGATCGGCGAGGTGGAGAACCTGGCTCCCCCGCACGCGCGGGGATGGACCGGCTTGCATTCATCTCTGACCATCCACGTACATGGCTCCCCCGCACGCGCGGGGATGGACCTCATAGGCGCCGGCGCTGTTGTCGCGTGTGTTCGGCTCCCCCGCACGCGCGGGGATGGACCCATGGGTCAACCCTTCCGTTGTTTGAATTATTCGGCTCCCCCGCACGCGCGGGGATGGACCGTGGGGCAGCCTGTCACGCTCACCCCGACCTTCGGCTCCCCCGCACGCGCGGGGATGGACCGCATTTGATAACGCTTTCCTTTTCACCCGAAAAGGCTCCCCCGCACGCGCGGGGATGGACCCGCGACGTGTGGAAACAAACGGGTACCTGCTGGGGCTCCCCCGCACGCGCGGGGATGGACCGGAAGAATCGGGGGAATAGCCGTGACCGCGTGGGGCTCCCCCGCACGCGCGGGGATGGACCGCGCAGTTCGATGAGATGATGGCAGAGCGGGAAGCTCCCCCGCACGCGCGGGGATGGACCCGCGGCACTGTCCCTGACCAGTGCGTTGACGGTGGCTCCCCCGCACGCGCGGGGATGGACCTGCTGTTCTCGTGGGGTTCCCAGACGCTTGACGGGCTCCCCCGCACGCGCGGGGATGGACCCGGACGCGATGCTGTTAGGGCGGCTGACACACAGGCTCCCCCGCACGCGCGGGGATGGACCTGGCGGCTTGTTTGTTTACCGACAGTTCATCCCGGCTCCCCCGCACGCGCGGGGATGGACCCGGTTCCGGCTTCAACAACGGCGGCAAGAACGGGGCTCCCCCGCACGCGCGGGGATGGACCCGGCGGCGGTTGCGGTCCCGCGGAGGCAAATGAGGCTCCCCCGCACGCGCGGGGATGGACCGTTGATCTGACGCGCATCCATCACTTCGTAGTCGGCTCCCCCGCACGCGCGGGGATGGACCGCTGCGGTTCAGGCTGCCTACCTATGGCGGGACGGCTCCCCCGCACGCGCGGGGATGGACCCCCTATGCTGATTCAGGCGGCTGTCAATCTCTTGGCTCCCCCGCACGCGCGGGGATGGACCGCGAATACATTGCACCAGGTATTTACGTGGCTCGGCTCCCCCGCACGCGCGGGGATGGACCCGTACCAGGGAACATTCCCCCCCGCTTCAGCGTGGCTCCCCCGCACGCGCGGGGATGGACCCGGATCGGAACCTCCTCACGGGCTGCGCAGGAAGGCTCCCCCGCACGCGCGGGGATGGACCCCCGGGTGACACAAGCCGACCGCATGAGGATGGGGCTCCCCCGCACGCGCGGGGATGGACCCCAGGATCACCAGAATATCCCGGTTGGCTTACTGGCTCCCCCGCACGCGCGGGGATGGACCGAATGTCACCGCATGACGTGGCGCAAGTACAAGGGCTCCCCCGCACGCGCGGGGATGGACCCAGTGCTTATTGGTATTATTCTTCTTACGAAAAGGCTCCCCCGCACGCGCGGGGATGGACCGCTTGAAGGCTTGGTTCGTCGTCGGTGTGCAGAGGCTCCCCCGCACGCGCGGGGATGGACCCCCTTTTCGGGGAAACATGGCACCGGCCGTCACGGCTCCCCCGCACGCGCGGGGATGGACCGTCATCCCCCCTTCCTTACTGCCTCGATTGCGCGGCTCCCCCGCACGCGCGGGGATGGACCGCATCCACTGAACTCCTGATTTAGCTTTATCTAGGCTCCCTCGCACGCGCGGGGATGGACCTTAGATTCGGGTCCACACCTTCAAGAACATCTGGGCTCCCCCGCACGCGCGGGGATGGACCCCTTGTAGCCCGGGAAGTACATGCTGTGCTGAAGGCTCCCCCGCACGCGCGGGGATGGACCCCTTGCCATCACCGCAGCAGGGCTGACCCCGGATGGCTCCCCCGCACGCGCGGGGATGGACCTTATCAATATCCTGCTTGACGGTTATGGGGTTGGGCTCCCCCGCACGCGCGGGGATGGACCCCACGACATTCGTCAGCGTGGCCTTGCGTGCGGGGCTCCCCCGCACGCGCGGGGATGGACCCTGGGAGGCGGTCAAAGTCGCAGGGAGGAAGGTGGCTCCCCCGCACGCACGGGGATGGACCGCCTGACGTTCTAACCCCTGGGGTTCCTGCCGGGGCTCCCCCGCATGCGCGGGGATGGACAGTGTGCAGACAGAGTTAGAGTTGTTGAATCGTGAGCCCCGCCGGCGGTCTGAGAGGGCGAAGTTTCAGACACCAGTGAACAGGCGCCCGACTGTAGAACTTGCACTGGAAAGACTGCCCCGGAATCCGTGGAAAGTTTGGACCGGATTATGCAGCCGGCAAGCAGCGATTCCCTAAATTGGGTGCGGGGGGCTTCGCCCCCCCGCGTTCGTTCAGGGCTTTTGCAGATATCCCTGCACTCGGCTACCAGGTGTCCGCGGCAGTCTTGAACGCGGTGCCGCAGTCCACGGGCTCCGCATGCACCGCACGGGGGTTCTCACGGATCCCCGGCCGGGTGAGCAGGCTTCCCAGGACCGTACCCGCAGCAGCGAGAAGCACGCCCAGGGCGAGGTAGTTGTAGCCGTAGCTGTTCTGAAGCCAGCCGGGAAGCACTTCCGTCCAGGTATCGGCGATGCGGTAGTACTCCCAGAAGTATCCGCCGATGGAGCCGGCAAGGCCCAGGAGGATCCCCGCCACGACCCCGGCGCTGGTGGCACGCTTCCAGAAGGCGGCCAGGAACGGCACCGCCACGCAGGCGGAGAGCACGCCGCTGGAGATGTAGTACACATCCCCCAGCTTCTCGCTGACCAGGGCAGTGGCCAGGGCGAATAGGATGGCGGCAATGGAGATCAGCCTGGACCAGGTGTGCCTTCCCGCGGCTTCCATGTTCTTCTTCCGCAGGGCGGGCTCCACCAGGTCATGGGCCAGGGCCATGGCCGTCACATTGCTGAACGTGTCGATGGTGGACATCTGGCACGCCACCAGCCCCAGCACCATCAGGATGGAGAGCCAGCCCGGCAGGCCGGCGATGACGGCGCTGATGATGCCCAAAGCGTCGGGCCCCACGGCCTGGGCGGGGACTCCCTCCACGGGCGGGAATGCCACCAGAGCGCTGAAGGCTGCGATGGAAGGCAGAATACAGATGAAGACTCCGATGAGCAGCACGCCCAGCCAGGCACCCTTCCGGGCCTCCCGGGTGGAGGGGGCGGCCTGGATGCGGATCACCAGGTCCTGCTCCAGCAGCCAGCCCGGCAGGTAGCCGATGAGGAGAACCAGGGGGAACAGGGCGCCCAGGAACCAGAGGTTTCCCGCCGCGCCGGTCGCAGCCCAGGGCGGAGTAGACGCCCGAAGGGCAGAGGCGATGTCCCCCCCGGAGGCGGCACTGGCCAGGTTCACCGCCGAGAGGGCCAGTACCAGCATGAACACGGCCATGATGGCGAACTGGAGAAGGTCGGTGGTGACGATGGCCCGAAAACCCCCGAACCAGGTATAGAAGAGGATGGGGACCACGATGACCAGCATGGCAATCCATGCGGGTACGCCCAGGAACGGTGAGGCGAGGTTGCCGGCCATGAACAGCTCGGCCTGGGTCCAGGACAGGAACACCCCGAAGGACATCACCGCGGCCAGCACCCGGGCCGTGGGACCGAAGCGCCGCTGGAGTGCCTGGGGAATGCTGATGACGGGGATGCGGCGGAACATGGGCACCGCGGTCACGATGATGAAGGTGAGCAGCACCCAGGGGATGGGAAGGATCCACAATCCCGCGGCGCCGTACATGTAGACCTGGGACATCCCGAAGCCGATCCAGCCCAGCATGAGCCATCCCGAGGTGAGGCTGATTCCAAGCCTCCACCCGGGGAGTTCCCGGTTGGCCAGCCAGAACTCCACCTGGCTTTTCTCCACAGTCTTCCTGCGAAGCCTCCAGCCCAGGGTCATCACCGCGGCGCAGTACAGGAAAACCGCGACCCAGTAAGCGGCGGTCATGGAAGGAATCCCCACGTCACGGAGAGCCCCCCGACAAAGTGGGAGGAGGACTCGAAGGCGTCATGGACCTCGCTGTCCAGCAGGCTGGAGAACCGTGCGGAGGGTGTGACCGTGACCGGACCCGATACGGCGAAGGGCACCGCGAGGCTCAGGGTAAGGTCCGCCAACGATGCCTTGTCCACGCCGTAGATGGCCAGGTTGTGCTTGCGGTTGCCGTAGCCGAGGTTCAGCCCCGCCTCCGGTTCCAGGCAGCCCACGGGGATGCCCTGCGTCAGGGACAGGGAGGCGTAGAGCCCCTCCCCCTGCTCCAGGTCGCGGTAGAGGCTCAGCGCCGGCGCCAGCACGACATTCGGTCCCACGGCGAAGTAGAGTTCCGAGGAACTCTCGAAGCCGGTGTTGGGATACCAGTACTTCCCGATCCCGCCGTAGACCCAGAAGGCCCCCAGGTCATGGGTGTAGTCGAGGATGAGATCCACCTCCGTGAATTCCCCGACGGCGGTGCCGTACTCCTCCCCGTAATCGTTCTCGTCGGTGAGTTCCATGCTGCCCCACAGGGTCATGCTGAACCCCGAGGCCCCCAGAATGACCGAAGGCTCCAGCACGGGAGCGTCCACGTACATCACGCCCCTGAACAGGTAACCGCTTCGCACGCTCAGGTCCACGGAACCCCACAGCCCGCCGGACACGGCAAGAGCCACCCACAACAGGCACAGCAAGATCGATGTTCTCAAGGTATCCCTCCCCCGGTATGCGGACCGGGGGATCTAACGCACGTAGGCCCCCGGTTCCCGCGTTCGCATCCGGCTGCCCACCCCGGGCAGCACCGCTTCACTTCACGTTCGCAGAACCGTGTACATGGCGTCCCTTCCTATCAGAATGGTAGGGAGTATGCTCCAGAGGCAGAAAGGAGTCAAGAAACAATTCTTGCAGATTGTCAATACAACTCTCAATCTGCAAGATGCGTTCTGGAACTCCTTTTACCGGGTTTCGCGGGTTCTCCGCCCCGGGGAGGGCTTCGGAAGGATGTCCAGCACGATGTCTCCGCGGGGGAAGACGGCCCACGTTCCGGACCGGTTCCACCAGACCCTTGAAGTGGATGCGCTGCGGGTTCACCCGCACGCGCGGGGAAAGGGTCCGGCGGCGCAACCCTCTTCGGGGAAACGCCGCCGGACTGGGTATAACTGCGGAAAGCGGGCCGCAGTTCCTAGAAGCGAACCACCTTCATGGTTTCCACATAGCCTTCGGTGGCCAGGCGCACCATGTAGATTCCCGCGGGACGCCTTGAGAAGTCAACGAGAACGGACTGACCGCCCCTCTGAATGATTCCTGAAAGCACGGTATCCACCACGCGGCCCGCCATGTCCAGGATTTCAAGCCTGGCAGTGGCGGTGGTGTTCATGTGGAAACTCACGGTTGCGCTCTCGCTCACCGGGTTGGCGCTTACACTGAGGCCGACCGCGGGATTAACCTCGATGGTTCCATCCTCGATGGAAACCGGAATGATGCCGCCCAGGAAGTAGAGTTCACCGCAGCTGTCGGGAATGTCGTTCCACTGGGGGTGTTCCTGGCCGCTCTGGGCGTAGGCGTCCCAGGCTTTGCCCCTGTCGTAGGCCTCCCACATGGATACATAGCCGTCGCCGTTCATGTCAGGGTTTCCGGGCAGGGCGCCACCGGGATAGGAGCCCGCGGGCGGGGTGCTGCCGTGTACTGCCCCGGTCCACCAGTACACATACTCGTCGTACTGGGGGAAAGTGTTGCCTGCCCAGCTGTACTCGTAACCGTTGGCCGCGCTGGCGAAGGTGCGGGGCTGCGCGGCCCCGGCATGAATGACTTCCTCCATAAAACCGCCGGAATAGCACTGTTCCATGACGACATGAATCGAAGCGGCGTTTATTTGATCCAGCATCACCATGAAATCGTCATCGTTGAGTATCTGTGTGTTCCAAAGGTTCAGATGCACTTCCGGGGGAAGCCTTCCACCCTTGCCGCTGCCGCCGTGATCGGTGGTGAACACGAAGAGGTGATCGTCGGGGCCCACCATGGCCTTGATGTCGTTGAAACCGCTGGTCACCCCGGCCAGAGTGGCGTTGTAGTTGATGTCCGTATCGCCGTCGTTGTCGAAGTCGGGGTTGGAGTTGAGGCCACCGGACTGATCCGGGGCGGGGTCGGTGCCGTCGGCGAAGCAGACGATGATCTGATCCTTGGGAATCAGGTAATCGTACACGAGCACATTGTAGATGAACTGAACATCGCCGTAGTAGCGGATGTGATTGTTGCTCATGTTATGACCGCCGGAGATGATCCAGGCGTACATCTGCTGGCCCTGTTCGGGGGTGGCTTGAACATTCGGCTCGAACCACGCGATGAAGTCTTCGTACTGGCCCCTGACAAGCTCGGACACATCGGGGAGCACCGAGTATTCAACACTCATGCGGCCGTAAAGATCCGGGGGAACATACATGCGCTCGACATGGGTTTCTCCCTGGGGGCTGACGAACACCCAGCGGCAGGGGTGTTCCCAGTTGGCCAGGGCGTAATCGTCGATCAGAACCAGATATGACTGGAAGGGAACGAAAACCCCGGGATACGACCAGGCGCCAAGGAGGGAGCCCTGTTCGAGCAGGTTGGGCAGAACCCTTACCTCAACCTTGTTCATGTCCAGCAGCATGGTGTTCATAACCAGATCCGCCGCGTCAGACGGCCCGTTTATCGGTGCCGCGGAAGCGAGGCCGACCAAAAGAACAGGCAACAAGAGAAACTTCATTCCATATCTCCTCGGGAAAGGGTGAAAATCATGCGGTTACAATCTACCGCCTGAACTGCTTGAAGAAAAGCGGGGGTTCAAAGCCCCACCGCCTGTATAAAAGCCTTTAGGAAGTTTTGTCTCAATTGGTTCCCGGTTTCCGGGCCGCCCCTGAGCCGTTTCCATCCCTCCATGAGATGGGGTTCCTCGGGAAACCTTCGGCCGGTGAGAATCACCGCTTCACGCCCCTCCGCCAGAAGCTGGGAAAGGATTCCGTAACCAGCCTTGCACACCACCCGCCGGGCTCCCGCCATCAGATCGGAGAATGTGGCGCCTTTTCTCTCCAGGTCTTCCGGGGTTACGCAAAGGTCGGCGCCCAACAGGTTCTCCGGCATCGAGGCCACGGTAAAACCACTGACTGCCCCGGGAATTCCTCCCGGGGGAGGTTCCCGGAAAGCCAGAAGGGTGTATGGGCCGGGGCCGGTGAGGAGCTTTGCCCGGGATGCGTTGCCGGGAGGACCGCCGGGAAGCAGGGGCATTTCCACGGTTCTGGAACAGGGGGAATACCCGGGGCCCATGGGAAGCCTGAGGTACACCGCGCCCCGGTACGCTGAGGTCAGCAGGCCGCACTCCCTCGCAAGGTGCGGGAAAAGGCTTACATATATCCAGTCCCAGGTGAAGTTGCCCAGAAGAAAGACGGGGATCCCCAACTCGGCAGAGGCGGATACCGGCAGCGGATCGACATCGCTGATCACCAGATCGGGGGAGAGGCCGGCAACGAAGGCTTTCCCGGTTTCCAGGAGGTGTTCCATTTTACCGGTGTATTCCAGGATGGCTTTCTTCGTGCTTTCCATATCCACATCTCCGTCGCGGTCAATGGGAATCGGGGAGGGAAGGGGGGGATGAACCCTCTTCACCGGGGAGTTGAGCCAGAACCACTTCGGAGCGCCGGATGCGACATGGATGTCCAGCCCGGGATGCTTTTCCCAAAGAAGCCGGACGAGTTCCCTCTGTCTCGCCGCATGACCCCAGCCATGGGGGCTAACGCTGATCAGTATTCTCAAGGGAAAGCCCGTTCATCTTTTTCACTTCACGGAGAAGGAAGAAACCCGTTACCAGAAATGACATCAGGTCCGCCAGGGGAAAAGCCGTCCATACTCCCTGCAGGGGGCTGCTCATCACTCCCGGAAGAAGAAGCACCAGGGGTATCACGAAGAGAACCTGCCTGGAGATGGAAAGCAGGAAAGCGAGACCGGCCTTTCCAAGGGTTTGGAACACTGAAGCGCCTATGATCTGGGCTCCCACGAAAAACATGCCCGCGGTGATGATTCTGAAGATTGATGGACCCGCCTGGAGAAGGGCTGGATCGCTGCTGAAAACCGAGAGTGTCTGCCCGGGTATCACCACTCCCAGGAAAAAGGCAACCGATGTGAACCCCGTGGCGGTGAGAATGGTCAGCTTCACCGCTCTGACTGCACGGCGCCCCAGCCCGGCCCCGTAGTTGTAGCCCAGAACCGGCTGAAGTCCATGGGCCATGCCGAAAACCGGCATGAAGCACATGACCAGAACCCTGTTCATCACCCCGAACACCGCCAGCTCCAGAGAGGAACCGAAGTGAACTATCGAACGGTTCACCGCGATGGCCATCAGGCTTCCGGCACAAACCCTGGCAAAGGATGACAGCCCGATGGAAAGAACCTCGAAAGCCTCCCGGGGCCTGGGCAGCAGCCACGCTCTCCGAAGGACCAGAGCGCTTCTGCCCTTCATGAACACCCCGGCAATGTAGGCAAATGAAACCATCTGCGACAGAACAGTGGCCACCGCCGCGCCACGGATGCCCCAGCCGAAGCCGAAGATGAACAGGGGGTCGAGAAGAATGTTGGTCACCGCCCCGACTATCATGGTGGTCATGGCCAGCCTTGCCTTGCCCTCGGCCCGGAGAAGGTTGTTGCCGTTCACGGCCAGGGCGAAGAAAACGCCTCCGAAGTAGATCACCGACATGTAGTCCATGGCCGGCTTCAGAACATCGCCCCGGGCTCCGAAGAGGGTGAGTATCGGCTTCATGAAGAGAAGCCCCGCGACACAGATTACCAGCGCGGAGAGGGATGCCAGAAGAAAGGATGAGGTGGCAGCCCTCCCGGCCCGGGCAGGGTCTCCCGCACCCAGGGCTCTGCTGATGACGGAGGCGCTGCCAATGCCAGCGGTCTGGGCGGACGCGAGTATGAACATCTGGATGGGAAAACACACCGCCAGCGCCGCCAGCGCATCGGTGCCCACTCCCTGCCCCACAAAGATGGTGTCCACCAGATTGTACAGGGAATTCACCAGCATGGCGGTCACCGCCGGGGCGGACATCCTGAAAAGCAGCCTGCCTACCGGCTCAGTTCCGAGAAAGCCCGGAGTATTCTTCAAGAACACCTCAAAGGTTTACGAGAACCAGCGCCACCGCAACCATCAACAGGGAGAAGGCCTCTCTTCTGCTGAGCCTTTCTCCGAACAGGAAAAGGCCCGCAACCGACAGCAGGGCCACGGTTCCCGCGCCAAACACCGAGAATACCACGGAAGTGTTGAGAGCATCAAGGGCGGGTATCAGGAACCATGAACTGAAGTAGTTCACGATACCAAGGGGAACCCCGATGGCCACAGCCCGAACACTCACCCTTGCCCGGGATTTGAGAATGCCCGCGAGGGAACACAGGAATGCCACGCCAAACACCCAGAACAGAAAGAAATCCCTGTGGGCAACTCCACCGTGGTGCTGGTAGAACTTGTTTCCGAACTCCGCGAGACCGTTCAGCAGAAATACCAGCAGCAGAACCGGGGCGAACCGTCCCCGGGCGCTCCGGAATGCGCCGAGAACAACGGCGCCCAGCGCCGCTGCGATTCCCAGCCATTGCACGGGTTTGGGAAACTCCCGCCAGAACAGCATTGAAAGGGCCATGGGGAGAAGGATGCCCATCTTGGCGAAACCCCCGGAAAGCCCGAGTCCGCTCTCACTCAGGGCTCTGCGATAGACCAGAAAGGCCAGAAAGTACAGAACTCCCATGGGTGCCCCGATCCCGAGGGAAATCACGCTTCGGGAGAGGTCGGCGGCTCCGGTGAGGAAACCCATGCTTCCAAGGGCGGCCAGAGAGGTACTCAGGCCGTCGCCCTGAAGCAGAAGCGAAAGGGCAACCGCAGCCAGGTAGTTGACACCGATAACAGGCAACCCCGGCAGCCCGGGCTTTCCCGACAGGCGCAGAAGCACCGCCACCAGGCTGCTGCACAATACCGCAAGTAGAAGGTGTAGCATGGGTCTCCCGGTTGAGTGGAAATCATGGCTATTATGCCCCGGAACCGCCCCCTTCGGTAGGATGCCCGGAGAGCTTTACACCAATACGGGAAGGGGGTATTTTCTTGATTGGACCGCCGCCCGAATTCTCTTCATGGCGGCCTTTTCATCGGCACCTTTTCGGAAAGGGTTGGATGATCAAGGGCGACGCACCGGTCAAACGTCTCAACCTCTGGGACAGGCTGGGCGATGCCCGGGGGCACGGCTGGCTTAGAAACACCTTCATCATTGGCTTCATGGTCCTTTTCATCGCTGTCAGCGCATGGTTTCACCTTGTCCTCAACACCACGGTGGCCTATTCCCACTTCGCTTACGTTCCAATTTTTCTCGCCAGCATCTGGTGGGGCAGAAGGGCGGTTATCGTTCCCCTGGTTCTGGGGGCATGGGTCATCTTCATGGAGTTGATCGACGGAAACCCCCTGCCGTTATGGCCAAGCCTGGCCAGGGTCGGGGTGTTTCTTCTGGTCGGGTCCCTTGCCGGCGAGTTGAACCACCGGAGGCGTATGGCCAGAAACGAACTCAGCGAAGCAAACGCGAAGCTCAGCAGGCTTTCCCGTCTTCACCGCGACTTCCTGCAGATAACCATGCACGATCTCAGATCCCCGGTTGGAGCCGCATCCGCACTGCTTACTGGCCTTTCAACCCTTGCCGGAGACAGCATGGAACCCAGGCAGAAACACCTTCTCGAACGGGCCCAGGCGCGAATGGAGGAAGTTTCATCCTTCCTGCGGGATTTCCAGTTCCTCTCCGCCTTCGATTCATCCCAACTGAGGCATCAGGCTGTAAGGGTGGATATCAGAAAGCTGATGAAGCAGGTAATGGAGGAAAACCGGGGGCTCATCGCCGGGAAAAACCACACGGCAATCCTTGAAATTCCCGAAACCATGCCCCCCATTGCAGCCATTCCAATCCTGGTCAAAGAGGTCATCGCCAACTACCTCACCAACGCCATCAAGTACACTCCCAACCGAGGCAGACTGGTGATGCGGGGGGTGGACCTGGGAGACAGGGCCAGGGTGGAAATGCGGGACAACGGCATCGGCATAGCCCCGGAAGACCAGAAGAAACTCTTCCAGGAGTTTGTCCGTATTCGAAGAGAAACCCGGGAAGGCGAACTGAAGGTTCCCGGCATCGGCCTTGGGCTGTCCATTTCCAAGAGGATAGTGGAAATGCACGGAGGCAGGGTTTTTCTGGAAAGTGAACCCGGCATTGGAAGTGTGTTCTCCTTCGAGATTCCTTCATGTCGAAACGGTGACGGCCCGGTTACCCTTCCGGAATTCCCCGAGTAGCCGGGGGCCGGTCAGCAGATCCGGGGCAGCAGCATTCCGCTTGGCATCTCGAGAGTTCTGGCGGTTCCCAGTACGGTTTTCAGCGTTACCCCGGTTCTTCCGGAGTCCGTAACCTTTCCGGCCACCGAGGCATTCGCTCCCAGGGCTTGGAGTGCTTTGTCCGTATCACTCTCCGGAACGAAAAGAACGAACCTTCCCTCGCAGGGTGACTGGAAAGGGTCGAGACCCAGAATCTCGCAGGCGCCAGCCACCTGTTCCGCCACCGGCACCTTTCGTTCCTCGACAAGAATGCCCGCTCCGGAGGATGACGCAATTTCATTCAGGGCAGCCGCCAGCCCGCCCCGGGTCAGATCTCTCATGCAGTGCACATCAACACCGGACTCCGCCAGGGTGGAAACCATGGGAAAGAGCGACGCCAGATCGCTTTCTACTGTGAGTTCCAGCGAAATCCCCTCCCGGCACGCCAGCACGGCGATGCCGTGCCTTCCTATGTCGCCGCTTACTATCACCGCGTCACCCGGGGCGATTCTTCCCGGTCTCACATCCATGCCGGGAATCACCACACCCACTCCGGATGTACAGATGTAAACTCCGTCTCCCTTGCCCCGATTCACCACCTTGGTGTCGCCGGTTACTATTCTCACCCCGCACTCCCGGGCCGCCTGCGCCATGGAGGCCACCACCCGGCAAAGAACGCTTCGGGAAAGCCCCTCCTCGAGAATGAACCCGGCGCTGAGCCAGCGGGGCGTAGCGCCGCACATGGCCAGGTCGTTCACCGTTCCGTATACCGAGAGGGAGCCGATGTCGCCGCCGGGAAAGAACAGAGGGTCAACCACATGGCAATCCGTGGTGAAGGCCAGGGCCTGTTCCGCCGCGGGAAGCAGCGCTCCGTCGTGCTGTTCGCCTCCGGGAGGGGGACCGAAAGCGCTTATCATTACCTCATCAATGAGTTTTCCCGTGAGCCTTCCGCCCCCGCCGTGGGCCAGGGTGATGGTGTCGCCGGGGTCTGCGGGAAGGGGGCACTGAATCATTGTTTTCTTCCATACCTGTAATGGGCGGCGCATGCCCCCTCGGAGGATACCATGGGGGCGCCCAGGGGAGTATCGGGCGTGCATTCGGAACCGAAGCGGGGGCAGTCCGGCGGAGAAAGGCCGCCGGTTAGAACCCTGCCGGCCAGACAGCCCTTATCATGAAATGGCTCGGACAGGGAAACACCGAATCTCTCCAGGGCGTCGAAGGTTTTCCATTCCATGGCAAGGTTCAGACCGCTTCGGGGGATGACCCCCATGCCCCTCCAGTCACGGTCTTCCGTTACGAACACCCGGCTCATCATTGCCAGCGCCGCCGGATTGCCATGGGGGGAGACCGACCGGGTGTACTGGTTCTCAACCCTGTGCGTGCCCTTCTCCAGCTGGCCCACGCACATGAGAACCGCCTGAAGAATGTCCGCGGGTTCAAAACCCGCCACCACAATCGGAACACCGTACCTGTCAGCGATTCCGGAATAGGGCTTCCAGCCCGTAACGGTACACACATGACCGGCGGCCAGAAACCCCTGAACCCCGCACCCTTCCATGGACAGCACCGCCTCCATGGCCGGGGGCACCAGCACATGGCAGCAAAGAACAGAAAAGTTCCGAAGCTCCCGGGCGGACAACAGCGCCGCGGCGGTGGCCGGGGCGGTTGTTTCAAAACCCACAGCGAACATCACCACCTGGGTATCGGGGTTTTTGGCCGCCAGCTCTACGGCGTCAAAGGGGGAGTAGACCATTCTCACATCCCCGCCCCGGGCCCGGGCGGAGTTCAGGTCTCCCCGGCTTCCCGGCACCCGGAGCATGTCGCCGAAAGTGCAGAGGGCAACGCCGGGGATTGAGGCGATTTCCAAAGCGGCGTCGATATGGGAAACAGGGGTTACGCAAACGGGGCAGCCGGGGCCGTGGATGAGTTCCACAGCGCCGGCTATCATCTCACCGATTCCATAGCGCATTATCGTATGGGTCTGGCCGCCGCACACCTCCATCAGTGTCCATCCGCGGGTTGCGGCCCGGTGTATCTCCCCGGCGTATCCGGCACACAGTTCGGGATCACGGTATTCATCCACAAACCGCATCAGTTTTCTCCGCACTCCTCCCGACCCATTTCCCTTATCCGGGCCAGGTAGCCATGTACCTCCATGGCCTCTTCCTGGTTCAGCCGATTCAGGGCGAAACCGGCGTGAACTATCACGAACTCGCCAACCCGGGCATCGGGCACCCCGGCCAGACACACCTCGCGGACCGCACCGCCGAAACTCACCTTCGCCCTTCGGGTAAGGGGCTCATCACCCCATACCTCGAGAACCTCTCCGGGTATTCCAAGGCACATTGTCAGGCCTCCACGGGTTTCACAGCCTTCAGGCTGAACAGAAGGGGAATCCGGTTAAAGGGTTCGGGAAGGCGCCAGAAGCGGTCTTCCCCGGCTTCCATACAGGGAAGGGCCTTCCAGTGAAGAAAGTCGTACTCGTGGATGAACTCGATGCGCAACCCGGCTTTTGTGAGGGAGTTGTGAATGTCGCCCATTGTCCAGGTGAACTCCCGGGACGGGCTCTTCACAATGTACGCTCCGTCGGAGTAATCCGAAAAGTTTCCCGGCCAGTCCGCCGGCCTGCCGCCGGTGAAGTAGGGGTGCCTGATTTCGAGCCCTTCCGCCTCGTCATCGAACACATTGAGAAAGGGGTGGGACTCCATGATGTAGAATACGCCGCCGGGCTTCAGACAACCGGTGACAACCCCGGCCCACAGGTCAAGGTCGGACAGCCAGCACAGAACTCCGATGGAGGTGTAGACAAGGTCGAAGGTTTCCGTCAGAACACCCTGAAGGTCGAAAAGCGGTGTCTCGATGAACCTGACGGACAGCCCCGCCTTGTTCGCCAGTTCCCTGGCCACTTTCAGGGACTCCCGGGAAAAATCAACCCCGGTGACATCACCCCCCAGCCTTGCCAGAGCCAGGGTGTCGGTTCCGATGTGGCACTGCAGGTGCAATACCTTCTTCCCCCGAAGGTCGCCGAGTTCGCTGACCTGCACCGGATCAAGGTGATGGCCGGCGGATGTGTCGTAAGACCTTCCATGGACAGGAGCCATTTCGTCCCAGAGCCCCAGGTTGATTCTTTCGGCTTCGA
>Ga0334886_1002828_pt1 | contig 16414 bp, 12 predicted proteins | sample GraSluR1_MG_9_FD_207232 | JGI IMG/M metagenome (GOLD analysis project Ga0334886, IMG submission 207232) | Sludge microbial communities from methane-producing bioreactor in Wageningen University, Netherlands - Granular Sludge_27_06-R1 | ecosystem: Engineered > Bioreactor > Anaerobic >...
CAGGTTGACGTTCCCATAACTTTAATCAGATAGTCGGGTTTAATTTCTGCCCCAACGGCTCCCAGGTGTGCATCGAAAGCTCCGACTCCCACCCTGACGGATAACGGCACACCCAGTCTCTCTGCCCATTCCTCTGATATTGTACCGGCAGCTACATCGCAGGTTTGTGTTACAGTGTAGAGTCGCGGTCGGAGGCCGGCAAGCAACGGATCGATTCTTATCAGGAACTCTTCGGATGGCAAGCCTTCGAAATCTTCGTGCCACATGGCCTTATGGCCTGCCGCACAGCGGCTTCTTTTGATAATCAACGGGTCAGTAATTCCCGTCAGCAGAGCGGGGATCCAGTCGCAGTGTTCCACCCACGACCATGCTTCTTCACGAACTTTATCATTGACCCGTAACACGTGTAGGATTTTTGACCAGTACCATTCCGATGAATAGATACCCCCCTCGTATTTAGTATAATCTGTCCCTCCCCAGTTTTTTGCTGTCTCGTTTATTTCAGCAGCTTCTCTTACTGCAGTATGATCTTTCCAGAGAATAAACATTGCATCCGGATCATTTTCAAACCCGCCTTTAAGTGAGAGAGGTGTCCCTTCTTTGTCAACAGCGACAGGTGTCGATCCTGTAGTATCGACCGTAATACCTGCTATATTATTGATGATTTCACCGGGCAGGCCTCTCAGCGCGCTTTTTACCGTTTGTTCAAGCCCTTCGATATAGTCGAGCGGGTGCTGGCGGAATTGATTGGTGGCAGGGTCGCAGTAGAGGCCTTTTTTCCACCTGGGGTACTCAAAAACCGAAGTTCCCACGATTTTCCCGTTTGATGTATCGACAACGACACTCCTCACAGAGTCTGTACCATAATCAATTCCTATTACATATTTTACTTGCATAAGATTAAGATATTTATTTTTCAAAGTGCTGATTACCGATTACCGATTCCTGATTACTGATTACTGATTACTGGCCGTAATAAGCATCCTTTCCGTGCTTACGGCTGAAATGCCGGTCGAGCAGATACTTCTCAGCCGGTGTGCTTTTTCCAAGCAATACGGTATAGAAAGCGATTCTTGCAATCTCTTCGAGAGCAACCGCATTATAAACTGCTTCGTCAGCATCAAGTCCCCAGCAAAAAGGGCCGTGTCTGTTGATCAGGACCGAGGGGACTACAAGGGGATCAATGCCCTTCAGTGTCTCCAGTATCAATTTGCCGGTATTCACTTCATAATCGCTGCCCGCCTCTCTGTCAGTCAGAATCCTTGTGCATGGAACTTCCCCGTAATAATGATCGGCATGGGTCGTGCCAAGAGGCGGTATGCTCTTCCCCGCCTGAGCCCATGCCGTGGCATAGGTTGAATGTGTATGAACGATGCCCCCTACCGTGCTGTAAGCTTTATAAAGCAAGAGATGCGTAGGGGTATCGGTAGAGGGCTTATATTTGCCTTCAACAACCTTTCCCTCAGGGTCAACCACTACCATATCGCCAGGTGTCATCGCCCTGTAACCCACGCCTGAAGGTTTGATCACCACCAGTCCGCTCCCGGGATCCCTGCCACTCACATTTCCCCAGGTATGAATAACAAGCCCCTGCTTAAGGAGCTCAATATTCGCCTCGTAAACACTCTTTTTTAACTCTTTAAGCATAACCCTTCTTTATATTACGATCTCAACTACATACTTCAGGCTCAAGCTCTGCGGGATGTTGCTCTTTCGCTTTACGGGATTTCGTCGTTTCACTCCTCAGTCTCCTCCAACTCCCTACTCCCAACTTCTCAGTTCACATCCAGATTGAAATAAAACCCGTTCTGCCTGAGCACCTCATATCTGCTTCTGTTGAACCTGTAATACCAGGCTCCTTTCTTCGATGTCTCTTTCTCCTTCTCGTCAAGTTTCTCAATGATATTCATAGAAAGTATCTTCTTCCTGAAATTCCTTTTGTCAACATCGCGTTGATATATTGCTTCGTAGAGATCCTGTAACTGCACCAGCGTAAATTTCTCGGGAAGAAGTTCAAACCCCACCGGTTTTATTTTTATCTGCATCCTCAGGCTCCTCAGAGCCCTGTTAACCATTCTATGGTGGTCAAAAATCAACCGGGGCAACCTTGATATTGATTGCCAGTGAGCTCCGTTTTTCTCTTTTAACTCCCTGTCAATATCCCTTATCTTGATCAGAGCACTGTAAGCCGTTGATATAACTCTTGCCCCGGGATCTCTGTCCGTTTCCCCGTATGAGAATGATTGTTCCATGTAAATATTCTTCAGCCCGGTAAGTGCACCAAGTATTCTGCCGGCTGCATCATCCAGACTCTCATATTCCTTCACAAACCCGCCGGCAAGCGACCACTTGCCCTTTGCAGGTTCCATACTTCTCTTTATGAGCAGGAGTTTTATCTCCTTGTCTTTTATGTCATAGCCGAATATTATACAATCAACCGCAACCAGATGCCTTGAATGTTCCGAATATAATCTCTTTTTCGGTATTTGTCCTGTATTCATCTGGATATCAATACTAAACAAACCGAAACTATTTTATACCATCCGAGATATGATAATATATCTCATTCCACCTCAGCTCCTTCCTGAAAGATGGTATGTCGCATTCATTGCCTATCAGGAGATATTCGGTTCCTGTCATTGAACAGAAGTCCTCAATATAATCAGCATTTATAGCTGTACTGAATCCTGTGTGATGAGCACCCCCTGCAATGATCCATGCTTCTGCAGCCCTCTTAAGGTCAGGCAGTGGTTTCCACAGAACGCTGGCTACAGGGAGTTTGGGCATATCGGGGCACTCAATGACTTCAACCTCGTTAACAAGCATCCTGAACCTGTTTCCAATGTCGATAAGAGAGGCGTTCAGCGCTTTCCCTGTGGCTGCCCTGAATACCAGCCGTGCCGGATCAGCTTTACCTCCGATAGAAAGCGGATGAACCTCAAGTGAGGGTTTTCCGGCCGCGATCGAAGGACACACTTCGAGCATGTGGGCTCCCAGCACACTCATATTTGCCGGATCGAGATGATATGTATAATCTTCCATGAATGATGTTCCTCCGGGCAGCCTCGAAGCCATAACCTTCATAGACCTTACCAGAGCTGCTGTTTTCCAGTCACCTTCCGCACCAAAACCGTAACCTTTCTCCATTAAACGCTGTACTGCAAGACCGGGGAGCTGTTTCATGCCGTGAAGATCCTCAAAGGTCGTTGTAAAAGCTTTGAAATTCCCCTCAGTCAGAAACCTCTCCATGCCGGCCTCTATACGTGCAGCCTCACGGAGCGTCTCAGATGCAGCAACTTCAGCGGTTAGATTATACTTCGACCTGTATTCTTCTATCAGCATCTCTGACTGGTTCTCATCAACAGATTCAACCGCATTAACGAGGTCACCTATACCGTACCCATAAACCGAATACCCGAGTTTTATCTGGGCACTTACCTTATTTCCCTCAGTAACAGCCACATCCCTCATGTTGTCACCGAATCTTGCCACCTTCATGCTTAGGGCATCGTCGTAAGCAGCGGCCGCTCTTGCCCATACTGCTACCTTTTTTATAACTTCACTCTCCTGCCAGTGACCGACAACTATTTTCCTGTTGAGCCTCATCCTGGCTCCGATGAATCCGAATTCGCGGTCACCATGCGCCGACTGGTTGAGGTTCATGAAGTCCATGTCGATAGTGTTCCACGGAATATCTCTGTTAAGCTGGGTGTGCAGGTGCAGAAAGGGTTTATTGAGAGCAAGCAGACCTTTTATCCACATCTTAGCAGGTGAAAAAGTGTGCATCCATGTAATCAGGCCTATACAGTTCATTTTGTTGTTGGCTTCGGAGCACAATTCAAAAACAGAATCGGGTGTGGTAAGCACAGGCTTGAAAATAACCCGGCATGGTATAACTGTTGAATTGTCAAATGCTTCGGCTATTACCTTTGAATCCTCAGCGACCTGTTTAAGCGTTTCAGGGCCGTACAGATGCTGACTCCCTGTGATAAACCATATTTCCTTATTGCTTATATCATACATGATCTTATTTTTTTTATGTTCTTCAATACTACCAGAAATAGATATAAAATACGATAATAACTACTATTACAATACCTGAGAAGAAGAGGTCCCAGTTGTTCCAGCTTGCCCTGGTAACAGCTTTTTCTTCCGCGGTCGCAGATCCGAAATAGAGACCCCGTATTGCTACCAGATCGGATCTGGGTGTGAATGTGCTTATTATTATCATGGATATGATGACAATAAAGAAGTTAACTACCTCATAATGAAGCCAATTTGTACCAATGAATACTTCATAAAAAACACTTGTTTCGCTTAGTCCGCCTCCGAAAACCATAAATCCAAGGCGTGTCATCCCAATGACAAATCCGATCAGAAGTCCGTAAAACCCTGCCTTTGGTGTTATTCTTTTCGAAAGGACCCCCAGGAGGAATGCAGCTGCAATTCCCGGAGCCAGCATCGACTGGACATCCTGCAGGTATTCATAGAGCACCTTGCCGATTCCCTTCATAACGGGTATCCAGAGTATACCCAGCACAACAACGACCATTGTTGCTATTCTCCCAACCCTTACGAGTTCCTTCTCCAGAGCCTGCGGCCTGTATTTCTTATAGAAATCCACCGTGAAAAGGGTGGCTGATGAGTTATAGAGCGAAGCGAGAGAGCTCATCAGGGCGGCAAGAATACCTCCCACAACAAGTCCCGTAAAACCGATAGGCAGCAGTTCTTTTACCATAACAGGGAATGCTGCATCTGAATCAGTCAGTACAATGAGTCCCTTCTGGTTAAGCGCATAGGCAATCATCCCCGGGATAAGGAATATGAATACAGGTGAAAGTTTGAAAGTGGCACCCAGTATGGCCCCCCTCCTTGATTCTGTCTGGTTGCGGCCTGAAAGGACCCTCTGAACTATGAACTGATCGGTGCACCAGTACCAGAAACCGATAATAGCCGATCCGAGAATAACACCTGTCCAGGGGAACTCCGGGTCGCTGTGTGATCTCATCAGATTGGTCATTGTGTCTCCTGCATCATTAATAGGAACAGCCCGGCATATCTCCATCATCTCAGACCATCCGCCCAGTTTTATCAGCCCGATAACAAGGATAGCCAGTGATCCGATGAGAAGAACCGGTGTTTGAAGCACCGAAGTGAACAATACTGCCCTCATGCCTCCCAGGGTTGTGTAGACCCCTGTAAGCAGCACCAGTCCGATAGCACTTATCCAGAAGAAATCTATCCCGAACATCGACTCAATGCCGAATACTTCCTTGAAAACAACACCTCCTGCATAGACTGTGACTGCCACTTTGGTAAGAACATAACTGACAAGCGATATTATCGAAAGGAAAGATCTTGAGTTCTTATTATACCTTTTCTCAAGGAATTCAGGCATCGTAAATACTCCGCTACGTGCGTAGAAGGGGACAAAGAACCACCCCAGTATCAATATTATCCATCCGTGCATCTCCCAGTGCGCCATCGCCATACCGCTTGATGCTCCTGCTCCTGCCAGTCCTACAAGATGTTCCGAGCCGATATTGGATGCAAATATCGATGCACCTATTGCCAGCCATGTTGCATCACGGCCGGCCAGAAAGTAGTCTGTTGTGGTATCTTCCCGTTTTTTCAGCACCCAGAGAATTATCCCCACAAGACCAAGGCAGAAAACTGCCAGGACAATCCAGTCTAATGTTTCCATAATAACACTATTGTAATTATTTGATTATGAATAATTTCAAGAACAAGATCCATAAAAAAGAATATACCCGGGAACAAAGACATGCCGGTTTCAGGGTTTCATAGGTTTCTCCAAATTTAAGAAGAAATATTATTAAATGTAAACAATACACTTAAATTTTTTTCCTCCCAAAAAAAAATTTAACGGTATAGCGGTATAGCGGCGCAACGGCGTAACGGCGTAGCGGCGTAGCGGCGTAACGGCGGAACGGCGTAGCGGCGTAGTGGTTTGTGAAATCCTGAAACCCTGAACCGAGGAGCAACGCGACGAGCTCGGCGAAGCCAAACTTTGAAACACTATATCAACCCCATTCCCTTAGGGCATCCTGGATAAAGTCGATTATCATCTGATTATCTTCCCTGCCTCTTCCGGTAACGCTAAAGGGTTCTCCGAAACGGAAATGGATCTCTTTCGTATGATCCAGGGGGCCGATTTCACTTATCAGCTTTCCCTTACCCCAGAAATCTGTTTTAAGCGCGAATGGAACCACATCAACTCCGGCCTTTCTTGCCAGTTTTACTCCGAGTGAATTAAAATCTTCGGGTTTGAAGTCGGTGCTTCTGGTGCTCTGGGGAAATATTATTATGGATATTCCTTCCGAGAGTAGCCGTAAGCCGCCCGTCATTACAGTCTCAAGGTCTTTTCGCGGGTCTGTCCGTCCAACCACAATAGGATTCCGCGATCTCATCACATCTCCGAACAGGGGATGCTTCACAAGGCTCTCCTTTACGACAAAGGTCACCTTCCGGTGAGGGGAAATTATGCTTGGCAGAACCATTGTTTCGAGCGTGCTCATGTGATTCCCGATAAAGAGAACAGGCTCCGGAGACTTTGCAAGGTTCTCCATGCCGGTGATATTGAATCTGCCGCCTGTTCGTTCAATAAATTTCAGTATATAAAAGGATGAATCGGCCCATGCCCTGTCATCGTAAACTCCTTTTATTGCTTCTCTTCTGGTTTTAAGGACAATATAGGCATACTTCACTGCAAAAAAGAGTCTGTTATCAAGCAGAAGTTTATCAATTAAACCGGGCTTCTCTTTTACCGGTGTGGAATAACTCTCTTTATCAAAATATCCCTTTTGCATGTGCCTGGATCACTAATGATGGATTGTCAATCAATCATGTTATTACCCTGAGCCATCTCATTACGGTATTTTTCCATAATATCCCTGTTAAGATCGAGAGGTGGTTTTGCTGTTTCGGGCAGGAAAGATTTATAAGGGTGTTCTTTGGAATACTCTTCAAATTCGGTTTTTATTTCATTAAGTAACTTAGGTTTTGTAATCAGATCCAATGCGGTTCCTGCCATAACTTTTGCTCCTGCAGTAAGCCCTTTCCACGCTGCGCTTCCATAATTTGAGGCTACGGACGACCAGTGATGGCCAATCGATCCGGGAACTCCGCCAGGAAAGTTAAGGGTTGCTGTTGGCACCACCAGACTGACGTCACCGACATCGGTCGATCCTCCACCGACCTGAACACCGGATGGCGGGCGCCACGGGCCTATTTCCGTCGGGTAACCCGTCTCTTTTGCACCCAGCTCTTTCTGGAGAGATTTTGCAAAAATGTGTTCTTTTTCGGTCCATTCAGGCAGTCCGACAAGTTCAATATTTTTTCGTAATGCTTCAGCCAGTCCCTTGTTGGAATGTTTCTGATGAACGCCTGCTATGAACCTTATAGTATCAAGTATGCATCCTGAAGCAAGAGCTGCCCCTTTTGCGCAATCAATTACCCGTTCGTACATCTCTTCGAGTCTTTCATCCGTATTTCTGATATAGTACCAGACCGTTGCCTTATCAGGTACCACATTCGGAGCCTCTCCACCTTCGGTAATAACGTAATGCATCCGGTTTGTATAGAAAAGATGTTCACGGAGATAATTGGTGGCAATATTCATTAATTCGACGGCGTCAAGCGCACTTCTGCCACTCCATGGAGATCCGGCAGCGTGAGCTGTTTTACCCCTGAATGTAAAGAGCGCTGAAATAACGGCATTACCGCTGACACCATAACCGGTTGAAAAGTTTGATGATGTATGATTATCTATCACAGCATCAACATCGCTGAAGACTCCCTCCCTGACCATGTACGGGCGACTGATAAGAGTCTCTTCCGCAGGCGAACCAAAGAATTTTATTGTCCCCTTTAAATTATTCAATTCCATGCTTTTCCTGACTGAAATTGCTGCTGCGGCTGCAGCAACACCCATCATGTTGTGCCCGCATCCGTGGCCGGGGGCACCGGGCACAACAGGATCCTGAATGGGGACAAGGGCTTTTTGTGACAGCATGGGTAATGCATCAAATTCACCCAGGATACCGATTACCGGTTTTCCTTCCCCCCATGTTGCGACAAAACAGGTAGGCATGCCTGCAACTCCTTTTTCAATACTGAAGCCCTCTGCTTCAAGCGTTCTCATTAATAACGCTGCCGATTTGTATTCCTGCATACCAAGCTCGGCATAGTGCCAGACAGAGTCAGATATTGTTCCGTAATTTCTTATCGTCAGAGAATCGCTTAAATACTCCAGGGCAATTTTTTTTGCCTTATAGAGATCTGCTGAGCCAAGAAAGTCATCCTTGTTTCGTTTCTGACCATAAGTTAAAGAATATGAAATTATTAAAATCAAAAATGCAACCGGGAGTCTTTTTTGCCGTTTCACCTTATTCATATATCACATATTAATATACTGTCAGAAGAAAACCATTCACAAATCTAATATTTATATTGTAATTTTATCCGCGAACATTGACTTCATTGCACTTTAAAACCATCTTCCCATGAAGTTGCCTTTACTGGATGCGATCATTTTTTTTATCCTTATCTCCGGTGTGATATTGTTTGGTGCCAGTTTCTTTTTCAGGAACAGGACATCAGACCAGTTTACAACAGGGGGCAGGTCAATCCCATCATGGGCTGTCGGAATGTCAATTTTTGCGACTTTCGTAAGCAGTATCAGCTTTCTGGCTCTTCCCGGCAAAGCATATTTGAGTGACTGGAATGCTTTTGTTTTCAGTCTTTCCATACCATTTGCGGCATATGCAGCCGTTAAATTTTTTATTCCTCTTTACAGGGGAATAGGTAATGTGTCAGCCTATTATTACCTTGAACTGAGGTTCGGCAGCTGGGCAAGGATGTATGCATCACTCTGCTATATTCTTACCCAGCTGATGAGAACGGGAGCAATACTACTATTGCTGGCTCTGCCACTCAATGCTTTGTTCGGATGGAACATCAGGTTAATAATAATATTCACCGGACTGGGGGTCATGTTATATTCGATGCTTGGAGGTATCAAAGCTGTAATCTGGACTGACACCATACTTGCCATTGTACTTATTTCAGGAGCACTGCTGAGCGCGGGTTTTATAACGTTCTCAATGCCCGAAGGTCCCCGGCAGCTTTTCACGATAGCATCTGAAAACAATAAGTTCAGCCTCGGAAGTCTTGGAACCTCACTGAGTGAATCTACATTCTGGGTGGTCCTTATCTATGGATTGTTCATCAACCTCCAAAATTACGGGATCGATCAGAATTATGTCCAGAGATATATGACAACGGCATCGGATAAAGGAGCTACCTTCTCGGCACTTTTCGGATCACTGCTCTATATCCCGGTTTCACTTGTTTTCTTTTATATTGGAACTGCACTGTTCTCTTACTATAATGCCAGACCTGACCTGTTGCCTGAATATCTCAAGGTTGCGGGCACAGGAGATAAGGTTTTCCCTTTTTTTATCGTAACCGCCCTGCCCGCAGGGATAACCGGATTGCTCATAGCGGCCATTTTTGCTGCAGGAATGAGCACCGTATCAACAAGCCTTAACAGTACGGCTACTATAATCCTGAACGATTACTATAAACGCTACTTCAGAATAAATGCCGATGAGAGATCATCTATGACAGTGCTCTACATCTCATCTTTCATTATCGGGATTGCAGGCATCGGTATAGCTCTTGCACTTGTAGGTGTGGAGAGTGTTCTTGATGCCTGGTGGGCTCTTGCATCAATCTTCAGTGGCGGCATGCTTGGCCTTTTCCTTCTGGGTTATATTTCCAGGAAAGCAAAAAAAGCAGATGCTGTGGCAGGTGTGATTATGGGTGTGCTTGTAATAATATGGATGAGTCTGTCTCCTTTATACTTTACCCAGGGTAAGCTGCTTGCATTCAGAAGCCCCTTTCACAGCAACCTCACAATTGTAATAGGAACGATGACAATTTTTCTTACTGGCTTTATGCTGACCAGATTCGCCAGCAAACGTCTTGTTTCGAAGCCCTGAGGTAACAGAAAAGCTCTGTTCATTCAAAATCAATATCTTTATCACAGTAATTTCAATAATGAACCGCTATGAAAAAAATCCTGATCATCACTTCAGTCTTTTTGGCTATGATTCTTCTTAATGTTTCCGGCCAGTATTCCGGAGACCAATGTATAGTCTCTTCTGAGTTCATCTATCAGCCCGGCGAGGTAGTTTTTCCGGGTTGTCATGCTTCAACGATCATTGAAACGAAAAAAGGTCTTCTTGCAGCCTGGTTCGGAGGCACGGCCGAAAGAAACCCCGATGTGGGGATATGGGTGAGCCACAACCGGAAAGGCAGGTGGTCGGACCCGGTTGAGGTAGCCAATGGCATCCAGCATAAGGATAAACGCTACCCCACATGGAACCCTGTACTCTATAACACAGGAAAAGAGATACTTCTGTTCTTTAAAACAGGCCCAAGCCCCTCAACCTGGTGGGGTGAAATGATGACTTCCACAAATAACGGGCAATCATGGTCGAGGCCGTTCCGGCTACCAGAAGATATTGCCGGACCAATCAAAAACAAACCGGTTCTTCTCAGTAACGGTGAATTATTATGCCCCTCAAGCACCGAACATGACGGATGGCGTCTTCATATGGAATTCACATCCGATAACGGGCGAACATGGGAAAGGACTCCGCCCCTGAACGAAAAGACAACAGGAGCAATTCAGCCTTCTGTCCTTTTTCATCCCGGGGGGATTCTGCAGCTCGTCTGCCGGAGCACCGTGAAAACTATACTTACAGCCCGGTCTGAAGATAACGGCCGTACCTGGAGCGAGCTTGTCTCATCAGGATTACCTAACCCCAACTCGGGAATAGATGCTGTAACCCTTAAGGACGGGCGTCATCTTATGGTCTATAATCATCTATCATCCGGACGTAATACTCTTAATGTAGCGGTATCCGCTGATGGTGTTAACTGGAAAGCCTGCTGTGTCCTCGAAAACGACAGGGAAAGGAATGAGTATTCATATCCCGCAGTAATCCAGGCAGCCAACGGCCTGGTCCATATAACCTACACATGGCAGCGTAAGCTTATCAGGCATGTGGTTATCGATCCGGCAAAAATAGTAACAAGAGATTTTCATGACGGCGAATGGCCTGATTAGCAGAATTTCTGATCTTTTTGAATCTAAGCCCCGAAAAGCGGCAGGATCAGCAGGGCACCCGAAAGGGCTGTGAGGATAAATACCGTGCTCCACCCTATGAAATTCTGATATGGTTTATTGACGAAGGTCCCCATGATCTTTTTATTGTTTATGAGCAGCATCATACTGACAAGAACAACCGGAAGCAGAATACCGTTTAGCACCTGTGTCCAGATCGAGATTGCGATTAAAGGTGCGTCAGGGATCAGGATAATGAGGACTGATATTATCAGTATGCCTGTATAAAGAACGTAAAACTCCCTTGCTTCGTCCCATTTCTTATCGATACCTGCCTCAAAGCCGAATGCTTCGCAGATATAAAATGAAGTTGCCAGCGGGAGAATGGTAGCTGAAAATACTGAAGCAATAAAGAGGCCGAATGCGAACACGTGCGATGCAAATCTGCCCGCCAGCGGTTTCAGAGCCATGGCTGCATCTTTTGCCTCGTTGATAATTATACCGTTTGGATGAAGCGTCGCGCCGCAGGCAACCATTATGAAAAATGCAACAACCACCGTGGCAACACAACCAACAACGATATCAATAACGGTAAACCTGTAGTTTTTCATCTTGAGCCCTTTCTCAATGACCGATGCCTGCATGTAGAATTGCATCCATGGCGCTATCGTTGTACCTACCAGGGCGATCACCATTGCCAGGCTCGCGGTGCTCATCGCCATTCTCGGCCGTATTATGGCAGCACCTATCTCGCCCCACTCAGGACGGCTCATCAGGGCCGAAACAACATATGTAAGGAGGGATGCACTGAAAATAAGAAAAATACGTTCGGCAATCTTATAGGTCCCTTTTACAACCAGTATCCAGACAAGGAATCCGACAACGGGTACGGAGATATACTTTGTAACACCAAAGATCTCCATACTGCCGGCCACTCCGGCAAACTCTGTTGTCGTATTTCCAATGTTCGTTATCAGTAATCCGATAAAAATAAAGAGGGTTATCTTAACACCGGCATTCTCGCGTATCAGGTCCGACAGACCCTTCCCTGTAACTATCCCCATCCTTGCATTCATCTCCTGAACAACCAGCAGAACAATAAAAGAAGGGATCAGGGTCCATATCAGGCCGTACCCGTAAACGGCTCCGGCAACGGAGTAAGTAGTAATGCCGCCTGCATCATTGTCAACACTGCCCGTTATTATTCCCGGGCCAAGGATGGCAAGAAAAAGGGCGATCCTCTTAAAATAGTGCCTTCTTTTTATCCTGAATTTCATTATCCCGGGATCTGATATCGGTTATCTTTTCCTGCTCCTCCTTTTGCGTATAAGATCCTCAACAACATCGTCCACTATCACCATGCCCTGCAGCTGGTTCTCCCTGTCGACAACAGGCACGGCCAGAAGACTGTATTTTGATATCATCAGGCCGGCATCATCCTGCTTCTGGTCATCAAACAGCAATATCGGCTCCGGATTCATTATCTGGTTCACCTTCTGCCGGGGAGATGCGAGAATAAGATCACGCAGGCTGAAGGTACCTATCAGTTCATTATCATCTTCAGTAACACATAACTTGTAAAGTTCATAAGGCTCAGGTTTTTTATCCCGTATCTCATTGATAACCTCACTCACCAGTCTGTCAGGTCCGAATGAGAGATAATCAGTTGTCATAATGCTACCGACAGAATCGTCTGAGTACTCCAGCAATTCCCTTACTTCCTGTGATGACTCATCATCCATCTCGTTGAGAAGAATTTCAGCCTTTTCATCTTCAAGCTCATCGAGTATATCCGCAACCTCATCGGCCGGCATCTTTTCCAACACATCCGCAGCTTTCTCAACGGGCAGATTTTCAACTATATGTATTTGGGCATGAGTCTCCAGCTCTTCCAGAACATCGGCAGCCTTCTCCTCATCAAGTGCCGAGAAGAGCGACATACTTGATTTCTTTCCGAGATCCTCAAGAATATCAGCCAGATCCGATGGGTGAAGTGTCTGCAGTCTGGCATAACTTTTTGAAAGTTTAATGTTCAGGTTTGAATAGTCTATGGTCTGCACATCATCCCACAGAATATATTTTGAAGGTATATTGATCCTTGGGAGGGAAAGCAGTTTTTTAAGAAGCTGTGAAATACCCAGACGGCGAAGGAGACCCTCAACACCAATGTCAACAGCAATGGCAAAGGTTCCCATGGGAACTGTAACAAGTCTTATATCGTTTACCCTTACAAGTTTGCGGCCATTAAGGTCAACTATCTGCTTGTCAAGGACATTCTCAACAAGAAAAAGACCCTGGGATATCTCATCCTCAGGAAGATCGACTAGCCCGGAACAGGTCACACTCAGCTTTTCCCTGGCTTTTATTACCCTGAAGGTGCGGGATGAATAATTTTTGACCTGCCTGCCAACCTTCAGTTTCACACCCGTCACAATCTGTCTCGAAACATCATCTCCTTCGACAGGTATCGACCTGGTCAGAACGTCTTTGATCACTCCGACAGCGTCACCGTCAGGACCAAAAACCTCCTTTCCGACTAATCCGCTTAAGTAAAATGTTGTGAATGAAGTCATAGTCACCTCCTCTTATTTATCGGTACAGAAGGAGGCAACCATAAAACAGAATGCCCCTTCTGTATCAGAGTTTCATACTATATCGCGCAGGGCCATCGTCCATTATTCTGCTAAATTTGATTTCGCGGCAAAAATAAATCGCTGCAAGCTACTTTCCAAACAAAATACAGATTTTTATTCCGGAGTTTCGCAGAATTATTTGAGTGCCTGGAGTGCCTGGCACTTCAAACTATAAAGGGTATCAGCGCTTTCCTTTCAGGCGGGTAATCAGGAAACCTCTCCCTATACCATCTGTGTGATCTGATCGCCCTCGGGAAGAGATTAGCAAATGTAAAAACGGCAAATGCCAGTCCGGGCAGCGACCAGGTCATTATCGCCCATCCGGTCCATTCAATAATCTCGCCAAGATAATGGGGTGACGAAACATACCTGAACAGCCACCCATGGGGGATAACATACTCCTCAGGTTTGTTTCTGCGCAGTTTCCTGAGTCTTGCGTCACCACGCTTGTTAATTATGAACCCTGTTATAAACAAAATAAGTCCCGCATTGAACTTCCATGTCATCATCCACGAAAACGTGTAATAATAAAGGTGAAAAATACCATATCCGTTAACGAAGCCGTTGAGGCAGTTAAAAATGAGAGCCATCAGCACCAGTAAAAGAGGATAGGGTTTCTCCCCGCCCGACTGGCTGAATGGGTAAACAAAGGTCCTGTGAAGGTAATGTGACGACCATATAACAAGAAATATTGTATTCATCAGGTTGTATCTGCCGGAGAGAATAAAAATAAAGATCATCAGTGCAGGAGAAGGAAACTCCATTATCATCCAGGCCCATCGGGTCTTTATCACAGGACCCCAACCCTTCCTTTGAAACTTGCCATAGGGGGCAGTAACAAAGAACAGCAGGGCCAGAATGATTACGGCAAATGAAAAGATAAGGATCAAAGAATACTGATAAAAAAGAGACATATCTGAATTTCAGTTAATAAGGTAAAAAAGTGTCGAACCTCTTTCAAACCATAATTTTAATATATTTGGCGCAATTATCAACATCATTCAGATGGGAATATTACAGGACAAGCTATCCAGGTATGACGCTCCGCAGAAAGCTATGGAAGCAGGCATTTACCCCTATTTCAGGGAAATCGAATCTGATCAGGATACCGTTGTGACCATAAAGGGTCAGAAAGTCCTGATGTTCGGATCGAACAGCTATCTGGGACTTACGAACCACCCGGGGATCAAGGAGGCAGCAAAGAAAGCCATAGAGAAATATGGCACGGGTTGCGCCGGATCAAGATTCCTTAACGGAACTCTGGATATCCACATCGAACTGGAGGAGCGTCTGGCGAAACTTGTAGGAAAAGAGGCGGCACTCTGTTTCAGCACGGGTTTTCAGGTAAATCTTGGAGTGGTGTCTGTGCTTACCGGGCGACGGGATCATGTGATACTTGATGAGCTCGATCACGCCTCCATCATCGAAGGCAGCAGGCTCTCCTTTTCGAGGGTCCTGAAATTCAAGCACAACGACATGAAATCGCTTGAAAGCAAACTCAGGATTTGCTCGCCGGAAAGCATTAAACTGATAGTTGTCGATGGGATATTCTCTATGGAAGGAGATATAATTAAGCTGCCGGAACTTGTCAGCCTGTCGGAAAAATACAATGCCACCATTATGGTTGACGATGCTCATTCGATCGGCGTACTCGGGGAAAAAGGAGCCGGAACTGCCTCACACTTCGGCCTGACCGATAAAGTCGACCTGATAATGGGCACCTTCTCCAAATCGCTGGCTTCGCTCGGAGGTTTTATTGCAGCAGATGCTTCAGTAATTAATTTTATCAAGCACAACTCAAGGTCACTGATCTTCAGTGCCAGCATAACCCCCGCATCTGCGGCATCTGTTCTCGCTGCAATGGATATCATGGAATCCGAGCCTGAGAGGATTCAGCATCTCTGGGATATTACAAATTATGCACTTAAGAGTTTCAAAGAAGCCGGATTTGATACCGGGAGATCAGAGTCACCTATTATCCCGCTTTTCATCCGCGATAATATAAAAGCTCTGCAGATGACTCAGCTCCTGCTTGCCGACGGGATCTTTGTCAATCCTGTCGTTTCACCTGCCGTTCCAAAGGAGGACAGCCTGATAAGATACTCACTGATGGCAACCCACACCAAAGAACAGGTTGACGAATCAGTCGAAAAGATAACTAAAGCAGCAAAAGGACTTGGAGTTTTAAGTTAATCCTCCTTCATCTGGAAGCACCTTAAATTCCAGATTAACCCCCCTTTAAGGGGGGAAGGGGGGTAGTACAATATGACCTCAGGTAAAACTAATACAGTATGAAAAAAGTAATCCTTATTACAGGAGTATCTTCCGGGTTTGGAAAACAAATCTCAAGGCTTCTTGTCAGGGCAGGTCATATCGTTTACAGAACAGTAAGGTATGAACCCGGAACAGGAACCACAGAACATCTTTTGCAGATGGATCTTACGAATATTATATCCATCAGAAATACTGTCAGAACGGTTATCCGGAAAGAGGGAAGAATTGATGTACTGATCAACAACGCCGGCATGCATACCGGAGGTCCTGTTGAGATTACACCAACCAGGAATATCAGGCTTCAGATGGAAACTAATTTTATGGGAATGGTAAATCTCACCAGGAAAGTACT
>Ga0334886_1002829_pt1 | contig 16413 bp, 14 predicted proteins | sample GraSluR1_MG_9_FD_207232 | JGI IMG/M metagenome (GOLD analysis project Ga0334886, IMG submission 207232) | Sludge microbial communities from methane-producing bioreactor in Wageningen University, Netherlands - Granular Sludge_27_06-R1 | ecosystem: Engineered > Bioreactor > Anaerobic >...
TATTTAAAACACCAAGTTTCAAATGCTTTACAACTTGTTTCTGAACCTTACCAACCATATACACACCCCAATTCAATACATACAGGTATGTATATCATTATTTAAATACTTTTCCAAAATTACTATAATTATTAATAAATATTTCGTCAATTACTATAGTATAACAGAATAACCCAGTTATTCAAGCCAAAAATTATAAAAAATTAGATAGAAAAATATGGAGGAAAAATCAACTCCATCACTTTCACATTCCTAAAAAAAAATGGAAGAATTAAGTACAGTTATATTAAACTCAATATATTTACCAGAATAAAGTATCATTAAAAGATAGGTTGAAAAAATCAATGTTTAACCCATGGATTCTACTTTTTGTTGGTATAGGATTTGAGGTGGTTGCAACTACTTGCCTGAAACTATCCCAGGGATTTACGAAGTTATGGCCCTCGATTGGATTCGTTATTTTCTTTGCCGCTGCTTTTTACCTGTTTTCACTATGTATAAAACATATTGAAATCGGAATTGCATATGCAGTTTGGGCCGGATTGGGAATTGGACTGATAGCCATAGTGGGTGTTCTTTTTTTTAGTGAAGAGATAAATTTCTTAAAATTTTTGGCCATTGGAATGATTATTATGGGAGCTATAATTCTTAACCTGACCAACACAGGATAAAAACTGGGTAATAATACATAAACAAATTTAGAATTTATACAATTCTCCCATTAAAAGAACTGGAAAAATCTCTAATTTTTATATAATTAAATCCTATTAAATGTCCCATTTGCTCCATTAATTTCCCATCTTTCAGTAAAAACTTCTTGAGGTTTACCATCTTCAATTTTACTGAATATAACATCTGTGTTATGGTAATCATCTTTGAAAGTGTTTCCACTGTAATGGCTGAGTGGATTGGGCTCTGGATTATTCCCGGCATAGAGATTAAGTGTTGTTTCAGATGATTTTTCTATTTTTATGTTACCATAGTAATTGGAATAATAAATTCCAGTATAATTTTCTATAGGCAAGGGGGGTGGATTTAGAGAAGTGGTTTTAACAGGCACGGGATTGTATGTGCTATTTTCCAGATCCCTGTATATATTGGGTGTAGAAGTTAAGGTTAAGGGGGTTTTGATATTAAAGTATAGTTCGTAAAGTTTATTGGCAACTACAGAACCAAATGTTGCCCCATTACTTCCTTCATTAGCTAATACTACAATTCCTAGCTGTTCAGATGGTATGAAACTCATAAAACTTGCAGATAAACGTGTGGATCCTGCATGTTGGATGTAAGTTTTCCCATCTTTTTTGATAATGGCCCATCCTAATCCATAATATATATCTTGAGTAGGGCTGGATTCTATTAGAATTTGTGGGGTATGAGTTTCTGTTAGTGATTTTGATGAAACTACTTGCTGGCCATTAAATTGGCCATTAGCCAGTTGAAAACTAAGCCAGTTGGCCATATCCTTTATAGATGAACTAATACTTCCAGCAGGTCCCATGGCATCCAAATTTAAAGGTGGAACATAATAAGTTATTCCATCAACGGTGTAATGGGTGGCAGCATAATTGGGATTGGAGATATAGTCATTAAAGTAGGTACCAGTGGAGGTCATATTCAGAGGATCGAATAATTTTTGTTTTACTAGATACCCCCAGTCCATTCCTGAAGCCCTTGCTGAAGATTCCCCTGCCAGTGAAAACATGATGTTATTGTAAGCAAATTTGGTCCTGAATTCACTCTCTGGTGGGATATACCTCATTCTAAACAATATTTCAGGAAAATTATATTGGAAATCTATCACATGTTCATTACCTGTATTTTCATACATACCACTCCGATGGGAGAGTAAATCTCGTATAGTGCACTGTTCTGTGGCTATAGGATCAGAGAGATTAAATTCATTGTAATTGGGATAGTATTTTCTTATTAAATCGTCCCAATTCATTTTTCCTTCATCAACGAGTGCTGCAATGGCTGCAGAGGTGAAACCTTTACTGTTAGATCCTATCTGGAATATGGTGTTTATATCAATAGGATCACTTTCACCTACTTTTTTAACTCCCAGAGTTTTCATGTAAACGATTTTGCCTTGATAAATAACCACGATTGCAGATCCAGGAATTCCAATTTTTGGAAATACGGATTCAACATAATTATTGAGATTATCAACTACGTTAGAAATATGAGTTTTATTTTTTATAGGAATAGTATTATTTTTTTTATCAAGATTATCATGGGATTTAATAGTGTTAAAATTGTCTTCATGACTTCCCACGAAATTTAATACATTATTTTCCATATCTGTTGTATTATTATAATTGTTTAAATTGATTTTAATGGGGGTGGGAGAGTGTTCAGTAAAAATATAAACAGAAAAAGAAATAATTGATATGGAAATTACTAAAACAATTGAGACAATGATTTTACTATTTTTAACCATGTAGCCCTCCAATAAAAAATTTCCTTTTGGTCGAAAGTACCTTTATTATAATATGATATTTTCTAAGGTAATTCATAATTTCATTTCATAGCTTTTTATATTTGTGTTTAACAGTTAGGTATTTTATACTATTTAGTTTTGAGCCAGTTGTTTCTTGGAATCCATTAATCATTGTATTGGAAAAATGCGCAAAAAATGAGAAACTGACAGTAAAACAACTTTCTACTTTTGGTGTAGATTAAGGGTTTGCCATTATTGGCAAACCTACCTCCTTGTTTAAAATAATTCTGGTTTTTAACTAACTGCTATTTTTTTAGGTTGCTATGTTTGGGGTTTACCATGTTATTTTTTTTAATAGTGTTGGCTAAGTATGTGGGAATCAAAAATTTTATACAATTTATATGATCAAATATTCATATGGAAGAAAAGGATACCTGTGATGTTATATGTGTACATGAAGATGAAGTAAAGGATGTAAAGTCTAAGATGCTGGAAGATGAGTTTCTTTTTGAAGTATCTGATAATTTTAAGGTGTTTGGCGATTCCACCCGGCTTAAAATCATGTATGCGCTTTCTCAAAGGGATCTATGCGTTTGTGATCTGGCTGCAGTGTTGGATATGAGTCAGTCGGCAATTTCCCACCAGCTTCGAGTTTTAAGAAGTAAGAATCTGGTTAAATTCAGAAGAAAAGGTAAGATGGCCTATTATTACTTGGCGGATGAGCATGTGGTATCCATGATTGAACTGTGTGTGGAACATACCAAAGAGAGATATTGAATCTTATTTTTTTTATTATTAGTATTACTTATATTTTATATTATAGCCAGGCTATTTAATGGATTATCCTTTTGAAATTGAGTTAAAACTGTAAAAATTTGAACTTATTTTCAACCGTAAAGTATTTATGCTCATATGAATACTAGTTCATATGAAATAATATGAACATCGATTCATATGAAGATATGTTATCATCGTTCTATGGAGATCTTAAAAATGCAAAAGAAGGAAATAAGTTCACCCGACACAGAACAGGAATCAGAAGAACCCTGCAGCTGCAATGAAGATTTACACCATGAAGAAGATTCATACCATGAAAACGGGCATGATTCTCACCATGAGATGCATTATAACCATCATCACCATGATCATCATGATTCTTGTGAAGTTGAAGGCGAAAATTTTTCATGTGCATGTTGTAGCGGTGAATTACTGGAAGAAAGGGAATCACTCTGGATGAGAAAAAATATTTCCGTGATCATAACCTCTGCCATCTTGCTGCCAATTGGACTGTATTTAAATTACTTCACCAGCCAGGAGTTGTTGTCTGCGATACTGTTTTTAATAGTTATAGCAGTATCCGGTTATGAAATAATAAAAAGCGGAGTACTGGGCCTTCTGAAAGGTAACTTCAGCATGAACCTTTTGATGACCATAGCAGTTGCCGTTTCCTTCGCCATAGGATCTGGTGCAGAAGGAGCAATCATAATCTTCTTATTCTCAATTGCGGAGTTATTAGAAGATTATGCAGGAAATAGGGCCCGGAAATCCATAGCAACTCTATTAAAATTAGCTCCAGATACTGCTACAGTTAAAAGAAACGGTAAAAACCTTGAAATACATGTAAACGATGTTGAGGTAGGTGATGTCCTCATTGTAAGGCCTGGTGAGAAAATCCCCCTTGATGGAATGGTAATTAATGGTGTATCCACGGTAAATCAGGCGGCAATTACTGGAGAAAGCGTACCGGTTAATAAAACTGAGGGAGATAATGTATTTGCCGCTACCTTAAATGAAGGAGGATATCTGGAAGTTAGGATAACTAAAAGATCCGATGAAACGGTACTTTCAAAGATCATAAAGCTCGTAAAGGAATCGCAAAAGAGAAAATCCAATACAGAAGCTTTTATTGAGAGATTTGCAAAATATTACACTCCGGCAGTTGTATTGATTGCAGCTGCAGTGGCAATAGTACCGCCCCTATTATTTGGACAGCCCTTAGACACATGGATATACCGGGCACTGGTCCTTCTGGTAATCTCCTGTCCCTGTGCCTTCCTGCTTTCAACTCCGGTGGCCATGGTCTCAGGGATAACATCAGCTACACGGAACGGTGTGTTAATTAAAGGCTCCAGATACGTTGAAGAAATGAAAAACATCACCACCATGGTCTTTGATAAAACAGGAACCCTTACCGAGGGAAAATTAGAAGTTACTGATATTGTGTCTTTAAATAATTACTCGGAAAGGGAGATTCTCCAAATAGCAGGTTCTCTGGAATCCAGATCTAAACATCCCCTGGCAGAGGCCATTATCCAGCACGTTGAAGAATCAGACATGGATTTTGAAGAGGTTAAAGGATTTGAATCAATAACTGGCAAGGGTGTTAAAGGTAAAATTAAGGGTAAGATGTTCTGCATCGGTAAAAAAAGCCTTTTTAAAGTTAGTCCTGAATTTCCCCAGAAATCAATAGATAAACTCCAAAATGAAGGTAAAACCATTATAATACTGGGTAACGACGAACATATCATCGGATTAATTGGATTGATGGACAAAATCAGGCCACTTTCAAGGGAAACCATCCACGGACTTAAAGAGAGGAACATTAAGATCGTAATGCTCACCGGGGACAATGAGGGGACGGCAAAAGCAGTATCCTCCAGGATAGGAGTTGATGAGTATTACGCCGGCCTTTTACCGGAAGATAAAGTCAGAATAGTTGAGGAATTCATTGATAAAGGCGAATATGTTGCCATGGTAGGTGATGGTGTAAACGATGCTCCTGCACTTACCAGGGCTAATGTGGGTATTGCTATGGGTGCTGCAGGTTCAGATGTGGCCATAGAAACGGCAGATGTAGCGTTGATGCAGGATAATATATCGAAGGTCAACTACTTCATTGATTTAAGTAGAAAGACCATGTCCGTGGTTAAACAAAACGTTTCATCAGCACTGGTAATTCAATTGGTCTTAGCCGCGTTCGCTGTATTTGGATTCGTCCCATTATGGGTGGCAGTTACTTTGGGGGATGTTGGTTTGACCATTGCTGTTATATTAAATGCCCTGAGAATAGGTAACCATAGTGTTGATTTTGGTGAAGGTAAAGTGCATGATCTCGCTGGACCTTATGAAAATCAGGGATCAGAAGGAAAATAACTCCCTTTTTTCTTATTTCATGGAGATTAAGAAATCTAATATTAAAGTAATATTGATTCATAATACTATTTTTAGGATGTCCTAATTTCGAATTTTTTGATTCATTTTTAAAATCCTTTATTTCTGTTAATTTAATTTTTGAAGATGTATAAAACTTTTGATGATCAAATAAATCAAGTAAATTTTATTATTACTTAAATAACCTTGATAAATACCTTTAAATACTATTAAACCCGTTATAATAACGTTAATACATTTCAAAAGTGGGTTATGATATATGATGGGTAATACTTTTTTAATGTATTTTTAAGTAGCAGGGTGCACCAATATGAGAGATCTAACCAGTTTTAAAGATTTTATAGGTAACAGTGAAAATCGGACCATTATTTTAACCATCATATCAGCGATCTTTCTTTTGATTAGCTGGCTGGGACTCTTAAAGGGTATACTGCCTTTTGACCCCGCCTTGATAAGTATAGTTATCAGCGGTACTCCAATACTCCTTGAAGCAGCGAAAGGACTCATCACATCCTTTGATTTAAAGGCGAATGTCCTGGTAAGCATCGCACTCATCGCATCGGTTGTCATCGGGGAATACTTTGCAGCAGGAGAAATCGCGGTTATCATGATGATCGGAGAGATACTGGAAGATCACACCGTTAGAAAAGCACAGGAAAGTGTTAAAAAGCTCATCCAACTTGCTCCTCCCGTAGCAAGGATAAGAACAACAGATGGAGAAAAGGAAATTTCCATTCAAGAGGTGAAGACCAACGATATTATCCTGGTTAAGCCTGGTGAGTCAATCCCGGTAGATGGGGTGATTGTGAAGGGCCATACTTCCATCAATCAATCTATAATCACCGGGGAATCCATGCCAGTGGATAAAACAGTGTCTGACGAGGTGTTTGTAGGTACGTTGAACCAGTTGGGAGTGGTTGAAGTAAAAGCTACCAAAGTTGGTGAGGACACCTCTCTGGCTAAGCTTATAAGACTGGTCAAGGAAGCTGAAAACAAAAAAGCCCCTGTTGTTCGTATTACAGATAGAGTGGCTACTATAATTGTACCCATGGCGATTTTAGCCTCCATAGTTACCTATTTCCTGACGTATGATATCATAAGGGTGGTGACCATTCTGGTGGTGTTCTGTCCCTGTGCCCTGGTACTGGCCACACCAACTGCCATCATGGCCGGCATAGGCAATGCGTCACGTAAAGGTATCTTAATTAAAAGTGGTGAAGCACTGGAGAAGGTGGGTCAAATTGACACCATAGCCTTCGATAAAACCGGTACTATCACCAAGGGCAAACCGGAAGTAATTGATGTCATCCCCTTAACTCAGGAGCACGGTGAAGAAGAAATCCTCAGGTGGGCAGCGGCAGCAGAGAAGTTTTCAGAGCATCCAATAGGTAAGGCGATTTATACCAAGGCTAGGGAGAGATCACTGGATGCAGACGATCCCCACGAGTTTAAAATAGAATTAGGCCAGGGAGTTATGGCCCTGATAAACAACAAGAGAGTTTTGGTGGGTAATCAAAAGTTAATTAAAAGGAATGGGATTGAACTAACTCAGGAACAAAGCAGTCTGATTCGTTCCCATGAAAACCAGGGGAAAACTGTTCTGATGGTTGCCCGGGAAAATTCCATAATCGGTCTTTTAACCATTGCAGACAAAGTGAAAGATAACGTCCCAGAAACCATACACCAGCTTAAAGGAATGGTGGGTGAAATTCTGCTCTTAACCGGTGATAATAAAGATACGGCGGGGTCCATTGCCCGGCAGGTGGGTATAGATGAAGTATACTATGAACAACTCCCTAACGACAAGGTTAAGGTAATAGAGGGCCAGTTGAAGGATAACAAAAAGGTAGCCATGGTTGGTGACGGGATAAATGATGCCCCTGCCCTTGCCATATCACATGTGGGGGTTTCTATGGGGGCGTTAGGGGCGGATGTTGCTATAGAAACGGCGGATATTGCTTTGATGTCCGATGACATAGGCAAAATCCCCGAGTTGATAAATCTTTCTGGTAAGGTTTTAGGCACCATAAACGTGAACATCGTGGTACCGATACTCATCAACTGTACAGCTATCCTTCTCGCCGCGTTTGGGATCATCGGACCTGTAGCTGGTGCTTTAATCCATAATGCCGGGTCGGTCCTGGTGGTGGCCAATAGTTCCAGACTGATAACCTACAATGGTAAGTCTAAACCATCTAAAAAGGTTCGGGATTTACACGTACAACCACTATCTAAGGTACGGAGATAAATACTTGAAAAGAGTTAATTTATAAACTTAAAACTCATTTTTCTTACTTGAGTGAAATTTTATATAATTTAAATAATCAATTAGACAAATTATATCCCATAATTTTTAAGTTTTGACCTATATGAATATTCTAGGAAAATTTCAAACCATTATAATATTTGCAGCTCTAATCTTTGGACTACTTTTTGGTCAGGTAGCCATAATATCAGACAATGCTAGTCATTTTGTAGTGCCTTTTCTATTCGCTATGTTGTTTGGTGTCTTCCTAGGCAAACCTCTCAAGGATTTTACTAAAGGTTTCTCCAACTTCAGGTTCACCAGGCTTACTCTATTGATTAATTTCATCTGGACTCCACTGCTTGCATATTTTTTAGGTGCCATTTTCCTAAATCAAGAACCTGCATTATGGATTGGCTTTGTCATGCTCATGGTAACACCGTGCACTGACTGGTACATCGTGTTTACCAACATTGCAAGGGGTAACGTTCCTTTAAGTGCATCCATACTTCCTTTAAACTTGGTGTTACAGCTTATCTTGTTACCTGTTTATTTACTGCTATTTTTCGGTGCATCCGGAACCTTTGATACGGGGATGTTAATTGAAAGCATAGTATGCATCGTTTTATTGCCATTTATCCTGGCTCAGATCGTCCGTTATTTACTCAGTAAGTGGAATTCCATTGAAAGACCGGTAATATCCTTCTTTACTTCTGCACAAATTATTTTCCTGAGCCTGGCTATTTTTTGCATGTTCGCTTCCCAAGGAAGATATCTGCTGGATAATTTGATGGTAGTTTTAATCCTGTTCATTCCAATTCTATTGTTCTTCATAATCAACTTCCTATTGGTACGGGTTGTGGCTAAAATAGCTAAATTAGCTTATGGAGAATGCACCAGTTTATGTTTAACAACGTTGGCCAGAAATTCGCCAATAGCTTTAGCCATCGCAGTGGTTGCATTTCCAAACGAACCTTTAATAGCTTTAACTCTGGTAATAGGGCCCTTAATTGAACTACCAGTTTTGGCTATCGTTTCTCAGGTATTATTATTTATAAAAGAGAGAGCCGTTTAATCTCCTTAAGTGTTTTTTAGGATTTTTATTTTGAAATCCAAAATTATTTGATATACCAAAACTTTATATACTATGAAAGATTTAGGTATACCTAACACTACAAAGTTTAGGCATACCTAAATTTTATGTGAAGGTTATATCATGAGATGTAAAATATGTGGATATGTTTTTGACGAAACTAAAAAGACCGAAACTTGCCAATTCTGTTTGGAATCAAATTGTGGCATGGTTAGATGCCCTAACTGTGGATATGAAACTATACCTGAGTCGAAAGCTGATTCAAAATTGGTAAATTTCCTAAAAAAGAGGTTTAAATCTGAAAATAAGTAATTTAGGTCGTGTTAGATCTTTAAATTTTTTTAATTTTCCTAAATTAAGGGAGGTGGTAGTAAAAATGGTGAAATATAGAGTATGGTTTTAGGACACTTCTGCCAAAAGATCATCTAAAAATTCTTAAAACCATTACTCAAATCTTATTTCCTCCAAAATATATGACTTTAAGCATCCTCCATCCTCAGCTCAAATGTATCAAAGCTTAAAGTCATATGTTTTACATTCCTCCCCATGTATGGCTTTAAGTCTCCCCTTAAATCCTCTTTATTCTATCACGTGACTTAAAGCCATACATATTATATTATAACTCATTTTTCTAACTCATTTTCCAAGTTCCTGAAGTAACATGGGTAAAAACGCCCCAACATCAGTAACGATACCTATCACCTGGGCACTGCCCCGGTCACTGAGTTTGGTGACTGTTGATGGGTTTATATCAACACAGATACTTTTAACCTCCGAGGGGAGTATGTTTCCCACGGCTATGGAGTGGAGCATGGTGGCGATCATGATTACCATATCCACATCCTGCACGTACTTACGCATGGCATCCTGGGCCTCCAATACGTCGGTTATTACATCAGGGAGGGGTCCGTCATCCCTGATGGAGCCGGCCAGTACGAAGGGGACGTCATTTTTAACACACTCATACATGATCCCCTCCTTTAAAATACCCTGTTCTACCGCGTTTTTTATGGATCCTGCCTGGTTAATCTTATTTATAGCATATATATGGTGCCTGTGTCCCCTGGTCACTGTTTCACCAGTTTTAACACTGATACCCAGGGAAGTGCCATAGATGGCGTTTTCAATATCGTGGGTGGCCAGTGCGTTCCCGGCAAAGAGAACATCGATGATTCCCTCTTTGATCATCTGGGCCAGAATAGGGGCGTTACCAGTATGCACGATTGCAGGACCGCCCACCAGTGCAATTTTTCCACCTTTATCTTTGATTCTCTTAATTTCCCTGGCGGTTTTACTCATTATGGATTTGAAGGGCTTTTCTGTGGATGCATCGCTGGACATGAACTCGAAAACACCCAGTTTACCCCTGGGCCTTTCTGGGGGCACTACTCTGATACCTTCCCTTCCTACGACTATATTATCCCCTTCTTTTATATGGGCCAGGGGTTTGCAGTAAGCTCTCAACTCCTCGGTGTCTAATACGATGGCGCAATCCATCTCTATATTTTCAACCTGGATCCAACGATTATTAAATCGCACATAGGTAGGATGGTTGGTGGTGGAATAGAATTCATCAGGAAAAGTTTTATCTTTAGGGGATGCTTTAAATTCGACTTCATTGATCTCTACTACTACAGCACCTATCTCTGAAAGTTCATCAAGTATCTCCCCCAAATGTTCTTCACTCTTACCTTTAACCTGTAGTTTAGCATAGCTAGTGTCCTTTTTTAATTTACCTACCTTAAATTCCAGTATTTCAAAGTCACCACCCATATCCATGATTAAATCCAGTGCTTTAGGGATGATTAATGAGTCTATGATATGGCCGGAAAGCTCAATTTCTCTCGTGTACATTTTTCCACCTGTAGATAAAATTAAACATAATATTAATTGGTTAAAATTATTAGAAATATTTTATTTTTAATTCTATTTAAAAATAATTTTATTTTGGAGTAAGGATTTCTATTTAAGATTTGAAAAGTTAAAATTCAGAGATCTGGCCAAAAAAATGTGATAGAAATATATGCAAGTAAGTCTGCCGTTTTAAAGAGCCTTCTTCCTATCATCATATTATTTAGTGGTTATAGTGGTAATCGTATTCAATGTCTCATATTTATATCCTAAATTTAGATGGAATTGACAACCCAAATCTAGATTAAAAAATAGGAAAGGATATTAATAAAAGGTTAGTTTTGGGATTTTAAATAAATAGTGGCTTAATAGGGATTTAAGATTTTTTAACTCCTCTACCCCTCTTACTACCTGGTTTTTTATACTTCCTCTTCGGTCTGGTTCTCTTGTTAGTTCCTGATACTTTTGACATAATTTTCAACTCCTTTTAATAATTTTTTTAGATTCATAAACAAATATAATCATAAACAACCTGTGCAGCATTTACCGAGGTTATATCCCCCACACAGCGGGAGGAGACTTCCACTAAATCGAAGCCAACCACATCCTTACCCTCTAAAGAGAAGATTAACTTCTGCAACTCCAGGGGATTTAAACCTCCAGTGCAGGGAGTACCGACTGATGGCGCATACGCCGGGTCTAACACGTCTATATCCAATGTAACATATATTAGGCCTTTAATGGATGAAATTAACTTTTCTACATCTTTTAGATTCTCTTTAACCCAGGATGAAGTGAGATATTTAACCCCGGCGTCCCGGGCGAATTCCACCTCATCTTTGGTTCCGGATCTGATTCCGACTTGGATGATCCCATCCGGGTTCAAATCATAAATCCGCCTCATCACCGTTGCGTGCGAGTATTTCTCGCCCTGATAGATATCACGGAGGTCCATATGGGCGTCGAAGTGTAGAACAGTAACATCCTGGGCATCAAATGCCTTCAAAACGCTATAACTGACGCTGTGTTCCCCACCAAGTGTTATGGGGTTAAGTTCCAATTCTTTAATCTCCTGGATGGTTGATTCCAGGTGCCTGCTGGTTTTCTGGAAGTTCCCATGGACCACCTGCAAGTTTCCCAGGTCATAGAAAGGTTCCGAAGGCTCCTTATTCAGGTTGAGATGGTATTTCTCTAGGTTGTAGGATGCTTCCCGGATTGCATTCGGTCCAAATCTTGCTCCTGGGAGATAAGTAGTAGTGCTGTCGAATGGCACCCCTAAAATACCGTACCGTCCTGATTTTGGTCGGTCATCATTAAATTCCTTGGAAAATGCAAATTTTAAAGGATTTTCAGTGTACAAGAGCATGTGCATATCCTCAAAATTTAAGGTTCGTCCACAAAATCAGAGACTAAAAAAGGATTACCTTTTATTATCCCTTTATTCTTATTTTATCCGCATCAATTTCTTGTTGCCCAGGGCAACTATGTAGCCTACTTCTGCACCTTCAACCAGGTCGTTACGCAGGTCATCAGGTATAGGGACCTCGAATGTTTCGTAGGTTTCCAGATCCATAAGCTGTACATCACTACCCATTAAAGCCAGGACCTGAGCGGTCCTTTTATCTATTATAGGGATGTCGATTTTAGCGTCTACTGGTTTAACGATGCCTCTTTTCTGATTGTCGAAAATTCCAATGGCATCTACTCGTGCCTTGGCTGCCCCGTGCTTTCCCGGGGAGGATGTTTGGATGTTCACTATTTTAGATGCTTCACCATCTAATATGACATATTTACCTACTTTTAAAGTTTTAACTTCAACTACTTTTTTTGACATTTAAATAAACCTCCGATTAATCCGTATTAAAAATTAAATTTCTAAATAGATTAGAAAACATTAATTTATAATTAAAGGAATGCAAAGATTAGATCGTTTATGTTAATACAAAGGCTATATTTTTTTCAATATTTAAACTTTGAGTGGTAACATGAAAGTATCCATAACTTCAGGAAAAGCAGAAGGCCCATCAAAACTCAACGCCTTTGACAATGCCTTGCTCGCTGCAGGGATAGGAGATGTTAATCTTATAAAAGTTTCCAGCATCATACCCACCGGGGCAGAAATAGTGGAGCTCCCCCAGTTTCCAGCGGGGAAGATGGTTAACACCGTGCTTTCCTATGTCTCGTCAAGTCGGGAAGGTGACCAGCTATGCGCTGTTATAGCGGTGGCCATATCAGATGAACTGGGATGTGTGGTGGAGCATGGTGGTATTAATCAGGATCCAGAGAAGGTTAAGGGAGAAGCACTGGACATGGTCAACAGTATGATGCGGATTCGTGGATTAGAAATTAAAGATATAATTATCAAATGCCAGGAGCACCAGGTTAAAAACCAGGGTGCAGCCATAGCAGCAGTGGTTTACCTGGAATAAGGAGGCAGTTAAGGAAATGAATGATTCTAAGTTCTGGAGTGAAGTTTCCTACCAAATAATGCGAGAGGTTGATCAGGCAATCACTCCACTGGTTGGAGAAAAAGAAGCGGGAGAGACAGTTAAAATGGGGGCAGACGGCACACCCACCAAACTAATAGATTTAGTTGCCGAAGAAAAAGTGGTCGAGGTTTTAGAAGGAGCCGGAAGGCCTTTAACCCTGGTTAGTGAGGAGATAGGAAGGATAGATATCGGTTCTGGCTCTCCAGAGGTTGTCTTTGTGGTGGATCCCCTGGATGGGACCAATAATGCGGTTAAAAATATACCGGCCTATGGAATATCACTGGCCATTGCAGAAGTAACCGATCCAGACAGATCAATGACCATCCATGATATAGAATTAGGATTTGTGAAAAACTTCGCCACAGGAGATATTTACCAGGCAATTCGGGGCGGTGGTGCCAGTTTAAATGGCCAGGATATCAGCACCTCCTCCCGGACGGATATTTCAAAGTCTTCCATTGGTGCTTACATCTACCGGGCGGACATGGAAAAGGTGGATAAGCTATGTAAGATGGTAAGGCGTATGCGAATCCTGGGATCAGTGGCTGTAGAGCTTTGTTATGTAGCGGATGGGACCTACGATGCTTTCCTGGATATCCGTGGTAATTTAAGGATAGTGGATGTGGCGGCTGCCAAACTAATAGTGGAAGAAGCCGCAGGACTGGTAACTGATGAACATAACCAGCCATTAAATGGTAAATTAAATGTTTTAGAGAGAACCTCCATAATTGCTTCTGGCAACAGTGAAGTTCACCAGGAATTAATTAGACTCATAGGGGGAATATAATATGAAAATAGGTGTTGTAAGCCGTCTAGATATGGAAGAATCCATACAACTGACTGAAAAAATAGTTGACTACCTCATGGAGAAAAATGTGGAAACTGTACTGGATAAATCAGTAGCAGAACACTTAGATAAATACCATAACATTGCAACTCCCCTGGAAGAAATGGATACCGATATTATCATAGCCGTGGGTGGGGACGGGACCATTTTAAGAACCCAAAGTTTCATATGCTCCAAAAACATACCATTATTCGGTATCAACATGGGTACCGTGGGATTTTTAACTGAAATAGATCCTGAACTGGTTTTTAAATCCTTAGAACAGGTTTTAGCTGGTAAATATTTTGTGGAAAAAAGAACTCAACTCCAGATCCAGCACAATCATAAGTTACACACCGCACTAAACGAGGTAGTAATCATGACCCGTAAACCAGCTAAAATGCTGCATGTAGAGATAAGTGTGGATGAAGAGGTGGCAGAAGAACTAAGGGCGGATGGATTGATCATAGCCACACCCAGCGGTTCCACCGCTTATTCCATGTCGGCTGGCGGGCCAATAGTAGATCCCCGTGTATCAGCATTTACAATAGTCCCCATTTGCCCGTTTAAATTAGGATCCCGACCAATGGTAGTGTCGGATAACAGTGAAATAAAGGTTAGGTTACTGCGAGAAGGTAAAAAGGCCATGGCAGTTATTGATGGCCAAATAGAAGAAGAGATAAACTACATGGACGAAATAATATTTCGTAAATCAGATGATTATGCTCGTTTTGTAAGACTAACCAAGGACTTTTACCGGAAAGTAAGGGAAAAACTCGTTCAAGGCGGAATATGCGAATAACGGATGAAAATATGCAGGATAAGGTATTAATTGTGGACACGACCCATGGGGGGGTTAAACTGGCCACTGAGTTTTCTAAACTAAACTGTGAGGTTTATGCGTGGGACATCTACCACACCCTTAGTGAGGAGCAGAAGAAACAACTCCAGATTGAGAATGTTAAATTGGTGGATGAAAGTTTCTTTCTAGGGGGAAATAAGGCATTAGTAGTGGCTCCCATTCACAGCAACTTAAAATATTCCGTGGACATGACCCACCACGATGCAGTTGTATATCTACTGAAGGAAGAGATAAAAATCCCTATGATTGAAGTTACAGGGGTTAAAGGGAAAACCACCGTTGTACACATGCTACGGGAGATCTTTAAAGATACCAATCCACTTATTTTAACCAGTTTAGGTGTAGAAATTAAGGATAAGCTATTAGAAAGAAATATAAGCATAACCCCTGCGAGTATCATAACTGCGTGGGAACTGGGCCAGAAATACAACCCTGGAATTTATATATGGGAAACTTCCCTGGGCGGGACAGGACTAGCCCAGGTAGGAGTTCTAACCAACATAGCCGAGGATTATTCCATAGCTTCCGGAACGAAAACAGCCAGCCAGGCCAAGGAACAGATTTTTAAAGATGAACTGGTGGCCTGTGACTATGATTCCTACCAGAAATATTACACCCAACATGAAAAGAAAACCAACACCTTCGGTTTAACTGAAGGCAACGTTAAAGCTAGAGATATCAAATACGGACTTACAAAAACTTCCTTTAGGGTAGAGGTCCAGGGGCTTAAAACAGTTTCTGGTGAAATTCTAGATGACAACTTTGAGGTTATAACCTTTGCACCGGCCCCATATCATGTAGAGAATGTCCTCTCCACTATATGTGCCTCGTTGACCTGTGGAAAATCTGTTGAATCTGTAAAATCCGGGCTTGAGAATTTTCATGGTTTGAAGGGGAGAACAACCATCAAACATGAGGGCAATACAACTTTGATTGAGGAGATAAATCCCGGCATAAATGTGACAGCCGTCAAAAGAGCCATAGGGATGGTAGAGCATCTTCCCAGGAGTGCAGTGATTTTTGGAGGTCAATATGGGGTTACCTGTGAAGAAATTGATGAGGAATCTGTGTCCCGGGTGTTAGACGAATTAAGTATGGATATAGGACTTATACTCACCGATGAACTGGGGGCGTCCGTTAAAGATAGGATAACTAGAAATTTAAACTACTGGGAAGAATGCAATGATGCAGTTGAATATGCAAGAGCAAAAGGATACCAGAACGTTTTACTGATTTACAGGTCGAATTTACTGGACTTAGAATATAGATGATATAGTATAAAAAAATATTCAAATATGTACAAATGTTAAATCCTAAAACTTGATTATTATTAAAAATACACGGTTAAATCCTAAATTGTTCAATTATTAAATACACTTTTTTAAGAGTTTAACGATACATAATAACTTGATTCAAATTTACATGTAAGAAAT
>Ga0334886_1002831_pt1 | contig 16408 bp, 15 predicted proteins | sample GraSluR1_MG_9_FD_207232 | JGI IMG/M metagenome (GOLD analysis project Ga0334886, IMG submission 207232) | Sludge microbial communities from methane-producing bioreactor in Wageningen University, Netherlands - Granular Sludge_27_06-R1 | ecosystem: Engineered > Bioreactor > Anaerobic >...
ATCGTCTCGCCGATAGCGTCGAACACCTTGAGCATTCCCTGGACATCGAGGATCATCGCGTCGCGCCTACCTCCCCCAGCGAAGCCCCGCCGTCTCGACGGGAGCGTCCCAAAGGGCCTTCATTTCTTCGTCGAGCTTCAGCAGAGTAATGGAGAACCCCTGCATTTCGAGGCTGGTGATATAGTTGCCGACGAGCGAACGGGCGATCACGATCCCCTTCTCCTTGAGGAAATTCGCGAGATCGTTATATACAAGGTAGAGTTCCATCTGCGGCGTGCCGCCCATGCCGTTGACGAACGCGACGACTTCGTCGCCCGCCTTGAACGGAAGATCCTCGACGATGGCCTTCGCCATCATCTCCACGATCTCCTTCGCAGGCTTGAGCTTCATGCGCTCGCGACCGGGTTCGCCGTGAATGCCGACGCCGATCTCCATCTCGTCTTCGCCGAGATCGAAGGTCGGTTTGCCGGCCGCCGGAACGGCGCACGACGTAAGCGCCATGCCCATGGAACGGACCTGGCTGTTGACTTTTTCGCAAAGCGTCTTGACCTCTTCGAGCGAGGCGCCCGCTTCGGCCTTCGCGCCGACGATCTTTTCGATCAGGACGGTGCCGCCGACTCCGCGGCGGCCCGCGGTATACAGCGAATCCTGGACCGCCACGTCGTCGTCGACGACGACCTGCGCGACGGGAATACCGTCCGCCGCGAGAAGATCGGCGGCCATCTGGAAGTTCATGACGTCGCCCGTGTAGTTCTTCACGATGAAGAGGACGCCCTTGCCGCCGTCCACGGCCTTGGCCGTTTCGTACATCTGATCGGGAGTGGGGGAGGTGAACACTTCGCCGGGGCAGGCCGCGTCGAGCATGCCGTACCCCACGTATCCTCCGTGAAGAGGTTCGTGGCCGCTGCCGCCGCCCGAGATGACGGCGACCTTTTTGCCGGGCACGTCGGCACGCAGGACGCCCTTGACCGACGGATGGAGCTTCACCAGACCGGGATGCGCCGCGGCAAGACCGGCGAGCGATTCGACGACGACGTCATCAACTTTGTTCAGGAGCTTTTTCACAAAACAACGCCTCCTTTCAAGGAGCAGGTTCCATTCCGGAGAACCGGCGGAGGAGGCGTTTCCGTTCCTCTTCCGCCGGCCTTTTTCGAAAAAGAAAACCGGGCGTTACATCACGCCGAGAGCGTGTGCGATGAAGAAAGCGATCGCGCCGCCGGTAAGAGGCGCAAGCACGGGAATCCAGGCATATCCCCAGTCCGAATCGCCTTTTCCGGCGATCGGGAGAATGAAGTGCGCGATCCTGGGCCCCAGGTCGCGGGCGGGGTTGATGGCGTATCCGGTGGGGCCGCCGAGGGCCATGCCGATCACCATGACGAGCCAGCCTACCATGAAGGGACCGAAGCCCACGGGCAGAGCGCCGACCTTCCCCTCGCCGGAGAAGATGAACATGATGGGAACGATGAGGAAGATGGTACCGATCATCTCGGTGATGAAGTTCGGGACGGTCTGACGAATGGCGGGCCCCGTGGAGAAGACGGCGAGTTTCAGGCCCTTGTCCTCGGTGGCTTCCCAGTGGCCGAGATATGCGAGCCAAACGACGACGCCGGCGGCGACTCCGCCCCCGACCTGCGCGAGCATGGTCATAAGAGCATGGGGCATCGTGTAGACTCCGGCAAGCGTCTTGGCAAGCGTCACTGCCGGGTTGATATCAGCCTGAGGAGCGCCCATGGCGATGGCCGCGAAAACGCCCATGACGACCGCAGCGCCCCAACCGACGGTGATGTGTATCCATCCCGCGTTCTGTCCCTTGGACTTGTTGAGCAGCGCGCACGCCACAAGCCCGTCGCCGAAAGTAACCAGCACCATGGTTCCGATGAATTCACCCAGAAGATTCGTCATTGCATTTCATACCTCCTCCGTAAGATAAGAACAAAGAACGGTAGATCGGAAACGCACTGTTCCATCCTTACTCAATGCTTGGCATCCCTCCTCACATACGGTTCCAGCGGAACCTCAGGGCAGATAGAGCAAAGAAATAACGGACGTACGCTCACGAATCACCCGGTCGTTCTGCGGGAGATTCGGGAAAACCGAGGAAAGCTCATGCCGGCGCATGTCGGCGGCGAAGGGGGTATAGGATACTTGTCGCGCTGCTGAAGATGGCGATATCTTTCGCGCGAGCGAAAGACATCCACGGCGTCCACTACGCTTCGCCATTCCATTTTGCCTCGGCGGGAATCCCTCCCTGCCGCTCACCGGCGCAATGCGGGAAAAGAGTCGGATATTCTCACCGGAGCCGGCACAGTTTTCCGATGCTCGTGCAATCTTCGGAAGTATGTTGCTGCTTCACCCGTGCGATGATATACCATTTTTCACCACATTGTCAACGAGTGAAATAAAAAAAGGGAAATAGTAAACGAGTTAACATATAAAGCGGTATACATTTTAATGTGAGTATATGCGGATATGGCTCTAACTTCATATAAATTGCATCGTGCTTTTCCGATTTGTCGAAGGTCCTTCTTTTCACGGAGGCCCTTCCCCGACTCTTTCTGATACAATATGCGCAACACATACTCCTCAGGGATACAGGAAGGATGGGAAAGAGATGAAGAGACCGATCGCCTTCGCGCTTGTCCTTGCATTCGTCTGCCTCCTTTCCGGAAGCGCCCGGGGCGCCGCCGGAAATTTCGATGCGGAGAGCTACGCCTCTCCGAAAATCCGGGACCTCTACCTGGTAATCATCAGGGATCCCGACGCCCAGCTCCTCGCGCTCCAGCGAGGACAGGCGGATATCCTCGGAGATCTGCACCGCCCCGTCGACGTCGATACGCTCGCCGACGATCCGAGGGTGAACCTCTCGCTCGCATCCGGCTTCCACGGCTTTTTCCTCGGATTCAACGTCCGCTCTTTCCCGTGGAACCGGCTCGAATTACGGCAGGCGGCGTGGCAGTCGCTCCCGAGAGAGCGCATCGTACGCGACCTTTTCGCGGGGTACGCCGAGCCTCTTTCGACATTTCTTCCCCCGGTCTCCCCGTACTACGAGCCGAACGTCGCGACGTATCCGTTCGACCCCGACGCCGCCCGGAAACGCCTTGCCGACGCCGGGTGGACGTGGGGAACGGACGGGGTGCTGATCTCCCCCGAAGGGGAAAGAATCCCCGACCAGCGTCTTCTCTCCCCGACGGCCTCCGTCGCGCCCACCAGCGCGGAGCTCGCGGCGCGGGCCGCGGACGCGCTCTCGGTGATCGGCATTCCGGTACGCTCGGAGCCGATGGATTTCTCCACCATGCTCTCGCGGCTCGACGAGCGGAACTTCCAGATGTACGTCCTCGCGTGGCAGATGACGCGCGATCCCGACTCCCTCTACGCACTTTATTCATCGAAGATGGACATTCCCGGCGGATACAACATCCCCGGCATCTCCGATCCGGAACTGGACGCCGTACTGGACCGTCTCCGGTTCGCTCCCGACGCGATGACGGCGCTCGACGCGGCTTCGGACGCCCAGAAAAAACTGGCGGAGCTCGCCCCCGTCGCGCCGATCTACAGCCGCTACACCATCTCCGCCGTACGCCGGGACTGGAAGGGAACGCTGGTCACGGACCGGACCACGGCGGACAATCTGTGGAGCCTGCTCTCCATGGAGCCGGCCGCGGGGCCGATGCGCCCGCTCTACCTTGTCCAAGGGGAGGAACCGAGAGCGCTCAACCCCTTCACATCCAGCTCGGGGTACGACTGGCAAGTTCTTACGCTCATCTACGACGCGCTCATCGCGATCGATCCGTATACACTGGAGACGATTCCATGGCTCGCGAAGTCCTGGACCGTAACGACAAGAATCCGGGACGACGGGCCGCATACCGTGCTCACCTTCCATCTGCGCGACAACGTTCGCTGGCAGGACGGAAAACCGATGACGGCCGAGGACGCGGCCTTCACCTACGAATACTTGCGAAAAAACATGGTTCCCCGGTACTTCGACAATGTGGACAACATCGAGAAGATCGAAACCCCCGACCCGCTGACGCTCGTCGTGACGATGAAAAACACGAGCTTCTGGCATCTGCACCGCGTCGGCGGTATTCCGGTGTTGCCGCGCCATATCGTGGAGAAGGTGGAGGACTGGCGGAGCTGGCTCCCTGCCTCGCTGAAGCATCCGGAGGACGGCTCCCTGACGCAGCTCGTGGGGACGGGGCCGTTCGTCTTCCGCGAATATCGGGCGGGCGAGTACGTCCACCTGACGGCGAACGACGCGTTCTGGCTCGGGCGGAGAAGGTAAGACGCCGGTGAACTACTGGGGAAGAAGAATCTCGGGGGCGCTTCTTGTCCTGGCGCTCGTGCTCGTTCTGAACTTCCTGCTCTTCCGCCTCATGCCCGGCGATCCGGTGGCGTCCATCGTCGATCCCCGCTTCTCTCCCGAGGCGAAGGAGCAGCTTCGGAAAATGTACGGACTCGACCGGCCGCTCCCCGTGCAGTTCGCGCTCTATGTGAAGTCGACCCTGACCTTCGACTTCGGCATCTCCTTCCTGACGGGGCTGCCGGTGGCGCAGGAGCTGCGCTCCCGCGTGCCGAACACGGTGATTCTTCTGGGAACGAGCCTTTTGCTCTCCGCCGCGCTGGGAACCTGGCTCGGCATGAAAGCGGCGCTGCGGCGGGGCAGCCTCCTCGAACGCTGCGTTCTCTGGAGCGGGGCGCTCTCCTTCTCCTTCCCCTCGTTTTTCGTCCAGCTGCTGCTCCTGATGTTCTTCGCCTCGATGATCCCGCTCTTTCCTCTTCGCGGGACGCTCTCCGTTCCTCCGCCCGCAGGAGGTCCCGCGCTGCTGTTCGACTACCTGCGGCACATGGCGCTGCCCGTCTTCTCGCTCGTCCTGCTCGGGTTCGGCGGCTGGGCGATCTACGTGCGCAACCTGACCGTGAAGATCCTCGGCGAGGACTTCATTCTTCTCGCCCGTGCGCGCGGCCTGCCGAGGAAGAACATCCTTCGCGGACACGTCTTCAGGACGATGCTCCCGCCCCTGCTCACCATCTTCCTGCTCTCGCTTCCGAGCGTCGTCTCGGGCGCGGTGATCACCGAGACGGTCTTCTCGCTCCACGGCGTGGGGCGCTTTTTACTCGAAGCGGTGACCGGACACGACTACCCCGCCGCGGGCGCGGCCTTCTTCCTGCTTTCCCTGCTCACCGTAACGTGCAACCTGCTCTCCGACCTCCTCTACGGCATCACCGACCCCAGGGTGCGCCTTGAAAGGGGAAACCGCTGATGCGACATCTTCTTGCCCGGTGGAGCTTCTGGTGTCTGCTGCTTCTGGTCCTGACGGCTCTTTTCGGTGGACGCCTGTTCGACGCGCCCCCGGAGCGGGAGGTGGCGGCGGCCTTCTCGAAGCCTCTCTGGATCGAGCGCGACCTGCCCCCGACGAAGGAGTTCCGTCTTTCGGCGGACACTCCCTCGCTTCGCTTCGACTGGCGGTACGCCCCTCCTTCGCGGCTCTCCCTGCGGATCGATCCCTCGGTAGGGCAGACAGGGCGTTTCGTCGAGTGGCGAAAACCGGGCGCTCCGGAACCGCTGCATCTCGCTCCTCTCAGAGGAGGCTTCGAGGCGGACGGGCGCGACATCGCCTTCAAACGCTCCCTTGGGCTTCCCCCTTTCGGCGACGCCGCGGCGTCCCTCTTTTCCGAACGGGGAAGCTATGAACTCGCTCTCTCCGGCGAGGGCGGCTTCGAAGGGGAGGTTGTCCTCAAACTCGAAGGAGGGCGCTGGGGTCTCCTTGGAACCGACCAGCGCGGAAGGGACGTCGCCGCGCTCTTCGTCGCGGGGGTACGGGTCTCGCTCATCGTCGGCATCTTCGCCACCCTCCTGGCGACGTTCCTCGGGACCTCCTTCGGACTCGCGGCGGGCTACCTCGGCGGGTGGATCGACGGCCTCCTGATGCGCATCGTCGACCTGCTGCTCTCCATCCCGCTGCTCCCGGTGCTCATGGCGCTCGCCGCGCTCTGGGGGAAGGGGCTGTGGCAGCTCGTCCTCATCCTCTCCGTCTTCTCGTGGATGGGAACCGCGCGGACCGTCCGGGCCCTCGTCCTCACCCTCCGCGACGCTCCGTACATCGAGGGCCTGCGGGGCTTGGGCGCGCCTCCGGGGTACATTTTGCGAAAACACCTGCTGCCGGAAACGCTTCCGGTGCTGCTGGCGACGATGACGCTCGGCGTTCCGGGGGCCATCCTCTCCGAGGCGGGACTCTCCTTCCTCGGCCTCTCGGACCCGCGGGTCATCTCCTGGGGCAGAATGCTCCACGAGGCCCACTCTTTCGGCGCGTTCACCGCGGGCGCGTGGTGGATGCTGCTCCCTCCCGGACTCGGTATCGCGCTGCTCTGCCTGGTCTTTCTCGACCTCGGGAAATTCCTTGAAGAGCGGGTCGATCCCAGGCTCCGGAAAGGAGTCCGATCATGATCTCCATTCGCAATCTCTCGATCACGTACGGACGGATGACGTCCCGCGGACGAAGCGGAGAGACCCGAGCGGTGAAGAACCTCTCGCTCTCCGTCGAAAAGGGAAAGCTTTTCGCGCTCGCCGGAGAGTCCGGAAGCGGAAAAAGTTCCGTGCTCATGGCGATTCCCGGGTTGCTGCCGGAGGGAACGCGCGTTTCGGGGGAGATCCTGCTGGACGGACGGAACCTGACGGCCCTCTCCGAGGAGGAGCTGAACGCCCTCCGCTGGAGGCGCATAGCGTTGATCCCCCAGGGGGCGATGAACTCCTTCACGCCGGTGCTCACCGTCGGGCGACATCTCGAGGAGGTGCTCGACGTCCACCTCGGCCTCTCGAAAAGATCAGCGAGAGAACGCACGGACGAGCTGCTCGGCATGGCGGGGCTCGACGCGTCCCTCGCGTCGCGCTACCCGCACGAACTCTCGGGAGGACAGAAGCAACGGGCGGCCATCGCGCTCGCGCTTGCGTGCGACCCCGACTGGCTGCTCTGCGACGAACCGACGACGGCGCTCGACGTGATCACCCAAAAGGGGATCGTCGATACGCTGAAATCGCTCGTCGAGACGAAGGGCGTCGGAATGCTCCTCGTCTCGCACGACCTCCCTCTCGCCGCGTCGGTCTGCTCGCGGCTCTTCATCATGAAAGAAGGAGCGCTCGTCGAAGAAGGAACTCCCCGCGAGATCGTCGTCCATCCGAAGAACCCCCACTCGGCGGCGCTGGTGAACGCCCTGCTTGAGCTGGAAAGAGAGGAGTGAACAGGGTGCTGCTCGACATCCGAAAGTTGACGATAGACTTTCCGCCCTCCCGGAAACGGAAGGCGGTGCGGGCGCTCGAAGACGTCTCTCTTCGCCTCGAGGCCGGCGAGAGCGTTTCGATCGTCGGCGAATCCGGCAGCGGCAAGACGACGCTCATCCGTTGCATCTCGGGACACGTGACGCCGACCTCCGGGAGCGTGTCGCTCTTCGGCGTCGACATTGCGCGCGCCGCCGGCCGCCGGCTTGTCGATCTCAGACGCCGTTGCGGCGTCGTCTCGCAGGACCCGTACGGCTCCCTCCCACCCACCCTCACGGTGCTGGAGGCGGTTATGGAGCCGTGGATTCTCGTCAGGGGGCGCGAAGAGCGTCAAGCGGGGGAGAGAACGGCGCGCGCACTGCTCGAAGAACTGGGAATCGGCCGGGAGGAGATTCTGTCGTCCAGGGTCCGACTCTCCCTTTCCGGCGGCCAGCGTCAGCGGGTCGCCATAGCCAGGTCGCTTGTGCTCGAACCGGAACTTCTGCTCTGCGACGAGCCGACGAGCATGCAGGACGCCTCGACGAGAGGGGATATTCTGCGAATCCTTCAGCGGCGGCAGGAGGCGGGGATGTCGATGATTTTCGTCACCCACGACCTCTTCCTCGCCCGGAAGGCGGCGTCGAGAGGGCTCGTACTCTACCGAGGAGAGGCGGTCGAAGAGGGCTTCTGCCGAGACTTCCTCGCCTCGCCGCAACACCCCTACACGAAGGCGCTGGTCGCGGCGCTTCCGAAACTCTCCTCTTCGGGAACATATGCGGGAGAGAGCGACGGACGATGACGGCGGAGCCGCCCCGGGGCTCCCGCTACGCCAATCTCTCGGCGGCGTCCAGGTGCTTGCACCGCTTTCTGTGCTGGAACGAAGGGCAGGTGCACGCCTTGTGGAGTACGTCGACGGCGTAGTCTTCGGAGCCGTGGGCGATGTAGATGGAGCCGGCAATCCGTTCCAGACGCTCGGGCGGAAAGGCGGCGGGATCGTCCCCGCCCTTTCCCGGCAAAGCGTTCGGAGAAGGTTTCGCCGGACCGTCGAGCGCCTCGTTGGAGAGCGCGTCGGCGTCTTTGTTCTCTTCCCTCGGCACCCACGAGAGCGAGCTCCTCGTAGCCTTGAGCAGCTCCTTGGCACGTTCCGCAAGCTCCTGCAGACGAGGCTCCTTCACCTTCCAGCGTCCGGTGACCTGATTCACCACGAGCTGGCTGTCCCCGCGGACGGAGACCCCGGAGAGCCCGCGCGCCAGTATCTCCTCCAGCAAGAGGACGAGCGCGGCGTACTCCGCCTCGTTGTTGGTCTTCCGGCCGAGCGGACGGGCACAGGTCCATACAGGCGTTCCGGATGCGTCGACCAGCAGCGCTCCCGCCCCGGCCTCGCCCGGATTGCCCCGGGATGCGCCGTCGAAATGACCACGGAAGGGGCCGGAAACTTTTTTCGAAGAGGACTCCGGAATGCGGGAGAGCGCTTCGCCCCAGTCCGCGTCGAGGCTCAGATAGTGGTTTTCAGGGGTACTCGATGTTGTTTTCATACGATGCTCCTTATCTACGAGGGTAACTTTCGTTACTTTTCGAGAATAAATAAGTCTTAAGATTCATTTGTAGGATGTATTTTCGATAAACAGTATATTTCCCTAGTCCATAAATAAAAAAATCTATATAATGCTGTGGGCTTTTCATTTTTTACTCAAGGAGGCTGCATGACAGTGACACTATCGCCAGTCCTTTCTTTTCGGAGAGGCGGCGCTTCCGCAGGAAGCGCGCCGCACTGCCCTAAAGGTCTTTTTTCTCTTCTTCTCCTTCTTTTCTGCGCCGCGTCGCTCATCTCCCCTTTTCCCGCCGACGCGCAGGGTCCTGAAGAAATCGTCTTCCTCAAAGGCCTTTTCGTCAAAGAGGTCCGCGGATACGGCCTCTACGTCGAAGAGGAGAGCAACCGTTTTCATAAAGACGACAAACCTACGATCTACCTCGAGGTCGATAACTTCAAACTGGGAGTGAAGGACGAACAGTATCATATCAGCCTTTCGCTCGATCTGCTCGTCAAAGACGAAAAAGGCGCCGTCGTCGCCGAGGACAAGCAGATCATCACGCACGAATATTTCCTGAAGAGCAAGGTCCGCGACGTCTGGTTCACGGTGATCCTGGATCTTTCGGGGTGGCCGGAGGGAAAACACATTCTCTCCTGGGTGGTGACCGACAACACATCCGGGAAGCAGTGCACGAAGGATATGGAGATCGAAATCCACTGATCCTTCTCTATGGACTGAAAGACAGCGCCGCCGGATATACTCGTTCGTCCGGCGGCTTTTTTCATGGAGGCGGCGCGTCGTTTCCCTCATACCGCCAACGTATTCCGGGCGGCGGATGATACAATAGCCGCGTTGTGAACTTCGTACACGGAGGTTTCTTGATGAAAACGCTCTATCTCGACTGTTTCGCCGGAATCGCCGGCGATATGTTTCTCGGCGCGATGCTCGACCTCGGCCTCGACAGGGAGGCGTTTCTCCGCACGATGGAAAGCGTCGTCCTCTTTCCCGGCCACGAGCACGGTCATGCGCACCCCGACCCGCACGATCACGACCATTCCCACCATGCGCACCAACATACCCGCAACGATACGCACCATCACGCGGACGTAACGGACAGGCTGGGCATCTCCATTACGCAGACGGTTCGGGGCGGCATCGCGGGAACCAAGGTGCACATCGCCTCGTCGGAGGATCATCCGCACCGCGGACTCGCCGACGTCCTCGAAATCATCGAGGCAAGCCCGCTCTCTCCGCGTGTGAAGGAGCGGAGCGCCGCCGCTTTCCGCCTTTTGGCCGAGGCCGAGGCGAAGGTCCACGGGACGACTCCCGACAAGGTCCACTTCCACGAAGTCGGTGCATTGGACTCGATCGCCGACATCATCGGCGCGTTCGTCCTCGTGGAGATGGCGGGCGTGGATTCGATCGTCTCCTCGCCGCTGAACGTCGGGCACGGAACCATCAACTGCGCGCACGGCATCCTTCCCGTTCCTGCTCCTGCGACCGCCGAGCTGCTCGCCGGTCTTCCGGTCCGCGTCGAAGGAGAGCCGATGGAGCGCGTCACACCCACCGGAGCGCTGCTCGTACGATGTCTCGCGTCCTCGTTCGGCCCCCTCCCCCCGGGGAAGGTGCTCGGAAGCGGCAAAGGGGCGGGCGACCGCGACGGCGACATTCCCAACGTGCTGCGCGTGTTGCTGCTTGAGACGGAGGAAAACGGCGCACGAGGCGCGGGGCCAATCGCGCGGGATTCGGGAATCGTCGTCGAGACGAACATCGACGACATGAATCCGCAGTACTACGCGCCGGTCATGAACATGCTCCTCGCGGAAGGAGCGCTCGACGTATGGGTCGCGCCCATCGTCATGAAGAAGGGGCGTCCCGCGGTCACGCTCGGCTGCCTCTGCCGGCCCGGAACGGAGCGGAGCTTCGCGGAAACGCTGCTGCGGGAGACGACGACGCTCGGCGTCCGGATGTACGCGGTCGACAGGCTGAAGGCCGACGCGGAGATCGTGGAGCGGGAGACCTCGTGGGGCATCGTCCGCTTCAAGGTGGCGCGCCTCGGGGAGGAAGTTCTTCGGAGCAACCCTGAGTTCGAGGACGTCCGGAGACTTTCGGAGGAATACGGCATCCCGCTTCCGGAGATGCGGGAACGACTGATGAACGAGTTCCTCCTCTGAAAAACGGGGCGCCGCATTCGGATCGCGGAGCGCCGACCAGGCGGGAGTCCGGGACCTCGTTGCGTCCGAAGACTCCCGCCTGGCCGGCACGAAACGATCGTGGTCAGTTCACGGGATGCGAAGGCATTCGTTCTTCATTCTCTTCGTCGCCGCGGAAGGACTTCATGCATTTTCCGCAACCGTGACACCCCTTGTAGCAAGGGCGCGCCCGTTTCGAACCCGGCAGCATCGGAATACAGGCCGCCAGCAGCACCAGCGCGAGCAGAAAAAAACGCACGAGACATCGCCTCCTGAACAGGTTTTTCTTTCAGCCCATAGTATACGCTCTTTTCGAAAGGTTGTGTTTACATGCTCTTCGAACGAACCACGACGCACCAAGCCGCTATCCGGCGGCGCTTTCCGCACCCCGAGAGGAGGGAATAGCGATGCACTGCCTAGCGACCTTCGACATCACGAGCATGGCCGTCCTCTTCGAACGCGTGTGCCGCAAGGAGGGCATCGCCGCGAAAATCGTCCCCGTCCCGCGCATCCTCTCGACGAGCTGCGGCTTGGCCTGCGAATTCCCCTGCGAAGAAGAAGAGCGCGTCCGCGAACTCTGCGGGAAAAAACATGTGGACGTCTCCGATTTCCATTCCTTGGGGGATGACTGGACATAACTCCTGTTTTGAAATACCATATAGGGGTAGCGGTATAAGTCGCGGCGCCAGGGCGTCCGCTCGCAGAACATTCGTCCGCCGGGCCGCGAACTTCCGAAAGGCAGGGGATTGTGGTCATGGAGAAAAAGAAGGTCCTCATCATCGGCGGCGTGGCATGCGGCGCGAAGACGGCGGCCCGGCTCGCGCGGCTTGCGCCGGAGTTCGACATCACCATTCTGGAACGGGGCGAGCATCTGAGCGTCGCCGGGTGCGGCTTCCCGTACTTCGTCGGCGACGTGGTGAAGGAGTACAAGGATCTCGTCTGCACGCCGCTCGGCATCGTCAGGGACGCCAACTTCTTCCGCAATGTGAAGAACGTGACCGTGTACACCGGACACATGGCGACCCGCATCGACAGAGAAAAGAAAATGGTCGCCGCCACGGATACGGCGTCGGGAGAAGAGCGTTTCTTCCCCTACGACGAACTCGTACTCGCCACAGGCGCCTCCCCCATCCGCCCACCGATTCCCGGAAACGATCTCAGCCGCGTCTTCACCCTCTGGACGATGCCCGACGCGATGGCGATGAAATCGGCCATCGACGCCGGAAGCGTCAAGTCCGCCGTCATCATCGGCGGAGGGCTCATCGGCATGGAAGTCGTCGAGGCGCTCGCGGACCGCGGCATCTCCGTCTCCGTGGCCGACATTCTTCCCACTCCTCTTCCCGCGCTCGTCGGCGAGGACTTCGGCCTCCGCGTGACGAAGATACTGCGTCAGAAGGGCGTCGGCTTCTACGGCGGCGAGAGGGTCGTCGAAATCACAGGCGAGAACGGCGTCGTGACCGGCGTCAAGACCGACAAGCGCACCCTTCCCGCCGACATGGTGCTCCTCGCGGTCGGCATCCGTCCGAATACGATCCTCGCCAAAGATGCGGGGCTTGACCTCCACCCCAACGGAACCATCGTGGTGGACGAGTGTCTCCGGACCAGCGATCCCTTCATCTACGCGGGAGGAGACTGCGTTCAGTCCAAGAACATCCTCACCGAGAAGTCCGTATGGCAGCCGATGGGCTCCACCGCGAACCGGCAGGGGCGGGTCATCGCCGACAACATCGCCGAACTGCCCACGCGTTTCGCGGGAGTCGTCGGCACCGCGATCCTGAAGCTCTTCCACCTCACCATAGGGAAAACCGGCCTCAACGAGGAACAGGCGCACGCCGCGGGATTCGACCCGGTGAGCATCGTCGTCGAGGAGCCCGACCGGCCGCACTTCATGCCGGGGATGGGCGCGATGACGATCCGCCTTGTGGCCGACAGAAAGTCCCGCCGCATCGTCGGCGCGCAGATCATGGGCGGCGGCGTGGTGGACAAGCGGCTCGACTCCATCGTCGCGGCGATTTCCGCCGGGATGACGGTCGATATGCTGGCGGACACCGACTTCGCCTACGCCCCGCCCTTCGCCACCGCGCTCGACCCCACGACGCACGCCGCCAACGCGCTGCGGAACAAGATGGACGGGCTGGTGAAGACCTATTCGGCGAAGGAGCTGAAGGCGCTCATGGAGGGGGCGACCCCTCCGTTCCTGCTCGACGTCCGCTCCCCGCAGGAGCTCGACCTCCAGGGGCGCATCCCCTACGACTTCGCGAACATCCCGCTGGGGCAGCTTCGAGGCCGTCTGGCCGAAATCCCGAAAGACCGCGAAATCGTGACGTTCTGCAAGATCTCCGTGCGCGGATGGGACGCCATCGCCACGCTTCGCGGGAACGGCTACGAGAACGTCGCCCTCCTCGAAGGCGGCATCATGGCCTGGCCGTACGACCTCCGGTAACGCTACCCAAGGCTTCTCATGTATGGGAAGCGGGCCCTCGCAACTTCGGGGGCCCGCTTCTTCTTTTTGAGCAAGAATCTGTTGTCTTTACTTTTTGCGGAGCAACAGAAGAGGCGCCAGCAGCGCAATGAACAGCGGCGACGCGGCGGCGACGGAGCACCCGCCGCTCCCTCCGCTGCTGTTCTTCCCGGCCGTCGCGAAGACCTTGATACAGAAATTCGCCCCGGAGAAGTCATCCGTGAGATCCTTCCATGCCACGCCGTCCTCGCTGTAGAAGCTCTCGCCGGGGGAGGCCGTCGCGTTGTCCGAATACTCCTCGAGCGGAAGTTCGACCGGCAAAGGGTACTCGTACCCCGGCGTGGTCAGCTTCACCCGCACCCGGAAACGCGTTCCTTTACCCACCCCGACGGGTTGCGGCAGAGGAATCGTGTGATACCCAGGCTTCTCCAGAGTTCCCGCTACTCCCGCCGCGAGGAGCGCTTCGCTCGCAAAGGAGGCGCCGCCCGATACGGCGTCGACGAACAACTCGTACTTCGCCCCGAACGCCGCCGCGTAGAACGAGACCGCACGGAGCGTCTGATCCTTCCCGGCGGTGAAGACGTTCGCCATCCACCCGGTCTCGGGATTCGCTTCGGAGGCGCTTACGGAGCGAACCCATCCCAGCGGATCGTGCTGATGAATAATGCCGTACAGGTCCGGGGCGGAGAGAATGTACGCGATACCGCTGTCGAGGCTCGTGTCATAATAAGACATGTAGAAGTAGCCCCCCTCGCCGAATCGCTCTCCCCAGCTGTTGCGGACGATCCACGCACCGTCTCCCGGAGGCGTCGTCGCGAAACGCTCCTTGGGGAAGCCGTCGTCCCATCCGACGATGTTCACCGCGTGGTTCGCTCCCCTCCGGCCGGAGTAATAAAAGGCGTTTGTCGTCGAATTCCAAGTCTCCTCGTTGAAGTCCGCCATCATACCGATGGAGAGCGCGCCGTACGCCATAATGGACGACTTCACCTCGTCCGCGATAAGGTGCGGGTACCCCTGCTCCCAAATTTCGCTTGCCGAGTACGGCATGTAGAGCGCCCCGGTCAGCAGTTTTTCCCTCGGGAGATTCGGTTTCGTCGACGGAAGAGGCCCTCCGTAAGGGAGGTCGGCCTCGTTCACCGGCCCCGTCCCTCTGACAAGCACCGCCACAGTCTTCCAGTCGTCGCCCCCCTGATTGTAGATTTTCTCCGGATCATCGGGGGAGAATGGATCGTCGGGGTCGCTCTGTGCAGTAAATGCGGGGAAGCCTTCGGGGTTCGTCACATACGTCCAATATGCCAGATGCCATTCGGAAAAATCCCGGACCTCCCCGGGCAGAAGAGGCGACTCCAGGGCGACAAAGGAGGCGAAGCTCCAGCAGGAACCGTAGAGCCCCTGATCCCGGATGGGAGGGAGCCTGTTCAGCGTCCTCAAGTCGTACTTCGCCGGGAAGGCCTTCTTCGTCCGGGCCTGCCCTTCCGCTCCGGGACGGCGAAGGTGCTCCAGGTTCAGCGGCGACGGCCTTCTTCCAGCCGGCAACAACTCTCCCGAAGGCGTGCGAATCCGCGAAGCGCCGGCGGAGGATTCCGCGGAGAGCGCCGACGCCCCTGAAAACTCCGGATTCAACGGCGACAGGCGAACGCCTCCCGCCTGCGCCTGCGCTGCAAAGAGCAGCATGGCGAGAACAACGGAATACACAAAAACCCCTTCACGCACTTTTTTTCTCATTAACTCCCCGTCCTTTCAGATAAAACTCCAGTACGAGACGCTTCCGCCTCGCCCCCCGAAAGCATACACTCTTTTCGGCCGGCAGGGAATGAAAAAGCGGCCTCCGGAAAAGTTTATCCGAAGACCGCTCGAAGTGCGGAGCAAAAAACCTTCTATAACCCCTTCTTCTCCGAGACCATGAAGAAAAGAAGCGTGAAAACCGCCGCGCCGCCGATGACGTACCAGTGGTTTATTCCGAGCGCCTGCGGAATGGTGATCTTTCCGTAGTCGCCCATCGCGAGGAGCGTCCGGCTCATCCACGGAAATGCCTCGGCGTAGAGCGCCGCGCCGACGAGACCACCCGCGATCCCCCAGAGCGCGTCGAGACGCCCCTCGGCGACCGCCGCCACGGAGGTGCCGGGGCAGTACCCGAACAGACCCCAGCCGACGCCGAAAAGAAGACCGCCGACCACGACGCCGCCCGCGATCATCGGCTTCACGGAGAGCTTCACCATTCCCATGTCGAGGAGGAGATAGACGCCGACCATCGCGACCACGATGGACGACAGCATGAATTTGAGTATTGTGAAGTCCTGCACGCGAAGCGCGCCGAGTTGCTTATCGTACCGGATCACGCGCCCCCTCTGCAGCAGGAAGCCGAAGAGGAGCCCCGTGACGAGGCCGTAGACCATATCAGGATTCAGACCCGCCATTGCGCTCGCCTCCCCCGTACACAAGTTTCGCCGTAACCGCGCCGGCGATGAAGAACGCCGCAAGCGCCACGAAGCCGCTGACCGCAAGCTGGAGCGAACCGCTCAGCCCGTGTCCGCTGGGTCAGCCGTCGGCGAGGCGCGCGCCGAACATCGCGACGAGGCCGCCGACGAAGGCCACAACACCGCGTTTGAGCACGCCGTCGCCGAACCTCTTCTTCCACATCGGGGGAACGAGCTCGAACTTGAAGTCGCCGAAGAGCACCGCCGCCACCAGCGCACCGAAAAATATACCCACCAGGAACCACGCCTGCCAATCCATCTTCGGGGCCGTCTTCACCAGGTATTCAAGCGTCGCGGCCCGCTCCGGAAGCACCGCCTGCTCGACCGCCGCGGTCGCCCGGACAAAGGTTGTGGACGCCCCCAGATACTTCCCGGCGAACCAGACCGAGCCTATGGAAACAAGCCCGGACAAGCCTCCGGCGAGGTAGGGGTTCCATCCGCCCTCTTCTTTCATCGTATCCCCTCCATTCTCCAGATAATATTACAACAAC
>Ga0334886_1002850_pt1 | contig 16328 bp, 16 predicted proteins | sample GraSluR1_MG_9_FD_207232 | JGI IMG/M metagenome (GOLD analysis project Ga0334886, IMG submission 207232) | Sludge microbial communities from methane-producing bioreactor in Wageningen University, Netherlands - Granular Sludge_27_06-R1 | ecosystem: Engineered > Bioreactor > Anaerobic >...
AGCTCGATGAAAATGATACCTCGCCCCATCCCTACCTGGAGGAGGAGGGGACCTACATCTGGACGATCGAGCAGCACGGCTCGATCCTCACAGGTACCATCGAGTCGTCTGATGGCGAGTCCTACCCCATCCTCGGCTCCACCATCATGGATGAGCTCTCCTTGGTCTACTTCGGGACCGGAACGGATGTCGAAACGAACGTCACTTACGAGATAGAGGGGGTCCTGGAAGGAAAGATCCTCGAGTCCGGCCAGATCGTCCTCAAAGGCATAGGCTATGAATACATCATCAAACCTGGCCTGGATCCGGAGGAGGCCGACGACTATACCTTCAACGGATACTTCGCCGAGACCACCATCCTGACGCCAATCGATGAATAGACGGGTGAGCCGGTCTTCGGCGAAAGGGCGGGGTTTGACCCTGGCCCGACCCCTGCCGAGGTCCGGACCATTTTTTTACACCATTATCTTAAAGCGTCCCTGGCAATCGACGACCAATCTCACACACCCCTCCTCCTCGCCCCGAAGTAGACCCAGGCGGCGAGGAGGAGGAGGAGGAGGCCGACAAGCCCCCAGTTGGCGAGGGAGGAGTCCGCCGCCGCCGTCCGCTCCCCGTATTTGGCCGAGGCGCTGAGGTCCTCCTCGCCCCCCCCTCCGACGACCTTCCCGGAGACCACCTCCAGGTCCACCAGGTCCCTCTCCCCCCCGGCGTAGATCCTGGCGACGGTCAGGTTCAGGCCGTCGCCCCTCTCGTCGTAGGCGAAGCTCTCCCCCGTCCTCAGGATCGAGGACTTGAGGGGGACGCCATCCTCCTGGAGCTCCAGCCATACCACCCCCGTCCTCGGCTCCAAGTCCATCACCACCACCGTCAGGTTCTCGGCGAAGGTGATGCTCTCTCGCGTCGACATCAGGACCTCGGCCCCGCCGGCTGTCTGGATAACTAAAAGAACTGATGCCAGGAGATACGCTATGCGGCTCATTTCGACTTATCCCAATTGTTCTGCCCCATCGGCGCCGTCTGAAATCCCTGCCTCCGGCGGATATCCGGGGAGGTTTCGGCGGGACCCCTTTACACCGGGAAAGGATTTATTAGTTATTAACCCCATCTGGTTAATACAAATATATAAAAACGTAACATTGGTGAGATACATGGCCGACGATGTAGGGATTCTGGTTCTTGGACACGGCAGCACCAAGCCGTACAACAAAGAGATGGTGGAGAAGTGCGCAAAGATGATCGGCGACCTCCACGAAGGCCCCGTCAGGATAGCTTTTCTGAACATGGACGAGCCGAATATCGCCGCAGGCCTTGAGAGCTTCTCGGGGACGGGGGTGAAGAGGATCGTCGCCCTCCCGATCTTCCTCGCCCACGGCGTCCACACCCTGGAGGACATCCCCACGGAGCTCTCCGTCGACCCGACCCACAGGAGGGGCAAGTGCCAGCTGAACGGGACCGAGGTGGAGATCAGGTGCGCAGAGCCCCTGGGGGTGGACGAGTCCATCGCCGCCCTCGCCTATCGGAGAGCCTCCGAGGCTCTGAAGTAGCCCCCAAGGTGGCGGTCTTAGACACCATCCACGGCGCCACCCTTTTGGCAGAGCGGATGAGAGGGCGGGGGATCGAGGCGGCGGCCCTGGAGGTCTACCATGCCGCCCCCGAGGTCTCGCCCTTCGACCTGATAGTCGCCCCCGTCCACCTCCCGCCTAAGAACCCCGCCCTGACGGAGGCGAGGAGGCTGGGGAAGGAGACGATCACCCACCATCGGGCCGTGGGGGAGCTCCTCGCCGGCGACCCCGAATTCAGGCCCTTCGAGGTGACGGGGACGGTGGGCAAGACCACCACCGCCCTCATCCTCGCCCAGATCCTCTCTGCCCGGGGGACCGTCCTCTCCCACACCACCCGGGGGATCGAGGTCTGGAGGGAGGGCAGGAGCCGCCTCTTGAGGTCGAAGCTGAGCATCACCCCCGCCAACGTAATCCTCGCCTGGGAGGCTGCCGCAGAGGTCGGGGCGGACGATCTCGTATCGGAGGTCTCCCTGGGGGGGACGGGGCTCGCCGAGATCGGGATCATCACCAGCTTCGCCGGAGACTACAGGATTGGAGGGGGTGCACTCTGGGCCAGCACCGCCAAGCTCCAGATGATCTCCCTCTCGAAAGAGGGGTCGAAGCTGATCGCCGGGGAGGACGTGGGGATCTCGGCGGACGTCACCTTCGGCCCCGGCCCCAGGGGCCGGGTCTGGGCCTCGGACCGGGAGATCCTGGCGGGGGGCGGAGCCGCCCCCCTCCGCCTCAGCGAGGGGCTCGACCTCCAAAGCTACGCTCCGGCGATGGCGGGGGCTGCCGCCGCCGCCCTGGCGGCGGGCTTCGACCTCGAGGAGGTCGCCTCCGCCCTGGAGGGGTTTGACGGGCTCGGAGGGAGGATGAGGGTCGTCCGGGAGGACGGGGTCCTCCTCGTCGACAACTCCAACTCCGGCCTCCGGGCCTCGGGGGTGGAGGCGGCCCTGGACCGCGCGGGGTGCGCTGGACGCCTCGCCCTCGTCGTCGGGGAGGAGGCGGCGACGGTCTGCGAGGGGATGGACGTCCCCGCCCTGATCGACCTCCTCCTCCGCCGCCGCCGGGAGATCGACCTCCTGATCCTGGTGGGAGAGAGGCTCGCCCCTTATGCCCCCCGCCTATCGGCCGAGACCGCCCCCGACCTCGAAGCGGCCCTCGCCAGGGCGAAGCCCCTCCTGGAGAGGGGCGATAGATTAGTTTCATGCGTCAAATGTTTCAGGTGATCTTTGATGATGGCAAGGGAAGTCCAGATACTTCATCCGAGGCCGAGCTCCATCGTGGCGGCCCTTTATACCCTCCGAGACCTGGGGGTGGACGTCGTTATAATGCACGGACCCAGCGGCTGCTGCTTCAAGCACGCCCGCCTCCTGGAGGAGGACGGGGTCAGAACCCTCACCACCGCCCTCGACGAGGCGGGGTTCGTCTTCGGGGGGCAGGAGCAGCTGACCCGCCTTCTCCGGAGGGCGACGGAGCTCTTCGATCCGAAGCTGATCGGGGTGGTGGGGACCTGCAGCAGCATGATCATCGGCGAAGACCTTCACCAGGCCGTCGTCGACGCCGATGTGGACGTCCCCGTCCTCGAGGTGGAGGTCCACGCCGGCTACCGGGACAATACCAAAGGGGTGATCATAACCCTGGAGGCGGCCCTGGAGAAGGGGATCATAGACCGGGTGGAGTTCGAGCGGCAGAGGTTCCTCCTGGAGAAGGCGACGGAGGTCGAACGGCTCCACGGGGCGGCCAGCAGCGAGTACCTCGCCCCCGAGAGGGGCGACCTGAAGTACAGGGCCGCCGAGAGGCTTTTAGATCTGATAAAAGAGGGGAAGAGGGGGATCAACGTCCTCAACGCCAAGAAGGAGACCGCCTACATGTTCGCCGACATCAACGCCGCCGTGGCTGAGGTGGCCAAGGCCCGCGGCGCCGAGGTCGCAACCCTCGCAAACCTCGACGAGGAGAAGGGGCTGGCCAAGGTGAGAAAGGACGCAAAGAACATCCTTCGGGGGCTTGAGGAGCGAGGCGTCGAGGTCGACAGGATAATCGGGGGCCTCGACGAGTACCCCATCGCCGGAGATGAGGTGGCGAGGTGGCTTGCGGGTCAGGGGAGCTACGACTTCGCCGTCATCACCGGCGTCCCCCATGCTGTACCCATCGACGCGCTCAAGGGCATGGAGATCTTCTCCATCACCAACGGCCCCCGGCAGGTCCGGCCCCTCCGGGAGCTGGGCCACCAGCACGTAATGGTGGAGATCGACCTCCATCCCAAGACGATGGGGGTATCCACGATCGTAGAATCGGAGTTTGGAGCCACCCTCCGGGGCCTCAACGAGGTGGGATGAGGGGAGAAAGGGTCGAGGGATGGGGCTGGATGCCCCGCCTCTCTTCTCCTCAGAACGCCTTTGGAAGCTCCGTCAGGAAGACGTAGATGATGAAGCCGAGCATCCCGATGAGGGCGATCCCCAGGATCGATATCTTGGAGATCATGAGGAACTCCTCCCGGGTGGGCTTCCTCGCCAGCTTCAGCACTCTGATGTAATCCTTGTAGTCGAACTTCGGGGCGGCGATCTTCACGTTCATATCGCCCAGCCTCTCGGCCAGCTCCCCCTTGTGGCCGTTGACTTTGTTCTTGTGGTTCTTAGCTTTCTCTTCGGACATTCAGCGGGCGAAGGGGGCTTCCTGGTGAAAAAGATTTCGATCAGGGCGGCGATGCCGCCCGCCCCGAGGGCCGATCCGAAGCCGGAAAGGTTTTTAACCGACCGATCCCTGGTTGAGAGGGGTTGAGGGATCTATCATGGACTGGAGCGTCCTTTTGGTCATCGTCCCCGTCGTCGTCCTCTTCCTCTACGGCATCGAGAGGTTCTCCGAGGAGGTCCGCCACGCTGCCGGTGAGCGGTTCTGGACCATCCTCCAGAATGCTACCCGTACACCCCTCCGGGGGGCGGTGGCGGGGGCTGGCGTCTCGGCGATCACCCAGTCCAGCACCGCCACCACCGTCATCGCCGTAGGGCTCGTCAACGCCGGGGCGATCTCCTTCCTGGGGTCGATAGGCCTCGTCATCGGAGCTAACATCGGAACGACGATCACGGCCCAGCTCGTAGCCTTCAAGCTCACCGCCTTCGCCCCCCTCTTCGTCGTCGGCGGCTTCCTCCTCAGCCTCATCCGGGGGCGCTACCGGGTCTTCGGAAAGCCGATCTTCTACTTCGGCCTCGTCTTCTTCTGCCTGAACATGATCTCGGCGGAGATCGCCCCCCTCCAGGGTGACCCGGAGATCATCGCCCTCCTCTCCATGGCCGAGAACGTCCTCATCGGGATCGCGATCGGCTTCGTCATCACCAACATATTCCAGTCGAGCTCAGTGACCGCGGGCCTCGTCGTCGTCATGGCCCAGAGCGGCCTATTGACCCCGGCGGAGGCGATCCCCATCATCCTGGGGGCGAACATCGGGACGACGACGACGGGGCTCGTCGTAGCCATCAGGATGAACGCCGCCGCCAAGAGGACGGCGGCAGCCCAGTTCCTCTTCAACCTCCTGGGGGTCCTCCTGGTCCTGCCGCTCCTGGGGCCCTTCTCAGCCCTCATCGAAGCCCTGGGCGGCACCTCCGCCCAGCAGGTGGCCAACGCCCATCTGATCTTCAACCTCTCGGCAGCCCTGGTCTTCCTCGCCGCCATCAGGCCCTTCGGGAGGATCGTGATGAAGATAGTCCCAGAGAGGGACCCGGAGGTCGTCTTCGTCACCCGCCACCTGACCGTTCCTCTTCCCGAGGACGCCACCGCCGCCACCGCCCAGATGGAGGCGGAGGTCGTTCACATGCTGGAGGTCTCCGAGGAGATCCTGGAGAAGAGCCTCGAGGTGGGGGCCGGGAGGACGGAGGCCTGCGGCAGGATCAAGCACCTCCGGGATTACGTGGAGTACCTCAACCACCAGATCATCGACGCCGTCGTCTCCATGGAAGATAGGGGGCTCTCCGTCGAGGACGCCGCCCGGATCTCGATCCTCGCCCGGACCGCCGACCTCGTCGGGTCTATGGCAGAGCAGACCGTCGGGATGGCGAGGAGGTTTGAGCAGATGAAAGAGAAGAATATGCCCCTATCCTCCGAGGCCCTCGGAGACCTCCAGGAGATGGCCACCCCCTGCCGGGAGAACCTCCAGCATCTGATGGCGACCTTCCCCGATATGCCGGCGGAGGTGGATGAGAAGATGCGCTACAACGACGAGAAGCTCCGCCAGCTCCTCAACTGGTACTATAAGATTCACATCCGGAAGGTGGCCGGAAGGGGGAGCAGCGCCGATGGGATCTTTTCAGAGGTCCTCTTCTCCCTGGAGAGGATCGGGGCGATGATCAGGGAGCTGCGGAAGACCGCCGTATCCATGAGGACGCCGGCCACCCCCTTGACGATCCCCGACATCATCACCCCGCCCGGGAACGGGGCGGCGGAGGATCCCCTCTAAACTGAGATCCTCTTCGCCACCGCCTCGGTGACCTCCTCCGTCGAGGAGCAGCCCCCCAGATCGGGGGTGGTGATGCCGCTGGCAACGGCCCACCCCACCGCCTCCTCGATCATCCGCGCCTTCTCGGCCTCCCCGAACCACTCCAGCATCATGGCGGCGGAGCGGATGGCTCCGATGGGATTTGCGATCCCCCGGCCGGCGATGTCAGGGGCGGAGCCGTGGATCGGCTCGAAGAGGGCGTACCTATCGCCGAGGTTCGCGCTGGGGCAGAGGCCCAGGCCCCCGACGACCCCGGCGGCGACGTCGCTGAGGATGTCCCCGAAGAGGTTCGTCGTGACGATGACGTCAAACCTCTTGGGGTTCATCACCAGGGTGTAGCCGGCGGAGTCGACGAGCATATCGTCGAAGGGGAGGTCCCACCGCCGGGCCGTCTCCCGGCATATCCGCAAGAAGAGGGTGTCGCTCTTGAGGACGTTGGACTTGTGGACGATGGTGAGCCTCCCCCTCTTCGAGGCGATGGCGCAGGCCCTCTCGGCGATCCGGAGAGAGCCCCGGGAGGTGATCACCCTCAGGGTCGTCGCCTCCTCCTCGTCCAGCTTCTCGACCCCCGAGTACATCCCCTCGGTGTTCTCCCGGACGATGACGAAGTCCAGGCCCGGAGCCGAGAAGGGCCTGATGTTGGCGTAGAGGTCGAGGCCCTTCCTAAGGGCCAGGAGGACGCTCCTGTACTCGGGGTCCGGAGGGGTCGTGATGGCGCCGAATAAGACGCAGTGGCACGTCTTGATCAGTTCCAGATCTTCATCGGCCATCGCCGCCCCCGTCCTCTTCCACCGGCCGTACCCGAGCTCCACGGGGACGAGCTCCAGATCCGCCCCCGCCGCTTCCAGGACCGAGAGGGCGCCGTCGATCACCTCCGGCCCGACCCCGTCCCCTTTGACCAAAGCTACCCTCTTTTCAGCTCCTCTGCTAGACATCTTATCGCCTCCGCGATCTTCGGGGCCCCGTCCCCCCAGTGGACGACGACCCCCAATTGGCCTCTAGACCAACTGATCCCGCTCCGCTCCGACTTGCAGCACCGGGTGATGAAGGGCCCCTTCGGAGCCAGCTCGTCGTTGGAGAGGGGGCAGGTGTTCAGAAACCTGAAGTTCTTACCCGGGTACATATCCCGGAACACCTCCCTGGAGACCTCGCAGCCGACGATCAGGGGGTCGTCCACCTCGACTCTGTCTCTATCCAGGGACCTGCCCAGCCCCGAGGCGGTGCAGGGGAAGTAGACGTCATCGCCTTCGAACCGGCGGAGGTCCAGGACCCTCTCCCTGAACTTAAGGGTCAGATCGCCCAGGACACCGGCCTCCACCAGCCTTCCGACTACGCTTACCAGCCACGACGGCCGGGGTGGGACGACGTCCAGGATCTCGATCTCGGTGACGGCGGCGGGGTCGGGGTCGTGGACGAAGGTGATGTGCTCGTCGGGGCCCCGAAAGATCACCGTATTCACCCTCCCCTTGCAGAGGGAGCTGGCGAGCTCGATGAGCATCGCCCGGTTCCTGGTGTCCACCGTCTCAGGGTAGACCAGGATCGTGTCCCCGCTGGCGATCGGCTCCATCGACCTCACCGGCCGCATAAATCCCACGCCAGCCCGAGCCTCCACCCGATATATTGTGATCTCGCCCCCAAAGTGGATCAGATACCTGGTGGAGAAGTAGATGGGGTCGCCGGGCCTCGCCTCGCTCGCCGCACCCACGTACTTGTAATCCTCAGGGAATATCAAAGCGCTCCTTCCTTCTCCTTTCTCCGGTGGGCCACAAGACCCCCGTCCTGGAGGATTTCGAGGAGAAAGTCGGGGATCTTCGTTCCCAGAAACGTCCTCCCCCCGACGGTCACCTTCCCCGCGGCGAGGTCCACCTCCACCACCTCTCCCTGCCGGGCAACGACGGCCGCCTCCACCACCGGCAGGCCCACGTTTATGGCGTTCCGATAGAATATCCGGGCGAAGGACTTGGCCACCACGCAAGAGACCCCCGCCTCCCGGAGGGCCAGAGGCGCCTGCTCCCGGGAGGAGCCGCAGCCGAAGTTCTTCCCGGCGACGATGACGTCCCCCGGCCGCACCTGCTTCGCAAACTCCGGGTCCAGCCCCTCCATGGCGTGGCAGGCGAGCTCCCGGACGTCCTTGGTCCTGAGGTAAGGGCCGGGGATTATTACGTCGGTGTCGACGTCGTCCCCATAGACCCACGCCTTTCCCCTGATCATGGGCGAGGGTTCGACCTGCAACGGTATATGGCTTTCCTCTGAAGAGGCGAGCATCGCCGGCCCCGCCCACGGTGCTGAATTGTCCCTAGACCTGTAGCGCATCAAAAAAGCTGGAAGGTCAGTAGACCTCTTCCAGGTCCTCGATGTAGGCGAAGGCGTCGTCGAGCTGCTTTTTGGCCCTGGTCTTCCGGCCCTTCTCGTCCTGGATCGCCTGGGCGGCCTGGGCGTAGAGCATCTCCAGGTCGGGGACCTGGCCGAGGGTGAAGACGGAGAGGACCTTCGGCCGCCCTTTCTTTATGACGATACCCTTGAAGACCTGGCCGATCTTCGTCGAGAGCTTCTCCACGGACTTGGTGATCTCGTCGACGTCGAGGGAGTCCCTCGACCCCTGGATGATGATCATCGCCCTCGCGGCGTCCTCGTAGACGTCGGCGGGATAGAGGAGCCCCGACGGCTTGAGGGAGCTCTCGATCGCCGAGGTGAGGGAGGCGGTCTTCTTGTCCGACTCGTAGAAGCCGAGGGTCCCCATCCCCAGGCCTCCCTTCATCACCGTCTTGAAGTCCCCGAGGTCGGTGACCGAGAGCATCTCGCTATCTAAGGACTCAATGAGGAAGAGGAGCCTCTCCGCCACCATCTCGTTGATCTTGTCGTAGGCGGTCTTTATGTCGCCGCTCAGCCGCTTCAGGTACTGGTTGTCCACTAGGATGATCCCGTCGGACTCCACCTCCATGATGTCCCTCATGCTGAAGGCGGCGTTCTGGAGGTATATCGACCCCTCCTCCCGGAAGGGGAGGACCATCACCGGGATGACGGTGATCTTCTTGTAACGCTCCCTCAGCTCGTGGACGACGAGGGGGGTGAAGGAGGAGCCGGTCCCCCCGGAGGCGGAGGTCATCACGAAGGCGATGTCGAAGTCCCCCCTCCGCTCGATCTCCTCCATGATCATCTCGCGGTTCTCCCAGAAGCCCTGCTTTCCGATCCCCCGGTTGGCTCCGACTCCGTGGAGGTTCGGGACGTGGAGCCGGTCTTTGGCGGCGGTGAACCGGAGCTCCTTGAGGTCGTTTACGGCGGTGTTGATGGCGAGGGTCTCAACCCGGCTGGGAAACTTCTGCCGCGAATAGTACTTGGATAGCCTGGAGGAGCCTCCGAAGGCCTCCCGGTTGACGGCATCCAGGATCCTGTTGCCACATTGGCCGATCCCCAGCATCAGTACGTTCAACATATATCTCAGTCCGGAATTGTTGGATGGAGAGGCGCCATACCGGCGCCCCGCGGCGTTTTTTAAGGTCACGCCCTCCGCGCCCCTCCCCGGGGTCCCGAGGGCTCATCGGATGTATCAACTGACTCCGACTTAATATTTATATTCTTTGTACCGTCGGAAGAGCCAAGCCGCCAGGATGACGGCGGGGACGATGGGGAGGAGGTAGAGGAACGGGAGCTCCCTCTCCAGCACCGTCACATCGAAGGAGGTCCCTCGCTGCATCATCTCCCCGTCGGCCTGGAAGCTGGCAACGAGGTCGATGGTGTAGTTTCCGCTCCGGGACCCGCGGAGGGTCGCAGAGTAGCTCTCAGACCCTCCCGCCGGGATCTCGAAGAAGCTCTGATCGAGGGCCCCCTCCACCACCTCCAGGTCGGATCCGACGGACCTGAGGTTCGACCTCACCTCCACCCTGGAAGCGCTGGCATCCCCCTGGTTTCTTATGGTGACGGTGAACGTCCCCTCCCCGCCATAGCTGATAGGACCTGCGGAGGCGACGGATAGGAGCAGATCCGGCTTCCTCTTGGGCTTGATGGTTACGCTGGTGGCCTTTGAGCTGGCGGAGGAGACCGCGGACTTCGAGTCGGCGTACCTGACCACCGTCGCCGGGATCTTCGCCTCCCCCTCCGTCGCCGCCACCATTGAGTAGACGGCGAGGTCGGACTCGCCGACCTGGAGGCTGTTCTTGATCTTGGGGGGATATCCAGCGACGTACCTGAACGCCGGCAGCGGCGGCGAGTCCTGGACCGCCACATCCCGGGCGGTATCGTTCCCGACGTTCGTCACGGTGATCGTCACCTTCACCTCGTCTCCGACGCTGAGGTCCGTTCTGTCCAGGGAGGTCGAGACCTCCAGCTTCGGGAAGGTCCTGGGGGCGAGCCCCCTCTCGGTGACGTACTTCTGGGGGTATCCGTAGCTCGACCGGTACTTCGCCCTCATCCTGACGGTATCGTCGTCGAAGATGTCGATGACCGTCAGGGTGAGGCCGCCCCGGTCGGCCCCCTCATCGAAGTTGGCGTCCCTGTGATCCTCCATCACCCTCCAGTCCTCAAAGGTGCCGACCCTCTTCCAGACCTTCACCTCGATCAGGCCGTCTACCATCGATACGACGTTTATCAGCTCCACTCGATAGTCTCCTATCCTCACCCCCTCCCCCACCCTGAGGGAGAAATCCCGGGATGTGGTATCCTCCACCTGGTCGCCCCCATCGTCGGAGGCGGCTTGTGCCGCCGGAATGGCGGCCAGAAGGAAGAGAGCCATCGCCACGAGATAGATCGGTCGCATTCCACCCCACCGAATTTGGACCTCGTTAATAGGACGGTCGATATAACGTTTACCATCTATCCGGCCGGGATCAGACCTCGATCTCCAGGCTGAAGTCGATCCATGGGGCGGACCTGGTGAGGGCTCCCAGGGAGATGACGTCCACTCCCGTGGCGGCGTATTCGGGGACCGTCTCGGGGGTTATCCCCCCCGACGCCTCCAGGATCACCCGATCTCGGAGCCCCTCCCGGGCGAGAAGCTCGACCCCCTTCCGGATCTCATCCGGCCTCATGTTGTCGAACATAATTATGTCCGCCCCCAGCCGAGCCGCCTTCACCGCGTCGGTGACCCCCTCCACCTCCACCTCGATCTTCTGGGTGAAGCTGGCCATCCGCCTGGCGGCGGCCAGGGCCTCTTCGAGGCTCATCAGCTTGAGGTGGTTGTCCTTGATCATGACGGAGCTGGAGAGGTCGAACCGGTGGGGGTCGCCGCCCCCCACCGCCACCGCCCTCTTCTCGAAGGACCGAAAACCCGGCGTCGTCTTCCGGGTGGAGGCGACCCGCACCCTCCCGGCCAGGGCCGCGCAGTCCCGGGTGAGGGTGGAGATCCCGCTCATCCTCCCCATGAAGTTCAGGACCAGCCTTTCGGCCCTGAGGATCGCCGCCGCTGGACCCCGGATCTCCATCACCCTCCTCCCTGCGGCCACCTCCTCCCCCTCCGGGACGAGCCCCGACCCTTCGAGGCCGAAGTAATTGAGGATGGCGAAGGCCTCCGCGACCCCAGAAACGACGCACCTCTCTTTGGCCACGATCGCAGCCTTCGCATCAACTTCGGGGACTGGGGGGATGTCATCCTCCATCGCCCCCAGATCTTCCCTGACGAACCGCTCCAGCTCAGATGGAAGCATACCGCAAAAGTTTTGTTGTCCCATTGATTTATAGGCTCCGATGGTTCTGAAGATAGGGCTGGTGGGATGCGGCGCGATCGGTCTGGAGATCGCAAGAGCGATAGACAGAGGCGAGGTCGAGGCGGAACTGGTGGCGGTCTTCGATCGGAACGGAGATAGGGCGCGGGAGCTGTTGAAGGGGCTGAGGGGAAAGCCGAGGCTCCTGGAGCTGGAGGAACTGGTGGAGGGCTCCGATATCGTGGTGGAGGCTGCCTCTCAGAGGGCGGTCCCCGAGGTGGCCAGGGCAGCCCTCGGGAGGGGGCGGGACCTGATGATCATGTCCGTAGGGGCCCTTCTGGACCCCGGCCTCCGCCGGACGGTGGAGGAGCTCGCGAGGGATAGGGGCTGCCGGGTTTACCTCCCCTCGGGGGCGATATCAGGGCTTGACGGCCTCAAGTCCGCGGGGGCCGGAAGGATAGACATCGTCACCCTCACCACCACCAAAAACCCCAGGGGGTTTGCGGGGGCGCCCTACATCGAGGAGAGGGGGATCGACCTCTCGGCGATCTCCAAGCCGATGGTGATCTTTGAGGGGCCCGCCGAGGAGGCGGTATCGGCCTTTCCCGCCAACGTCAACGTCGCAGCTACCTTAAGCCTCACCGCCCGGGGGGCGAGGGTGAGGGTGAGGATAGTGGCAGACCCAGATATCGAGGTGAACATCCACGAGATATGCGCGGAGGGGGACTTCGGTCGGATCACCACCCGGGTCGAGAACGTCCCCTCGCCGAGGAACCCCAAGACCAGCCGCCTCGCCGCCCTATCGGCGATCGCCACCCTCCGGTCGATCGTCGAGCCGGTGAAGATCGGAACCTAAGCCCACCACTTGGCCGGCTCCGTCTTCCCCGGCTCCTTCTTCCGGATCACTATGGTATCGTTCTCCATCCTGTAGGGGAGGTCGTCTTCGGGGTTGTAGGTGGCGTATCGGGCCAGGTCGAGGCGGGCCTCCTCGATATCGACGATGCCATCGGCGGGGGTCATCAGGGGGCGCCAGTCGACGACGCAGCTGCTCCCCTTGGGTATCCAGTAGGGATCGTCCCCTACCCCGTCGCCGTCCCGGTCCCGGCCCCGGTAGTCGTCGTAGTAGTTTCCGACGGAGCCGTTCCAGAAGTTGTGGCTCGCGTTGTCGTAGCCGGTGATGAGGTTGCGCCTGAAGTTGTTTTTGTATACGAGGTTGTTCTCGTTCTTGTCCAGCCGGATGCCGTTGCTGTTCTCGTAGATCTCGTTTGAGAAGATCAGGTTGAACCTGCAGCCCCTGGTCAGGTCGAGGCCGTTGAGGTTCTCGGAGAGGACGTTGCCGGCCACCAGGTTGTAGGTGCTGTTCTCCTGGATGCTGATGCCGAACCCCTGGAAGCCGTAACCTCCGCCGCCGGTCTTCCTCGCCTCATTATTCAGGATCGAGTTGTTCGATCCCGAGGCGACCACCATCCCGTAGTATACGTTCCGGTCGGCCTCGTTCTCCATCAGGTCGCAGAATGAGGAGTTCCAGAGAAAGAGCCCCTGCCAGTTCTCGATAAAAGAGTTCCCCCGGAGGGTGCATCCGGTGGAGTCTTTGAGCATAATCCCGGCGCCGGGGTTTGCTATGACCTGGTTCCTCTCCAGGGAGAAGCCGCTGGAGGCTTCTATGCTCGCCCCGTACTTCTTGCAATCCTGAAAAGTGGATCCCGCCACCCGTCCCCCGCTCCCCTCTTGGATCAATAGGCCGATATCACATCTCTGGATGGACGAATTTAGGATGGTGAAGTTTCTGGCATATTTGACCAGGATCCCCGCCTCAGATCCGTTCACGATCATATCTTCGAGGAGGACGTCGTTTCCATCCACCAGGATCCCCGAGTTGGGCTGGTTCAGGGAGTACTGGGGCTTGCGGCTCGAGAGGTCCATGTAAAATCTGAACTTGTCCTCCTGGTTCTTCGGGACGCCGTCGACCTGGAAGCCCAGAATCTGCACGCCGTGGCCCCTGATGGTGATCGCCGGATTCTGGGTCTTGGCCCGGACCGACGGACGCCCCTCCCCCAGGATGGTGAGGGGCCTGTCCACGGTGAAGGGCTGGTAGACCCCGGCGGGGACGATCAGAGTGTCTCCGGGGCTCGCCCCCGCGATCGCCGCCTGGAGGTCCCCGGCGACGAGGATCTCAGATGCCCCGGCCGTACCCGCGAGGGCGAATAGGAGAACCCATACCGATATGAAGGTCGATGCCATAGCCGGGGCTGGGGCCGGTGGGGGATGGCTCCCCCATGCGACGGGGCCGGGCCCCGGATCAATGTCTGAAGTGGCGCATGCCGGTGAAGACCATCGCCATGCCGTGTTCGTTTGCAGCTTCTATCACCTCAGCGTCCCTGATGGAGCCTCCGGGATGGACGACGGCGGTGGCCCCCGCCTCGAAGGTCCGATCGAGGCCGTCCCTGAAGGGGAAGAAGGAGTCGGTGGCCGCCACCGTGCCCCTGGTATCCAGGCCGTGCTCTTCTGCCTTCTCGGCCCCGAACCGGGCCGAGTCGACCCTGGAGACCTGCCCCGAGCCGATCCCTATCGTCTGGTTCGCGGTGGTGTAGACGAGGGCGTTGGACTTGACGAACTTGGTCACCTTCCAGGCGAACCGGAGGGCCAGGGTCTCGGCAGGGGTCGGCCCCCGCTCCGTCACCACCTTCCAATCCTTTATGTCCCCGGTGTCGTAGTCCTGGACGAGAAGGCCGCCGAAGACGCTCCTCGACTGCCTCCCCGCGTAGAGCCGGCTCCGGCCGGATAGGAGCTCGGATATCTCCAGGATCCTCCGGTTGGGCTTCTCCCGGAGGATCTCGAGGGCCTCGGGGTCGTAGCCGGGGGCCAGCAGGACCTCGATGAAGTGGTCGCGCATCTCCTCGGCGAGGTCCGCATCCACCGGCTCGGAGAAGCCTATGACCCCTCCGAAGGCGCTCTTGGGGTCGGTGGCGAGGGCCCTCCGATAGGCCTCGATCTCGTTTGAGCCGTAGGCGACGCCGCAGGGGTTCGCATGCTTGACGATCACCGCCAGAGCCCGCTCTTCCCTCACCCCGTCGTACTCCAGGAGGTCCATCAGCATCTCCAGGGTCGTCTCGGCGTCGACGACGTTGTTGTAGGACATCTCCTTCCCGCAGAGCTTGGGGGCCCGGTGGAGGCCGAAGCCGTCGGGCTTCGAGTACAGAGAGGCGGTCTGGTGCCAGTTCTCTCCGTACCTCAGGTCCTGGACCTTCTCGTACGTCTCCACTAGGTAGCGGGGGCCCTCACCCTGGAGGGCCGAAAGCTTCTCCGCATCCCTGGTTATTAAAAAGTAAAGGGCTTCGGTGGCGAGGAGCCGTCTCGTCTCCTCGGAGAGGCGCCCCTCGGCCATCAGATCCTCCATGACGATCCCCCACCAGCCCGAACGGATGAGGACCGCAGAGCCGCAATTTGCGGCCTCCCGGACGATCACCGATGAGGACGGCGACGAATCGAAGTTCAGATCGAAGAGGATGAGGCTCTCCGGCCCCCATACCCCCCCACCCTCCGGGGAGGCGAGATCCCTCAGGACCTCGGAGGCGGCGGTCCTCTTGATCTCAATCCCTCTATCCTCCAGGTCCCGGAGGAGATCCTTCACCTCGGGGGGCTCATCTGCCAGGACGACAACTTGCCTAATCTGCATGAAAACCTTGGTCTTAATGGTCTCCAGGTTATTTTAACATTGCCCCTCATTTGCGATTTTGAGGCTAGAGGCGGCGAATTTCATCCAACCCGTCGGGCCCGAGGCGGTCTATTTGGCAACCGGACTTGACGAATTGGCGGCGGCCGGATCGACGGGGCAAATATTTAAGTCGTCCCGGCGGCGCTCTTCTGACCATGATCTCCCCCGAAGACGCCCGGGAGGCGATAGACCCCCACCCCCAGGGGGTCCTCATCCGGTTTGAGGTGGCTCCGGGGTCGTCGAGGCTCCTCGTCCCCTCGGGCTATAACCCCTGGCGGAAGGCCTTGGAGGCGAAGCTCACCGAGAGGGCCGAGAGGGGGAGGGCGAACCAACAGCTCGAATCTGCAGTAGCCGAGATCTTCGGGATCCCCAGCCACCGGGTCCAGGTCGCCTCCGGCACCAAGAGCTCCCGGAAGGCCGTCATCGTCCTGGGGGTCGGCCCGGAGGAGGCGGCGAGGCGGCTGGCGGCCGGGGGGCTCCCGGCCCCATGACCCGAAGAAGGCGAGCCCTCCGGAGGAGCGGCGACGAGGGGAGGGGCAGGCGGGCCGGGATCGACCCCGACGCCCTGGAGGAGCTTCTGGCGGGGATCCTCGAGGCCTCGGGGGAGGGCGCAGCGATCGTCGTCGAGGGGGAGCGGGACGAGCGTTCCCTCCGGGAGCTGGGGGTGGAGGGGCCGATCGTCAGGGCCGCCCGGCGGCCGGCGCTGGAGGTGGCGGAGGACGGGGTCATGGGCTACGAAGAGGTGGTCATCCTCACCGACTGGGACCGGGCCGGGGACGAGCTGGCGAGGAGGATCGAGCTCCACCTCCGAGGGATGGGGGCAAGGGTCGATACCGAGACGAGGGAGCGGCTGAAGCGGATGGTCCGCCGGGAGATAAAGGACGTCGAGAGCCTCAGCGGGTTCGTCGAAAGGGTGAGGTCTGAGATATGTCCCGAAGAGCTGC
>Ga0334886_1002856_pt1 | contig 16277 bp, 17 predicted proteins | sample GraSluR1_MG_9_FD_207232 | JGI IMG/M metagenome (GOLD analysis project Ga0334886, IMG submission 207232) | Sludge microbial communities from methane-producing bioreactor in Wageningen University, Netherlands - Granular Sludge_27_06-R1 | ecosystem: Engineered > Bioreactor > Anaerobic >...
AGCAGTACATAGACTTGAGCGTTGCCTTCTGTTGCGGGGGTCGCCAAGCCAGGTCAACGGCGCTAGGTTCAGGGCCTAGTCTCGCAGGAGTTCGTGGGTTCGAATCCCATCCCCCGCACCAATTTAACTTTCTTGATATCGATTTTATGAAGAGATCGCGCCGCTTTAGTCTTACTAAGTTTTAGAAGGCCATATATATAGTTTTGTGGCATTTTATGCTGAGCCTTGTCTCCTGAGATGATGCCCGGAAATCAAAGTATTTAATCATGTTTCCGCATACCTAGCTCTTTCTCTATCTCTTCGAGTTCTCGTTTAAGCTCCGAATGTCTTTCTTTAATTGTTTTTACTAGTTCAGGTGCATTGGATTTAATTTTACTCAAAATTTCCTCGCGCTTTTCTGTATTAGATCCAGAAGTATGAATAAGAGTAAGATTACAGTCAAAATGTATCTGTAGATATTTAAATAATTTCTCGGATTGGGTGAAATGTGAAATATACCGAATTTTTTTCCAGAAATTAGCTTTTACTTCGTCGGAACTGTTCTCCTTTGCTGTATAAAACTCTGTAAAATTGGTAAAGTAATCCGGATCTTTTTCAGTATACTTTTGCGCTTGAATATATAGGGGGACTATCAATTCATCCATTTCCCGCCGAAGTTGTCTATATATTTCGAATAGGATTTGCTTATTCATAGTAATATTTTGCTTTTCAGCGTAGCTTGCTGACGCTTCAGCAGATCTCCGTAAGCCACGTGTGACACGCCACAAGCCGATAGTAGCTAATGCCATGACTATAGTTGCGAAGGCATTAATAATCGCAGAATTATTATTAGCCGAGTCAAGCAATGCTGTAACATTTTCCATGAATAGGCATTAGCCCTATGGAAAATAAATATCTTCTCCTGGTAACAATTTAACTAGCTCAGTTCATGCTCGCAAGCTGTATTTAGATTGCACAAGAGCTTAATATCCGTCTTTAATCATCCGCTCAACGTCGCGAAGACTCGGCGGTCGGATCGACGGCGACCAATCCCAGGCATCCCGGTCTAACTCATCCGGGTCATCCGGGTCAACTTCCATAAGATCCAAGTGGACGTGTCGGATGGTGGAGCCGTCAGGCCTCCGTTCTATCCGTTCACCCCACCCCCGTTTAACCTCACTGTAGTTAAATTCTTGTAATGGGGTCTGTACGCCATCTACAGGCGATTTAAGACACTTTCCGCTTTCGGGGGTTGTTTTATACCTGTCCAGGTCTCTAAACCGCCGTCTACGGCGGTCTCTCGCAAGGGTTCGGGCTTGGGCTCAAACAACTCCCTTGGATACAGGCTCAGTAGGTCGTCGGGGTCGCCCTCTTGGTATCTCGTCGCGAAGTCGTCTATACGCCGTTGAAGGCTTTTGGGGTCTCTGGTGTCTCGCGATAGCCTGTCTTCAGCCGCTACTAGCCTCTTCATAAGTGGGCTGCTGACGGTCTGTGCCATGGTCTAGCCCCTCGCTGTTCGCTTCTTAGCTTCGTCTAGCGTTCGTTGGGCCTCCAACATGTTAAGCCGGTGCTCAAACTCAGTGACCTTCCTCGATTCGTGAGCCCTTAACCAGCTATTACAGGCTGACACGACCACCGAAGCCGCCGTTGACGACATCTTCCCCTCTTGGACCTGTCGCGCTACCTTGAATAGCTCCTTTTCGACCTCGATCGGACCTCTAAAATTCATCTTCTTTCTAACCATAAAATCACCTATAACCATTGTAATATTTATAATGTAAAATGCCGCTTGTGTGTGGTTATTTTTAAACGTCCTTGAGTAGGGTACACATTTATATAATAAAGATGTGATCGCCATGCCCGGTAACGATTTCGACTCGTAGAAGTGACCGCATAACCCCCCATTTTGCCAACAACTCTATTACATAGACTATGTAACTAAGGGGGGTCCGTAACGTACATGTATGCTTTGCGATCCCAAAGAGCCCCTTATAATAATGGTCTCATAATTCGCTTTGGGATGTCGGCGCTAGCTAACGGTTTTTAACCTACCAGATCTGAAGTGTCTTTATATACTAGGGATAGCCCCATCGCCACCACAACCCAAATATAATTAGTAGACTTTGGATTTGGTAGGCTTCCGGAAGCACCGATCCAACCTCCACAGATATTTTAGGCGCTGTGTAATCTATATATAGCCGTGTATTATTTTCAACAACAGCTAATACGTTCCCCCCAACATAAACCCGCCTGGCTGATCCTTCGTGAGACACCCAAATCCCAAATAACACCGAAAGATTTTTCGCTTAATAAGGAGCTGAAGATATTGGTGATCTAATGAAATTGGAATGGATATTTGCCTTTGTCCTGGGAATAACCATGTTTCCTACGGCTTGTGCTGATGTGCAGACATATGAAACAGATCTCGGGGACGTTAGCATTGATGTCCTTCATACTCTTTACCCCAATGACTTCTCTAGCGGGACCACGTTGAACTTGGCAAAACCGGGAACGCAGAAGCCTTTGTTCGTTATCCTTCTGCAAGATACATGGGGGGAAGACTTGGAGAACCACGCTGCGGGCATGGTTGGTGAAGACAAGACATACACGGAAATGACCACTGATGACGGGCACAGAATGTTGTTCTATACTATAGATGCCGGTCAAAACCGAAAAGGCAAGATGATTTATCGCTACTATGCGTTTATAGATCACCTGACTGATAAAGAAGTGGTCATAGAGATTTTTGGTTATTCTGAAACCACCTTAGATGGTGAAGTAATTGCCGTCTTTGATGAAGACGTGTTCCAAAACATCTGCCGATCATTTGCCTTCGTAAGTTAAAGCGATACCGGCCCTAGTCGGAGCATCACCCGCGCCCCTCTAACAAGTAGAGGCGCGGGCTCGCTCCTCCCCCCCCTGGTCGTGGGGGAAAATATACCAAGATCAGCCCAAAAGCCCGATAACCTTCGTGTCGGCTAGCCCCATAAAGTCTAGCGCAAGTAACGCGTCCATCTCAATCTGATCAAACCACCCATACATGAAACAGCGCGTCATCCAGCCCAAACCCCTTATTCTGAATCGGGACTCACTTACAATATGGCTTGATCTTTAAATACCCGTATAAGAATTGTTTATAAAATATAATATATAATTTAATGTTAATAATGAGTAAAATTGGGCTTAATATCTTATATGCCAGTATGCAAGCCAATCGTTAGAAAGTACATATAAGAAGAGATGGGTTATGCTTCGCTCGGTAAGTTCTTCCCGATGTACTTGCATCTAGTCTTCCCAGCCTCCTTGGTGTAGAGATACCAATACGGCCCGTGCAGTTTCCCGCCCTTCGCGCATCGACATGTAGGCTTTGCGCACCTAACATGTTGGAGGACGTAAGACCCGCCGCCGCGTTTTGCAGGCCTAACTTCCGCCACGCCGTCTTTGGCTTGGACCTCTTCATCCAGGAGGAGGGCTTCAAGCTCGGATATTCGGGCATCAATCCGGGATCTCTCAGTTCGCAGGACTTCGAGTTCCGAGGTGATATCAGCTTGCATAGGATCTTATATGGCATATATTGTACTTGAGGTTATTGGTGGCATATAAGATGGAGATATTTTAATTCCATGATAATTTATAATATTCTAAGTAGTCTTCTTCAGTTATTAATTTTCTCTGAAACGCCACTTCGGTTATCGTCTCTCTATACCATATATCCAACGTGCCAGAGATATTTATATTAAAAACCGATTTAAAGCCGCTTTTTTTAATCATACATTCAGTATATGGGGATATTATGAACTTTTCGATATAATCCATATATTTATCAGTTCTTTTCTTATAAAAAGGTGCTTCATGCCCTTTATACAAAGCCAACCTTTCATACTTTTCGTATAATCCTTTTTGGGCATCTACCGTACATGCGCCCTTGGTGCTCACGAGCAATTCGTCTCTTTTATGTTGGTAAAGCTTCCCCATTAGTTCACTTTGCCTTGTTGCCATAAATTCAGAGTGAATATTTTCCTCTATTTCATCATGAATACTGAGAACAATAGCTTGATAGACTTCCCATTCTTTATTTATATACAATGGATATTCTTTAGTGTTTGGATGGCGTGATTTGGGGTTTGTTGTAGGTCGAGCTTCGCCTTCATATACTACATCGATCTCTTTCAACTCACGTATAATAGGACTTAAGTTGCTTGTGGCTATCCCCGTGCGCTCTGAAATCTCCCATTGAGGATGCCCTTCTTCATCCGATAGTATCATCAGGATTTCGATCTGGTTAGGTTTAAACTTCTCGTAGTTATCGTAAGGCATGTTTTCTAATATCGAATTGGGCTTGAAATATCTATCGATAGCTGGCACTTGTTATATGGGCCATATTCAGTTATAACTAGTTATTATGCCTGGAATTGATTTATAAGAAATAATATAAATATAATGACGATGTAGTGAGATGCGATAAAAAATCCGGAGATTCGGAACATGTACAGAAATCAGGCCGACGAACTTGCGGAATTGGTCCGCGCTCATGCAATCGAATCGAAACACCGACTATTAGCCGAGGCAGGACCTGAAGCGGCAGAAGCCTTCTGGGATTATCTGGAAGAGATCATCAAGTGCGAACTCTACAACACCGACGACTTAGATTTCAGTGGCATCGATCCTGAAGATATGGATTTCTTCAAAGAGGAGGATCAGGAATACATCGAGCTATTTACCGAGATGGGATGGCTCGACGCTGATGACGAACTCGATAATGCATCTGTCGGTGTTGCGGTTCACCTGTTCTATGAGGCAATCCTAGGAACAAAGATAGCATGGTGGGAACGAGACATGAAGCCAGAACAACACGGATATTCAGAATCGGATATCCTCTATGAAGGAGAGTATGTTATCAAGTACGGAAAGCCAACTGTTGACCCAAGCAAGAAGAACATCATCATTCCGTTTGAGGTGGTTGAGGCTATCGGAGGAAAAGCAGGACGGTGGATTTAGACCACACAAGGCTTGAGCGGAGCTTATATCCATCCAAGCTATGTAGGAGAAGTGAAAAAATGAGTATAAGAGACGTAAACGTTGGTTGGGAACGGAGCAAACTAGACATGGTAGAGAGAGCCCAAAAGCTAATCAGGAGCGGGCATTTTGAGCCGATAAACCCAGATATGGACTTCGATGCTAGGGCGCACTTCCATAAGATCCACATCAAGGTATTTGAGGCCGTGGCTGAGTATGTCATCAACGAACCTCGCCTTAAATATTGGTCCTTCGAAGATTTCGAAGCAGAGTTGGGGAATATCATGGCGGTCTGTTGTGTTTGGGCTTGGGCTCTTGACAACGCTGCAAGTTTTGACGACCTAATGGTCGCTTGGAACAGGGACGTAAACGAGGAGATCGATGCATCTCTTGAATACTACAAACGCGAGGAAGCCCTAGCAGCCGAATAAGGCTAAAATGAATTGCCCGGGGTGATATAGCACACCCAAGAGACTTCAAGGCTTTAGCGAAGCTTGCAGTTATTAAATTAGATAACTGCAGATTTATTTATCTGGCGTCAAGGTGAGGCTTGCGGCGTTGCACCGCCGCTCGACCTCAAAAACACTTCGGAGAACCGAAATATGCAAAGAGTATGTAGGAGCTCAGGCTATTTAAAGCCTATGGAGGGCAATGGCCCTCTGGTATCGCTTGAAGGAAAGATGGGCCTGTATCTCAGAGAAAGGCAGGTGGTCTAAGTGACCACAGATGCCAAGGGAGCAAAGTCTCCAAAGATAACCGAAGACGACACCATAACCAAGGAGGAGCTAGCAGCCATCAAAGTACCTGAAGGGCCGAAATTCGAGAATCGGCTGCCTTCAGACCATTTCTTGAGTCGATATCTCAATTACGGCCATGACATATCAGATACTTATCCTGAGTTCTGGTATGTGTGCGGGCTCCATATTTTATCTGTGATTTCGGATAAGAAATTGTGGGTCGAACTTCGACAGATGACAGTGTATCCTAACCTCTATGTTATAATCACTGGAAAGTCCACGACAAGCCGCAAGACCACTGCAATAAGCAAATCAAATGCCATGCTTCGCGGGGTGAAGGCAGATCTCGGTGAGTCCCTGATACCTACTGAGTTCAGCCCCGAAGCATTCATCGAGCATATGCACGGCCATAATCATGCGTCGTGGGTGAGAGACGAGGCCGCTGGCGTCCTCTCAGTTATGAAAAAGGAGTACATGAGAGGATTCAAAGATACATTAATGCTTTTGTACGATTGCGAGCCAATCCACAGAAAGCTTAGAACCGGCCAAAGAAGGGACTCAGAAAATGATTTTAGGGTGGATGACCCATACCTTAACGTGCTTTGGGCGACGACCAACGCGGCGTTAGCGGCAAATACCAACTTGACCGACACCCTAAGTGGTTTTATGGCGAGGTTCTTGTATGCTTCTCCTCAGCGACCTAAAGAGAGATGGTTGCCGTTAGAAGAAGGCCCTGCATTGATCAGCGATTTTGAATCAATTGCTATCGGTCATTTAGAGCTAATCGACATGGTTTGTAGGGAGCTGGAACCAACGGCTATGCATCTCAGCCCTGAATCTCAGGAGTATTGGACCGCGTGGCAATGTGGCCGAGAACAATTTTATGAGAGTAGCAGGGATGAACACGGGGCTCAAATCTTCGGTCGGCTATCTCCGACCGTCGTTAAGCTAGCGATCCTCTTCGAGTTGGGGTCTTCTGACTTCGACCCGTCAAGGTCGATCCGCCCTGAATACATCCAGGAGGCTTGTCGCCAAATCGACGAGTACTTTATGCCAACTGCGAAAGCCGTTTATGAGTCGGTCGGATGCAACATCGAGAAAAACATCGTAGATAGGATAACTCAGTTTGTTAAGGCCAACGGCGGGAAGGCAACTCAGCGCGAGATCTCCCAACATGTGAAGATCAAATCTAGAGACCTCGAAGACTACCTAGAAACTATGGAGGAGAACGGGACCATCTCGATAAAGACTGAGGTGTCTGGCAAAGCTGGCCGTCCTGCTAAATGGATTATCCTTAGAATTTCGTAGATATCGTATATAGTGTATATAATGTATATTTCGTAGATAATGTAGATTTGAAACATCTATAGCTAGCAATTACTGATTTCACTTGGTTGGGTTGAAGAGTTACATTATCTACATTATATACATTATATACTTTATCTACGGAACCTACATAATTAAAGGCTGATAATATTTTTGAAGATCTAATCCAGTTTTCCCCTTATGCTTGAATGTAGGATCGCCACCATAGAAAAGAACTATGACAATCGATAGTGGAGCTGGTTGAGCGGTTCGACCGAAACATTGGATCTCAAAAATCCGGCAAATATACCGAGACTCGGCACTGACAGGAGTTCATAGACCCCTTCTTCTAAGGTGGAGTATGGGGGCAAAGAGTATGCTCCACAGTAGTTATGTGACCATCTCAGCAAATTAGAGGGGGGGGGGGTGGAGTGAAGATCGCCCGATCCGCCAGATCCGACGCCACCAGCGCCCCTCCCGTGGAGGATCGCCGAACTGGAGATAGTCAAGCCTCTGGGGAGAGAGTCCCCAGGATCACACCAGAGCTTTGAATATTGAGGTCACATAAAAATAGCATAGAGACGGATCACTGCTCGACCTTGCCACCGGGACGATATGAGAACGGTGTTGATGGGCAGCATGACACTATCAGTTAAATTAAATGTATCGAGAAGCATACGCTCTGAGTGGTCGAGCCCTTGGTTAGCCCAAAATTCTAATACTTTAACATAGTCCCGGATAAAGTGATAATATGAACTCCAATACAACTTCAGCCGCTCCTCGGGGTAAGTACAATAGATGGTGTGAAAAACGCCCCTTAGAACGCAGGCAATGGTACCGCTACAATAGCGATCTTACATACTCCGCAAATGCGGCATTTTTCTTACACGAAACAGTTGGTTGTGAAGGGCTTGAGTTTGTGGTTTTCAGTAATGCTCAAATTGAAGAGCCTATTATTGAGCTGCCTGGTAATATCACGCTTATTCCTTGTTTTATACTGGATTTGGAGGGAACAAGCATAAATGATGAGCTATCTCTATTAACCGAAATTCAGATGGGCCAGTCTCGCTATATTTATGATGGTTGGGTGCCAATTTCTGATTGGAGAATTGAAGCCGTAAATGAAGCAATAGAAAAGATTGATCAGGTGCTATCACTTTTTTCTCTCTTAGTAGATATCTCTATTACATGGGAACCTAAATATCCCCCCACAACCTTCTGCAAAGGCCTCGGGTTAACGTGCCAACACGTTCACGCGATCAAAGTGCTAAAATGTATCACAGAATCTCTAAATGAAGACGATTCAACAGCCCTCTTTAAGAGCATCGCTTGGTTATCGCAATCATTTAAACTATCGGAGACAACGGCAAAATTCTTGTTTTGTTTTCTGGCCATTGAATCTTTGGCAACGTACATTGAAATATATGCTAAAGATAATTCTATATTTAAACCGCTAAGATCTTTTCAAATTTCCGAAGAAGAATATAACAAGCAACGCGACGATTGTATTCGCGCAATTTTAGATTTAAAACAATATTGGGATAAATGTCCCATGAATGCGATTCAGAGAGCTAATTCGGAATGTGTAAAAGGGACTAGACAGCGCCTTGAGAACCATATGGAAATTATTTCCGCAGAAGATCCGTTATTCGATCTTTTATTTAAAACTAAAGTAGACGGCAAGACATTATACCATTTAAGGAATAAAATAGCTCACGGAGGAATGAACGCATTAAGCCAGAAAGAACGCGAACGAGTATCAGCTCGTTTGTGGGACGTAGAACGTCTAGCGAGACGATACATCCACAAAGTATTAGAATTTATCGAATCAGAAAGAATTTGCTTAAGCATAGAACTCCCTAAACCAGACATTTCATGGCATGATTTGGAGTATAGAGGGGATTTCCACATGGCCAAAGAGTATAGAGATCACCTGTAGAGATCGCCTCTCCAGCCGTGTCAGTAGGGCAGTGTTCCGGCTCGAGGAGGAGATCCCTGCCGAGAGGATCCCCACCACCGTCATTCCAAGCCCAGCCACGCCCTCGTCTATGGCGAATATCCAGCCTGGTAATGGACTCCGTACCTTCAAACAAGAACCTTCGGGATTGCTTTAGAGGGCGGATGGAGTCACCGCCTTCTCGAAACTTTTATTTTATCAATTATCCCATAAATCTCATTCCCGGAGGGTGAAGGAGAATTGACCGCACCACAGGCGATAATAGAGCTGGTTGAGCGATTCGACCGCAACGTCGAATCTTACAGGTCCGGCCAATATAACGGGACTCAGCTCCACAAATTCAGCTAAGACGATTTCGAAACCCTTCGCATCATTTATATTTAGCAACTGTAACATTCTGAACCGCTATGCTAAGGCATCTCCTATCTCCACTATTTAACTCTGATATATCGCATGGTCTTTCGCAACCTTCCGGCACATGAAATCGTATGATATTGGGGCCTTCAATTAGGGTTATCGTCATACTAACTATAATAAATTCCTCGGGTAATATTTTTGTTTGCGTCCAAAGGATTTCATTTACGTATGTCTCCAAAGTTCTGGGGCGATAAAAGCTGATTATCTGAAGATTAAGGTCAATGGTCTGATTCTCATCTGAGTATACCAAAAGCGAGGCCTCGTTGTCCATCCAGCGTGTAGGAATCCCGCCCCAGGTCTCAAGGTCGTGCCAGCCGCCACGCAATAACATGAAGGGTGTTATAGGTTCTTTTTTAACTTCATAGACTAGCATGGAGCCATTTTCGTAAATTTGAGGTTCTACTTTTATCAATCTGTGAATCAAGTCGGTAGCAAATTCTAATTGCTCTGAATTAATGCGACCACTGTGCAACACGATATATTTAATATTATAATAATTTAGCAACGATAGCCCGATTTCTGCCGGGTTTTGATCTATTATATCGTTGTGAGATGGATAGAAATCCAATAAATCGCGGATCAGCGGCGTAATTTTTAAAAAGGTTAAAGCGTTTTCTGGTGTTCGGGACACATAGCCTCCAACCAACCTCTTTCCATGTAGGGTTTGGTAATACATCACGTCAGCTTGCCACAGCATTGGAATTTCTAGAATAGCAAAATCCTCATCTTCGGCGGCTATTTGTTTATAAAAAGATGGAACCTCCGCACTTGACATCGGGAATGGTATGGCAAGGAATTCGAATAAGACTAGGCAGCAAACAACAAGGAATAATATATTTGATTTAGTTTTTTTATTCATTTGCTTTGAGTCATTACATCTGGTGAATAGATATTTTAATCCGTACCCTGCCAATACTGCCAGGGATAACACCACCAGGATAGACCATCTGCTTGGAACTCTTGCCAATGAAAATACAGGGATATGCATCAGAATTGCATAAGTCAACGGCATATATGTTTCATATCCATCGAGAAATACTTTTACTATTCCATTTATATGTAATATTGGTCCTAATGATAGTACAGTACAAGAAAGATAGTAGATGATATAGCCCAAAATTTTATGTCTTTTGTTTTTATTATTATAATAGCTAGAGGATTTCGAAAAACCTGATTAATGGCAAAGTATATATACTATAAATACTATATTATAGCGTATGAGGACGCTCATAGACTTCTCTATCATGCAGGAATACAATGAAAACGTTCTAACGCGTGGTGATAAGCTATCAGCTATATCCAAACTGGTGAACTGGAATGCGTTTTTGCCGATAGGTGATAGTTTATTATATCATCCCTCTCTGCTTTATCGCCTTAGCGATTTCCTGCTCCAGATTCGCTATCGCCCTATTTTCTATTTCGTCCGCCTTCAACCTTAGCTCACTTGCCCGTTCTACCATATCAGCAATCTCGTTCTCGACTGATTCGTCCAATCTTATCACGGGAAATAGTCTAATCTCCTCTGGAGGGATCTCTGGCACCGATGTACCGAATGCACACCGAAGCACGAGCGGTTGCCCTAGAGTCGGATGACCTAGCGCTATCTGCAAGTATCCGGACCTTACACCACCAGGAATGATACGGATCACATGGTTGGATACGATTTTGTGCTCATGCCATTCATTCGCCAGTATGACACTTCCGTTTAAGCCATACAACTGACCTGAGCACGCCATAAGTAACCAGCCCTTTTTCACATAATACGACTTGGCATTCTTTTTGGCTGTATGTGGTATAAACTTCGTCAACTCTGGATTAATCTTGAACAGATCTTCACTATCTAGATACGGTATTCCTTTATCGTTGTAAACATGTTTGAAGCGCGGTACACCAAATATATCCTCAACTACTTCGCTAAGAGGTTCTATTTTTTGTTTTGATATCTGTAGCACTTTCAGAGCGACTTTGGCAGTCGGGTTGAAGGCATAACCATCGAGGCGACGGCTTTTGCTAAACATGGAGCTTGCTTGAATCGTGTATCCGTCTTCTGGTTCGGGTTCATCCGGATGCCCAAGCTCGGCTTCGAATCTGCGCTCAGCCTCAATGAGTAGCCAGTACGCCTCATCACGCAAAACAAATACCTGCTTGATAAGACTCTGGAGCTCCACTTCAAGCACCTCATCACCAAGAAGGGGTACAGGAACTTGTTGCAGGTGCTCAGGTTCGAGGTGCTTTATGATATTCCCATACCTGCTGGCGCGCATTAGCTCACGTCCATATCGCGTTCTCAAGAAAGCATAAAGGTAACCTGTGAGCCCTTCCTTTCGAGGGACCACGCGCAACAGGTCGTGTGAGACCACGATCCCGGTATGCGGCTTATACGATATAATCGCATCTCCAACGGTCCCTGAACACGTGACGAGAATCCATCCTGGTTCGACGTAGCGTTGATCAAGGTTGGGCGTCTTCGACGCAGAGATCCACTTGCGAGGCATCGGGCGGATATCAAACACCTGAGTAGCTGTCAGGAACGGCAAACCTTTGTCTGCAGATACTTGAATCCCCTTCAAGCGGCTCGGTTGCCATACATCTGCTAAGTCCGATAAAGGCACATAGTCTGTGGCAGTTTCGATTTCGTGCCGATACAGGAACCCCGGCATCAGATATGTCTCTCCATCAAGCCTTCTGTCACCACTCCACATCAGATGGATAGAAAGGGAGATGTATTCTATTTCCGGGATCCTATTGTTATGATCCATCTTCATGTCGGTCATAATTCCTGTTTTTGGAGCCAATCGCGGAACTTAGCCGCTATTTGCGGTGTGTTGTCATCGATGACCTTCTGTGTCGTCTTCACCGTCTGGTAGGTCTCTATTCCACCATGGATCTCCCGGACGCGCTCTGTGCGGGCCTCAACTACCTCATTGCCGTCCTCATCCCGAACGTAGGTTACGTTGCCTCGTTTGTCATGTCCAATGTGATTTGCGAGCGCTATAAACACCTGATAATCCCCTTTCCTTCCTACTATTCGCTCAAGTTCGATATCTTCTGGTCGTTTTCGCTGCAGAATGAGAACGGTCGTCTGTGTGCTATTGCCTGGCTGGAATGTGTCGGGATGTAGGTCGATACTGGCGAGTACACGCGTATTTTGCAAGATCCACTCCCTCACATATGCCAACCCAGGCGCCCCAAGGATGCCGTCTGGAAGAACAATAGCCATGCAGCCCGTTCCTGGCTTCAAAAACTGAACACAACGCTCAATGAAAAGAATCTCTGGTGGCTGGGACTTCTGCCACACAGCGGGATCTCGCATCGCATACATGTCATTTGCTTCATCATAGTCCCAAACACGCGCCAACTCGAACTGCTCCAAGATGCTCGGATCGTCTACTCGGATCTTCGATCCGAATGGAGGATTGGTAAATATCAGATCCACCTGACCAATAAGATCATGTGAACGCAACGACTCATTCCATGTCACAGGCCTTTCAAGCGCATTGCCCTGGTATAATCCGCCAGATCCATCGTTATTCATCACCATGTTCATCTTGGCGGCTTTCACGAGGTTAGGATTGATATCAATCCCAACAATTCGCTTGTTTGCGTATTCTTGAATAGATTTGAACAGTTCCCCAAGCTCAAGATACGTAGGTTTGTCCTTATCTCGCCATTTCTTCTCTGCGTTTGCCCGGAGCTTTCTGATCACATGGTTCATTGCGATGGTTAAGAATCCGCCCGTACCACACGCTGGGTCCAGAACCAATTGAGACGGGTCTGGATCGAGCATCTCTACTGCCATTCGGCAAATATTTCGAGGTGTGAAAAACTCGCCGCGGTCCCCTCTCAAGTTGGACCCAACAATCTCCTCATACGCTTTGCCCTTAACATCGATATCACTGTCTAGAAGGTAAAAACTCTCTAACTGTGAGACGATGTAGGCCAATACGCGTGGCTCCAGCTCGATTTCCTCATTAGCACGGAAGATTGCAGAGTAGCGACCTTTGACCTGATCGAAAAGATTGCCTATTCGCTTCTTAACCTTGAGCTGACCGTTACGGCTCTGGCGCTCATCACTCGTTGCGTAGAAGTGCAACTCGGATGCACGTTCATCTTGGATCTTGCAGAAGATTAACTTCAATAACTCCCAAAATGCTTCTGGCTTCTGAAGACCCTGGTTACCCGCGATGTAGTTGTGGCATCTCCTAAAGGCAAACAGAAGTGCATCACTACTGGCAGGTCGCAAGCGGTCGCGCGTCAGTCGCTCCGTGTCTTCCAGATCCTTACCCTTAACCGGGATATCCACGATCTCCTTGAACTCTACCTGGCCATCCAGCGCGACCTTACGATAGCACAGGCGCTCTTGCCCATTTGTCCACATACCATATTCAGCGTTGATGCACGTGGCGAGGTAGCTTTGTAACTGCGCAACACCCTCTTTCTTGTGATTGGGCGATACGTCTGAAGCCTTGCATTCTATGATGGCTTGAACATGTTCTTGTTTGTGCATCTCCCCTTCAGGGAAGATCACGATGTCTGCTCGCTTCGATGACGACCCCATTTTGATCTTGAACTCGACAGCAAGCTCCTCCTTTGGGTACTTATACTCCCTTACCAACGACTTTTCTATCTCCTGACGAACGTACTCTTCAGGAGTCTCACGTCGCAGTTTGCCATCAATGAAGTCGAGGATCTTGCCAGGAGGGACAATCAGGGCCTTTATGGAACCATCTGTTGCTTTCATGAAACCGCCCTCTTACTCATCGTTGAAGAAGTAACACGCTAACACTGCCCCAGCTGCCTCAAAAATAGTCCTGCTGTACTTGTACCGGGTTATATCTTTGTCTAATTGATCCGTTGTACTAATAGGCGCAGACAAATCATGCCTCCGGTGGAGGTCTTATCAGCAGTTTAAAAAAAGCTTTGGGTACGTTCCTATGCTAACTGACCCTTCCTAAACTCGCACATTCCAGGACCGTGGCCGTCCTGGTCCCTTCGAAGTCTCTCTGGCACTCACACCAATTATCAATTGTTGGCCTCATATTTTACAGTGCGTATTATTGCTTATTGGTCGTCCTATAGCTGTCGTTTTTGTTGTTATTTTTCCAAACCCAAACCTACTTATCATCTAATTTTTATTTGTGTAATGTAAAAACTAAATCCTCTATCTTATGTAAACCTTGCGGTAGAATTATACAGATTTTAATTAAGTAGGTCGCACTAAAACCGCGTACTATGCGGTATGCGGTTTTATATACAGAACTCTAAGAGACAGAAGACCAACTACTCTTTATATATAATACATTATATTATATCTATATCGCAAGCTAAACACGATATTCAAGACATCGAAGTTTCTTCACCTTCGAATCTTTAATCTATAAACGCTAGCGATCTTCAACGATAACCACATACCACGTACTATGCGGTTTCACTTACGTAACAAGTCTTATAAGATGCCTCTGCTTGTGTCGGGGATCTCTGACGATTACAAACCGGGAATCAGCAGCTATTGCGGGTTTTAGCTGATCCATCCGGCTCTTAGATAGCTCTAGCAGACGGGCTGCGTCTTTTACGCTCACCTGTCGGATGTTCAACGATATCATGGTCTGGAGGAGGTCTTCGATGTGGGTTGAATCCGTGGGTTTAGCTCTCGTCTTTTCAAGCCGTGCTATCCGCTGGCGATCAAGGGCGCGTTCCCGGGCGACATCCTCCCGCAAGCTGGCCAGCTCCTCCCGCAGAGCTTCTATCTCCTCGGCCTGTGCGGCTAGAAGAAGCCGAAGCTCCACCTCTGGGACGATTGACGCTTCAGCTTTCATCATAGCCTCAGAAACTTATTGTAGTTTGATCGCCGCGTCTCATCGCACATGTGCATGTAGCGGAATGTCGTATGGGGGTCTTTGTGTCTTAGCAATTGCTGGATCGTCAGGATGTCGCAGCCGTTCGCGATCATTATCGAGGCGCTACTATGTCGTGTGAAAACGTGAACGCCGCCAGCCTTCTCAATCCCTGCACGTTTCTTATATTTGATGAAAATCCTGTAGATGTCCCGGCGGTGCATTCGTTGGCCGTAATCCGAATAGAAGAGCGGTCGGCGTCCATCAATCACCAACGGCGGCCTAACCCGAAGATACTCTTTTAGGGTTTTGGCTGCTTCGTCGCTGATGTAAGCTATACCGTCTTGGCCGCCTTTGCCCTCCCTGATCGTCAGCCTTAGCCGTGATAGGTCTAGGTCTTGGTCGTCTAACGCGCAAACTTCGCTAGCTCGCAGACACCCAAAGAAGGCCGTCTGCAATAGCGCCAGGTGCTTTAAGTTGTCTATAACGTCGAAGATCCGCTGCACGTCCTCGGCATCGAAGTAGTGCGGTATCTGGTTGTTACGTTTCAAAAATGGGAATGAAAACTCATCCCCTAGCATTTCGTGATACCGCTTTACGGTGAAGCTGTAATTGTTGATAGTGCTTCGGGCTCGCTTGCGTTCAACTAGCGAATCCCGGAATGCTTCAGCCTGGGATAACGAAGGCTCGTCAGTCCCCGCCCACTCCAGATACAGCTTACATACCGAAATGTAGTTGTTGATCGTAGCTTCTCGGAAACCCTGACCTTCGAGATATCGCTTGAATCTACTTAGTGCGATATCCGTTGTTGGCACGTCCCATGATACATCTAGCCGCTTTGGCATTTTTAGACCTCCCAAAGCGGCGCGACCTAAACGCCTACTACTCAAGGTGGGTTCGCTTCACAAAATCGATAGGCGCGCGCAGTGCGAAGCACGAGCACGCCTCGTTAGGTTCAGGGCCTAGTCTCGCAGGAGTTCGTGGGTTCGAATCCCATCCCCCGCACCAATTTACTAGTGCTCTGTAACATAA
>Ga0334886_1002870_pt1 | contig 16225 bp, 8 predicted proteins | sample GraSluR1_MG_9_FD_207232 | JGI IMG/M metagenome (GOLD analysis project Ga0334886, IMG submission 207232) | Sludge microbial communities from methane-producing bioreactor in Wageningen University, Netherlands - Granular Sludge_27_06-R1 | ecosystem: Engineered > Bioreactor > Anaerobic > Unclassified...
TTCCTTTTGCGGCCCGAGTTATCGATGAAGAAGAAATCATCAATGCAACCGAAGCCGCATTGGATGGGTGGTTTACCTCTGGACGGTTTACCGATGCCTTTGAGTCTTCATTTTCAGACTTTTTTGGTTTGAAGAGCTGTTTACTGACCAATTCTGGGTCATCAGCCAATTTGTTGGCCCTTTCAGCCATTACCTCCCCTCTTCTGGGGCATCGCCGCGCCGTTCCTGGTGATGAAGTGATCACGGTTGCAGCGGGGTTTCCGACCACGGTCAATCCCATCATCCAGAATCAGTTGACCCCAGTCTTTGTGGACATTGATATTGGAACATACAACGCAATTGGAGACGAAGTAGAGGGAGCCATTACGCCCCGTACAAAAGCCATCATCCTTGCCCATACGCTGGGCAATCCATTCGACCTTGATGGAATTGGAGCCTTGGCGAATCGGTACGGTCTCTTTCTGATCGAAGATTGCTGCGATGCTGTGGGGAGCCGATTTCAGGACAGACTTGTGGGAACTTTTGGGGAAATGGCAACAGTTAGCTTTTTTCCTGCGCATCATATGACTATGGGAGAAGGGGGCGCAGTTTTGACCCGCTCCTCTGAATGGGAAAAGCTCGTTCGGTCCTTCCGAGATTGGGGCCGAGATTGCTTCTGCGATCCGGGCGCCTCCAACAGCTGTGGTCAACGGTTTGCCCAACAGCATGGCACTCTACCTTTTGGGTATGACCATAAGTATGTGTACTCCCATGTAGGGTATAATCTGAAAATAACCGACTTCCAAGCCGCTATTGGCCTTGCCCAGCTCAAAAAACTTCCATGGTTTATCGAAAGACGGAAACACAACTTTCAAAGGCTGAAGGATGGTCTTCATTCTGTATCTGACCAGCTTGTCCTACCAATACCCACACCTCATTCTGATCCTTCTTGGTTTGCGTTTCCGATTACGGTAAAACCACAGGCCCCATTTTCTCGAAACGATATTATCTCGCACCTGGAAGCCAACATGATTATGACCCGCATGCTGTTTGGTGGCAATCTGGCGCGTCAACCCGCTTATCAGGAAACCAATTACCGCACATTTGGGAATCTAAAGAACACCGATGCAATCATGAATCATACCTTCTTCATTGGCGTTTATCCCGGAATCACCGATGAAATGGTCGATTATATGGTGGATACAATAAAAACATTTGTGGAAAAACCCATCCACCAACGCAAAACCGTCTCTGAGAAAAGGGAGGGAGCATATTGAAGGTTGTCCTTTTGGCAGGAGGGTTCGGTACCCGTCTGAGCGAAGAAACGGAGCGAAAACCCAAACCTATGGTGGAAATCGGAGGAAAACCGATTCTTTGGCACATTATGAAAATGTATGCACACTATGGGTTTCAAGAATATGTGATTTGTCTTGGGTATATGGGATATGTAATTAAGGAGTACTTCCTGCACTATTTTGAACACATGAGTGATATTACTGTCGATCTATCGTGCGGATCCACATCCATCCATAACTCGAAGAGCGATCCCTGGAAGGTCACTTTGGTAGACACGGGACTGCACACGAATACAGGCGGACGGATAAAGCGAATCCAGAGCTTTGTGGGGAATGATCCATTCATGCTCACTTATGGGGATGGCGTGGGTGATATTCCAATCGATCGGCTGCTTCAATTTCACAGAACTCATGGAAAAGCTGCTACCGTCACGGCTGTTAAACCCATGGGCCGCTTTGGATCATTGCATATCAACGAAACAGGCGTAGTTGAAGAGTTTGTCGAAAAACCTGCGGGCGATGGATCATGGATCAATGGTGGTTTTTTTGTCCTGGAACCTTCCGTTTTCTCATTGATTGATTCCGATCAATCCATCTGGGAACGGGCGCCCATGGAACAACTGGCCGACGAAGGCCAACTGGTTGCATACCGGCACGAGGGGTTTTGGAAACCGATGGATACCCTGCGAGACAAAAATGAATTGGAACGACTCTGGGAAACCAATCAGGCTCCTTGGCAAGTTTGGTCATGACCATATTGCTCACTGGGGGAACTGGGTTTCTCGGGAAAACCCTCGTACCATCGCTGATCAGAGAAAACCATCATGTCATTCTCTATGTTCGCCCTACTTCGAAGATTGCGTTTTTGGATCAATTTCCCGTTGACCGCTGGGAGGTAGTAGTTGAAGGAAGGACAACGCTGGATCGGTTGTTTTTGGACAAAAAGATCGATCTGGTGATCCACCTGGCCACCGACTATGTGAAACAGCATTCTGATGAAGACTCAAAGCGGATGATTCGAGCCAATATCGAATTTCCCGCTCTTCTCATGCAGGCGATGGCCAGCAGTCAAACACGCTTTTTCATTAATACCGGCACCTTTTTTGAGTATGATCTTCATAGCAGAATCAAAATCGATGAGACTCATCCGATAAACCCGTATAATTTTTACGCAAGCACAAAAATATCCTTCGAAGAGATTCTCAAGTATTTCGCAATCCATTATGGGATCACTGCCATGACGCTCAAGCTGTTTGCACCTTTTGGACCGTATGACCGCCCCCGAAAAATCATCCCTTCGATGATCCAAGCCGCTATGTCTGGAGAAGCGATCGAGGTCCATTCTTCTGGTACCCAACAGTGGGATTATGTGTACAGCGAGGATGTGGCGAATGCCTTTTTGATGGCAGCCAATACCATTCATACTGCGGATCTCCCCTATCAAACATTCAATATCGGAACCGGAAAAACCCATTCCCTGAGGCAGATCGCTTCAGCAATTGAAGGCTTATTGCACAAACCGGTGGCAGTGTCCTGGGGATCCGATGCCCCAAAGGAAATCGCTTATGCATGCGCAAATCCTTTGAAAGCCAATTCGATTCTTGGTTGGAGATCTCAAATTCCCTTTGCGGAGGCATTGCGGAGAACCATTGATTGGTTGCAATCCACCGCAAAACAGAAAGGCGATGAATCATCATGAAATGTTTCCAAACAGAGTTTGATGGTTTGGTCGTGATCGAAACCTTTTATTCGAGCGATACCCGCGGATCCTTTACGAAGACGTATCATTCGGGAGTATTCCATGAACAGGGCATCCATCCGGAATTCCACGAATTTTTCGCCTCCCGATCGGGTCCAAATACACTCCGGGGCATGCACTTTCAACTCCCCCCTTTTCATCATGACAAATTGGTTTTCGTCCTTAAGGGTTCGATCACTGATGTTGTTCTTGATCTCCGAAAGGATTACAAGACCTATGGTTCTTTTTTTGAAATCGCATTGTCGGAATCCAATCGCACAGCTTTATTCATCCCTGCTGGAATGGCACATGGGTTTTTGTCGCTGGAACCGGAAACCCTCGTCTGTTATCTGACCACATCGGTCCATTCGCCCGCTTACGATACGGGGATTCTATGGAACTCTTTCGGGTACTCGTGGGATGTTTTAGAACCGATCATATCGGATCGGGATCAAAGGTTTCTGCCTTTTGCCGAATTTGAGAGCCCCTTTCGGAAGGAAGGCTGCCAATGAGTACCCTAACCTCATTCTACAAAGGAAAACGCGTCTTTGTTACGGGCCATACAGGATTTAAAGGAACATGGCTCAGCATGTGGCTCCTATCGATGGGGGCGGATGTAATGGGATACGCCCTGGATCCCAACACATGTCCTAGCATCTTTGAAATCCTTTCACTGGCAACGCGCATGAATCATATGATTGGCGACATTCGGGATGGGGATCGATTGAATTCTGCTATTGAATCCTTTCAACCGGATCTGATTTTCCATCTGGCTGCTCAACCCATCGTTCGTCTTTCTTATCAGCAGCCAAAAGATACCTTCGAAACCAACATCATGGGAACGGTCAATCTTCTTGATTCCATCCGCACGCATCCGGCCATTCGAGCGGTTGTCAACATAACCTCCGATAAATGTTATGAAAACCGAAATCAACTCTGGGGATATCGGGAAATCGATCCGTTGGGCGGCCATGATCCATACAGTTCGAGCAAAGCATGCAGCGAATTGGTCACCACGGCTTATCGTTGTTCCTATTTTCAGGATACCGATACGGCTGTTGCGAGCGCACGCGCGGGAAATGTAATCGGAGGGGGCGACTGGGCCCCAGACCGACTAATTCCCGATATTGTCCGAAGCCTTTCAGCCAATGAACCCATCAGACTTCGGAATCCGCAATCCACCAGACCCTGGCAGCATGTATTAGAAGCTCTATCCGGATATCTCCTTTTGGGAAAAGCCTTGTACGAGGATGGACAGACATATGCCCAAGCTTGGAATTTTGGCCCGAAGCAAGATGATGCCGTACCGGTGGAAACGATTGTTCAGAGGGCGATTCACATGTGGGGAACCGGTCATTATGAAGTAGAACAAAAGAAACAACCCTTTGAAGCGCCCCAATTGCGACTCGATATTTCCAAAGCGTTGGCTTACCTCCCATGGCACCCGAGATGGTCCATCGAACAAAGCTTGGAAAAGACCCTTCAATGGTACCGGGCTTTTTATTCGCGTGGAGATATGGAAAGCCTGACGCTCATACAGATCTCATCGGCATTGCTGTAAGGGAAAAGGAGACATTCAATGGGGGCACTCGTCTATTTTGGAGTAGGGATGGGATTGGGCGTTCTGTTTCTGTTCTTTGCCATGTCCAATTTAAAGAAAAAACGTCTAATCGATGATACCCCCACTTCTAAAACCAAAGGGGTATTTATTGGTTTGGTGGAAGTTACGGGAACGGTTCATTGCCCTTCTCCGCTTGTAAGCCGTCTAGCTGAAACAGAATGCGTCCAGTATCGTTGGCGGGTTCAGGAACAATGGAGCCGAACCCGAACAGAAACCTATAAAGACGCCAAGGGAAACACACAGACCCGTACAAAGGTAGAAAGCGGATGGAAAGAGGTTGCTGGAGGACAAGAAAGTGTCCTTTTTGATCTTTGTGATGATACGGGATCAATCCAAATTCGTCCGGAAGGGGCTACCTTCGATGGGGAACTTGTAATGAACACCGTTTGTGGTTGGAGAGACCCGTTGTACTTTGGAAAAGGCCCTTCGCGTGAAGTACCGGATTCCACACACCGACGGAAATTCTATGAAACCATCATTCCGATCGATCGCCAGCTGTACGTCATTGGCCAATCGCGGGAACGAGAAGATATCGTGGCTCCTGAAATTGCGTCTGATAAAAGAGCCCCGATTTTTTTAATCTCTTCGAAAGACGAAAAGAAAATCAGCCGTGCCTATTCGGTCTATTTCTGGTTGTTTTCAATGCTCGGCCTTGGTATCGCTGAAATGGTTGTTTGGTTTGGAGAATTGATGATCTATCCTTTGCCAATCCAATACGGTCGATTCTATCTTTGGACCGCGATGATCTATGCGGGTGTTTGGCTTGCTGGTTACCTTTGGAAAGAGTATAATGGATTGAAAGGCCTGCATGAAAAGGTGCGCCAAGCGGAGTCCCAAGTCAAGGTCCAGTTGCAAAGACGGTCCGACCTCATTCCTGCCTTAGCGTCGGTGATCCGAGGGTTGATGAACCATGAACAATCTGCCCAGAACCGGGTGGGAGAAATGAGGGCCGGAGCTGTGCAAAACCCGGTTCAGACAGAAAAGGCGCTGATTGCGATTGTTGAAAACTACCCAGAACTACAATCCAGCGATTCTGTTATGAACCTGCAAAAATCCATGATCGACACTGAAGATCGGATTCAGTTGGCTCGATCTTATTACAATGATGTGGCAACCTTTTATAATACCCGGTTGCGCAGGATTCCAGACAATCTGATTGCATGGATGGCCCGGTTGCGTCCCAAGCCGTTGATTCATGATTAACCATCGTGCATTTCGTTTTGCGAAGATTCTTGGAGCAATATAAGGAGAGGTTTATGAGTCAGACCCATTCGTTACGCGCCATACTCACAATCCCGTTCTTGTTTGTGATCGTTTTGGTAATCGCTTTGGTAGGGATCATTTCGTTTCTAAACGCTCAAAGAGCCATAAGTGATCTAATCCAGCCTCTTTTAGAGGAAATCACAGCGCATACCGAACACCAAATCACTCGCTTTTTCGAGGTTCCCTCCCACATTATCCAGAGGAATGCCGCAGCCATCTATAAAGGGTGGATCGACGGATCTGACCCCGATGCTTTGAAGGAGTATTTCATATCTGAGATCCGCTTATTCCCGTCGGTAACGAGCATCTATTTTGGCAATCCTCAAGGAGGGTTGGTCAATGCGGGGCGAGAAGGTCCCGATGGAGATCTATACGCAATTATGACCGATCGCTTCCAAAAAGGAACGTTCCGTAAGTTCGCGCTGAGCGAAGAAGGAGAAGAAACATCCCTGATCGCTGTCGTTCCGGATTTCGATGCAACGATCCGTCCTTGGTATCAGAATGCGGTTTCAGCCCGAGAACTTGTTTGGAATGAACCCTATTTTCTGGCAACCGGTCAGGATTTGGCCATCGCCTTGAGCATGCCCGTCTATGATGATCACAAACAGTTGATGGGGGTTGTTTCTGTTGACGTATTTTTGTCTCATCTGGATCATTTCCTGTCCAATACTCGATTAGGAGCCCAAGGAAAGAGCTTTCTAATGGATTCATCGGGATCGCTGATTGCAACCTCCATCTTCGAACCGATCATATCTAGGGAAAACCCAAACAATGGCCCGCAGAGGATTTTGGCATGGGAGAGCTCTTCCCCTCAGATCCGGAGCGCAGCAGAAACCGTTTTCTCATTTATTCAAGAGGGCCGAGATACTCACGACTTGAAAGGATCCGTGTTCCAGATCGACCAAGAGTCCCATTATCTCCAAGTCCATGTAATCCGGCATGCTGATGATGCAAGATGGTTTTTGGTGACAACCATATCGGAATCGCTCTTTATGGATCAGATTTACCAGAATAACCGATCAACGCTCGTCTTTACCCTAATGGCTCTTTTCTTTGCGGGGGTTGTTGGTTTCTTCCTTTCACGGGCAGTCGCCCGGCCAATCTCAGCGTTGGAACAATCCGCGTCTGAATTGGCAAATGGAAAAGCTCCAAAACCCGCTATTCATAGCAACATACGGGAAATACAGAATTTAAACCGAAGCTTTTATCACATGAGCCAAACCCTTCAGAGTACCATCCATTCCCTGAAACGCCGGGATGAAATGCATCGAGAAGCAGAACAGGTATTGATCGAGAAAAACGAAGAGATTCACGCCTCTCATGAAGAACTTCAAGCTATGAAAGAGCAATTGGAAGCGACCAATGAAGAGCTGTTGTCATCGATGGAGCAGTTGGAGGCCAACAATCAGGTCTTGGCCGAATCCGAGAAAGTATTGCAAGCGCGCGAAAAAGAGTTGATAGAAAACAAAACCCGAGCCTTTAACCAAAGAGCAGCGGTTGTGAAGCTCTTTCTGGATCCCTCGATCGCATCCGGAAATTTGGAAGCGGCGACAAAAATTCTGACCGAGGTACTCTCTACTTCTGTGCAAGTAGAGAGGGCGAGTGTTTGGTTGATCAATGAAGAAAAAAGAGAGTTACAGTGTATTGATCTGTTCCAGCAGACCAAAAGCAAACACCTTTCTGGATCGATCCTACCGATGGAAATGTTCCCAAGCTACTTTCAAGCGCTGTATCACGATTCTCGAATCTATGCGGAAGATGCGCAACAGGATCAACGGACGTATGAATTGGCAGAAAAATATCTGATTCCCGCTGGGATCACGTCGCTGTTGGACGCGTCTATTACCTCCGGAGGCAAAATCGTGGGCGTTGTCAGTTTAGAACACATCGGTCCCAAACGGAAATGGCATCCCGATGAAGAAGCCTTCATTACCACAGCTGCGACTATTGTATCTCAGGTTTTGGCCATTCAAGAAAGACGCAAGTTGGATGAAGAAAATGCATTGTTTGTGTCGATATTCGAATCGAGCAGCGATCTGATTGCCCTATTAGACGCGGATTTTTCTCTGGTATATATGAATCAACAAGGAAAGAACCTGATCGGTTGGGATGATCAAGACGTCCAGGGAATGGGGATTCGTGAACTATATCCGGACCGGATATCTCCTTCTATCTTTGAAACTGCGCTACCCACTGCGTTTGCCAATGGCATTTGGTCGGGAGAATCGATGTTGATCCATGAAGCGGGTCGAGAAATACCGGTCAACCAGGTGATCATGTGCCATAAAAATGAAAATGGAGTGGCCCAATACTATTCCACCATCATCACCGACACCAGCGATTTGGTCACCTACAAAGAACAAGCGGAGTTTTCCAGCGGTCACGATTCCTTAACCGGTTTGTTCAACCGATCTTTCTTTGAAAAGGAACTCAAACACCAAGAAGCAAAAGGAGGATTTCCAATTACCATCCTTTCGGCAGACGTGGATGGGTTAAAGCTAATTAACGAATCGTTTGGCCATGAGCAAGGCAACGAAGTCTTAAAAGCCAGCGCGCAAATCTTGAAAGAAAGCCTTCGGGAAACGGATATCATCGCTCGAGTGGGTGGCGATGAGTTTGCTATCTTGCTTCCCAATACGGAAGAGGAAACTGCGAAACTCATTCAAAAACGGATCGAATCGACAACAGAGTCCTTTAATCGCTCTCACCCAAATCTACCGATCAGTATTTCGATCGGAATGGCTCACGCCCAAGAAACGGATCATTCGCTTGAGGAGCTGTTTCAGGAATCGGAAAACGCAATGATGCGTCAAAAACTGCATAAAGGAACAAGTGTTCGGTCCCACATCATTGAAACCTTAATGACTGCTTTGGGAGAGAGGGATTTTATCACGCAAGGTCATGCCATCCGTCTTTCGGAATTGTGCGAACGTTTGGCCGGCCGCATTGAGCTTTCTCAATCCCAGATTGATACCCTCAAACTCCTTGCTCAAGTGCATGACTTAGGGAAGGTCGGCATTCCCGACCAAATCCTTTTCAAAAAAGGTCCATTGACGAAGGAAGAATGGGAGATCATGCGTCTCCACCCCGAAAAAGGATATCGAATCGCTTCCGCTTCCCCTGACCTATCCGGAATCGCTGACTTCATTCTGAAACACCATGAAAAATGGGATGGAACAGGATATCCACTGGGGTTGGCCGGAGAGGCAATCCCCTTAGAGTGTCGGATTCTCGCAATTGCGGACGCATTTGACGCCATGACGAGCGATCGGCCATACCGCGACGCGCTGTCTGCCGAAGTGGCGATCAAAGAGATTAAACGATCTTCGGGGAGTCAATTCGATCCGGATCTTGTCGAAGTCTTTCTTGAATTGATGAAAGAAAATCCTCTTTAGGATAATTTAAGTCCGTTCTCCCTTCAACCGATAAAAGGGAGAGTCTATGGATGGAAATCCAATGAAGGGTTTGAGGGATCAGACTCCACACAGGATGGTACGATTATGAGTAATTTCAGCATCTTTTCGATTTTGAATACGGGTGTCCTTGGAACATACACCTCAAAACTTGCTATGAGCATCACGGCTCATAACATCGCGAATGTCAACACACCCGGTTTTTCTCGCCAACGTCCGGAGATTCATGCCACTCCTCCAGTCCCTTATTCATCGATGACCCAATCGGGAGTGCCGATGATGCTCGGAACAGGTTCTATGGTCAAGCGGGTGGAACGAGTCCGCGATGTTTTTTTAGACATTCAGTATCGCGAGATCACCAAGAACTATGCGTATTGGGATAAGATGACGCACAATTTGCACTACATGGAGCAATTGTTGGCAGAACCATCGGAAGCTGGCCTGAGGAAACACTTTGATGATATGTGGTCTTCTTTTGCAGAAGTGATGAACGATCCCCTCAATTCGGCAACAATCGCGCAGGTCGCATCGAAAACCGAAACGTTCATTGTCATGCTTAAGGATACCTACAACCGGTTTGAAGAGTTGCGAACAAACCTCAATCAAGACATCCGCCTCTCCGTGGATCAGATCAATAATATCCTACGGCAGATTGCGGATCTCAACAACAAGGTCCGTTCATCCTATATCATCCAAACAGAACCCAATGACTTGCTTGACGAGCGGGACAAACTGATGGATCGATTGAATGAGATCGCGGGGGTCACGTATCGAACGGGCCCCAATGGCCATCTAGAAGTCTATATCGGAGATCAGGTTGTTGTGCATGGGGATCACGTCAGTCCTCTTACTGCCTCCGCTCGACCCGGAACATTGGATACCTATGATCTTTTCGTTCGAAGCACAAAAATCTCCGTTACTGGAGGCCACTTAGGGGCGATCGTCAATCTTAGGGATACGGTCATTCCGAAGTACTTGGACCGATACGATGAAATGGCGCTGATGCTTACTGACAAGATTAACTTGATTCATCGTTCGGGTTTTGACCAGAACGGTGTCATCTCAGGAATCGATTTTTTCAAGACCATGGAAGCCTCTCGAACCAGCCTTCCCAATCTCTTTCGGTTGGCTGGGCAAAACGCTGTCATGAGTGGACCCATCCGTATGCTCAACGCAATATCGAACGTTAACCCGCAAAATGTATCCCTTGCTAAAGGCGGGAGCATTGGAATGATCGATCTAACCCATGGATTTCAAAACCGAACCACCACAACCGATATCTTTACCGCCGATCAAGTCTACGAAGATGTGATCCAAGCGTTAAATCGCGCGAAACTCCTCAGCACACAAGCGCATAATTTTGCCTACTTCCCCCCCACAGGTTCAGCGAATGATTATGAAATCCGCTTACAGGATTTCAACACCTATACCGGAGAAGCGGAGCTCTACTACCGAACATTTGTGGAACCAATCCGATCAGAGATGGGAATCATCCAAGTCGATGAACGCTTGATCGATATCAATAACGATGGATTGTTCACCGCCGACGATTTGACCATCTTATACTGGGACGATTCTGATTCAGACCCCGTAAATCACGATTGGAAAGAAGTCAGTGGGTTTCTCTATGACCGGGAACGCGGAGAGATTATGATTACTGGCCAGAATCGCGGACATTCCGGTTATGTGCGAATCGGGATGTGGAAGTCGGAAACAATCAGCATATCCGAAGGGATCTACGATAATATTCGAAATCTGCAGAACCTCCTGCCCTCTTGGCGGATCGAACAACCCGATACGGCCTATGATGGCACCCTTGGTTCAGAAACCTTGACGCTAAATGAGTACACCGCTGCGCCTCCTTATGCATATAATGATTCGCTCAAGCTTTATTATGTCATGAGCGATGTCCGTAATGAAGTCACTTCCGAAGTGATCGACGCCAGCGATTGGATCAACATCAATCAGGAAACCGATGCGCTGGGCCGAGATATCCTAAATAATGCCAACTATCGGATGCGGTGGTGGGATGCGAGTTTGCCGATTCCCGATTGGGTAAACATCGATCCAAGCGACATCACACACAATGCCGCCACAGGCGAACTAACCATAACAGATGCGGATTTTCTCCAAGCCCTTCAGGACTATCCGAACGTGAGAATGGAGATCCGCCGATGGACTTCGTCTGATATCCAACCGGGAGATGTACTCGATGGGGTCATTGATTTAAACAACGCTATTGGGGATCCGGACGTTGATTATTTCTCCCTCGATTTTGCAATGGGGATCGGCGAAGATGATTTTGTTGCTGTCATCAAAGAGTACCCGCTCGACGAGACCGAGATAAAGATCTATCTGGAATCGATCCGAGCCGATTCGATGCATACCGATCTTGGATACTATAAGATGCTTCTGGGAAAAGTGCATGATGGTCTCGATTATCAGGGGTTCTTTCAAGAGGAACTGGTGAACTCTCTGGCCAATATGCGGGATCTGTTGATGGTCGACACAGACGGTCTTTTGGCCCGGATGGGGTTTGCCACGAAGACCCAACAGTTTCTGGAAATTGGCGTGGTGCAGATCCCCGATAACATCCTCGAACCTCAGTGGTATTACGAAGTAGGCCCGGTTGTGCCCAATTCGACTATCGGGTTCCGGTTTCCTGTGCTTGACCAGAATGAAGACCCGACCTTCTACCGCGAGGTCACCTTTTCATCCAAGGCGGAGTTGGAAAGCAAAATCGAAGCGGACGAAGAGCTCAACAAGTATATCCAGTACACACAAATCAACGGAAAGGATGTCATTGTCCCAAAACAGGAGTTGATCGACCTACAAAACCTGGAGCACCTTCATAATATCGAAGTCAAAGATCCAGGGAGTATTCTGACTCCCCAAATATTTCGGGATGAGAAGTTCCGAAGCATTTCGTTTACGGTACCGGTCATTCATCCAACCACCTTCAAAAACGAGAATAAGACCTTCGAAATCCAATATCGATCTCGTGACGAATTGATCTACAGAATCAACAACAATACCGAACTGAATCAATACATCAAAGCCTTCGAGCATGAAGGCCGGTTCTTTGTCACACACACCCCAAAGCTGGAATCGATGGCCAACGTCGTTACGCACGACGAGTTCAATGTCCTGAAATCCGCGACTCTCAACGTCCTGGATACCGATGCCTACCAGAACCTGAGTAATATCATGTACTCGTTTTCGTATGCCTCTTCATCGGATTATTCTCTCGTTCTAGGTGCGCCAAACCAAGTTGACCTATCTCTTGTAAATCGGTTGAAAGACTTTCATGGAAAGATTCAGTTGCAGTACGCGACTCGGGATGATAACGGTGGTTCGGGGTTCGTCATGGAGCAAATTCTCCCATCTACCCAGTTTCGGGTAACAGGGTTCGATATCTCCAAGATCTTCGACCTGAATGAGGATGGAATCATCAACAACTTGGATCTGAAAGTATTTGGGCATACTACTGGAACAGAATACGCGTTCCGATATGACCCTCAACAAAGAGAGATTGTTCTGGATGGAGATCCGGGAGAAAATGTCGATATTGTCTACTGGAATCAAGACAGATTCGACCTGAATGGAGCGGTTGGAACCACCTATACTCTGGATCTATCGGAAAACGCTGTCAGTTTTGCCAATCCAGCGAACCCCCCTTCGTTTCTAGACTTCAAGCTTAGAGTTCAACTTCCACCCGATCAGTTTGAACTGACTGTCGGACGGAAACCGATTCGAGTCGATATGAACCAATCCACACTCACTGATCTGGTTCAAATGATTAACCAGCAAGCACCTGCAGGTATTCAAGCAGATCTGACACCTGATCAGAAGCTGGTCTTCAGAGCGGGACGCACAATGGATTTCAGCTTTGGACAACGTCTCCAAGACGGGCGGATTGTTCAAATGTACGATATCAAAGCGCCTACCATCTTTTTTGAAAAAATGGGTTTCATGAACGCGGATCCTTTTTTCTCCAATTCGTGGGGGTATGATCCGGATATCATCAGGAACTATCTGGATCCCAGCTCCCAACACCATCAAGAAATCATTTTTGATGCTTTGAACATCGATCAACGGCAAGCAAACGGAATCTATAATTTTGTGAATCGGATGGCTCTATCCTCCCAGTTAAAAGCAAACCCCCAACTGTTCGCAGTTGACTTTGGGAAACGGATGGATCTCAATGGAGATTGGATTTCTGATGTTCATATCCCGAGAGGCGGCACCAATGTAGACTTGGTTTCGATCATGAATTTCTCTCGTCATTCGCTCCAAATGGATGACGGAAGGGTGTCCTTTTCCGATTATTTTGGGGTGTTCGTCTCCGAAATGGGGATAGAAGCCGAGACAGCCATGCGCATGAAATCCAATAGCGAAACGATGCGCCTGTCTATCGACAACGAACGCGAACGGGTTAAAGGGGTTTCTTTGGATGAAGAGATGTCCAATATGATCAAATACCAACATGCCTTCAATGCGGCGGCTCGCGTGATCACCGCGGTGGACCAGATGATTCAAAGAGTTATTGATGGGGTGGGAATGGTCGGCCGATAATTCACTAGAAAGGATTGGGATATGATGAAGCACCCATACCCATTACGGGTAGGTTCTCATATGGGAATCTCGGGTGGGTTTGCCCGCGTTCCAAAAGAAACGGTTGAAGAAGTGGGCGGAAATGCCTTTCAGATCTTCAACCACAGCCCTCGGTTTTGGAAGGTCCGTGATCCCGAACCAGCAGATGTGGAACTTTTCCGCCAGCAGATGCTGCATTTTGGGATCCAGCCCCAAGACGCTTTGGTTCATTCGAGCTACCTAATCAACCTTGCAGGTCCGAAACAAGAAGTATATGAACAATCCATCGATCTCATGATCCGAGAAGTGCAGATCTGTGATCGTCTTTCCTTGCCTTATTTGAACGTGCATCCAGGGAGCCATCTCGGAACGGGTGAAGCGCTCGGAATCGAACGCGTCCGTGACGCACTACACCGGATTTTTGAAGCAACACCCAATTCGCCAGTCATGATTCTCCTGGAAGGTGTTTCCCAAAAAGGCGGCAATATTGGGTATCGGATTCCTCAAATCGGCACCATCATCGATCAGGTGGATCCCCAGTACCGACCCCGTCTGGGATACTGCTATGACACATGTCATGGGTTCGATTCGGGATACGATATCACCACGCCCGACGGTGTGAAGGAACTGATGGCGGAATTGGACGGCCATTTGGGATGGGATTTACTGAAGATGATTCATCTGAATGACTCGAAGTATCCTTTGGGCGCCAATAAAGATCGACATGAAAATATCGGAAAAGGGACGATTGGCATTGATGGGTTTTCCCATTTCTTTTCCTATCCGGAATTCCATAGCGTTCCTTGGTTGTTAGAAACACCAGGGGATAATGCGGATCATCATCAGGATCTTATGTTGATTCGCGAGATTATGCACCGGATAGACCCTTCGGATATTTGGGACTGGAGAATCGCCGTTGACCATTGATGGTCTGACCCTTCGACGGGTTATCAAGGAGATGGACCGCGTATCACACAACCAGCGGTTGCGTCAGGTCTATATGATCCAGCAAGGATTGTTTTATTGGGTCTTCTCACAGTCGACAATCATGGTCTCTCTCATACCCGGACGCGTTTGTCTCTCTCTTTCTCCAAAAGTAAGCCCTTCTTTGGAAACGCCGCCAACCTTCGTGATGCTCTTAAGAAAACACCTCCGCAATTCAAAAATGCTCCGAATTACCCAGCTTCAGGGAGACCGTATGGTCTGCATGGAATTCGAAGGGCGGAATGAAATCGGGGAGACAAGACCTTTGAATCTGTTTTTCGAAATTATGGGGCAAAATACCAACATCATCCTGTGCGGTCCTGAGGGAACAATTCTGGATGCCTATCGACGGACCATCAACGAAAAACGGTCGATCATCCCTGGTGTTGCGTATGAACCGGATATCCATGACGGATTCGCTTTTGACGAACCATGGGAAGAATCGCTTCGGGAACAAGCCGCCTTATGGTTCACAAATGATTCCAACCCAAGAGACGCTCTGGCGCATAAGCTTCCTCGATTCTTTCAGGGCTTTGGTCGAATCCATGTGGAAGAAGTCCTTTTTCGGTGGCAATGGCGCAATCCGAAAAAAACGGAGCCTTCAACCGAAGATCCGAGGGAAGGCCTCTTATCGGTTTTGGGAGAGATGAAACAAGAGTATAGTACCGGGGATCATTTGTACCTATATTTGGATCATGGGGTACCGAAAGCAGTTTCTCCTTTTGGTTTGCTTTCGGTGATGGACAAAGGATGGGACGCAGAGAAAACAGAGCCGCATGAAGCCTTAAACCGTCTCTTCAGCGCAAAAGAACGAGTTCTGCCGTGGCAATCTTATCGGCAGGGGATGCAACGAAAACTGGAACGGCATATCCGAAAAGCGGAAACGCTTCTGGACAACCTGAATCGGGATCTGATTCCTGCCCGCGATCATCCTTCTTTTCAATGGAAGGCTCAGATGATTGTATCGAATCTCTATCGGTTGAACCCTTTATCCAAACAATCCTCTGTTGAAATTACGGATTGGCAAACAGGCAGTACACACACCATTTCTCTCGACCAGCGACTGAGTATCTCTGAAAATGCCCAGAAATGGTTCAAACAAGCGGCAAAATGGAAAAGACGCATTGCTTTTTTGGACAAGAAAATCAAAGAGACAGAAGTTTGGTTGTTCTACCTCACTCAGATTCAAGAATCCTTGAACCACGTAGAATCACCCGACGAACTAGCGGAAATCGAGGAAGAACTGCTTTCGCAAAAACTGATTCCGAATAAGAAAGGAACACGTAAATCGCCCGCAAAAAAGAAAAGTCAACCGATCCCACAGCAACCAAGAATCTAT
>Ga0334886_1002872_pt1 | contig 16212 bp, 7 predicted proteins | sample GraSluR1_MG_9_FD_207232 | JGI IMG/M metagenome (GOLD analysis project Ga0334886, IMG submission 207232) | Sludge microbial communities from methane-producing bioreactor in Wageningen University, Netherlands - Granular Sludge_27_06-R1 | ecosystem: Engineered > Bioreactor > Anaerobic > Unclassified...
AGTTTCCAACTACGCTCCGCTCCTCGACGCACGCCTTCCTTGCATCCAGACCCGCCTCGACGCCCTCGGTTCTCACGCCAGGCGGCGGATTCAGGCTCACGGCCCCGGCTTGACCCGCACGCTCCGTGTGGTTTTCCCAAGAGGCATCGAGGCGGTCTTCAGCAGCGCCTGGGGCCAGGAGGGCTTCGGGGGCGGGGTCTCAGGCGGCGCGGGTCTCCGATCCAGAGGTGGCCGGCCCGCACCGGTACTCAGGTCCGCTCTCGCAGACCCGGTCGTCGGCAGGGGTCGGGTCTTCGGCTGGCGACTCGGCCTCGTCCCCCTCCCAGGCCAGCGCCTCTCCGTCCACCAGGCGGTCGTCGCAGTAGACCCTCCAGGGTTCGCCCTCCTGCAGTCCGATCTCCCAGATGCGGGTGCCCGGGTCCGCCCCCTCCACCCGCATCGTGCCGCCGTGGAGGTGACGCAGGTGATGAGCCGCGCACGCAACCGCAAGGTTCTCGAGTTCGTCCGACCCGCCCTGGGAGCGCCGCTGGATGTGGTGGACGTGCAGGTTGGTCCGGCAGGCGCAGCCCGGAACCTCGCAGCGGTAGCCGGCCCGCTCCAGGGCCTCGCGGCGCACCCGGCTCTGGCCCGAATCCTCCTGGCCCGCCTGGCGCAGGAAGAGCAGGCACAGCACATACAGGCACTCCTCGCTCGAGAGCGCCTCACCGGTATCCCGTCGCAGTTGGGCCTCTGCAGCCTGCAGCAACCGGTCCAGGGATTTCGGCAGGACCAGGCGCAGGCGGAGGGTGGGCGGGGGCTGGATGGAGGCTTCCGGGGCTTCGGGGCTCGGCTGGCTGGCCGCTTCGCTTGAGGTGCCGGGAATCTCGGCCCTGGCCTGGATCCCGTCGCCGCCCTGGGAGGCCGCCGCCAGGGACCTCGAGCCGCCGAGAGGCTCTCCCTTCGGGGCGGTCTCGCCGGGGGAGAAGTCTGGGACGGGGGCCGACGCGGGGCCCGGTGCCGGCGCTGCGGATGTCTGGACTCCTTCCGGCGTGCTCCGGCTGGAGTCCGCCTGCTGGAAGGCGTGGGCCAGGTCTTCGAGGGTCGCTTCGAAGCCCTGCAGGCCGGCCTGCTGACGGAACTCCTCCAGGGTCTCCTCGTCCCCCGGGGCGGTTCCCCTGCGATGAGTCCAAGTGGTGGGGAACCGGGTCGCCAGGACCAGGGCGGCCTCGACCGCATCCTCCAGGCGACGGCAGGTGTGCTCTTCGGCGTAGGCCATCCAGTTCTCGGCATCCGCCCGCCGGGGCAATCGCAAGAGCAGGTCGACCTTGGTGGGCGACAGACGGCCTTCGCAAAGCGCCTGGCGCAGCACGCCGTGTTTCTCCAGGCGCTGGTCCCGGGCGGTGGCCTGGAAGGCGGTGCTGGCGGCGATCCCCTGGCTCTCCAGCCAGGCGCGGAAGGAGCGCTGCCCTGCCTCGCGGTACAGCCTTCCCTCCTGGACCCGGCGCAGGATCCGACCGCGTTGCAGCTCCAGGCGCTCTCGGGTGGCCAGCAACCTGCGGGCCAGACGGGTCAGCTTGCGGGGGCTGCGGGGGAGTTCCTGGCGCAGGAGGCAGGGGAGTTCCGGGGGGGCTTGCGCGCTGTCGGGCATCGCCTGGCCTGCTCCGCCTTCGGCGCCATCCGGCCCGGTCCGCGCACTGCCCAGGTCGGGCGCCGCGTCGCTTGGCCCGATCTTTCCGCCGCCTGAGTCGGGCTTCGAGGGAGGTGTCGTGGCCGGCCACCGGGGATCGCGCTGGAAGGGAGGCGGAGCCGAGGTGGCCTCCCCGCCGCCCGCGTCGGGCGTTGCGGCCGGCCATCCAGGATCGTCCTGGTAGGGGAGCGGGGCCTCAAGCGGCCGACCGGCCGCGAACTCGGCCAGGATCTGCTCCAACACGTCGGCAGGACCCAGGTCGCGCCCCTCCCGGCGCCGGGCCAGCTCCACCGCGGCAAGCCAGGTGGCGTAGGGCTCGGCCTCCAGGTCGTAGGTCCGGACCCGGGCGGCTTCTTTTTCTTCGCCCGCCATGGAAGAACGCAGTGGCTTCAGGGCCCGGCGCAGTTCCTGCACCGGGAGGCTGGCGGCCCGGGCCGCCCATTCGGCGTCGCCTGCTTCGTCCAGGCGCAGCAGCTCCAGGACGTGGGTCCGGGGCAGCCCACCTTCCAGGAAGGCCTGCCGCAGGATCGGCCGTCGCAGCAGCCCTTCGGCCAGGCGCACCGAATCCCAGGCGGCGGTCGCCGAGATTCCCAACTCCTCGCGACAGAAGACTGCGGGCGTCACGTAGCCCAGATGCTTGTGACCGCCCCGGACCAGAGGGGCGAGCACCTGGCCCAGGCGCAATTCGAGGAGAGGTGCGAAGCCCTCCAGTTCGGCCAGGGCCTCCTCCATCAGGACGACCTGCCGGGCCCGGGAAGGCCGGAAGCCTCGGGGGTGGTCCTCCAGGAGATCGAGGACTTCCGGGCGGAGGTCGGGACTGGCCTGGAACGCCGGATTCTCCATACCTCATTTTACCGTGGATGGGCCCGCCAGGTCCAATCTGGCGATCGCGCAATCGCCTGCGCCGCAGGGGTTTGCGCGATTCATTGGCGATGATTTGCGGCCTATTTGAAGGCTTCGACGAGACAAATCTCGTCCGGCACCGGAGCAAGCCCTTCCAGGCCCTTTCAGGGGGTCTTGCGGGCCGATATATCGTCGACATCCTTCAACGCGGCTTCTTGCCCTCAGGAGGCCCTGTCACAAAGAATTAACAATCCCCTCGGCCGCCCGCTCTCGCCGTCCGCTCTGTCCGGTCAGCCGGGTCCGCGTGAGAGGCCGGCGCACGCCGGGTCTCATCTCCGGAACCCTCTCTGGATCTCTTTGGAAGGGTCGTCGTCGGGGCTGTGGGCGGTTTGGGCAACGCGGAGCGTTGTCCAAGCGGCTGGGGGCAGGCCCCTGGTGTTCTGCACTCAAAGCCTGTCCCCGAACGCGGCACCGTCCACAGCCCGGATCGTGGGTCGCCTGATGACCGACGATCCTGGCCAGGAGCCACGACGGCCGGCCGGTGGTTTCGGGCCTGGCGGAAGACATCGACATCCTTCCCGTCCAGCCGCCCCGCCCTTCACCCCACCCACCGGCTCCGTCCCCCAAACCCCGTCACCGCCAGGTCGTCCCGAGCCCTGGTAGCAGCCACGTACAGCAGGCATCTCTCCTGCTTCTCGTGGTCGGCGAGGCTGGCCTGGTCGCCGGTCTCGCCGACAGGCATCGGCACCACGCCGTCATGCACGGCCGCCAGCAGCACCCGAGTGAACTCCAAGCCCTTCATCCGGTGCATGGACGCCAGTCGCACGCCCGGCAGGTTGTCCCCATCTTCGTCCCGGTCCAACACGACCGCCGGGATGCCAGCGGAAACCAGGAGCGGCAGGTAGCGGTCCTGCAGCAGCGAGTTCGTCCGCGCGGACAGGCACAAAGCCTCCGCAGGCTCCTCCGCCAGCCAGCCCCGCAAGGTCTTCAGCACGAACTCCGCCTCTCCATCGGCGGTCTCGAACACGCGCACCTCGGGCAGCACGCCCTCGCGCAGCGAGTGGTAGCCGCGCAGGTCGTCCTGGCCGCCGTCCAGGTCGTCGATGTCCAGTCCCTTCAACAGCGCGGTGGCCCAGTCGCAGATTCGCCCGGTGGTCCGGTAGTTGATCCTCAGGCGTCGGGAGCGGCCGCGCACCTCGATGCCGCTGGCGCTCAGCGAGGTGCGGTGCCCGTAGATTCGCTGGTGCGCGTCGCCGACCAGGAACAGGTCGTTCGCACCGGGCGCCACCATGGCGCGCAGCAGGCGCAGCGCGCTGTCCGGCAGGTCCTGCACCTCGTCGACAAGCACCGCGCGGTAGGGGAGGACGTTCGGGTGCGCCTCGAGGTACATGCGGACTTCCCGGAACACGTCGGGCCAGTCCAGGAGGTTCTCCTGCTCGACTCGGCTGCGGTAGGCGTCCAGCACGGTCCAGACCTCCGTGCGCTGGCGGCGGTTCAAAGACGTGCCCCGGCCGGTGCGCGGCGCCTTGAGGTAGCCCTCGCGGTCGGTGACGTCGTGCGCCTGGACCACCTGCTCCCACTCCTCGCGGTAGAAGGCGATGGGGCGGGGTGCGTCGTCCGGGACGGCCTCGTTCCACAGGTCCCGCAACCGGTCGGTGTCCACCCGGTGGTGCTTCACTCCCTGCGAGCGGAGGAAGGCCTCGGCCCAGGCGTGCAGGTTCTTGACCTCGATCCGCTCCAGCTCCTTGCCGCACAGCATCTCCAGGTTCTTGCGCAGGTCCCGGGCCAGGTTGCGGGTGAAGGTGGTCACCAGGATCCGCTCGCCGGGCTTCGTGAACACCGAGGTCGCCAGGTGGTGGGCCCGGTGCAGGAGCACGACCGTCTTGCCCGTGCCGGCGCCGCCCAGCACCTGGGCGGGTCCGTTGTACTGGCGCTCGACGATCTTGCGCTGGCTGGGGTGCAGGAAGACCCTCCACAGTTCCAGGGGGGCGTTCAGCATCTCGAGCAGCTCGCGCTCGCTGCCCACGACCTTGAAGCGCGTCTGGGACTCGGGGCGCTTCAGGGCCTCCACGAAGTCCTCGACGTCGACGCGCTCTGCCTTCTTGCGTTCCAGTTCGCTCAGGGTCTCCGCCACCGAGTGGCCGCTGGCCAGCAGGTACAGGGCGTCCGAGGCCTCGTTCGGCAGGTAGGGGTGGAGCTGGTCCAGGTCCGTCTCGGTGCGCAGGGAGTGGACCGAGGGAAGCAGTAGACGGGGAACGCCCAAGAGCAGGAGGTCGTCATCACAGACGCCGGCAAACAGGTGGTCCGAGGGCACCGGGGCGGCCACAGCGGCCGGGGGAGGCGCCTCGGCGCCCTCCTCGACCTCATACACCTGCAGCGAGCCCGTGATCGGGTTCACGTCGAAGCGCTTCCGCCGGGCCCACTCCATCGCCTCGTCGTGGTGGTCCACCCAGACCAGCAGGTAGACGTCCCCCTTGGGCGGCTGGATGACCACGGCCCGCCAGGTCAGGTCGATCCGGACGGTGCGGACCTTCTCGTCCTTCATGTCGTGGATCGGCTCGTAGTGGAGGCCGGGCTGGGTGGGGTCGAAGCGGAACTTCTCGGTGAATTCCCGGACCTTCTTCTGCTGGGCCTTGGGGATGCGCGAGTAGGCCTTCAGGAAGTCGGACGAGATGGCGACGGTGGGCATCAGGAACCTCCGGGATTCAGGTGGAGCAGCAGGTCATCCGGGGTGACGGAGAGGGGCAGGACCTGCCAGCCGGGCACCTCCTGCGCCCCCACGGCCACCAGCCGGTCGGGCCAGGCGAGCTCCAACTCGCCGACCACGCGTCCTGCGGAGGAGACCTCGAAGCCCACCTCCGGGAGAGGCAGCGAGGCCTCGGCGACGGAACGCAACAGCCCGTGTACGGCGGGATCGGCCAGGTCCAGCAGTTCCGAGAGCGCATCCGAGGCATAGGCGGCTGGCTGCGGCTCGGCCACGAGAGGCTCGGCGACGGGAAATTCGCCCTCGGAGTCCAGCCACTCACTGCTGAGGACCTCTGTCCCCTCGTGGAATTGCAGCAGGTTCCAGCCCGCGAGGAACGTCCGCCAGGCCTCCTCGAACTCCGGAGCGCGACGACCCTCGGCCTCGTCGAACAGCCGCAGCAGGACCCGGACCTCGGAGGACTTCCGCTGCTGCAGGGCCGAGAGCGGCACCCGCACCACGCCCAGGAGCCACGGCCGACCGTCCAGCACCCTCCCCAAGATGGCGGGCGGCGCATCCAGCAGTCCGATCGGCCCGGGAGCGAATGCAGCAGGCTCTTCCCACAGCCGATCTCCCAGGCGGAGCAAGGCCGGCATCTCCGGGAACGGCTTCCCCAGCAGCGCCAGCAACGTGGCCTGGGCCAACAGGCGCCACTGCAAAGGCTCCGGCCGCCGCAGGTAGATCTCCAGCAATCCCAGGCTCCCCAGCTCGTGCGCCGTGGCCGGCAGGGTTACACCGAGCCCGGGCGCCATCTTCTCCAGCGTCTGCCGGCTCACCGCAGAGAAGAGCGTCGGCCGCCCCTTCGCCGGCCCCGTGGCCTCGAAGTCGTCCAGGTCCTTCCACGTCACCGACCACACCGCGTGTTTGCCGGTGGCGATCAGGTCCTTCCGTTTCCGCAGGTCGTCCGCCAGCCCACCAAAAGGCTCGGTCGGCTTCACGTGATACGCGAGCCCGTCGCAGAATACCGCCACCGGCCGGGCCATGGGTGCGCCGGCCAGCGGGCGCAGCATGAAATCGGGGCGACTGGCGTGATCCACGCCCTGCGCGGAGCCGACGTCCACCTGCGGCTCCAGGAGCCACACGGGCCCCTCCTTGAGGGCCAGCTTCCAGCAATGCTTGCCATGGTGCATCGTGTCGGTCCAGGTGTCGCCGTCGCCGGCCCGGATGCACTCGGCCAGGACGCGGACAAAGCGCGTCTCGAGCTCGCTCTCCATCCGGTAGGCGAGGGTGACGTCAGACAGCGAGGTGACCTGCTGGAGTTCGTCCCAGCGGGCCAGGATGTCGCCGACCAGATCCACGGCGCGGCGGCGGGAGATGTCCGGCAGCTCGCGCTGCGACTGGTAGGCATAGACGCACCTGTAGCAGCCGTCTCGGCTGGGGTCCAGGCGGCAGGCGCAACTGCGCATTGCCTCCAGGGCCAGTTCCAGGACCCCGCGGAAGCCCTCGGGCCGGCCCAGGTCCCCGAGGTATCCGGTTCCTCCGGGGACGCCGTCATACAGGACCAGGAACTCGCGGCGGGCGGTGGCTTCGCCGGCGACGGGTTCGGAATGGGCCTTCACGGCCAGGTGGCCCGGGTTGCCCCGGAAGCGGCGCCGCAGGCCGAGCTGGAAGGCGGCTTTGAAGGAGGCCCGGTCCGGGGCCACTCCCTCGGTGAGGACGGGGAGCAGGATGCGCACGGCGTCGGACACGATCTCCCGGTAGAGGTAGAGGGGCGCCCGGCGTTCGGCCTTGCCAGAGGTCCGGCCGGCGCACCAGGCGGCGTGCTCGGGGCCGTGCCGTTCCCGCGGGTCGCGCACGTAGCCGCAGCGCAGGCACACGTCGAACCCGGTCTCGGGGTACTGCCGACCGCCGGCGTTGAACTTCGCGCCGATCCCCGTCTGCAGGCCGAAGTTCAATTCGCGCAGGGTGACGTGCTCGTGCAGCTCAATCCCGAACGGCAGCCGCTCGATGGTCCAGGCCCCCCGGGAATTCTGCGGCCCCGCGTCGATCAGGTCGGCGGTCACGTAGAACTCGCTGTCCCGCTCGTCGGTGTCATCCACGGTGCGGCTCTCCAGCATATCGGAGAACGACAGGGCGCGCTGGAACTTCACCAGGTCGCGCACCTGGCCCGAGTCGCCCCAACCGTCCATCCCGCACCGCGGGCACAGCGTGGGTGGCTCCCCATCGGGATTGGCCCTCTGGGCGTGGGTGCAGTGAGGGCACAGGCGCCACTTTTCGACCAGGGGCCTGGCTCGGCTGCCCACGTCGATCTGTGAGACCTGCACCTTGCGCCCCTCGGCGTAGAACGTGTTGAACGGCGCCAGTTCCCTCAGCGCCAGGCTGGCCGGTCGGATATACTCGTGGGCGGCGTAGCGGGGCTTGCCTTCGCCCTTGCCCTGGCGGTCCGCGACCAGCGCCTGCAGCGTCACCCCTGGCTCGGGGAAGGCGTAGTTGGGCAGCACACCCGCATCCGTCAGGACGTTGAGGGGGTACTTCTGGCCGATCTGGTCGCGGCACCGTTCCACGACCCGCACGGCGCGGTGCAGGTCCTGCAGTTCCGCCTCCGGATCGGTCACGAAGTCGGGGTCCGCCTGGATCTCGTCGATCCGCTTCGACAGGTGCGCGCGCAGCTTCTTCAGCTCCTCGCGCTCCCGACGGATGGCCTCGAAGGCCGCGAGGAAGAGGTCCGGGATCGCCTCGCCCTGGCCGAAGGCGCGGATCTTCTCCATGTGCGCGGGGCCCAGATCGTGCCCGAACAGGGTGAGGAAGCGATCGGTCAGAACGGCCGCGCGAGGGCGGAAGAAGTCCAATAGTCGCCCTGGGAACTTCTTCTGTCCCGCCCCCAGGACCAGCCGTGCAAAGGGAGGGATGCTGCGAAGCTCCTTTTCCTGCTTCGCCCAGCAATCCATCGCGTAGGCCGCCAACTGCCGCTTCAGCATCTCCGGGGCGTCCAGGAAGCAGCCGGGGGGCAGCACCTGCCCGGACATCATCTCGTGGGGGCTGGCGTAGAAGTAGAGGTCGTGGGGCTCGTGGTTGGCCATGGTCAGGCACAGGGCGTTGCCCGTCTTGCGGCCGGCCCGTCCGATCCGCTGCAGGAAGTTCGAGGTGGTGGGCGGGACCGAGCACACCAGCGCGGCCGAGAGGTCTCCCACGTCCACGCCCATCTCCAGCGTCGGGGTGCACACCAGCAGATTCGGGGCGCCGGGCCCCTCGCCGGTCTTGAATCGGTGCTCGAGCTCCTCACGGTCGCGCCGCTCCAACAGGCCCGTGTGCTCGGCGGCGAAGACCCGCCGCACCTCGCCGGAGCCGTAGATGCGCGAGTAGTAGGACTCGGGCACAGGGCCCAGGTCCTCGTAGCGGCCGCCGCACCGGAACGACAGGCACGGCCGACCCGCCCAGCGCGACGCGGCCTGGGGCGAGACCTGCCGGCGCACACCGCAAGCGCGGCAGCGGACATGATGCACCTGGAGGCCCACCAACATCCGCTCCGGGTTCAGCGCGTAGGCGGTGGCCTTCTTGCACTCGCAGGACTGCAGCAACCCGGCCAGGGTCAGCCTCTGGACCGCTGCCGCGTAGAAGTCGTTGACTCCGGGGTCCGCGCGGTCGACTCCCAGGGCCCGCGCCAGCCAGTCGCGATACCAGGTCGCCTTGCCGCCCCGGGAGATCCAGGTGTCCAGGTCGCCGATGGCAGCCGAGTCCACCAGGAACAGGGGCCTCTTGGTCCCCCGCCCCATGAAGGGCATCAGGGGATTCTTGCGCTTGGTCAGCAGGTAGGGGCTGCCACCGTTGGCGATGTAGGTCTTGAGCAGCGGGTGGTAGACCCCGCCGCGGCGTTGGTAGCGGTGCAGGAGGCCCTCCAGGAAGTGCAGGACCTCCTCGAGGGGGAGATCGTTGCGCGCCAGCAGGTTGCGCTCCCGGGCGTCCTCCCGCAGGCACTCCGCCGCTGTCCGCAGCGCGCGCTGGTCGGGCTCGCAGATCGAGCTGCCCGAGCGCTCGAGGCTGCGCCCGATGTCCGCCCGCAAGCCGTACTCCGCGGTCGCCTCCCAGGCCAGACGCTTGCGCAGGATTTCCATCAGCCGCCGGTTCGAACCCCGGCCGCCGCGCGCCTTGAACTCCTGGTGCTCGGGAAGGTCGTTCAGGTCGGGGGGCAGGAGGGAGGCGATGAGTCGGGGCAGGTCGTCCTTCATTCGCTCTTCCCAGACGTCCAGAAGCCGCTCGGCGAAATCCGCCAGCGACACCCGCCCGTCCTCCGCCACGACCGCCTGCAGCGCCGAGCGCATGTTGAAGCGGTAGGTGCGGGCGGCGAAGTAGCCCGCCCGGTGCGACGCGTCCTGTACCGAGTCGGTGAAGGCCAGCAGCTTGCGGTCCTGGTTGAAGGGCGAGAGGAAGACGTGCGAGATGGCCACCGACAGCAGGCTGGCCGCCCGCGAGCCCAGGATCCCCAGCGAGTCTTCGGTGCCGCAGTCCGGGCAGTGGGGCTGGAATCGGGGCGGGCTGGCCTCTGACAGGTTGACCTCCACCCGGGCGACCAGCCCGTCCACGTCGCACTTCGGGCACCGCGGGTCCAGGCTGTAGCGCAGGCAGCCGGGGCAGAGGTAGCTGGGGAGCTCTCCCTCCAGGGTGACCCCCAGCCGGATGTAGCGGGCCTTGCGGTCCCGGTCCAGCCAGGCGCGGTTGGTCTCCTCCAGGACGCTGCGCAGCCGGTCCTCGCCCTCGCGCTGCACGGCTCCGAAGCCCGAGGCCCCGCATTCCCGGCAATACACCAGGGGCAGGCTGTGGCTGCCCTCTTCGCCCGCCATTTCGCCGTGCCAGCCGAAGTCCGGCTGGGCGCTGAGGCGGGCCACCAGGCGCCGCACCTCGCGGATCCAAAGTTGGACCTGGCAGGTGAAGAAGGGCTCGGTGCGGCTCGGGTCCTCCTCCGTGGGCGCGGGGCGCCTGGCCCAGGAAACGAGTCCCAGGAACGAGGAGAGGACCGGCCAATGCGCCTCGGCCGGGAGCGCCTCGAAGTCCGGCTCCAGCCGCCTCAGCGCCGCCGCGACCTCCTGCCAGCCCGCAAGGCGGCCATCCAAGGCCGACAGCAGGCTGCGCAGAAAGGAGTGCCGCGCCAGGCGGTCGCCGGCCGCGACGGCATCCAGGCCGGGGTTTTCCAGCCACAGCTTCTTCTGGGCCTGGAGCCAGGCGTCCGCGTCGGAGTAGCCATCCGGGTCCAGGGCCGCCAGTTCCTCGGGCCCGGGCACACGGTCGAACTCCAGGTCCATCCCCAGGACCTCGTGCGCTGCGTAGCGGTCCTCCTCCACGACGCTGCCCGAATCGAAGTCCTCGCCAAAAACCTGCGAGGCGAAGCGGACCAGCTCCGCCGAGGACTCCGGGTCGCTCTTGGCTCCGATGGTCGCCGAGGTGCCGACGAAGGTGAGGCTGCTGGGCTTAGCTTCCAGCCGCTCTTTCAGCCGCCGGATGAGGCAGGCCACGTCGCTGCCCTGGGCCCCGTCGTAGGTGTGCAGCTCGTCCAGGACCAGGTAGCGCAGCGTGTCCGGCCCGTTGCGGGACCACAGCGGCTGGTCCTCGGGCCGGAGCAGCAGGAAGTCCAGCATCCGGTAGTTGGTCAGCAGGATGTCTGGAGGCGCGGTGCGCAGGATCAACCGGTCGTCGATCAGGTGGTCGGGCCCCGTGGCCCCGTGCACGCCCTTGCCGCCGATGTAGAGCCCCGCCGACACCTGCCCCTTCAGAAGCGGGTGCGTGTGCAACAACTGCGCCAGCCGACGCGCCTGGTCATTGGCCAGGGCGTTCATCGGGTACAGCAGGATGGCCTTGATGCCCCGCTGGTGCCGGTGCCGCCAGCAGTGGTCCAGGATGGGGTAGAGGAAGCACTCCGTCTTCCCCGAGCCCGTGCCCGTGGTGACCAGCGTGTGCTGCGGGACATGTCCCTCCGCCGAGGTCAGCCGTCGGAACGAAACGAGCTGGTGCGTGTAGGGCGTGAAGGCCGGCGCGATCTCGAGCGGGATCTCCTCGTCCGCCACGGCCTTGCGGAAGGGCAGACGCACATCGATGAACGGGCCCTTCAACAGGCCCTCGGGCCCCTGCAGGAAGTCGAAGAGCCGGGCCTCCAGCTTCTGGTCCGAGAGGTTGAAGGTGGTCTGCAGGTAGTCCAGCAGCGTGGACTGGAGCTGGGTGGCGAGGACGGAGGGGATCACGAGGGCGGGTTCGCGGGAGGAGGCACGGGGGTCCTGCTGGGGGAGGCTTGGTGTGGTGGCGGTGGTGTGTGTGGGCTTGAGGCGGGAAACCGCCCCAGGCTACCCGACAAACCTGCTCCTCCGGGCTTTCAGTGGCGCGGGCCGGTCGCCTGCACGTGAGGCTCCCTCGCAGGGAGCGTGGCTCGGAAGGCGTAAGCAAGAGCTCGCCATGAACTTCCTGCTCGACCTTCACCTGCTGCACGTCAAGCGCCCCGTCACCCGTCGGGTGCGCGTGCCGGGGCGGATGACCCTTCGGCAACTGCACCGACTCGTCCAGGCGCTCTTCGGCTGGAAGAGCATGCACCTGTACGAGTTTGAGATGCGCAAGGTCCTCTATGGGGATCACGAGATCCTCGGGACCGACATGTCGCCCCACGGCAAGCAGATTCACGACGACTCCATGTCCCATCTCCGGGACCTGTTGGCGCCCGGCCTGCGGTTCCGCTACCGGTACGATTTCGGCGACCGATGGGTCGTGGACGTCCGGGTCGCCCAGGCGGAGGAGACCCCTGGCCCGGCGGCAGTGGAATGCTTGGACGGTGTAGGGGCTGCCCCACCGGAAGACTGCGGCGGAGCACCGGGGTACGCCAATCTCCTCAAAGGCCCGAAGGTCGCGGCCAGGCTGGGCTTTCCCAGGTTCGACCCGGACCGCTTCGACCTCGACACCGTCAATCGGCGCCTGGCCCGCCTGTTCCCAGGGGGGCGCCAGAAGGCGACTGCACAGGAGCGGGTGCCGACAGCGTGGGACCCGGCTTCAGGGCCGCCGCCCTTGGAGGCGTACTGCCTGGACCGACTCAACGTCCGCCACCAGATGGTGGCCGCCTTGCGCGAGCGCCAGGGGCCCATGTCCCTGGCGGAACTGGTGGGTCGCCTGGAGCGCGCGGGCACCTCCCTCCCAGAGGGCGAACTGAGCCTGCGCAAGGCCTGGAAGCGACAGGGGCCGATCCGGGAGCGCCTGGACGGTTGCCTGGAGTTGGACCCTGACCACCAGGACTTTGAGCGCTTCCAGCGGCACCTGACGGAAGCGATTCCCGGACCGCCCGCGCCCGCGCCGCCCCCTCCGCCCCCGATCCCGCAAGGGCCGGTGACCACAGCGGAACTCCAGGCACCGGCCGGCTACGCCGTCCGTTGGTCCGACAACCTGAGCCTGCCGCGCCGCCTCACGCTGTGCCTGGTGGCTCGAGGTGGCCGGGCTCGGCTCGAGGACCTGCTGGCGGACCTGGCCTTGTACGGCGAGCCGGTCGAGCGGGATCCGGACAAGCTGAGATTCCCTGGCCATCGGTCAGGAATCCAACTCCAGGAGGGGGCCCTGGTGATCGACCCGTCCGGCCCCGAGGCGCTGGCCGCCAGCGAAGCCTTCCGCAAGTGGTGGCTCCCCCAGGCCCGTTACCTGGCGCTCCAGGATCCAGGTCGCGCCGACCGCGCGGCCAACCGGGAGGCGATGCACAGGAAGAACGAAGAGCGCCGCCAGTGGTTCGCGCACGCCACCCGAGCCCTGCTCCGGCTCTCCTGGCACGGCAACCAGGTGGCCGGATGCCTGATGGATCTGCCCTCGCGTCGGATCCGGCGCTTTGCTCCGCAGGTCCGCTGGACCCTCGAGGAGGCCCTGGAAGGCACCGAGATCGTCGTCGGCCTGGATCCGCGCGGCGTCTTCGAGCGCCTGGACCTCGCGCCCGAGGGGCACCGCTTCGTGAACCTGACGCCTCCCTTCCGGACCATCATCGTGGACGAGCGACGGATTCAGGTTCCCTTGGAGGAGGCGGTCCGGATGACCATCGACTCACCCCTGACTGCCCCGGAGGAACTGGGGCGGCTTTGGGGGTGTGGTGACATCAATGGCGTGTTGGATCGGCTGGCCGGCGACTTGGACGTGCTGCACGCCCTGTACCGATACGGCATCATTCACGGCGCGGTGCGCAGGCGCCACGACGAGGACACGGACGAAGGCATGGAAGTTGCCTGGAACCTGGGAAAGGAGCAGACGCTGTGGGAAGCCCTTCGAGCCCGCAACCCCCTCCAGATCGCCTATCGTCCGGCGGATCCCCTGCACCCCGAAGCTTCTCTGCGCCCCTTCCAGCCCCAGGACGCCAGCCATGGAAGGGTCGACGGGATCTGGCTGGACACCGGCCGTCCGGGACGCCTGGAGGTTTCGGAGGTGGCGGCGTTCCTGCCAGCGGTCGCGAGGTCGACCTGTGACGGGTCGGCGAGAAGCCCTCTCGAGGCTGCGTTCAGGTCGCGCCCAGGACGGCAGGACAGTCATCCTCCTCGACCTCCCCACAAGTGAACTGGACAATAGGGCGCTGGCCGTCATCCAGGCGGGTCGGGACGTGTGTTCGGGGGAACTGGATGAGGCCCGCGACGACACGGTCTCCTTTGACCGAAAGATGGACCTCATCCTCGGAAATCTCGGCGAACAGGGAGTCGGCCTGGTCTATGCGCCGTGGCTTCGACCCTCTGACGAAACCGACGAGGTGTCCTTGCGTTCGGGACGCGGTGTTCTGGAAGTCGTGGCGAGGTTCTGCTGTCGCCGCCCGGGTGGAGGCCCTCGAAGCCGATCGGCTCCACCTGTTGGTCGGCGTACCCACACCCGAGGCGTCTGCCCCGATGGAGTGTTCTTGGGCCGAGATGCCAATGAATATCTTCGGACAGGAAGTGGTCGACGAGGAGCCTGGTCGCGTGACCGTCGGCCGGTTCTTCGAGGCTGGCGAGTACGGCGCGGACCGAAGGCTCGTCATCCGACTGTTCCCGCTCTTGGAGGCGGCCGTCCCGGAGACCATCCTGCGGTGAGCGAAGCGGAGTGTCTGCCCCCGGCACTGGACGATCTCCCCGCTGGTCGCCGTCCTCCGTCGTTACCACGCCAGGCGCCTGGGAGCCCTGGTCCTGACTCATCCCCATCGCGACCACTATCCGGGGATGAAGGAACTTCTGGATGAACTGGAAGGCGTTGATGCCGTTGGGTTCCTGGGCTCTTGGGGTAATCCACGAGTCGCCTTGACCCTCCCCTGACTCCCTTCGCCCACAATGACGCTGCTCTCCGGCTTGCCCTCAGGGGTTGCGCTGCGACGATAAGAAGGCTGGAGGACACCATCCTCGCAGGGGCCCGCGGCATAAACCTGATCGCCGGGTCAACCGTTTTGGATGAGGGCGCAGGCGGAGCTCGGCTCCATTGTCTTTCTCCAGGGCGGGCGCAGGTAGAGGAACTCGTCGGGGCCCCGGGCTGGCCCGACCAGGTGCCGGATCTGGCCAATCGCCTTTCGGCCGTTCTCCGTCTGGATTGGGGGAGTTCCTTCTGGATCCTCGGAGCCGACCTCGAATCGAGCGGAGGGAAGCCTTGCTGGGAGGATCTGCCTCCCCTTCACGACCACGCGGGCCTGAAGCTCCCCCACCATGGTTCGAAAGGGGCCCACAGCGCGAGGTGGGCGGACTCCGAAGGGGGTCGTCAGCCTCGACTGTGGGCGCTCACCCCGTTCAATGGTGCGAGTCTGCCCAACCCTCCGGAGGATTGCCTGGTCGGAGCCTGCTTCGACAGCACCGGCCGCTGCATAGAGCGATACTGCAGACATGGGGCCCTCGAGATCCTCGCTTGAGATGGAAGGCCGGGCCTCGAACGACCGCGACCGGGCGGAGGCGGTGGTCTGCCTGGCGGACCGGCGCGCGGCAGGCATCCCCCGCACGAGAATCGCGCGCGACCCCCCCCCTCCGGGAACATGTGTTCTGGAGGGGGCCGCTTCTCGAAGTTGAACCACGCTCAACACGTGAAGGGACGGTGCTGTGGCGATGGCATTGACCGCGGAGCAGAAGCGGCGGAAGCGAGAGAAGAAGTTGGAGAAGGCGGCGCGAGAGGTCGCGGCGCCGGTCTCGCGTCCGCGGACGGAAGGCCCGCTTCTGGGGGAGTTCCTGGGCTGCTGCCTGCGAGGTTCCGGCCGCGACGGCGGACTGGTCAACCTGATGGTCGTGAGAGCCCTGACGACCGGAGGGGCCCGAGTGGCGGCGTTCCTCATCGACCCGGACTGCTTGGGCGTCAAGGACGCCTTCTGGAGCGATCGCTCCGCTTCCGCCGCCCGTAGGTCGCTGGCCGGAATCAGGGAGGATGAGGACTGCCTGGACATCGCCCCTTCCCAAGCCCGGCGCATTCTGGAACAGGCCGTGGACTTCGCCCGCGGTCTCGGCTTCGAACCCGGAGGCGACTACACCGGGTCCACGTCCATCCTGGCCGGCGTCGAGTCCGCCGCCGAAGAGGCCATGGTCCGATTCCCTTCCCAGGAGAAGCCGATCTACTTCGCCGGCCCACGTGACTCCAGTTTTAGAATCAGAGAGGTGCTGAAGACCCTGATGGAGTCCGTCGGCCCCGAGGGCTTTGACTACGTGATCGACGCCTCGCAGGTCCAGGCGGTGCAGGATGTGTTGGGCCGCCTCAAAGGCGACCGCTCCCTTGTTGATGACAACGCCCGCTGACAGCAGCCAGCCTGGTCCGAATCCTTGTTGCATGTCCTGGCTCAGGCAGCTAAGTCAGATCGCTCGGGATAGCGGAAGTCAGAAATGGGGATGGCTGCGCTGGGCCCGCGATCAGGCCCGCCAGGGCCGAGCCACTTGCTTTCCTCCATGGTTATGCGGAAATGCCGCGTGATCATGGTGGAAACTTGCCCGGGCGCGCCCGGCCTGGCGGCACCAGCAGCGTGACGGCGCTTGCGATGTCCACCGCGATGCGCCCACTGCACCCAGCAAACAGGTAAAGCACTTGATGGAGGCAC
>Ga0334886_1002889_pt1 | contig 16156 bp, 15 predicted proteins | sample GraSluR1_MG_9_FD_207232 | JGI IMG/M metagenome (GOLD analysis project Ga0334886, IMG submission 207232) | Sludge microbial communities from methane-producing bioreactor in Wageningen University, Netherlands - Granular Sludge_27_06-R1 | ecosystem: Engineered > Bioreactor > Anaerobic >...
GCTTTTGATTACCACGCCCCATTTTGGTCTGAATATGCAGTTGCCGGAAGAATCGGACATCATCTTGTATCATTGCCCGCAATCACCCACTGAGATTTATGCCATCAATAGTCTGTTGCAAGGAAACAAAAAACCGCCCATTATCCATCTGCTCTACCGAACGGACCAGTCGCAAAATGCCATCGATTTTTTTGATACACTCTTCCCGGATCAAAAAAAAGTGGAAAATATGGTACAATTGGTGTGTGCGAATGGAGTATCTTCTTTGGAAGAGATCCGGGATTCCTTGATCCAAAAAGGCAATATTCCTCAGCAGTTTTGGAAGGTGTATCACCGGATATTTACGGATTTGGAGGTAATTGCTTCCGACGGCCGCATTCAAAAGGGTTGTTCGGATCTTTCAAAACGGATTTCTTCTTTGGTGCGCGTACAGGAAGGCGCTTTGGACCGGGAATTTTTACAGAAAAGCGTCCGTATGTTTCATGAGCTGTCACCGAAAGAGATTCTGGGTTTAATGGGTTTCCCTTTTTCGTGCTACTCATAAGGAGGTGTTGTACTTCACAGTGAGGGAGCGTTTTCACTCAACCGATGACTTGAATGTACTGATTGTATTTGTGGATTACAAGCAAACCATGGAATCTTTGGATCTTTTGCAGAAAGCTTCGATCTTTTCAAAATTGATTCCGACGCCCCGAGAAGTACTGGCGGCAGCTTCGTTATCCATCGCACTGCGAGATCGTGATCTTTCATTGGCGGATCAGTTGTTTCAAAGCAATGGGATCGTTCCTTTAAAAGTTGAAATCCGAGAGCACTGTGTTTTATCGTATGGATTCCAAGTGTGAGGATAAACCCCGAAGAATAAAGACACTTGTTCTGGATTTCGGCACGGTACGAATCGGATATGCTTATCTGGATCCATCGATACAGATGGTGATTCCTGGTAATGTGCTTCCCAATGACCAACAGATCAAGCAACGCATTCTTGGTTTGATTCAGGAGCAAAGCATCGACCAAATTGTCTTGGGACTCCCTCTGAATTTGCACGGAGCGCACACCTCTTCCACCAAGAATGCCATTTCTTTTGCCCAAAAAATCCTTGATTGGACTGGTTTGCCGGTTTATATGGTAGACGAACGAATGACAACTCAGGCGGGCATTCGAAAAGTGCGAGAAATGGGCGGAACGGAGAAACAAGCGCGCAAGGTGGTTGACGCGCTAAGCGCTTCGGAGATTGCTCAATCCTATCTCATCAATCCAAACTTGGGTATTCCTGTACAGAGGATCATTAGTGCCCGTGGCTCAATTGGATAGAGCGCTGGACTCCGGATCCGGAGATTGTGGGTTCAAATCCCACCGGGCACACCAGTAAAGGGTTCGGATTTGAGGTGATGATATGGTATTGATCATAAGCGTTTTTGAACCAGAGATCGAACCTGTCAATCGCAGAATGATCCCCTTTGATCGAGGAGTAGTTTTTGGACGGAACCTCATCCGCGGAATCATTGGAAGGAATGAAGCTGTATCTGCATCGGGGATTGTTGGAAAGGTTGAAGCGGCATTCATCACACAGAAGCTTTTGGACCAGTTTGCCCCCAATTGTGTGATCTTGGTGGGAGGCGCTGGGGCCGTGGATCCTTCTTTGTCCATTGGTACCGTGCTTATTGGGAATGCGTTTCAGGAGTACGACCGCATCATACCGCTTACAGAAGCCGACCAAGTTTTCCCGGCATCCCCCCAATACCTCCTTTTTTTGGAAGAGTACCCCAAACTTCGCGCGGGAAAAATGATCAGCGGAGATGAACTGGTTCAGTCTGTATCAAGAAGAGATCAATTGTGGGAAAAATACCAAGCGATCGGATTGGATATGGATTCGGCCGCAGTGGCCAAAGTATGTGCAATGAATCGAACCCACTTCCTGTCTCTGAAGGTTGTGTTGGATCTCTGCAACGAGAAAACGTGCGATGACTATGAAAAAGCGTTTAACGAGTATGCGGGTTTGCCCGCATCGATCGTTTCCGACTTCTTATCCCGACGCACGATGGTCTGCGAACCACTCGCGCCTTGGCTTTAGGAATCCGTATCGGTTGGTTGTCCTTCCCTTTCTCGGGCCTCTTCCAATTGGGGCATGATGTCTTGAAGGACGTAAACCTTCGGAGGTTCAATTCCGTTGAAATAGCTCCCATACTCAGCGGTGTACGCGCCTGTATTTTTGATATACATGATGTCGCCCAAGGTCGTATTCTGTGGTAGAGATACCTCGTCGTACATCTTATCCACACTATCGCACGTCGGTCCAGCCAAAGTAAAGATCTTCGTATCTTCCTCTTCCCTGCCTTCGACTACGATCTCGTATCGGAAGTCTTCGATCGTTTCCATTAGGCCATGAAAGACGCCCGCATCTATGTAGACCCATTCTTCGGTCTGCTTGTGCGAACGGAGCAAGACGCTGGCAACAAACGTGCCCGTATCTCCCACCATGGAACGGCCGGGCTCAATAAAAATCCGCAGGTTGGGCACATCCTGAAAGTAGTTGGCGATGGAATCGGAAATAATCGTGCCGATTTCGTCCACAGTAGGAATGGGACGCACATGCCGAATGGGCATTCCTCCCCCGAGATTGATCATGGATAGCTCGATCCCATGGTTTTCTTTCAGGGAGTGGAAGATTTCCGCAACTTCCATAATCGCTTCTTTCCACTTGAACTTGTTGTATGTTTGCGAACCCACGTGAAAGCTAACGCCATAAGGGACAAGCCCCAGGGTTTTCGAGTAGGTAAGAATGCTCTGTACGTGGTCGATATCTGTCCCAAATTTCTTGGACAATGGCCAATCGCTGTCTGTGGAACTCATATGCAGTCGCGCATACACTTTGGATCCAGGGGCGTTTCTTGCGACCTTCTCCACTTCCATTTCCGCATCGATCGCATAATAATCAATCCCATGATCAAACGCGAATCGGATATCTTCCTCCCGTTTGATGGTGTTTCCGAAACTCATCCGTTGAGGATCGACACCCAATGATAAGAGTTTTCGGATTTCACCGATCGAAGCAAGATCAAAACTGCTCCCCGCATCACGCAGTGTTTCCAGCACGCGAATGTGAGAGTTGGCTTTAACCGCGTAGAAAATCTCAAGGTTGGGAATGATGCCCAAGAGTTTGCGGTAGTTGGATTTCAGAATATCGAGATCCAATAGCAAAAACGGTGTGTTCAAGACCTTTGCTGCCAACCGGACATCCGGTGTAATTTCCATTGTTGGGATCCCTCCTTATTCCCATGATCGCAGGTGGATTGTACGCTTTTTCGGATTACAAATCAACAACAGGATGATGAATGAAAAAATTCAATCCCTTTACTGATCAATACTGAATCCATATCAGGGCGATTCCGGCAATCAGGAGCATATACAGAGTGAGAATCCGGTTGAGGCGGAATGCCTTTTCGGGATATCCGAGTGCCAGTTTTTTTCCAAATACCCAATGAAGAGCAATTCCTGCCCCAGTCATCAAAACCGAGGAAAGCCATTCTCCCCGATATAGGATTCCCAATCCCACGATCGCAGCAAGGGGCAAAAGGAGGGGAGGCAGGAATGCTTGTACGGTCCATCCTGTCGACTTCCCTTCAGAACGCTTGCCGAGGAAGACCGCAAATAGGATTTTCGAAAAATAGGCTACCGATAGAACCGACGAAGCGATTAGGACGTATTGAATTGGTTCAGGCAAACCATATACAATAGCTCCTTTGCAAAGGGTATTCCCGAAAGGCGGAATACCACAAACGCCCAGAAATCCGATCAATACAAACAGACGAAATAGGGGATGGAAAGGCTTGCGCGCGTTCTGAAGGTCCTTCAGGTTCCTCATCCCAGACCACTCATGAATCAAACCGGCCATCATAAACCATGATCCCTTCAACAAAGCGTGATTGAGGGTAAAGGATATCCCTGCAGAAGCAATCCCACATAGAGCAAACCCCATCTGAGACATGGTGGAGAAAGCAAGAAGGTATTTAATATCTGTTTGGACAAAGGCCAATATTCCGCCAAATAAAGCGCTCATCCAGCCTATATGGAGGATAGTTTCCGTCAACCAAGGCTCTGGAAGCGCCTGGACAATCCGAAAGAGGAAAATATACCCTGCTTTAACGACTAGACCCGAAAGCAGAGCAGATACAGGCGCGTCCGCTTCGCCATGCGCATTGGGCAGCCACATACTGAAGAAAAAAACGCCTGTTTTCACCAAAAGGGCTCCAACGATGAGCATAATCCCAATCCGAGGAATCCCTTCATTTCCATGAAGCGTGAGAAGATTTAAGGTACCGGTTTGATTATACACAAGTGCTACCCCGACCAGATAAAGGTTCAGCGCCACGGCGCTCAGGAGAAGGTATTTCAAGCCCGCCCAAAGTTGCTTCCGTCTTCTGGAGAAGGATATTAGCAAATATACGACTAGGGAGAAGAGTTCCATACATACGTAGGCGTTGAACAGATCCAAAGAGTAGAATACGCTGATCACCGTGCAGATCATCATATTGAGGAGAAAAAAGAAGGTCCATTGGCTATACCGTTTCCAACAGTAGATCAACACCGAAAAATAGATCAAACCGGTCGTGGCGATGAAGAGGATGGTCGTTTGGTCAAAGATAAGCTGAATGCCCCGGAAGAGATCCCATTCACCCATGACCACAAATATTGGGTTTTCAGCCACGCCATTCGCCCACAGAAAGGCCGAAAAGCCCATTAAAAAAAGGGCATGAACAATACCCATTCCCCGAGCGTATCGAGGAAACATCGGAATCAAAAAGGTCCACGTAAACTGAATCCAGGGAAACAATTGCGCAAGGGTGGAAAGGGATATCTCTATAATTGCCCCCTCCCTTCCAGTAGAAAGGCGGCGCCGACACAGGTTGTGATTATGAGGAGCAGCATCAATGCTGTGCGGAGCTCAAACAATCGTTTGGGGAAAAACGGATGGATCTTCGGGACGATCCACTTCAGAACGATCAAACCCGCAAAAAAGATGGCCAAGCTTTCTGTAACAGCTTCTGTCTTATGATCGATTTCGATAGTCTCAGCAATACCGATGGAAAGGCAACCAAACCCCAAAATGAAAAATCCGATGGTCTGCTCCCAGCTGTCTCGGAGCTTTTTTGCCACTTTTGGAAAAACGGGAATGATGATTTTTCCGATGGAAGCGACGGTTCCGATCGCAGAAAGGATCAGGATGATTTTTCCGAAGAGATTTTGCTCTTCAATGACATGGAACTTGGGAGAAAACCCATCCAGAAAAGGGAGTCCGGCGATGGAGAGATAACCAACGAGAAGGGCCAAAAAGGTGGTTATGGGAACCAGACCTTCCTTCTCTCGAATCTTATAGACGTTTCGCGTCTTGAACACGACATACAACCGATCGGCTGCCATAAAGAGAATGGCTTTGAACAGGGCGTGATTCATCGCGTACAGAGAGCCTTCTCCCCGAATCCCAGCGAGGGCGTATCCCATTTGAGACATCGTATGGAACGCGAGAATAAGCTTGATATCCTGTTGGACCATCGCAAATAGCACGCCTGCCAATGAACTCCAAAGACCCAATTGAGTGATAAACTCAACGATCATCGGCGCATCGAGTTTTCCCATAATCCGGAATATCAGAAAAATTCCGGCTTTTACCAAAATGCCCGAGAGCAAGGTCGAAACTGGCGAGATCGCTTCTGAGTGAGCGGAAGGAAGCCACATGCTCATGAGAAAAGCCCCGGATTTCACCAGCAACGCGATAACAATCAAAACCAATCCCAGCTGGGAATATCCGGAAGAAGCCGCGATCAAATCCAGATTCAAATAACCCGTCGAATGGTAGATCAGGGCAGCGCCAATCAGGTAAAGGTTAAAGGCCACAGCTCCGATAATCATATATTTCAAGCTGGCCCATACTTGTCTGCGCCTGCCTTCTAGGGAAATGAGCAGATAGGACACCAGGGACAACAGTTCCAGGGTAACATATCCATTGAATAAGTCGTTGACCAAAAAGACGCAAACGAGAGAGCTGAGGCATAGATCCATGAGAAAGAAAAAACGCCACTCTCTGATTTTTACAAAGGAGAAAAAGGCAACCGCTGTAAAGACCGCGGATGCAGCGAACAGAAATCGGAGGGACAGCACGTCGAAATAAAGGGATATCCCACGAAAAGCTTCCCATCCACCGAGAATGGTGTGCATTTCTTGCCGGCCCCAAGCTCCGGTACTCCAGGTTATTGAGAAAACCAGCAAGGAAAGCGCGTGAATCAACGTAAAATAGCGAGCTTTCTCGCGGAAGATCAGGACGAGAAAAGAAAAAAGGAGTTGGGAGACAGCAAAGAGACCAAGAAAACTATCTGAGTTCATCCAAACGATCCTTTTCGATGGTGTCTTCTACCTGATCTTCATCGACGGTGTGGAATTTCGAAGCAATCATCATTACATAAACCAAAGATAAGGCAAGGGTTGCAAACCCGATGACAACGGCAGTAATCACTAAAGCTTGGGGTAAAGGATCCGCATAGTCAAACTGTGTGAATACTTGGATCGAAGGGGAAAGAATGGGTGGAGTCCTGCTTTCGCCAATTCCAGAATGCAAAAAAAAACCGATCACGCTGGAATTCATGATACCCAACATTAAAAGCTTTAAAATCAGGTTCCGTTTCATGATTGTCCCATAAAGACCGATCAGGATGGTCAATAAGATAAGGATTCCTTCGATTTCTTTCATGTCTGCTCCGGTTTTCCAATATGTCCCCTGATGTCCGTAGGGATTTTCTTGGATATTGTACCATATCTCCGGGTTCTCAAATGAATCGTTATTTTTCGTGGGAAAAGAACTCTTTGATTCGTTTGGCCAACGATTCGTCCCGCACAATCCGCGCGATCTCTTCCGCAGGCGCCTTTGACAATGCACGAATGCTCCCAAAATGCCTCAGAAGTTTGGTTTTCCGTACCTTTCCCACACCCGAGATTTCTTCAAGCCGGGAATGGTTCATTCGGGTGTCCCGAAGATGGCTGTGAAAAGAGTTTGCAAAGCGATGCGCTTCATCCCGTATGGATATCAGAAGACGGAGCGCCGGGCTCTCATGGGGCAGGTTGAGTTCTCCTCGTTCATCCGGGAAGACGATGGTTTCTTCACTTTTTGCCAAACCAATGATCTCGATCCGCTTCAGATTGAGCTCATGCTCCAAAACGCCTTTCATAGCCTGTACTTGTCCAATTCCCCCATCGATGAGGAGCAGATCGGGCATCTCATGTTTGCTGTAACGTCTCCGACCAACGATCCGCATGGATTCAAAGTCATCGGGGTGCTGAAGTTGGGTGATCCGGTACCTACGATAAGCTTGCTTCTCGGGTATCCCATTGACAAAAGATACGACAGAAGCAACCGTATATAGGCCTTGTGTATGGGCGATGTCAATGCCTTCAATCTTACGCGGAAGCTTTTTCAAACCCAAAGTGATCCGGAGTTTTTTTAACGCATCAAGTGAAAACTTCCTTTGAGCCACTTCCTTATCTAAGTTCTGGTGAGCCATCAGGAAGACCCGCTCTTCTCCGCTTGATCTCGGTTTGCCTGTGTATCGAACCCCAAGGAGGCTGTGAATTCGTTTTTCCTGGCGGGCTGGGAGATCCGCGATGACTGTATCGGGTAGATCGTTGTGTTTGCCAAAATAGAATTGGGCGAATATCTCTTCCATACTAATGCTCGAATCGAAATCAAAAGAAAGGACCGCGAAGATGATACCCTCTTTCATTCGGATCATCACTGCTTTCCCATCCCGTCGACTCATGGCAACAAAGTCTTGGTTTCGGCTGTCAGGGAGCACGACATATTGAGGAAAGAAGAGTTCATCGAGTTTTTGGAGCATATCTCGAATAGCGGCTGCTTTTTCGAAGATCATTTGTTCAGACAGAAACCGCATCTTTTCTTCCAAAAGGGTTCGGAGAGAACGTACATCACCCTGTAAAAAGCCCACGGTCTTTTCAACCGCTTCTTCATATTCTTCAGGAGCGATGGATCCTGAGCAAGGGGCCATACAGCGACCAAGGTGGTATTCCAGACAAGGTTTGGAAATCTTGCTCAGATCATAATTACACGGCCGGATTCCATAGCTCCGGTATATGATCTCCAACACTTTGCGGACCATGGAGACATTGGTAAATGGACCATAATACCGCCCCTCTTGATCGCGGTACCGAGTGATCTGCAATTGGGGAAACCGTTCCTGAGAAACATGAATATAGGGATAAAACCGAGTGTCTTTTAGAAAGGTGTTAAACGGAGGTTTGTATTCATATACTAAGTTGGCTTCCAATAAAAGGGCTTCTTTTTCTGTGGACACTTGGACGCACCGAAGATTTGTGGCTTTCTCCAAAATTCCCTGGACCTTGTTGGCTTCGGATGGTTTGGCCAGAAAGTAGGACATAATCCTTCGCTTCAGGCTTTTGGCTTTGCCGATGTACAGGGGTTTTCCATCGCCCTCGAAGATATAGACACCGGGAAGATCCGGAAAGTCGGAAGCGATTCTATGGAGTTGATCCGCTCGGCTCATCGTTTCTCCATAGTTTGGTAAGATACTCTTTAATTGCCTTTTCTTTGCCCTTTTCCGAAGGAGAATAAAATTCGATGGATTCCAACCCTTCCGGAACGCATCGCTGACGAACAAACCCTCCATGATTATGGGGATACTGATATCCTTTTCCGTATCCCAGATTCTTCATAAAGCCCGTTACCGGATTTCGCAACCACAAAGGCACAGGGCGGTCCGGATGCTTCTGGACTTCTTGTTTCGCTTTGGTATAGGCAACATCCAGCCGATTGCTTTTTGCCGCTACAGCCAAAAAAACGCCTGATTGAGCCAAATTGACCGTACATTCAGGCATGCCTATGTACATGCACGCTTGATAGGCGTTGACCGCAATCATCAATGCAAAAGGGTCAGCCATCCCAATATCTTCACTGGCAAAACGGATCATCCTTCGCGCCAGGTATAATGGATCTTCACCGGATTCCAGCATTCTGGCAATATAGTATACAACGGCGTCGGGATCACTTGCCCGCATACTTTTGATCATTGCTGAAATCAAGTCAAAGTGTTCGTCGCCCTTTTTGCGATATTTAGGAATCCTCTGTTGAACGGCCTCTTCTAGTATAGAAAGAGTCAGATTTTTTGGAGGGGTTTCCGCTAATGATCCTGTGTCGGAATCACGCATCATGGACGCAGCAATTTCGAGAAAGTTCAAACCAACACGCGCGTCACCACCACTCCATTGAATGAGCGCCTCCCGCGCATCCTCGTCAAAAGTCCATCCATGCATAGCGCCGGTAACCGTCCAGCCTTTTTGGAGGAGTTTTTCGATCGCTTCGGATGATAGGGGGTGGAACACAAAGATTTTGCACCGGGAAAGGAGTGCAGGGTTTAACTCAAAGCTCGGGTTTTCTGTGGTCGCGCCAATTAGGATAATCTCCCCTCGTTCCATATAGGGAAGCAAGACATCTTGCTGGAGTTTGTTAAAGCGGTGGACTTCATCAACAAAAATAACCGTCGGCTCATGAATCTTATGAAACCGAGCCATTGCTTCGTCCAAAATCGGTTTTAACTGCGACATATTGGCGCGCGCAGCAGAAAAAGGATAGAAGGTTTTGGTCGTTATTCGGCCAATGATCTCTGCGAGAGATGTTTTCCCGCACCCCGGTGGACCAAAGAAGATACAAGAGAACAAACGATCTTCTTCAACGGCTTTTCGCAAAACCGCTCCTTTTGCTAGAATATGGTTTTGCCCGACAATATCGTCAAGAACGGCTGGTCTCAAACGCAAAGCAAGAGGCGGCCGGTTCCGATCTTCTTCCTGCCAAAGGCTTTCCTGATTCATCCAAACTCCTTTTTCTTCGGCTTACAGACCAAGCTTGGACTGAAAATAATCAACCGTTTGGGAAAACCCATGCTCCAGAGAAGTCGTGGACTCCCAACCCAAAACTTCTTTGGCTCGAGTGCTATCGAGCTGACTGCGAAGAAGGTCACCCTCTCTGGGAGGTCCATGGATGGCTTCGGGGGTATTGGGGATCATCGATTGAAGAATTCGGTATAGATCATTGACAGAGGTGCCAATCCCAGTTCCAATGTTCCCGACAAACACTCCCTGCGCATCCATAGCCAGTATGTTCGCCAATGCTACGTCCTCCACGAAGACGTAGTCCCGGGTGCACGAACCATCTCCATGTATGATGGGAGTCACATTTTTGAGCATTTTTTCACAGAAGATGGCTACAACACCAGCTTCTCCATGAGGGTTCTGTCGGGGCCCATACACATTCCCATATCGAAGCGCGGCATATTCAAGACCATAATGCTGGTGAAAAAAGTCCAAATACTTCTCTCCAACCCATTTGGCGATTCCATAAGGAGATACCGGATCTTCGGTTTGATTTTCTGGGGTGGGAAAAGCGTTTGGGGCTTCTCCATACATAACCCCTCCAGAGGAGGAGAATACGAAGCGTTCAACCCCGACCCGAACGCTCTCTTCCAGAAGGTTAAGCAATCCAACAACATTAACGGTTGCGTCGTGGGCAGGCTCTCGCACAGAACGAGACACACTGATTTGGGCAGCGCAATGAAAGATCACATGGGGATTGTGTACCTGAAGGATCTCTTCCACGCTTGTCCGGGAACAGATATCCGCCTGATAGAAGATGATGTCTTTATGAAAGAGATGGTTTCGGTCTCCTGTTGACAGATCATCCATAACCACCACGTTGATCTCCCTTTGCAACAACTGATCTACAATATGGGAACCAATGAACCCGGCGCCACCAGTGACCAACGCCGTGCGCATCAGGAATCTCCTGTGTTTTTCAGAAAGTCAACCAGTTCTTGGCACGCAGATATCCCTTCCGCTTTCACCTTAAGAAGAATGTTGATAAACTGTTCGATCCGATCATATGTCTCGCCTTCAAAAAAATGCTCTACCCGGCAGCTCAAGCTTGCTGATTCCTTTGCGTCAAGACCCACCAGCTTAGAAAAGAAGGTTTGGACAAACTCGTTTACCTTTTTTAGCGATTGGGCTTTTGCGTACCCCTTTTCACTCAGCATGATCAACCCATACTTTTCGTATTCCACATATCCCAAGTCTTTCAGGCGTTTTAAGGCGTTGGTTACACTGGGTAGGCTGACTCCAATTATTTCAGCAATGTCTTTGACTCGGGCTACCGGTTTTTCTTCTGTAATGGTAAAAATGGCTTTGAGGTAATCTTCCAACACAGGTGTCATTGTTTTTTCCCTGCCTCGTTTCATCTCCTCACCTCCATGAGTTTCCGGGAAATTTCGATAAACCAATATTCCTCTAGAATTATAACACAGATTGATGAAATTGAACCTACTTCATCTGACGATAATCAAAAGAAATGGTCGGGTGCATTAATCCTCGGATCGAGGCACAGCAACAGGGCTATCCGTTGAAAAGGGGTTGACTTTTTTTACGGAATAGTGTAAGATATAGCCCGTTGAGACCGTCGCCCCCATCGTCCAGTGGTCTAGGACATCACCCTTTCAAGGTGGAGACCCGGGTTCGAACCCCGGTGGGGGCGCCAGATAAGGGCGCGTAGCTCAGCGGAAGAGCATCTCCCTTACAAGGAGGAGGTCGCAGGTTCGATCCCTGCCGCTCCCACCAGAGCCAGGATCCACCCGACCTGAATTGCCGAGGTAGCTCAGTCGGTAGAGCAGCGGACTGAAAATCCGTGTGTCGACAGTTCGATTCTGTCCCTCGGCACCATAATCACTGAGAAAAAGGGCAACTGCATTTGATCAAGCAGTTGCCCTTTTTTCGATCAACCCAAGGGTCGATCGCTCAAATAGGGGTTTTGGCGCCAAAGGATTCCAAGCGGGACAATATCCATATGACCGGGCAAGACCAATAGTTCGCGCGGGCGATCCTGGAATAGGGCGCGGAACGACTGCAAAGATTGCTTCATGGCATTCGGGTCTCCGTAGGGAAGATCCGTTCTGCCAATGGATGAGTCGAAAATAACGTCGCCGGTGCAGAGAAAGGGTCCAAAATCGAAGATCATACTACCCGGGGTGTGTCCGGGCATTAAAAAGGCGGTAAAGGACAATCCATCGATTTGATGATCGCCCGGATCCAGAGAATGGACCGTCCATCCTTTGGAAGAGAGGAAGACCATTTCGAATTCCGGAGCCATGTTCCGTTCCGGTTCGGAGAGCCCGGGAAGGTCTTGTCTCGAAATCCAAACCGAGGCGGAATGGAGTTCTTCCAACCCTGCGATATGGTCATAATGGCAGTGGGTTAAGAGCACATTCGCTTTGTGTTTGGACAGGTCCTGCTCGCGTAGGATTTTGGCGATGCCTGCGCCAGGATCAACCAATACGAGGATGTCATCCTGAAGGATCAAGTACGTATTGACGCCAATCGGAGGCAACAAATACCGAAGAACCCTCACGGATTCATGAGAATAGACAATTTGTGGTTTTGCGTTCATACTTCCTCCTCTATGGAATAGACCCAAAGGGTTCTTTTTTCTGGATCAGATGTATATTGGATCTGCACCCAAGTTCCGCCGAACGAACTAAGGTATTCGGCCCGATCGGGCCATTCAATGATTATGACAGAATCTTCGTCAAAGAGCTCTTCGACTCCAATGTCATCTAGTTTCGCTGATTCCAGACGGTACAGATCCAAATGGTGCAGGATTCTCGACGACCCGTGATGTGTGTTCAGAATCGAAAAACTCGGGCTTCTCATCTCTTCAGGAAGCACACCCAATCCGTTGCCAATAGCCTTGGCCAACACGGTTTTTCCCACGCCGAGTTCCCCTTGAAGAAAAAAAGCAGTCCCTTGGGCGCATTGCAAGCCCCATGTTGTTCCCAACGATATGACCTGTTCTTCGCTGAGATTCAAGTATCCGCCTGAAAGTTGGGCCTTTTTGGGGATTCCATTCATTTGGTCTCGATAAACAAGAAAACTTCCTCGAGATCCGGGAGTTGCTTGATCGGATACACTTTGATCCACAATACCGTTCCATCTTCTCCAACCAGGATGTTGGCCCGTTCGGAAAACCCGTCCTCTTTTCGGAAGATACCCAATCGTTGGGCGATCTCGCCATGGGGCCAGAAATCAGCGATCATGGGTAATTTGCTAACCATCATGGATTCAGCCCACGCTTTTTTGCACGGAACCGAATCCACGCTGACACCGATCGGAATGACATTCGCTTTCTGAAAGCGATCCCAAGAAAGTTCCAGGGCTTGCATTTGGTTCATGCAGACACTGGTCCAAGCCAGCGGATGAAAAGACAGCAATACTCGCTTCCCAGAAAGACCTGAAAGACTCCACCATTGGCCATTCTGGTCCTTTGCCTTGAAATCGGGCGCTTTCGTTTCTACTACGATTGGATGTTCGTTCACAGCGCTCCCTCCTTTTGTGATGAAATATCCTCTTGATGCGATTCGAACCATTGATTCAGCAGTTCTTTTTCGTCTTCGGCAGTGCGACACCGTCCGTCCAAATGCTCTCCTACGACCATTTGGATGATCTTCTTAATCGTATCCGCATCTTCCACATGGTGCTTTTTGATCAGGATCGGCGCGGTAACGTACTCGATTCGTGTGTTTTTTCTGGTTCTGAGGTATTCTTTCAAGTACTCCTGTCCCCCTTCGTCGAGGTACGAAGCGATGAAAGCGATTCCTTCCGCAGTAATCCCTTCCACTACGTAATAGATATCCGAAAAAGGCATCTCCAGCCGAATGACTTCGGCAATGGTCATTGCTTTATCGCTCAATTGTGCAATGCTGTTCCCAATCTTTTTCGGAATGCCGAATGCTCGGATGATCTCGGAAAGATCCTCAAGAGGTAGGTATTCGAGTAATACATGAAGCAACGCATAAAAGGGGTGAAAGCCTTTCCGAGTGAATGTTTCGATCCAAGGAAGGAATTGGAAGAACTGATCGATCCGTGTGCTCATGGAAGGATTGAAGTACACTGATCCGAATATATGACGGAAGACATCGAGTTCTCCCATGCGCTGAATCATGCGACTCCGGTTGGGTTCTTTCAAACACAACACAATCTCATCGCGAATCCGATTTTTCGAGATCTTCTCCAAGTACTGGTTATCCAGAGCCTCTTTCAGTAGTTCCAAAGTCCGGGGCAAGATCTGGAATTGGTATCGTTCACTATATCGAATGGCCCGAATGATTCGGGTTGGATCTTCCACAAAACTCAAATTGTACAGCACTTGGATGATCCCTTCTTCGATATCTTTCCGACAGTGGAAAAAATCCAGAAGATCGCCAAATGTCCCTTGGTTCAGACTGATGGCCAAAGCGTTGATCGTGAAGTCCCTGCGGTACAGATCCTTCTTGATTGGAGCCAGCTCTACTTCAGGCAAAGCGCCAGGAAACCGATAGTATTCGATGCGGGCTGTGGCGATATCCATGGAACTTCCATCTTCCCAATGGATTTTGGCCGTCATAAACTTCTCATGGTAATCCATACGCGCCTTTTCTTGACGGACTACCTTCCGAGCAAAATCAATTGCGTTGTTTTCAACGACCAAATCAACATCTTGATTGGGATATCCGATGAGCAAATCTCGAACGAAACCACCCACAACAAAGAGCTTGGTCCCCATTTCATCGGCTTGTTTCCCCAAACGGAGGATTCTTTCATATGTCTCTCTGGAAAGCGCGCGGATCAGGAGGGATTTGACATTATACGGGGAGAGCATCTCGGATTCTGTTACGAGTGCACGTTCGTCGACTTTATAGACACCCCGAATGATGTCCGAACGGGTGACAAATCCCACCAGAATTCCTTTCCGAATCACGGGAAGTCGACCGACGCCATGGTCGATCATCAGCTGTCGGGCTTTTTCCAAAGAATCGTGCTCCTCGACAACAACCAAATGAGTGGACATGATCTTTCGAACCGGTTCATTTCCCATGCCATGATTCATCGCTTTCTGAATGTCTCTGCGGACAACCACCCCAACCAATTGGTTGAGGGAAATGACAGGAAGACCGCCAAAACCAGTTAATTCTAGGATTTTGAAGGCTTCGCGGATTTCCATCTCAGCGTAAACGGTTTTCACCGGTGCGCTCATGATGTCTTTGATTTTTACCGATGGACGGATGTACTTGGGGAGGAGATTCCACAAGGTCTCCACCGCTTCATCCAACGAGACGTCAACCAATTTAGAAGCTGCCGCTTTTTGATGGCCTCCACCGCGTAAAGCGCCCATCATCTCGCCCAGGTTCACATCTTCGGACATAGTACGTCCTACGATATACACTCTTCGTCCCATGCGAATCACACCGATGAACGTATCGTACCCTTGATGCATCCATATTTTGCTGACGATCAAGTTCAACCCGCCCATAAACTTTTCTGTTTCGTGGGTGGCAACGGCAATGGGGGTTCCTTCGACCGGGCGAATCACCACATTTTTGATGAGCTCTTCCATTAGCAACTTTTGGTCGATGGTCATATCCGTCTTTACGAAAGCAGAGACCACATCAAGGTTTGCCTTTTGGGACAACAACCACGCAGCAGCTTCCATGTCTTCTTTGGTCGTAGACGAGAAGAGAAAGTTTCCGGTATCTTCGTAGATACCAATGGCGCAAAGAGTGGATTGGACATAATCCAGAGCAATTCGTTTTTCTGCAAGCATTTGAACGATGAGGGTGGTGGTGGATCCAATTTCCCGCACGGTGTAGGATTCGATCTCCCGGTCCGGTGGGCTAAGATTGGGATGATGATCATAGACCCGAATGCGCAGAGAAGGGTTGTCAAAGATGCGGGAGAGAATCGGCCCAGTTCGCGCGAAAACCGAAACATCTACCATCACGACTTCCTCTACGGCTTGGGGATGAATCTCGGTATCCATGTAAAACGGGAGTCGTTCTTGATAGAGATGGAGAAACTCCTTCAAATTCTGGATCGGTTCTCCGCATAAGACGATCTCATAATCAGGTTCCATCACTTTCATGGCAACCGCAGATGCGAACGAATCAAAATCCGGGTTTTGATGAGAGATGATGATCTTACGAATGGGTGTTTTGTCATTCCATCGTTTGGATGAACGAATCCCGTTTCGTTTCATCTCTGAACTCCTTACTGCTGTTGATGA
>Ga0334886_1002892_pt1 | contig 16147 bp, 17 predicted proteins | sample GraSluR1_MG_9_FD_207232 | JGI IMG/M metagenome (GOLD analysis project Ga0334886, IMG submission 207232) | Sludge microbial communities from methane-producing bioreactor in Wageningen University, Netherlands - Granular Sludge_27_06-R1 | ecosystem: Engineered > Bioreactor > Anaerobic >...
CATAAAGACTCCCAATACGGACGATGGGTTTTTCGAACGGTTGGTCGAACCCAATGAAGAGGTGCGAAAGATCATTCAAACCTATACCCAAGGGATCATAACCCGGCAAGAAGCTGTTGAGCTTTTGACCATCCTGGAATACAACGAAAACGAGATCAACCATTTTCTGAAAGATGTGGAAGGCCCTGGAACCGAAGAACCGTCAAGCCCGAATGACAGGCCGGAAAACCAGAAAGAGGAAGAAAACGGAGAACCGTCTGCTTGAGAAAAATCCCCCTCAGCGGAATGGGAAAACCGGATATCTTGATTTTTCCATAAATATTTGGTACAATACGTTCGGTAACCACTCCGGCATAGCTCAACGGTAGAGCATGCGGCTGTTAACCGCAGGGTTGGGGGTTCGAAACCCTCTGCCGGAGCCAAAAAGGCAACCTGATTCCGGTTGCCTTTTTTTCCACAAACCGGGCAGCCTATTCGAAAGGAGCGGGTCAATGGAACCGAAAGAATGGAGAATCGCGTTCCTCAACCCCCAGGGGAATTTTGACGCCCATGATCATTATTGGACACAGCATCCCGATTTTGGGGGCCAACTGGTCTATGTAAAGGAATTGGCGTGCGCAATGAGCCAAATGGGGATTCGGGCTGATATCATCACTCGGAGAATGACCGATCCGGATTGGCCTGTCTTTGGTGACCCATTGGACCGCTACGAAGGGTTCGAGGGAGTGAGGATCATTCGGATTCCATGCGGGCCGCCCCACTTTCTTCCCAAAGAACTGCTTTGGCCGCACCTAGAAGCGTGGAGCAAACGGATTGCCCAGTTCTACGAACAGGAAGGATCCTACCCCGATTTTTGGACCGGCCATTATGGCGATGGCGGAATCTCGGCTGCCTTTCTTTGTTCTCATACCTCGATTCCCTTTTCGTTTACTGGCCATTCTTTAGGCGCTCAGAAGATCGACAAGCTGGGGCTTTCCGATCATCCCGACGATAAAGTCTATCGACAGTTTCGTTTTTCTCTCCGCCTGGCTGCCGAGCGAACCGCCATGCGATATGCCTCTTCGATCATGGTGAGTACCACGATGGAACAGAACGAACAATACGCGCACCCGTTGTATCATGGGTGGGTTGATTCTTACGATGATTCCAAATTTGCAGTCATTCCCCCCGGAGTCAACTTGTCGATCTTTCATCCAACCCTTTCAAAAAAGGATGAAGAGGCTGTAAAGACCCCGATCCCTTTGGACCGACCATTGATCATTCTTTCAAGCCGAATTGACCCCAAAAAGAATCATCTCTCGGTAATCAAGGCTTATGCCGCTTCGTCATGGTTGAAGAGAAATGCCCGATTATTGATTGTGGTCCGGGGGTATTCCAATCTGATGGAACAGTACCGAAAGATGCCTTCTCCAGATCGAGAGCTTGTCGAACAATGGATCGAAGTCATTCGGGAAGAAGGCCTTGAGGATTCCGTCCTTTTTGCGGATATTTCGGATCAGTCAATGCTTGCCAGTCTGTACCGACTGGCGGGAAGGCATCGATCCGTTTTCTGCTCGACGCCCTTGTACGAACCATTCGGATTGACGGTAATCGAGGCAATGGGGTGCGGGCTTCCTGTCGTTGCCACGCAAAATGGAGGGCCTTCAGAAATCCTACGGGATAGGGATACCCGGTTTGGGATCTTGGTAGACCCTACCGATATCTCTGATATCTCCCAAGGGTTGGAACAGGTCCTTCGTGAGGGCCCTTTGTACGAAGAGCTCGCCCAAAAAGGAATCCAGCGAGTGAACGATCGCTATACCTGGCGATCGACGGCGCAAGGATATGTGGAACGAATCCGTATAATCAAAGAGGCAGAGATTTCGCAGCGCCCAAACCTGAGACCATTCCAACAAGCGCTTACAGATTTCGAATAGGAGAGAACCCTTTTTGTCCGACTTGTATAGGTACGAGAAGAAACCGATCGAATACTCAGTGACTCAGGAACCCGATTGCGTGGAATACATCTTTCCCACCAACTATAATGACCCTGTGCATGAAAATGAGCAGGTCTATCTTCGTGTGTATTCTCCCTCTAACCGTCCTTTGCGGGGAGATATTCTCTTTTTGCATGGGATCGGAGGATCGAATATCCGCTTCTTAGAGCGGTTTCCGAAGTTCTTTGCGTCAAAAGGGTATCGGGCCTCGATGGTGATCCTGCCGTATCATCAAAAACGCAAACCCGTCCATATGGAAAGCGGAGATCCCTTTTATTCAGCCGAACCCGATCTATGTGTGGTCCGGTTTCATCGGGCTGTCAAGGATGTTCGCAGAAGCGCGGACTTGATCGAAACCCTGGAAGGCTTTCATTCCGATCGGTTATGGTTGGTGGGGGTTTCTTTCGGTGGCATGATTGGCACTCTGACCATGGGATTGGATCAACGGTTTCGCAAAGGGGCTTTGGTTATTACCGGGGGCAATTGGCGATGGATCAATTTTCACTGTCCCTACACCCACAAAGTGCGCGCCGAATACAGCAATAAGGGGAACGCCTACGGGTGCGATTCGGAAGAGACCTGCATCCGCAAATTTCGCCCCGATCCGGTGGGTTGGGTTAAACGGGAAGTACGCCGGGTTGAGGATATCTTCGAGAAAGCGCCGATTCCGTGTTATCAATATGATCCCATCTCGTTTGCCCCTTTGATCCGGTCGCCCGTTCTCTTCATCCGAGGGGTGTTCGACCGGGTCATTCCGTCTCAGGCAACTGACGAACTCCTTCATTTGTTGCCAAACCCTTACGTAGTCCGATATCCAATGGGCCATACAACTTCGATTGTGCTAACCGGGTTGATCGCCCGCCGAATCATCCGATTTTTCGACTGATCCCCATGCGTTGGCTTAGATCATTGGAATGTCTTCTTTCTCTTATTCAGAGGCGCTGGAGAGCTGAACCTCCATCACCGTCAACGAATCGGATACCATCAGTTGGGCGGTTGTGGCTTTTCGTACCTCTTCCAAACTGGTCTGCGGGGCAATCTCTTTCAAGACCAATCCGATTTCCGGTTCTACAGCAATCACAGCCATTTCGGTCACGATCAGGTGAACCGGTCGGATCGATGTCAAAGGCAGCGTGCATTCAGGAATGATTTTGGGCGATCCATCTTTGTTTGTATGGGTCATGGCAACGATTACCTTCTTTGCCCCAGTTACCAAATCCATCGCGCCGCCCATGCCTGGGATCATCTTGCCGGGCACCATCCAATTGGCCAAAAGCCCCCGTTGGTCAACTTCAAGTCCCCCCAAAACAGTGATATCGACATGCCTGCCCCGAATCAGTCCAAAGGAAGTGGCCGAATCAAAAGCGGCGGCTCCAGGCAAAAAGGTGATGGGCATCCCGCCTGCATTGTTCAATTGAGGGTGTTCCATCCCGGGCGCTGGCGCAGGACCCATTCCCAAGATTCCGTTTTCGGATTGAAAGTGGACATGAATCCCTTTGGGAATGAAATTGGCCACCATGGTGGGGATTCCGATTCCGAGATTGACAATATCTCCATCATGAAGCTCTAGAGCGATTCTTTGCGCAATAATCTTCCGTGCGGTCTTGGGATCTTGGATCATTGGACATCCCTCCTAACGAGATAATCCACAACGGCATGCGGAACAACGATCTCATCGGGCGGCAAACCCCCGACTGGTATGAGTTCATCCACTTCAGCAATTACGGTGCGGGCGGCAAATGCCATAAGAGAGTTGAAATTCCGCCCCGTGAGGGAAAAAGAGAGATTGCCCCAATAGTCAGCTCTTTTGGCCCGGATGAGGGCAAAATCGGCAAAGATGGGCAAAGCTACCAGATACTCCTGATCCTCAATGGTAATCTTCTGTTTTCCCTTCTCGGCGATGGTGCCGACTCCTGTAGGTGTCAGAATGCCTCCCAACCCAAATCCCGCCGCTCGGACTTGTTCAGCCAAAGTCCCCTGGGGAACAAGCTCCACCTCCAAACGACCATCGATCATCTGTTTCTGGGTTTCCGGATTGGTTCCGATGTGAGAAACAATGACTCGCGCCGCTTTTTGGGCGACAATCAATTTTCCGATTCCCTTTTCAGGAAAGGCCGTATCATTGGCAATAATGGTGAATCCGCCGTTGGAATGCTCCAGTAGGCGTTCGATCATGGAATCGGGGGATCCATCTCCCAAAAAGCCTCCGATCATCAGAGAGGCTCCTTGAGGAATCATATCCACCGCAGTTTGAATATGGATCACCTTTTGTTTCATACCTTCGCCGAAACCGGCACCACCTCCTTTTGAAGGATTATACCACAAATCTCCTCGGGAAGCTTTATCAGTGCGGATGTGATATAATCGACCGGAAATCACATAGATTCCACTCGTTGGGAGGGGGGGAAAACCCATGAATCGCAGGAAATGGCTATGAAAATAGGAATTGTCGGCGCCACAGGGCTGGTTGGGAGAACCATGATTCAGTTGCTTCATGAACGCTCGATCGGTGTGAGTCAGCTTGACCTTTTCGCATCGGAACGATCGGTTGGGATATCCATTCCGTTTTCCGATCAGCGAATTCCTGTTCAAATGCTTTCCCAAGATGCCCTAACCCAGCCGTATGATTTCCTGTTCTTTTCCGCTGGCTCAGAAATCGCTCGGAAATACGCTCCTATCGGGGCTGAGCATACCCCGATCGTCATCGACAACTCTTCGGCCTTTCGCAAAGACCCCCAAGTCCCCTTAATTGTTCCCGAAGTCAATGGGCTCCTTTTGAACCACTATCATGGAATTGTTGCCAACCCAAACTGTTCGACCATCCAAATGGTACTGGGCATTAGCCAAGTCCATAAGGAGTGGGGGATTGAAGAAGTCGTGGTTGTTACCTTTCAATCGGTATCGGGGGCAGGCAATAAGGGGATTCTCGAACTCCGAGCCCAGCAGCAGGGAACTCTGGAACATGAGCATTTCCCTAATTTGATTCATGAGAATGTGATCCCGGTCATTGGCGATCCACAAGATGATGGATACACGACCGAAGAACGGAAGATGATCGACGAAACACGAACCATTCTTAATGACTCGAACATACGCATCTTCCCAACCTGTGTGCGGGTTCCAGTGGTTTTTGGTCATTCCGAGGCTGTGTTCGTCCGCGTATCGACTCCAATCGCTTCGGAGCGAGAAATCGCGCGGGCTATTGATCGAACCCTTCATATCCAAAGAAGCGATGGGTATCACACGCCCCTAGAGTTTGCGGGTAGCGATCGTACGGGAATTAGTCGTCTTCGCTTAGTGGGACCGCGCGAGCTTTTCATGTGGATCGTAGCGGACAATGTTCGCGTTGGGGCTGCCACCAACGCCCTTCGGATCATGGAGTACGTGCTCCAAAATTTAGGCGGTAATCAATTACCGCCTAAATAGTTAATGAATCGGTTTTTTAGAACAAGCGAAGCTGCTCAGGTTTTATCGAGGGCTGAGGGGTCTGCTTTACCCGTTTCGGAAGGAGATTAAGCGGATACTGGTTTATGAGCGTGTGAATCTGGCAGTTGATTTTGCTCCGATACGGTTTTGAAGGTTTTTCACCCGCGTATAGCTCCTGATACTTCTCTTTCAGACCCGAATATTCCCGATCCAAAAATCGGAAGAAGACTTTACGGGTATGTCCTCGTAGCCGGAGGCTGCCTGAAATCAAATCTTGGGCGCCTACTTGATGGGCCATACGGATCAATCCTTCCAAGTTCTCATAGGAATCGGTGATCCAAGGAAGGATGGGCATCATCAACACGCTCGTTGCGCAGCCGATCTTTCGGAAAGCACGAAGAAGCTCCAATCGTTCCATAGTCGGGGATGCGTTGGGTTCCAACACTTGTTGAACGGAAGGGTCCATCGTAGATACAGAAACACCCACATGCACCGGGCACACCTGAGCGAGTCTTTCGAACAGCGGAAGGTCCCTGAAAATGCGGGTGGATTTTGTCGATATTACAATCGGATTTCGATGTTTGATCATGATCCGCAAGATTTCAGGCATGATTCGGTATTTGCCTTCAATCGGCTGGTAGGAATCGCTCACTCCTCCGATGGTGATCGGATCGCCCTTCCACCGAGCCGACCGGAGTTGGCGTTCCAGAACTTGGGGCGCGTTCGTTTTCACAAAGATTTCTTGGAAGAAAGAATTGTCCGAAGGGGTTGCCAATGAAACATAATCATGGGTGTATCGGGCAAAGCAATACCGACACCCATGGCCGCATCCCCGATATATGTTTATATCCCAATGGGTGGCTGTTTTCCGTTTGTGGTAATGCAAAACGGTTTTTGCCTCGATCTCATGAATGGCCATATTGACTCCTGTTTTTTGGTGTGTTCTTGATTATATCACAATCCGATGCCTGTTCCAGCCTTTTTCCCTCTCAAATGGTTATATGAATCAGATCCAAACCTTGACAAATCGAGAAAAAAAGAGTATGATACACGTAAGCTTTTCGATAAAGAGAAGTATTATTGATGTAGGAGGATGCAGGATGTTAAAAGGTACAGTGAAATGGTTCGATGGGAAAAAGGGGTATGGATTCATCTCACAGGAAGATGGCCCCGATGTTTTTGTCCATTTTTCTGCCATTCAGGCTGAAGGATTCCGCACATTGGAAGAAGGACAAGCGGTAGAGTTTGAGGTTACGGATGGCCCCAAAGGTCCTCAGGCCGCAAACGTACACCTTATTGGATAATTTTGCTTTTTACTCCGAAAACAAAAAAGGGCTTGCAAACTGCAAGCCCTTTTCTTTTTCTTAGCCTGTTCCGGTTACCGGACTCTCTCTTTGAGTTCTTTACCGGGAACAAATTTCGGTACTTTTTTTGCGGGAATGTTTATGGGTGCTTTGGTCCGGGGATCAACGCCCTTTCGGGCCGAGTTCTGCTTGACAACAAAACTACCGAATCCCACTAAACGCACGCTCCCTCCTGTAGCCAATTCATCTTCCACTACTTTGATGAATGAGTCAAGGAGTTTTCCCGCCTCTTTCTTGGAAACACTTGCTTCAGCTGCTAGTTTGTCTACCATTTCCTTCTTGTTCACAGTAATCCCCCCTCCTTCTGTAGAATCTTCCCATAGATCTACGGTTTTTCCTACCCCAAATATACCATAAATGCCGCGGATAAAGCAATACCCCAAAAAAGGGATTTATGCCAAAAGGTTCCAACCGCTATAACCAAGATTAGAAGCTGTTTTCGGAGGGTTACCCGTTTCGTTTCAACAAACCGCGGCGTTTGGCGAAGGTTTCCATCCACGAAAAGATCAGAATACCCATGGGAAGCATAATGATCCCCATGAGCAGCAAGGGGGTCCAATGCATCCACAGGGACCAAAACCCTTCTCCTTCCAAAATGGCTGCGCGCATCCCTCGCAAGGCATAGGTCGCTGGAGAAATCCGTCCGACCATCTGCATCCAATGGGGCAGGACCTCCACTTCATAATAGACACCCGAAAACATGAGCAGCAGGGCTTGGAAGATGTGGACCACTTGGACGCCCTTTTCTGGGGAGATTAAAGGAAGAATGGATGCGATCATCCCCAGACCGATAAAGGACAAACTAGCGATGCCGAGCACTCCACCCGCGGCCAAAATGTTTGCGCCCTGAAGATCCAGATTGAAAAATACCGACACCACCAAAAGGATCAACCCACTGCGGAGAAGCCCATAAAAGATACTGAATCCACAAACGCTCAACAAGTGAGTGGCTCGAGAAACGGGGGCCATAAATGTGTATTCGATCGTCTCTTCCCACCGTTCCCAAGCGACTGTTTCAGCCACCACTTCAAAAAGGATGGACAGATATCCCCAGAGGATAGACCCCAAAAGCATGTATAGAATCAAGTATTGCGTATCTACAACAACGCCGCTGAAGTTTTCGATGCCTTTCCCGATGAATCCCATCGTTACTGAATTGGCCACGGTATAAACAAAAAAGACCAGTTCCCACTTCCAATACCGTTTGACCAGGTTGAAATTCCGCTCGATAAAGGCCCACGCGGCGCGCGTTTCTTGAAAAACCTTTTCCATGATCAGCTCACCTCAGCAATCATCTCATCTTCATATTGGACCAATTGGGACCCCGTGAAGAACATAAAGACCTCTTCCAAGGTGCAAACCGATCCATTGCGGGAAGCTTTCATCTTCAAATCCTGGGCCGTGCCGATGGCGGATATCCTTCCATCGTGAATAATCGCTACGCGCTCACAGAGTTGATCCGCTTCCACCATGTCGTGTGTTGTTAATAGTACTGTTGTCTGGTTTTCCTTTTGGATCTCAAGGATCAGGCTTTGCACTTCCTTTTTTGCCCTTGGGTCTAGTCCGGTTGTCGGTTCATCCAAAAGGAGGAGCGCCGGGGTCGTCAAAAACGCCCGCGCTATGGCCACTTTTTGTTGCATTCCACGCGAAAAATCTTCCAACGGATCATGGACCCGTTTTGCGGGAAGGCCGACCCGTTTAAAGATTTCCATCAATTTTTTCCGGGCGTACGGTTTGGGAATTCCATATAACCCTGCAGTAAATAAGAGGTTTTCCATTGCAGACAGCTTTTTGAAAAAACTGGCCTCCGCAGATACCCGATTGATCAGTTTGCGGACCATCATCGCTTCTTTCACCGAATCATATCCAAACACCTCGATAGTCCCATGATCGGGAACCAGAAGGGTCGAAATCATTCGGATTAAAGTTGATTTCCCGGATCCGTTTGGTCCCAAAACACCGAAGATCTCTCCTCTACCTACCGAAAACTGCACCTGATCCACCGCTTTGATCTGCTTGTTCTTCCGTTTGATAAATACTTTATCGACTGTATGTATTTCAAGTGCTTTATTTGGATCTTTTTGCGTCATCACGATTCACTCCTTTTTCTTCGGTCTAAATGGTTCTGAATGGGTTGCTCGCTCATTGGTCATTTGCTTCTTTTTTTGGGCTTGCGCAAATCGAAACTGAGTCACTTGCGCTCGATTACGTTCCGACCCACGGCTTTTCATGTATCTCCCTTGCATTGAAAATCACCTCTTCCTGTTTTCGGATCACCTGCTGATGCTTTCCTACCCTTTCTCCCTGATGATACCCTTTCATTCTCATCCCTACACCTCCTATGATTTCGGCAAAAAAAGAGGGCTATGATTCGTCACAGCCCTCTTGTTTCTTCTCATTTGTTGTTCCTATCCTACAACAAAGAATTCCTTCCAGGCGCGACGAGACAGACCAATCCCACGATAACAGTAGCATTACCGATCATAGAGCTACGATTTCGTGTCATATTGTTGAACATTCGCGTCGCCTCCTTTGTTGTGGGATTTTTGCTTACTTTACGATTATATCACAGAATCGGGCCTCTGTCAACTGATGAATCGGATCAAAATATCCATACTTTCACTCTTCAGCCGATTGAACCATTATCGCTATTCTGATTCATGTAGAAAACACGAAACGAAATGCCCGGGTTCTCTCTCGACCCATGAAGGGTTTTCCCGACCACACCGGTCCATAACATACGGACACCTTTTTGCAAACCTGCACCCATCGGGGGGATTGATTGGGGATGGAATATCTCCTGTCAACAAAGCTCGTTGTTCTTTTTTCCGAAAGCGAGGATCCGGAACAGGGATTGCGCTCAACAACCCAACGGTATAGGGATGCAGCGGACGGGTAAAGAGGGTCTCTGTATCCGCGGTTTCCACGATTTTCCCCAAATACATCACAGCGATTCGGTCAGAAATATGCTTCACAACTGACAGGTCATGGGCGATGAATAGGTAGGTAAGGTCAAAGGCTTCTTTTAGGTCTTCCAGGAGATTGATGATTTGCGCTTGAACCGAAACATCCAACGCCGACACGGGTTCGTCACAAATTACCAGGCGCGGCCTCATGATCATCACGCGGGCGATTCCGATGCGTTGCCTTTGGCCTCCTGAGAACTCGTGGGGATACCGTTTCATGTATTCTGGCCGCAGACCCACTTTTTCCATAATATCGGTAACATACTCTATGATCTCTTTCTTGGAGCCCGCCATTCGATTAGCCCGGATTCCTTCAGAAATGATGTCTTGGACCGTCATCCTTGGGTTTAGCGATGCGTACGGGTCCTGAAATACCATCTGAATTTGTCGTTTTACCTTTTGAAGGGGTTGCGCTTTCAAACTGAAGATATCAACGGGTTCTTTCTGCGCATCCTCGGGATAATAGAGGAAGGCGCCGGCTGTTGGATCATGGATCCGCATCAAGGTTCGGCCGACGGTGGTTTTTCCGCATCCCGACTCTCCTACAAGCCCCAAAGTCTCCCGGGTTTGCACCTGAAAATACACTCCATCGACTGCCTTGAGAAAAGGCTTCTCCCCAAAAATCCGGGCTCCTTTGACCGGAAACCATTTTTTCAGGTTTCTAACCGTACAAAGGGTCTTAGATGGATTCATGGCTGTCCCCCTCTTGCTCGTAGAGCCAGCATTTCACTTGGTGCCCTTGAATCGATCGAACGGGAGGGATTTCAACCAAACACCGTTCCATCGCCTGTTGACATCGGGGCTGGAACCGACAACCCTTTGGAAAAGCGGAAGGGTGGGGTACATAGCCCGGAATAACGTGGAGCCTTTTTTGATCTTTTTTCGGCACTTCGATTCGAGGGATGGAGTGAATCAAGCCTTGGGTATATGGGTGTTTGGGGTTCGAAAACAGAGAATAGATTTCGGAAGCCTCCGCGATTTGCCCCGCATACATGACAATCACGCGATCGCACATCTCGGCCACAACACCCAGATCATGCGTTATGATGATGGTGGTTGTATTCTGTTTGGTTCTCAGCTCATCGATCAATTCGAGAATTTGCGCCTGAATGGTTACATCCAAAGCGGTCGTTGGTTCGTCTGCAATCAACAGCAACGGTTTGCAAGCCAATGCCATTGCGATCATAACCCGCTGCCTCATCCCTCCCGACAGCAAATGGGGATAGTCGCGAATCCGTTTGTTTGGTTCGGGAATCCGAACCATTCGCAATAGTTCCTGGCTTTTGGACCACGCCTGTTTTTCCGATAGCCCTTCATGCAAGATGAATACTTCGGAAAGTTGTTGGCCGATCGTATACACCGGATTCAAAGAGGTCATTGGCTCTTGGAAGATCATGGAAATCTTCTTCCCCCGAATCTTTTGGAGCTGTTCTTTGCTGAAATGGGCCACATTCTTCCCTTCAAAGGAGATTTCCGTCCTTGTTCCCAAGAAGGCATTCTTTGGCAATAGCCTCAGGATCGAAAAAGCCGTGATTGTCTTTCCACATCCCGACTCCCCAACAATCCCCAATGTTTCCCCTTTTTTCAATTCGAATCGAACATCATCGACAGGGGTTACGACTCCAAATTGGGTCTTGAATGAGATTTCCAAATCATGGACCTTGAGAATGGTTTCGGGATCGCTGAGGGCTGTAACGCTTTTTTGACGCATCCATCTCATCCTTTCCTGATCATTCGCTGGTAAACTTGGGATCCAAGGCATCCCTCAGTCCATCACCGAGAAAGTTTACATTGAGCACGGTCATAAAGATGAACAGCCCCGGGAAAAAGGTCAGCCACCAAGGGCTGATCCCCATGGGTGTTCCCAGGATATAGTTCATGGATTTTTGCAGCATATTGCCCCACGAAGGCAAAGGAGGCTGGATCCCCAGGCCCAAATAACTGAGCGAGGATTCCGCCAAGATGGCATAGGACATGTTGAGGGTGGCTGAAACGATTACCACCGGAAGAACATTGGGAATGATGTGTCTCAGAATAATCGGCAGGGTTTTCACGCCAAGAGCTCTTGCGCTGACCACATATTCGGATTCCCGGATCGATAAGGTCAAACCGCGTACCAGACGGGACACCCCCATCCACCCGAAAACGGTAAGTACCAGGATGATATTCCAGAGCCCTGATCCGATGACCATGGTCAATGTTAAAAGGATTGGAAACATCGGGATGGATAGCATGACATCGACAAAGCGCATGAGAATTCTGTCTACCATACCCCCAAAATATCCCGAGAACAATCCGATCCCCATACCGATAATGGTTGTGAATAATGCCGAGCAGATTCCAACCAGCAAAGAGATCCTTCCCCCATACATCAGCCGAACAAAGGTATCCTGACCCAGTTCGTCGGTCCCCAAAATATGACCGGGCGTCATTGGTGGCACAAAGATGGAGGAAAAGTCCATATCAAAGTATTGGACGGAGGTGAACAATGGTCCGATGAAACAAAAAACGAGCATTCCGAGCAGAACGATCGCGCCAAATAGCGCTAGTTTATGGCTTTTGAACTTCATCCATACCAATTTTCGATAGGTTACGATATTGATGGAGGACGATTGCTCTTCGATCTTTTGGATTTTTCTTTTGTACGAAAACCGTGATGGACGCATCGTTTCCTCCTTACGCCTTCCGTGTAATTCGGATTCTCGGATCGACAAGAACATAAAGAAAATCCGCTACTAAATTGGATATCAACGTAATCATCGTCAAGAACATCAGGCAACTGATGGCGAGGTTGTAATCGCTTCCGATTACCGCTTGGTACATTAATCGGCCCATCCCAGGCCAAGAGAAGATCGTTTCAATGATCAGCGCCCCTCCAAAAAAATAGGGGATATCCAACGCGATGATCGTAATGATCGGAATCATCGCGTTTTTCAACGCATGACGAATAATCACCTTCCGGTCCGGGACGCCTTTGGCATAAGCCGTTCGAACATAATCCTGGTCAAGGACTTCCAGTAGAGAGGTGCGAATATACCGTACCCAGGAAGCAACTTGAACAAATCCCAAAACGCACGCCGGAAGAATCAAATGACGGAACCGATCCCAAAAGATCGCCCAAGGCTCGGTCAACCCGTAGGTTTCCATCCCTGACACCGGAAGCCATCTTAGAGTTACGCTGAAGATGATGATCCCCATCAGGCCAAACCAAAAACTGGGCAGCGACATGCCCACAAAGGCCGTTACTGTAGCCGAATAATCGAATACCGAGTACTTCTTGACTGCAGAGTAAATCCCGATGGGCAAGGCCACCGCCAATCCGATTAACCAGGCAACGATGGTCAGCAAAAGCGTGTTGGGCAGTCGAGAGATGATCATATCCCAGACGGGCACTTTGTAGAGGCTGGAAAACCCAAAGTCTCCTGTGAAAGCGCTGCCTAGCCATGTGAGATATCGAACAAACAACGGATCGTCCAGTCGATAGTATTCTCGCAACGCTTGGATTCGCTGAGGATCGGTCATCACAGCGCGGGGGTTGTCCATACGCATCTGAAGCAATGGATCCCCCGGCATTAGGTTGATCAAAAGGAAAATGATCAGCGAAATCATGAAAAAGACGGGAATCAGTTCCAAAACCCGTTTGATTAGATACGCCTTCAAGACATTCCCTCTGAATTTGCTTGGCTTTGCTCCTGGATGGTTTTCATGGTATGCAATCCCGCCAGCATTTGAACACTGATCAATTTTTTGATGGGAATCGTTTGATAGGCGAGGTTCTTTTCAAGGAAGTCGACTGTTTCTTCAAAACACTGATCCGCCTTTTCCAACGCCTCTTTCATCGCTGCATTCCCCGACGCGCCTTCGAGGTTTTCCCGAATCATTCTCCTCATCATGCCCTGCATTAACAGGTTGTAGAACTTTTGGGCGTACAGGTTGTCAAATTCTTCCGCCTTGGTTGCGGGCCTTTGCAACGTCTCGTCGGTTTTGATCCAGTTCTCTTGAGCGGCCAAATGATTGGGAATCATGGCCAGATAATGATGAACTGCTGTGAAGAAAGGAGAATCTTTCTTTTGGATGGCGCTTTCTATCGTTGAAAAGATGGCCTGCAACCGATCATAATTTTCTTTTCCTGATTGAACCGCCTTTTGAAGAAAATGCTGGCGGCTTTGTTCAACCGTTGTTTGATCGTTGACCCGGGGATCAAAGTAATACGGCATTTCACAGACCAACGAATAGGTGTCCGCGATCTTCTTCGCATAATCATCCGAACTGGTCCCTGCTTGAATCACAGTCGCCGGGTCCATTCCTTTGGGCAGATGCTTTTCCAGATAATCATATTCATCGGAAATCCCAAACATGGGGAATATTGCGGGAGCAAAGGGTTTGAGATAAGGAACCTCTGGCTCACCCAGATTCAAGGGCAATTGAAATTGGCCCGGAATCGATTGGAAGAGATCAAAGAGCGAATCGGTTAGTGTTCCGGAAACATAGTAGTACACGCCCCCAAACCCGGAATTGTGCAGTGAATACATGAAGACCGGTTTTTTCTCTTCGATGATCTCCATTAACACTTTGGTTTCGGGGAGTGGGTCGTGGAAGTGAAGAGTTTTGTAATCGACGGGGAAAGTCCACTCCACCTGTTCGAAGCTGGCCGGTCGATAGAAGTGTTCGGCATACTTGCGGATGGATGAAGAATCGTCAAACCATCCTTCGTTCCGCTTCGTTCCATCGATATCGATCGATTTGATCAGATACCACGTATAATCCAGTTCCCGTAGAGCCGGATCATCTTTCGCCAATAACTCGCTCAGCACTTCAAGCATCATCGCGCCAATCGGTTCGTTGGGATGGGGACATCCGAACAGAAGCGCGTTTTTGGAACCACTTCCGATTTTGATCACATAGATTGGGTTGCCTTCCCTGGATCTGCCTCGTTCCATGACCTCCACACGGTCTGGATAATCCTTGGCCAGTTGAAGAGAGCGACAATCCATTTCTTCGACGCGAAAAAACCGGTGAAAGTCCGGTATTTGATCGATCACTGACTGAAAACTCATATCAACACCTCACTGGAAGAATAGTCAATCGATTCGAATGTAGTTGACCGAATCGGATCTGTCTGTGAAATGCGGCAGATCCTTAGACCTGCCGCTCTTCACCTTTCAATAAATCAAATCCGAATATCCTTAGTTATTTCCGGATAAACCAGTTCTGAATGATCCACCCGATCCCATTATCATACCCTGCGTTGAATGCCTTGATATTGTTCTTGGCAAAGATCGGTGTGGGTGGGCAGACCAGAGGAACATAAGGCAACGCTTCGGACCAGAGTACCAAATGACGCTCGTAAAGCTCTCGTTTTTCCTGGGAATCCACCGTCGCTCCGGCGTGAACAACAATCCAGTCATTCTCTTCATTGGACCAAGCGCTATAGTTGACGCCGCCAAAAGAATTGGCCTCGGAGGGAATGGCATCGGCTGTCCAGTATTCCGCCGCTTCAGCCGAGATCCCATATCCCCATCCGGACAATATGGCATTGTACTCCCCTTGGGGCATAATCTCCCACATCGCCACGGGAGGAATGGTTTTGATCTCCATTGTGATCCCAGCCTGCCTAAGCATACCTTGAATCATTTGGGCCATAGTCAAGTAGTCTGGCTCGCCTGCCCCAACGAGCAAATCAAATTGGAGCGCTCGTCCATCCTTTTCATATACTCCGCTCCGGTTGGTTCGCCACCCTGCTTGTTCAAGGAGGGCTTTGGCCTTCGCCAAATCATATGGATACCGTTGAATGTCTGGATGCGCAAGCGCTTCTCTCATCATATGAAGTTCAGTAATCCATGAAACAGCAATATCCCCAGTTCCGTTATAGATGAGATTGTTGATGGCCTCGCGGTTGATTGCGTGGGCGATGGCTTGGCGCACGCGAAGATCGGAGAAAAAGAAGTTGGGTTCGGACAGATTGTCTGGATTGCGGAAGTTAAGAAAGATCAGATCCGGAGCAATGTTGGGAACCAGATACGCTTTGAACATATCTCCATGTTCTTGGGCCAATTGCATGGTATGTCTCAGACTCAGGGTGTACCTTCCAAAATCGATTTCCCCGTTTTTCGCTGCGGCAAATGCCACATCTCCATCCGGAATGATCCGCATAACAATGGTATCGATGTTGGGTCGCCCCATGAAATACTCGTCAAAAGCCTCAAGGACAACATACTGGCCTTCCCGGTATTCCTTGAACTTGTAGGGTCCGGTCATCACAGGATTCCGTGTGACCTTCAAGACAAAATCGTCCCAGATTCCTCGTTCTTTGGCTTTAAGAAAATCCTGTTCAAAGATATGTTTGGGCAGTTGGAACCATCCAAAGTAAAAGGCATATTCCGAAGAACCAAACCAAGCGCTCCCGAAAACCTCA
>Ga0334886_1002902_pt1 | contig 16117 bp, 14 predicted proteins | sample GraSluR1_MG_9_FD_207232 | JGI IMG/M metagenome (GOLD analysis project Ga0334886, IMG submission 207232) | Sludge microbial communities from methane-producing bioreactor in Wageningen University, Netherlands - Granular Sludge_27_06-R1 | ecosystem: Engineered > Bioreactor > Anaerobic >...
GTCCTGCCATACAGCCATCGTGGATGGCTATGTGATAGAAGGACATGTACCTGCTGCGGAAGTTGCGCGATTGCTTGCTGAGCGGCCGGATGTGCTTGGCCTTGCGGTTGCCGGCATGCCGGTGGGCTCTCCGGGAATGGAAAGTGCAAGTGGTGAAACAGCGCCTTACGATGTGGTCACGTTTGATCAGGCTGGTGAAACAGAGGTGTATGCCTCTTATCCCAAAGAGTAATGGTTTCCGCGGGGTGACTTTTTCAGCGAGGCTTGTATCTTTATCATTGTCACAACCTGGAGCATGAAGACATGGTGATGATGCGTAATTACCGGGTTGATGCTTGAAGGAAGTACACAAATTTTTTCCAGGCTCCAGACTTTCCAGGGGGGGAAGTGATTTTACGGGCTATGTGACCCGGCATGAACTGCCGGGTTTTTTGATCAGAATCCGGGATATAATCAGAGGCATTGTGTCGCAATTGTTCATCAACCTAGAGGAATATCATGAAAATCGTTGAAACGGAAAATTTATCCCGCATCTATGGCAGCGGCGAGGTGCAGGTGAATGCACTGGACGGCGTGTCTCTGCATGTTGATACTGGCGAGTTTGTGGCAGTGATGGGCCCCAGCGGCTGCGGCAAGTCAACGCTGCTGCATCTGATCGGCGGGCTGGACCGCCCCAGTGAGGGCACGGTCAAAATCGAAGGCAAGGATTTGAGCAGCCTGGATGATGATGCCCTGACTGACCTGCGCCGTGAGCATATCGGGTTTATTTTCCAGTTTTTCAATTTGCTTCCCACGCTGACTGCTTTGGATAATACTGCCCTGCCGTTGGTGCTGGGCGGGATGAAACCGGCCGAGGCGCAGGTCAAAGCCGTGGAATGGCTGGAGAAGCTGGAAGTAGCCGATCGCAGCACGCACCGCCCGGAGGAACTTTCCGGCGGGCAGCGCCAGCGGGTGGCGATTGCGCGTTCAATGGTGACCGAACCCTCGCTGATCCTGGCGGATGAGCCCACCGGCAACCTGGATTCGAAAGCCGCAGAAGAATTTGCCGTGCTGCTGCGCGAGACGGTGGACAAATGGGGGCGCAGTATCCTGCTGGTAACGCATGACCCGCGCATCTCATCTTTTGCTGACCGCGTGATCTACCTGCAGGACGGCAAGATTTCCGAGGAGACACAAAATCACAGGCGGATGGCCGGGGAGGTCCGCAATGGCTGAGTTTCGGCTTGCACTCAGCTATCTGAAAGGCCGGCCGATTCGCAGTATCATGACCGTTTTGTCGATCGTGATTGGGGTGATGATGATGTTTGGCCTGAACGGTATGGCTCCGGCGCTGAAGGATATTTTTGTTTCCAGTTCCAGCTCCATGTCCCTGGCTGAGGTGGATCTGTACATCACCCGCAAAGATGGCAGTTTCTTCAACGAGTCGTATCGCCAAAAGGTAACAGCGGTGCAGGGAGTTGAATCAACGGCCAGTATGATCGTGCGTAACATGATTGTGCCGTCTGAACAATACTACACGCCCGATGGGCGCGAGATTACGTCGATCCAGGTGTATGGTGTCGATACGAAAAGCAATGATGATGCTTTCAATATCATCACGGCTGGCGGGCGGCGCCTGACGGCGGGGCGGAATTTGCAGGCCGGGGATCAAAAAGCTGTCCTCATCTCGGAAATTTTTGCCGAGGGGTTGGGGATTGGTGTGGGCGATCCAGTCAAATTGCCCGGCGCGGGGGGATGGGTGAGCTTGACGGTGGTCGGTCTGCTGGATGACCCCGGCCTGATGCTGGGCACGCAGCAGGTGTTCATGACCGTTCCGGCGGCACAGGATTTGCTGAACACGCCCAACCGGGTCAACGTGATCATGGGCCGCTATGCCGAGGGCAGTGATGCGCGGGCGATTGATGCAACGATCCAATCCATGTTCAGCCGCGGCTATGAGCTTAGCCCGCTGGAAGGGGGCGCAGATATCTGGGCGGCATTGATGGAATTTGTGGACGTGATCTTCACCATGTTTGGGCTGCTGGCCCTGGCTATGGCGGGCTTGATCATGTTCAACACCTTCCGCACCAGTGTGGTGGAGCGCCGCCGGGATATTGGCATGCTGCGGGCAGTGGGCGCGCGGCGCAAGTCGGTGATGCGCACCATTCTGTATGAAGGGTTGATCCTGGCGGGCCTGGGTACGGTGCTGGGCATTTTATGCGGGTATGGTTTTGGTTACCTGGCGAAGGCCGGGTTGGCTTCCATGCTGCAGGATTTGATGGGGCATCCATTGGGTGAGCTGCAATTTACCCTGTCGACCTACCTTGTATCGATCTTCTTTGGCATGGGCGTGCCGTTGATCAGCATTTTGCTGCCGGCGCGCAGCGCCACCGAAGTTACCCCGCTGGAGGCGATGCGTCCGGCCACTGCCGGACAGGAGAAAGCAGTCCAGCGCACCCGCACGATCATTGGTGTAATCAGCCTGGTGCTGGGCGTGGCTGGTCTGGTGAGCGGGATTTTCCCGCTGATGGCGGTGGGCATTTTGCTGTTCCTGCTGGCGTTGGGGCTGCTTGGCCCGATGTTGATCAGCCCGATCACTTCCGTTTTCAGCCGGGTGCTGGTGTTGGCCTTTGGTCAGGAAGGCGGTATGGCAGCGGGAAACATCTCGCGCCAGCCGCGGCGTGCGGCGATCACGGCCACCTCGTTGATGATCAGCCTGGCAATTTTGATCGGCCTGGGCGGAATGCTGGCTTCTGTGTATGGCGGCGCGCTGCGCTTCTTTGACGCTACCTTTCGCACGGATTATCTGATGATGTCCTCCCTGGTTGTGACCAATGAGACGATGGGCGCCGGGCCTGAACTGCTGGAAACGGTTAAGCGCGTGCCCGGTGTGGCGGATGTGACCACCATGCGCCAGATTGATATTCTGGATGAGAACGACGTGGGGATTCGCCTGGTGGGCGTGGACCCGCTCAAATACGAAGCGATTTCCGGCTTGTCTTTTTATGAAGGCGATGCTACCGCTTATGGCAAGATGCAGGATGGCAGTTCCGTGATGATCAATGGCCGCTATGCTTCACAGTTTGGCGTTGAGATTGGCGATGTGATCACCCTGGAGGGCGATCATGGCCCGCTTCAGATTTCGGTGGCGGCGATCGGCCTGGATTACCTGAACATGAAGCTGCCCACTGTGTATATGGACATGACCTCCCTGACGCGGGAATATGGCGTGCGCAATGATGTGTTTGTGCTGTTGAATGTCGAGCCTGGCGCCGACCGGGGAAAACTGGAAGAAGACTTGCAGACCGTGACGAAGTCCTTTCCCGGCTTTGGGATCATCTCCCGCGAGGAGCTGCGCGCCAGCCAGGTGAAGGTGACCGACACGGGTACGAGAAGTATGATGGTCGTCCTGTCGCTGCTGGCGGCCCCGTCCTTGCTGGGGCTGGCGAACGCGTTGAGCATCAACGTGATCGAGCGCACGCGCGAGATCGGCATGCTGCGCGCCATCGGGGCACGGCGCAGCCAGGTGAAGCGCATGATCGTGGCCGAGAGTCTGCTGCTCTCGCTGATGGGGATTGCCCTGGGAGCGGTCAGCGGGATCCTGCTGAGTGTTGTGATGACCGGCGTGCTGGAATTTGCCGGCATGCACATCCCGTACAGCTTCCCGGCGGCGGGTTTGATCACCGCCATCGCAGCCGGTTTGATCTGCGGCATTCTGGCCGCCCTCATCCCGGCGCGGCGCGCCTCTGACCTGGAAATCGTGTCGGCGCTGGCGTATGAGTAGACTGCCCATCCTTTAAAATAAAAACCGCACCCTGAGCTTGTCGAAGGGTGCGGTTTCCCTGTTTTCCCGTCAAGTCTTTTTGAAGCTATTCCAGTTCTACATTTATTTCCATTTCATCCCCGTCCCTGAGGATGGTCACGGTGATTTCATCGCCAGATGAAAAATCAGAGAGTGCGGATTGCAGATCCTGTATATTTTCAATATCTTTGTCATTCAGGGCAATGATCACGTCCCCGCCGATCAAGACTTGTTCGCCATTGATGGTGGTGGTTTTATAGCTGCCGCGCAGCCCCGCTTTTTCTGCCGGACTGTCTTGCAGCAATTGCTGGATCAGCACGCCTTTTTGTTTGCCGGGCAAGTCCATGGCTTTGGCGATTTCGGAAGGCAGGGTAATGCCCTTGATGCCTAACCGGGGTTGATTTGCAGGTGCATCCTGTGCCATATTTTCCTGCCTTTGGGATGGCCGCACTTCCAAAGTGAGTTCCACGGACTGCGGTTCTCCGTCACGGAGGATGTTCAGGGTCACTGTTTGACCGGCTGAAGTGTACCGCGCCAGGTAAGCGGTCAGGTCTTCAAAGTCGCGGGTTTCGTGGGAATCGATCTGGGTGATGATGTCACCGCCAAGGCGCATTTTCTGATCATTTTCGTTTACTACACGGTCGCTGCCTCTCAGTCCGGCTTCGTCTGAGGGGCTGCCGGGGACAACGTCTACCACCAGCACGCCGTGCTGGTCGCGGGGCAGGTGCATTTCTTCAGCGATCTTGCTGTTCAGGGTGGTGCCGCTGATGCCGATCCACGGGTGTTCGTAATAGCCCTGGTCAATCAACGCAGGAGCTACATTTTGGACAATGATGGAGGGGATCACAAACCCGATGCCGGCATTGACGCCTGAGGAGGATTCAATGGCAGTGGGGATACCGATCAATTGTCCATTTGTATCGACCAATACACCGCCTGAATTGCCGGGGTTGATGGCCGCATCGGTTTGGATGATGTCGGGAATGGTATAGCTGGACCCCTGAAAACTGCTGGCGCTGACGGGCAGGGAACGGCCGAGGGCGCTGATGATGCCAACGGTCATGGTGCCTTTCAGGCCAAAGGGATTGCCGATGGCGGCGGCCAGATCACCGATTTCTACCTGGGTGGAATCTGCTACCTGGATCGGCTGCAAACTGTCGGCGGGGTAGTCAACTTTAACAATGGCCAGGTCGCTTTCTGCATCGGTGCCGACGATTTCAGCTGGAACGCTGGTGCCATCATAAAAAGTAACCAGAATTTCATCTGCATTTTCAACCACATGATTATTGGTCACGATGTGGCCCTGTTGATCCCAGACGAAACCGGAGCCGAGACCTGACCGCCGGTAGGGAGCCTGCTGTTCCGGCTGCTGAAGCGGAAAATCAAATGGCATGCCGGGCATCCCCGGGGAAGCTGCCTGTGCTGCAATCTGTGAAACCTGAATATTGACCACCGAGGGGATCACCTGTTCATATACGCTGTTAAACCCTGATTGCAGGGTTTGCAGATCTCCACTGAGTTGTGGGGATATGGTTGGCGCCGCAGCCGGGGTCGCGGAGGGAATGACCGTGGGCTGCGAATCGGCGAATGCGGTGGGGATGCCATTCATCCAGCTGCAGCCACCGATGAACAGGGCAGCAACGATCAATCCGGTCAGGATGATGTATCTTCGTGTAGGGATTTTCATTTTATACCTCCAATGGGGTGCGATTTTCTCCTTTATTTTTAACCCGAAAAAATAGTGATTATTCATGCGACAGCCTGGCAAACCTGCAATTTGCCAGGCCAGTTGACGATGCTCGTGTGTGAAAATAGGGGTTGGAAAACTATTTGCTGTTGACGGTGATCTTTCGCGCTTTTGCTTCTTCCGCTTTGGGAAGGGTAAGTTTCAGCACACCGTCAGCATATACCGCTTCGATCCGCTGGTTATCAATTTTATCGTTCAGCCGGAAACTGCGCTCATAGTTGCCAACCTGAAATTCAGCGAAAGCCAGGCCGTAATTTTCCGGCGCGTCATGGCAGGAGAGTGCCTGGATGGTCAGGATATTTTTTTCCAGCGTTACATCAATATCTTTTTCGAGAACGCCGGGCATGTCCATCGTGACAACAAAAGTTTCTTCGGTCTCATAAATATCGGACCGGGGGATAAAGGTAGCGCGTTCGTGCAGCCGTTCGGTGCCGTCAGCCTGGATTTCTTCCTGTTTTTGAACTTCCATTTCTTTATTTTTTTCAGTCATTATTTCACCTCCGTTTATTCTGGTGGTAAATCATTTCTTAATCGAAATCTTTTTTGGTTTTTCAGCTTCAGCTTTTGGCAGGGTAACCGAGAGAACGCCATCTTTGAAGTTGGCATCAACTTTATCAGCGTCTACGGCAAAGGGCAGCTGAATGGTGCGGGAAAACTCTCCGAATTTGCGTTCCCTGCGAAGATATTGCGCATCTTCCGGAATGTCCTCTGGGCTGCGCTGGCCGCTGATGGTCAATTCCGCGCCGTTGATGTTGATATCGATGTCGTCAACATGGACACCGGGCATTTCAGCGTGCACAAAGAGGCCGTCCTCGTTGCTCCAGATGTTAATAGCGGGATAGCTGGCCGCGGTTCGCATGCGGCCGGTAGAATATTGACTGAAGAGGCTGTTCATATCACGCTGCAAGCGATCCATCTCGCGCCAGATATAGGGGTTTCCAAAACTTCGATACATGGGTACAAATCTCCTTTCAATATTTGATTGTCTGATTTTTACCGAAAACGCCCCCAGGTTCCCGGGAGCGTTTTCTGAATGAAAGCCAGGATAACCTGAATGTCATTGAGAGTTGTTTTTGGCAGAAACAGACTGTTCTGCCTGATGGTCTGTCTATATTAAAAGGGATAAATATAAGAAGTTGATAAAAAGAATATATTAGGTTTGTTAATTATTATCGGGCTGCTGGCGCGCACCTCGCCGAAAGCCGTATATTTGATCTCACTGTTCCAGCTACCATCTTCATTCGCAGTAACAGAAGCCGAGCCAAGATGGTCCCCCAATACCCAATTTAGCACATCATCTGTCCCTGTGACCGTGCGCACAGCGACAGTCGTGCTGCCCATCGTGTAAAACTTCTTCACTGTGCTGGTGCTGCCGTCGACTTCCTCATTATAATGCCGTCCGGGGTAGTAAGTTTCTACACCATTCACCACTCCCTTGACCATATTCCCATCGCCATCATACACATAGCTCGCACTCTGCAAGGGCGGCGGGGGCGTCTCTGTGGGGATCGGTGTGGTGCCGGGTGTTACCGAGACGGTCAGGGTGCCGGTGATCGTCGCTGTGGGCGTGGCGGTCGGCGTCGCTGTAGCCGTGCTGTCCGTGATGATGATCCCATCCAGGTCGTTGATCGCTCCGCTGGCATGCACCAGCCGCACCTTGTGCTGACCGGAGGATAACATTGGACTGTCCCAGCGCTTCTGCCAGGTCAGGGTGGAGGAATACTGGTTGATCGTCCCCGCCAGCGTGTCGTCAATGTAGATTTCCATCTCCCTCCCCCGCCACGAAAATCAGGAAGACCACGAACCCAACCAACTAATAGCAAGGGCTCCAAGGAATTTGAAAATCGCTACTATCTAATAATCTCTCTCTACAATAAGGAAATATCTCCTCAAGATATCGAATTTCATGTCTGCAATCCAAGCTCTTTTGCTAATTGCTCTCCTTTTTCGGATGCAATAATCCAAAATGTATCTCCAATATTGGGTGGTCGTCCTAAATCATCCCACTCCTTTTCAATTTTCTTTAGAATGCAATCATTGGAATCAGAAAAAGGCTCAAATCTACCTTTAATCATTGTTCCAATGATTATTAGTTTTTGGGATAGCAACTTCAATAAAACCTCCATTGTTTTTTCTCGTACCCATATAGGTAATTCTTTTTTATAGTTGTATCCTGTCCCATACACTTTACCCACAACTACCCAGAGTCCCATATAATCTTCTATACAATAGGCAAGTAATCTCTTTTCTAATAATGTTAACTTCATTTCATCTCCTGAATCTTACTTAGGCAAATGGATTTTCCCAAAGGGAATGCCCTCAATGTTTATGTCAAGTGTTAGTCCATAATTCCTCGAATACCGCACTCCTACACTACCACCTGCCACATCGAACATTATTCCATCATAAGTTGATGCAGTGTTTTCAACAGCATTAACAGTCAAGTCATCATATATATTCATCAATTCGTTAGTGTCACCAACAATGCGGATATCTGGATCCGTTCCCTCTCTTCCTACTGGTGAGCCATTAGGCATTAAAACGCTTCCAGGAGATTTTGGATTCCTAGAAAAACCACATCCAGTGCAATCTGGATCTCCTAAAGCATCAGAAGCTAATGAAGATGGTGTATGATTATTAGTATACGAACCTGGGTATTTGGCTCCAGCAAACCACATCCAACCCGCAGAAATTAAGTTGATGAAAGTAGTATAGTAGTTTCCAAGGTCGACCCCAATTTTCCTACCTGCCTCCTCAAAAGTTGCACCAACCACATAGCCAGGAGTATTTTCGGGTATTGCATTTAAGTAATTAGGGTCTCCGGTTTCAATAGCGTTTGCAACTGCCTGTTCGACTGGATTACCGAAAAGTTTGCCTTTACCAACGCTATTTATATAAACAATGCCACCAGTTTTTCTGTCTTCACGGATAAACAGATTATCATCTAACATTATCATGTGACCAGTTGGATCAGTGAAATTAATCGGGTTATAATTGGTATAAGCATAGCGGTTCCAGTTCGCCGCGTTGGCTGGCTCCGGTATGATCGTATCCGGTTGGACGACTGGTTAAGATAAGGGTCATACCAACGTGCCACGTAAAAATACAATCCCAGTTCCGCTGCTTCCAATTGCCCTGTGTAGCGATACTCCGTCGGTGTCAAGCCATTACTCGCCCGCACCTCACCAAAGGCCGTATATTTGATCTCGCTGTTCCAGCTACCATCAACATTCGCCGTGACAGATGTCGAGCCAAGATGATCTCCCAGAATCCAATTCAACACATCATCTGTCCCTGAGATCGTGCGTACAGCAATTGTCGCGCTGCCCATTGTGTAGAACTTCTTCACCGTGCTGGTGCTGTCATCTACTTCCTCATTATAGTGCCTTCCAGGGTAGTAGGTCTCCACACCATTCACCACACCCTTGACCATGTTTCCATCGCCGTCATAGGTGTAAGAAGCTTCCTGCAAAGGCGGCGGGGGCGTTTCGGTGGGGATCGGCGTGGTGCCGGGCGTTACCGAGACGGTCAGCGTGCCTGTGATCGTCGCTGTGGGCGTTGCAGTAGGTGTTGCCGTGGCTGTGCTGTCCGTGACAATGATCGCATCCAGATCGTTGATCGCTCCGCTGGCATGCACCAGGCGCACCTTGTGCTGACCGGGCGATAAAGTGGGGCTGTCCCAGCGCTTCTGCCAGGTCAGGGTCGAGGAATACTGGTTGATCGTCCCCACCAGCGTGCCGTCAATGTAGACTTGCATATTCCCGCGATTCGTAAGCGCGGTATACAGCAGGCTGAGCTGGGTGCCGGTGAAGTAGAAGCTGACCGTGTCGCCCACCGACTCGGAATACCGCGAGCCGCCATCGTGAGCATTGGCATGGCTGTAGGCTGTCCAGTTGCCGCCAAAATGGATGCGGCTGTCGGTGTCGTCATGGGTACCGGCAGGTAATGGATTCACGCCATCAATGAGGATCCCGTCCAGGTCATTGATCAATCCGCTGGCGTGCCGCAGGCGCACCGTATGCAGGCCGGGAGTGAATTCATCGCTGTCCCAGCGGTTCTGCCAGGTGGTGCTGGCGGTGTACTGGTTGATCGTATCTTCCAGTGTGCCGTCAATGTAGACTTGCATATTGCCGCGGTTGGTCAGCCCGGTGTAAAGCAGGCTGAGGCGCGTGCCGGTGAAGGAGAAATTGACCGTATCGCCGATCGTATCCGAGTAGCGCGAAGCGCCGGTGTGTGCGCTGGCATTGGTGTATTTCGTCCAGTCTCCGCTGTACTGCACATCTTCATGATCATCGTCATACGTGCCTGCAGGCAGCGGGTCTGCGTTGCTGATGATGATCGCATCCAGGTCTACAACCTGCCCGCTGGAATGGGTCAAGGTGACCGTATGCTCACCGGGGGACAGCACCGGGCCGTCCCAGCGGTTCTGGTAAGTGACGTCCAGGGTGAACTGGTTCAGCAGGTCAATCGTCTGCCCGTCGATCTGGATGAGCATTTCCCCGCGGGTGTAATAGCCCGTGTACAGCAGGCTGAGCTGCCTGCCATTAAAGAGGAAGCTGGCCGTATTGCCCACTGTTTCCGAATAGAGTGTGCTGCCCTGATAAGCATTCGTAAGGGGGTAATTTACCCAGCTGCCGTCACAGAAAACACGCGTGTCTGTGTTGTCATAGGTGCCTTCGCCCATGATCTCAATATCATCGTGGAAGATGATCGCATCCATGTCCGCGATCTGCCCGCTGGCATGCACCAGACGGATGGTGTGTGGGTCGTTGTCCTTCCACACCGGACTATACCAGGCATTCTGCCAGGTCGTTGTGCTGCTGTACTGGTTGATCGTGTCCACCAGGGTATCGTCGATATATACCTCCATGTTGCCGCGGTTGCTCAGGCCGGTATAGAGCAATTGGATCTGTTTCCCGTTGTCTGAATTGCTGTCAATTTCCAGTTCCACCGAGTCGCCAATCTTTTCAGAATAGGCCGAGCTGCCCCCCGAAGCGCTGGAGGAGTTATATTGTGTCCAGTTGCCGCCGAACCACAGGTTCGTGTCTGTATTCTGATAGGTGCCCGCCGGGACTGGGGTGCCTGCGGGTTTAGTCGCAACGATCAAGGCATCGATATCCACGTAAGTACCACATAGATTTAATATTTTGATAAAACTCCTTCCCTCCGTATTCATTAATAAAAGATATATATATGCTTCCATCAATCTCTAAGAAAATTTTTCATTTATTGCGGCTTTGAATATAGCATTTCAGGACAAATACTTATTAATAATAAGTCTTCGGATTCATCTTCTATATATGCCAAATATAAAAAATTGGGAGATATTTTTATCGCACCTTGTACTGTCTTTATTGGATCAATTAACAAATTAGTCAGTGGCTCTAATGTTCCCAAGTTAAAATCATAAACAAACAATAATGAACCATTTGATTTTCCTTCATCCTGACTTTTTAAAAAAACAAGCTTATTGCTCTCGTAAAACCACCAATGCTCAAGAAAACCTAGCCTTAGAGATGTCTTTATTTCACCCTCTGATTCTATGTTCTTTATCCAAACAAATTCATTGTACCCAAACAATAGATTATGACCATCTGGTGAAATATCGATAATAAAAATATCTTTCATATCTGATGTAAATGGTATAAAAGGCTTGGTTTGCAGTGATAAAAGGTCAACCATCCAAACATATGCTTCTGTTTCATAAAATTGAGTATCAATGAATAATTTGCTTTCATCTGGCGTCCAAATGCATGTGCGTAATTGCCCAGTTGCTTTACCGATGAATTGGATATTTTCTCCTTCTTCTTCAACGAGATATAAATTGTATTCAAAATTAGGAATACTACTTGGAATACCATAAGTTTGGGGAGTAGGTGTCATTTGAGGATCAATAGGAATAGCATAGACCACTTTTTTCCCAGACGGTGATGGATAAATCCTCCTTGCATCTTCAGGAACATGATTTATTAATTGTTGAGACAAACCTTCTGATGGTGGCGCTTCTGTATTCTCAACTCGTTTTTTTTCTCTTGTTTGAAGGTCGTAAGCCCAAATTGTTCCATTCTCATATTCATAATACACAATATTCCCACTTTCTGACCACCAAAAAATATACTCACCCGGCATATGACTTATGCGTTCAATTGTTGATGTACAACCTTGAGTAGGTCTTGGCGTAGGGGCACATTCGGTTACAACAGGTTCACTTGTTGATATAACTGTCACTGTTGAGATATCAGTGTTTTTAGAAATAATTTCCTGAATTCCCACTAATTTTCCATATTGCGTGATATTACAAGCAAAACTAATCAACAGACCAAATACAAGTAAGCTGTTTTGAATAATGGGAGTCTTTATTTGCATCGTTTCACCTCACGGCCATAAATTGGTTCCACCTCTAGTAATAATTGGTTGCTCATCCCATGCAAGCCCATTTACTAAAGTAGCTGTCCACGAATTACCAGTGCTTTTTTGTTCTTCTGCTATTGATAAAACTTCTCCAACACTATTTTCACCCATAAAATTCAAAGGATTATGAATTTTGTTTTCACTCCAGCCATTATCCGAATAAGGCGAACGAACCTCAACATGAATGTGATCGTTTCCGGCCAAAGGATCCCCTGCAGGATTTCCAACGGTTCCAATTATCGTGTTAGCATTTACATAATCTTCTATCGAAACGTTAATTTCTCCCATATGCCCTATAATAACTCGGTAATCACCTACCCTTATATCAACGCGATATTTCCCAAAATATTCTGATGGGTTATCGTCACTCCAAACGCCAACAACTCTTCCTTCGACTCCAGCAAATACGTTTGATCCCCACGCTGCTCCTAAATCTAGACCACAATGATATCCTTGGCAATAAAGATCATACCCCCAATCTTTTCCACCATTTTTTGCAAATTTCGTTCCTCCAAATAATTGAACCCATTCAACATCTTCTGAACTCACAGGTAACGTGTGAAACTCTAAATAATCTTCAAGCTCGTGGAATGATTCTTCTCGATTTGGTTCTACACCTGCAAAAGCCCAATGACCCGTAGGATCGTTGAATTTGATAGGATTCCATTCCGCGTAAGCATAACGATCATACGCCTTTACATTCCCCGCCCCCGGCACCAACGTATCCGCCTGAATGAAGTGGTTAAGATAAGGGTCATACCAACGAGCCACGTAAAAGTACAATCCCAGGCTGTTTTCATAACGCTGATTAGTATACCTGTACTCTGTAGGCGTCAAACCACTGCTCGCCCGCACCTCACCAAAGGCCGTATATTTGATCTCGCTGTTCCAGCTTCCATCGGCATTTGCTGTGACAGAAGTCGAACCCAGATGATCTCCCAACACCCAATTCAGCACATCCTCTGTCCCTGTGACCGTGCGCACAGCGACAGTCGTGCTGCCCATGGTGTAGAACTTCTTCACCGTGCTGGTGCTGCCGTCCACTTCCTCATTATAATGCCGCCCAGGGTTTAATTATTGATCAAAGGCGCTCATATGTATAACTTGAATCATAAAATTTCAGGAATTTCTAAACTAGACGTAACACTCTATGCACCACAATTTCAATCTGTAAAAACATCTGCCCTCATATTTTGGCAGTAGTTTTCTGGATCTGCAAGCAATCGCTTGCAAAACACTTCAATTGAAATACTGGAAGCTTCTTCAATACTAGGAAAATAGTTTCGTTCTGGAGCATTTTCTGTTGTACCTGCCCATAAACTGATGCTAAGTAATCCATCCTGCCCAGGACAAAAAACATATACGTCATTTTCCTTATTATTGATAAGGCCTCCACTATAATTTATGGTTACATCAATATCATCAAAAAATAAGATGTAATTATGTAAAACTTTATCTGGAGGGGAAGAATTAATATCATATTCATGGAGATTCTCTACATCTAATACAATTGAAGAAGGAACACCATATTTCTCCAGAACAGAGTCCATTGAAAAATAGATCTCTCTTCCTTGAAGATTGAAAACCGACCCCGAAGGCTCTATTGAAAAATTTATACCTACTATGGTCTCATTTTCAACCTGAAACGAGCCTATGTAAGTTGTTCCTGAAATAGTTTCGAATCCAAAACTAAAAAGATCTTCTCGAAACTGATGTAGATTGATTGGTTTGTTTTGCGCCCATGTTAACAATTCTTGTACCTGTGTTTCACCAGGAACAATCCCCCACAGACAAAACTCATCGCAAGTTGTTTCGAGTAACTCCACGTCGATTTTTGGAGGTACAGGAGTCTCACTTTTTAAAGGAATCGTTGTCAATGATGGAAAAACAGTGGCTGTAGTTGTCAATGAAGGCAATAAGATAGCTGGTGTACTATATGACGTTGGTGTTTTAAATTTCCCGACAGTGTTATATGGATCAACAACAGAACAACAGCCAACACACCACAAAAGGATAACCAAGCAAAATATCTTAAAAATCGAATTGTTCATCTCTTTATTTCTTTCTATAGTATTCATTGAACAATGGACAACATAAGTTCCACATAGTTACGTCGAAGCGTTCCCGCTTCATCATTAGACAAATTTCCTACAATAAAATTCGCATACATGTCACCCCATTCTTCTTCTGGAGTGTTCCCTTCAGAATCTTTTGCATCGTTTCTCTCGTGTTGAAGAGCTTTGACTTTTCGATTACGACTCGGGTCAAACAACCATTGTTTGGAATATCCAGGTATGTTTTGACGATCATAATATCCATTTCGACTACCAAACAAAAACATGCCATTTGACAAATAAACTTCTCGACCACCTAAATCTTTTGAAAAGGCATCGTTCTTCTTATTATCCATTAAATGTGCAAATTCATGGTACACGTTCTGATAAGGAATCTGACCATATTCAGCAGTAAAATAGATTCGGGATCCATACGTTTTGCCTCCATACCCTCCAGGATCAGTAGGATTTCTGAATAGTAAAGTCCCACCTTGTATTCTCCTCAAAAACCCTGTATCATTTTCCGACATTCTTTCCAGCGCGATTAGAATCGTAATTGCATCATGAGTTCCCCAAGGCCTCTCATCATCTGATAATGTGATGCCATAATTATCTTCAATTTCCTGTTTATAATCCTCTACTGTATATTCTATTTTGGCATCAACTTTGTCACTGCCTATTGGTACCCAATGACCACTTGGGTCTGTATATCGGATAGGATTCCACTCAACGTATGCATAACGATCATAACTTACTGGATTGAAGAAACCGGGAATTAGTGTATCCGCCTGAGCGAAATGAGCCAGTGCTGGGTCATACCAACGAGCTACGTAAAAATACAATCCCAGGCTATTCTCGTGTCGTTGATTGGTATACCTGTACTCTGTGGGGGTAATCCCATTGCTCACCCGCACCTCACCAAAGGCCGTATATTTCCCCTTCCGGGGGCCATCAACACGAAATAAAAACCGCTCACTTCGACAGGCTCAGTGAACGGTTTTATGGTGACCCATGGGGGACTCGAATACCTATCCCCTTCCGGGGGCCATCAGCACGAAATAAAGACCGCTCACTTCGACAGGCTCAGTGAACGGTTTTATGGTGACCCATGGGGGACTCGAACCCTCAACACGCTGATTAAGAGTCAGCTGCTCTGCCAAATTGAGCTAATGGGCCGGTTTTTTTGTGCGCCTCATTATATAACAAATTCTGGCTGGGGTCAATGGAACGATGTTCAAAAAGTTAATCTTTTCTCACGCAGGGGGAGGAGATTTCCGGTAGAATAGAAGCGTACCAGATTAGGCACTTGGCTGCGTTTGCAGTCCTACAGGAAGGGTTGTATGTCAGATGAATCTTTGCTTATTACAGCATATCAGTTTATTCAGATCGGCGAGACGCAGACTGCCGAGCGTCTGCTGACGGGGCTGATCCGCAGGGAGCCGCGCAGCGAGGCGGCCTGGCTGTTGCTGGCCGCCTGCAAGCATCTGCCGGAGGAAAAGGAGAAATGCCTGGAGTTTGTCGTAGAGATCAACCCGGAGAACGGGCCTGCTTTGCTGGCGTTGGGCGAAGTGCTGGCCGGCCAGGATGCGGATGCGCTCATCCTGAGCGCGTTTGAGGACTGGCAGGCCAGCGAAGCACAAGCGGCGGCGGCCGCTGCGCTTGCGCCGGCTGACGAGCCAGAAGAAACCCGGGAGATGATTCCTGATCCAGCAGCGGAAGAAAAGCCACCTGTGCCGGGTAAACGCCTGCGGACGATTTGGCTGTGGCTGGCGATTCTTGTGCTGGCGGCGTCTCAGGTCCTGTCGTGGATGCGCATCCAGGAACTGGAGCAGGCCCTGGTGGCCGCGCAGGTACGGGTGCAGTCCTTGCAGAGCATATTGACCGAGTATATCGTCCAGATAGAGCTGCTGCAGGGATTACTGCCATAAAGAATACGATCGCTGCCTTGCAGCCTGTCTTTTAGAAGGAGACCCGCATGACAAAACATGAGATCAATACCAGTGATGAACCGATCCGTTTGTTCAAATCTGACTTTCTGGAATTTTTTACGCATGTCCATCCGCTGGTGGTCTTGTTTTTGTGGCTGCCGGTGGTGGTCTTCTTCCTGTGGCGGGGGATTGCCAT
>Ga0334886_1002923_pt1 | contig 16038 bp, 12 predicted proteins | sample GraSluR1_MG_9_FD_207232 | JGI IMG/M metagenome (GOLD analysis project Ga0334886, IMG submission 207232) | Sludge microbial communities from methane-producing bioreactor in Wageningen University, Netherlands - Granular Sludge_27_06-R1 | ecosystem: Engineered > Bioreactor > Anaerobic >...
TCGAGCCAGTCCCGCGCCTGCAAGCCGTTCACGGGATAGCGTGACAGGTAGGCTTCGACCAGTTTGTAGGCAATGGCAGCCCCGCACAACACTTTTTCGGGGTAGGTATCGTCTTCCTGGCGGTGGTCGAGGATGGCAACGGCAGGCGGCAGTTCTTCGCCCGGCAGGTGGTGATCGGTCAGGATCACGTCCATCCCCAGGTCTTGCGCCAGCCGGATCTCGTTTACGGAACGGATGCCGCAGTCCACGGTGATCAGCAGGCGCGTGCCGTCGTCGGCGATCTCACGCACAGCATCGTTGTTGAGGCCGTAGCCTTCATCGAAGCGGTCAGGGGTGTAAGATTTCACCTTGGCGCCGCACTGGCTGAGAAAATCGATCATCAGGGCGGTGGCACAAACCCCATCGGCGTCATAATCACCGTAGATGGTGATGGATTCTTCTTTGTCCAGCGCGCTGTGCAGTCGTTCAACCGCCGTGTGCATATCTTTGAGCAGGAAGGGGTCATACAGTGAACCATACGATTTGACATACACTTCTGCCATGTCGGCGTTCACCACACCGCGGTTGTAGAGCAGTTGCTGCATCAACAGGTGGTAGTCAGCCAGTTCTTTTTGCAGGTCTTCGGGGATGGGGGGAGCGATCACCCATCGTTTTGGTTGGATTGCTGTCATGATTGCCTTTCGTTGCTGTGTCAGCCGTTGAAATAGACGCGCGGGAGGCGGTCAGCCAGACCGCAGACGACCTCGTAATTGATCGTATGCCATTTTTGCGCCAGTTCATCAACTGTGATGATTGCGTCATTTTGTTCGCCGATCAGCACCACTTCGTCGCCAATGGCAGCATCGGGCACGCTGTCCAGCTGGATCATGCTGTGATCCATGCAGACTGAGCCGACCACCGGCACACGTTTGCCGTGAATCAGCACTTCGTTATTGGGCATGCGGCGATAGCCGTCACCGTAGCCGACCGGGATCACGCCGATACGCTCGTAGCCTTTGGTGTGGTATCGATGCCCGTAGGAGATGCCGTGACCGGGCGGGAAAATTTTTATGGAGATCAGGCTGGCTTTCCATGCGAGGGCGCGGCGGAAGTCAGGCGGGAGTGTCACCTCGCTGGAGGGGTTCAGCCCATAAATGGCATTGCCGGGCCGCAGGAAGTCATAGTGCACGGCGGGATGCGCCAGTGAAGCGGCGGAGTTAGAGGTGTGGATGTAGGGGGGGCGCATGCCGAGGGCTTCCACTTCGTTCACCAGTTTTTCAAAACGGGCATATTGCTGCCGGGTGGTGGTGGGGTCAGCCTCATCCGCACGCGCGAAGTGGGTGAAAATACCTTCCAATTCGATGGCGGGCAATTCAACCATCCAGCGGATGAAATCCAGATTGTTTTCAGGGAACAAACCCAGACGGCCCATGCCGGTGTCAAACTTGACATGCACCTTGACCTGAAAACCCGCTTTTTGGGCTTCAGCGGCGTAGGCGCGCGCGATGTCATGGTCATAGACGGTCAGGGAGATATTGTTGCTGGCGGCTTCGGCGATACGCGCCGGCTGGGTGTAACCCAGCACCAGAATGCGCGAAGTGATGCCTGATTTGCGCAGCAGCAGGGCTTCTTCGATGCGCGCCACGCCCATGCCAAAAGCGCCAGCCTGCTGGGCGGCCAGGGCGGTCTCGACCATGCCGTGACCGTAGCCGTTGGCTTTGACAATGGCCAGCACCGGCTTACCGGTGAGCTGTTGAAAAGCACGGATGTTGTTCTGGATGGCGCCCAGGTCGATCTCGAGCCAGTTGGAATGCCCGTTGGTATCCATGGCGACAAGTATAACGGCAGCGGGGCAGATGGTCAATTGAGAGCAGAGGCAAACTGTTTACTTTTATTAATCGTCATCGTCTTTAACATCAATAAATGTATAACCTCTTGGAAAAAATATTTCCAATAATTTCTTTGATAATCTTTTATATCCAGCTAACTGATAATGATCTAATAACCAATATGCATACTCAAGGCTAACTTTTTGAAAAGTTTTATTCGAGTTGATTTTATCTTTGTAAATCAAAAATGCCTTATCAGCACTCCGGTTCATTTTAATTTGCCAATCAGAATCACCCTTTACAGGACGGAAATTGTGAGCTGGAAAATAATTAAGAAGTATTTTTTTGGATAACCTGACAAAACCAGCTTTTCTGTAGTGACATTCATACCATTCTGCGTGTTCTCTCCAAGCTTTGCGTTCTTCTTGTGTTGACTTGGCAATTTTATTCATCAACTCCACAGCGGCATCAGCTGCCGCGTCATCCATTTTTTCAAACTGACTTTTTGCCATCATTCACCCCGAACTGGTTACTCTTTTACATGATTTTACAGTAATTATTTCACTACATACCTTTTTTGTATGTTCTTTTTGCATAGTTGTCACAACCTTTAGCTAAATTCTGCGTATACACTTATAGAATCATTCAAAGGAGAGACGGATGAAAACGAAAACGATGGTTTCTACAGTCTGCTGGCTTTGCTGTCGTTTGGCAGCCTGTGGTCGCTGTTATACTGGAATTTGTTGCTGTAAGCATCTCATTGAGAGAAAAGCCCCGCCAACCTGCCATTTAGTGGCTGGCGGGGTGTTCTTTTCCCTTCCTGCTTTTCTGAAAGCTTGAATTCCTGTCAGGCATTGACTATAATGCTATCAGTATGAACGCCCTCCTGCGACAATCTCATCGGGATCATGTACAGGCCACCGCACGGCTGCTGCTGGCTTTGTGGGTCGTGCTGTTGGTCGGCTACCTGCTGATCTCCTTGTTGAGTGCCAGCTGTTTGCGTATTGAGTGTGTGTGCACGCGTGAATTCATCGATGGCATGCGCCAGTCCGCGCTGCGGGCGATCACCTTTTTCCTGAATAGTTTTTTGTTTGTGTTTGTGTTATTTGAGATCTTTCGTCCGGTCGGCCTGCTGCAGCCATTGATCAGCAAAGTGTGCTGTCCGCTGTGGCACCTGATGGACGTAACTGCCCCGCCGCCCAAATTGTCTTTCTGATCAAGCCGCGTCGCGCGGCGTTTTGGCATGCCTGTGCATTAACCATGGGCTGAATGTATCTGGACAGACAAATGAAGGAGCTATCTCCATGCATATACAACGAATTATCAAACGAATCTTGCTGTTGAGCCTGCTGGTGGTGGCGGTGGCTTTGGTGCTCACACCGCTGCCGGTGCGTGCCGAAGCCGAAGAACCGGAGATTATCATCTATTTCTTCTGGGGCGAAGGCTGCCCGTTTTGTGAGCGAGAACATCTATTTTTTGATTATGACCTGCTGCCGCGTTATGATAACGTGGTTGTGTTGGATTTCGAGACCTATAACAGCCGCGCCAACGCCAATTTATACATTCAAATGGCAGAAACTTATGGCTTTACGCCGCAGGGGGTGCCGGCTACTTTTGTAGGCGACCGTCATTTTGTTGGCTTCAGCCAGGAAATCGGCGTGCAGATTGAAAATACCATCAAAACCTACATAGAGGCGGGGGTCTATCCTGACCCCGGTCTGCGGCTGCCCGAGGCAGACCGTCCCGCGCTGCCCACCAAAGAAGCGCCACCCGCGGAAGAGGAAGAAGCCATTCCTACCCAGCAGGTGGTGTTTGACGAGGATAACCCCACGTTGGAGATCCCGTTGATCGGCACCGTTGATATGTCGAACTGGTCGCTGTTCGCCAGCACGGTGGTGATTGCGGTCGTAGACGGTTTCAATCCCTGCTCGCTGTGGGTGCTGACGATGTTGATCGCGCTTTCGCTGCGCACCGGTTCGCGCAAGAAGGTGTTCATTATCGGTTTCGTATTCCTGACAGTGACGGCTGCCGTGTACGCAGTCTTCATTGCCGGTTTGTTCAGTGTGATGAGCATTATCCAGTATGTCGAATGGATTCAGGTAGTGGTGGCGCTGGTGGCGGGTGCTTTTGCGCTCATCAACATTAAGGACTACTTCTGGTACAAAGAGGGTGTATCCATGACCATTGCGGATGACAAGAAGCCGGGCATTTACAAGAAGATGCGCAAGGTAGTGTCGTCCTCTGACAACTTCTGGGCGATGATCGGCGCAACGGTGGTGCTGGCACTGGGGGTCAGTCTGGTGGAATTTACCTGTACAGCGGGTTTGCCGGTGCTTTGGACCGGGATTTTAAACGCGCAAGGGGTGGGGATTGGTACCTTCATCGCACTGCTGCTGGTCTATATGCTCATCTACCAGTTGGATGAGATGATCATCTTCGTCCCGGCGGTGCTTACCCTGCGCTCCAGTAAGTTCGAGGAAAAACAAGGACGGCTGCTGAAATTGATCGGCGGGGTGTTAATGCTCTCCCTGGCGATTGTCCTGCTGGTTGACCCGGGCTGGATGCACGAGCTGGTGAATGTGTTGATCCTGTTCGGCATCTCACTGGGGGCGACTGCTTTGATCTTGCTGCTGCACCGCGTGATCCTGCCCTTGTTCGGGGTGGAGATCGGCTCGGACGCGAAAAAGAAGAAAACCAGCCGACGGCGACGGTGATTGTAATTATCAGCATGTAAACAGGGGCTGTCCGATATCGGCAACCCCTGTTTGTTTGCACAACCGTATCACCTGTATAAAAATTTTATTAGAAATCGTTAACGGGGGTTGACGCGATTGGGCTTGGTGGTATCATAAGGATGGAATTAGCACTCGGTTAAAAAGAGTGCTAAAACACAAAAAAATTTATTTTCATTCATCTTGAGAATAATCAAATAAAAAATGGAGGAATCAATGGCATTAACACTAAAACCTTTAGGCAGCCGTATTGTGGTGGAGCCGATCGAACAGGAAGAAAAGACTGTGACCGGCATTTATCTGCCTGATACAGCCAAAGAAAAGCCCATGAAGGGCACTATCGTCGCTGTCGGTGAAGGCGAGCGCGATGAAGCTGGAAAACGCATCCCCATGGATGTAAAAGTGGGTGATGTGGTTTTGTTTAACAAATATTCTGGCACCGAAATCAAAATTGACGAAAAGAAAATCCTGGTGATGAAAGAGTCAGACGTTCTGGCGATCATCGAAGGCTAAGAGAATAGGAGAAAGTTAACTATGGCAGCAAAAGAACTGGTTTTTGGCGAAGACGCACGACGTGCTCTTAAGAAGGGTATCGATGTTGTGGCGAACGCCGTAGCAACCACCCTGGGCCCCAAGGGCCGCAATGTGGCAATTGACCGCAAATTCGGTTCGCCCACCATCACCCACGACGGTGTTTCTGTGGCAAAAGAAATTGAACTGGAAGATCCGTTTGAGAATATGGGCGCGCAGCTGCTCAAAGAAGCCGCGACCAAGACCAATGACATCGCCGGCGACGGCACCACCACCTCAACCGTGTTGGCGCACGCCATCGTGACCGAAGGCCTGAAGAGCCTCGCCGCAGGTTCCAACCCCATGATGCTCAAACGCGGTATTGAAGAAGCCGCCCGCATCGTTGCGGCAGAGATCTCCAAGCAGGCAATCGATATCAACAGCAAAGAAGAAATTGCCTCCGTGGCAACCATTTCTGCGCAGGATGAGCAGATCGGTAATTTGATCGCCGATGTGATGGACAAAGTCGGCAAAGACGGCGTCATCACCGTGGAAGAATCAAAAGGCCTGGAATTTGAGCAGGAATATGTAGAAGGTATGCAGTTCGACCGCGGCTATATCAGCCCCTACTTCGTCACCGACGCAGAGCAGATGGAAGCCTCACTGGAAGAACCCTATATCTTGATTCATGACAAAAAGGTCTCTGCGGCGCAGGACATTGTGCCCGTGCTGGAGAAATTGGTGCAGATCGGCAAACGCGACCTGGTCATCATCGCTGAAGATGTCGATGGCGAAGCCCTGGCAACCCTTGTCTTGAACAAACTGCGCGGCATGATCAACGTGCTGGCGATCAAAGCCCCCGGCTTTGGCGACCGCCGCAAAGCCATGATGCAGGATATTGCCATTCTGACTGGCGCTACCGTGATCTCTGAAGAGACCGGCCGCAAACTGGATAGCACCACCGTGGAAGACCTCGGGCGTGCTGAGAAGGTTGTGTCAGACAAAGACAACACCACCCTGGTGGGCGGCAAAGGCGACGAACGCCAGATTGCTGGACGCATCGAGCAGATCAAAGTTGAAATTGACAAAACCACCAGTGATTATGACCGCGAAAAACTGCAGGAACGCCTGGCGAAACTGTCCGGTGGCGTGGCCATCATCCGTGTGGGTGCTGCAACCGAAACCGAACTGAAAGAAAAGAAACACCGTGTGGAAGACGCTCTGTCTGCTACCCGCGCGGCTGTCGAAGAAGGTATCGTTCCTGGCGGTGGTGTGGCGCTGATCAATGCTGCGCCCGCGCTGGACGGCGTGAAAATGGACAGTGAAGACGCTCAGATCGGTGTTCGCATCGTGTTGAAGGCGCTGGAAGTGCCCATGCGACGCATCGTGGAAAATGCCGGCAAAGACGGCTCAGTGGTTGTTGACTTTGTGCGCAATTCCACCGCAAAGAACATCGGTTACGATGTGCTCAAGGACGAATATGTCGATATGGTGGCTGGCGGCGTCATTGACCCCGCCAAAGTGACCAAAGGTGCGCTGGAAAATGCTGCTTCAATCGCAGCCATGATCCTGACCACCGAAGCCTTGATCACCGAAATCCCCGACAAAGAACCCCCGATGCCCGCTGGCGGCGGCATGGGCGGCGGTATGGGCGGCATGTACTAAGCGCTCTGCCAACATTGAGAATTCAAACGAGGTCAACGCAAGTTGGCCTCGTTGCTTTTATGGGTTTTCTGTACTATTTCTTCTGTGGTTGGAAGCGCACAAGGATCGAGGGATATTGTTTTTCCAGGTAGAAAAACAGCGCGCGCAGGAACAGCAGTGTGCCAATCATTTCGAGTGATTCTTCCAGGGTGGTCAGCACTTGATACACGAAGGTGTCCATGCCATGCAGGGCGGCATACGCTCCAGAGGCCATTTCCATGCCGATCAATCCGCTGAGAAACACGGCGGCAGCCAGCAGGAATTGGCGGCGGTGGTGCAGCGGTAAATGTTCAACGAATTTCAAGTAGAACAATCCAAGGAACGTTACCAGTATGATCCCGGCGACCACCCAGCCAAAATAGAACACGGGTATCTGCCTAGGCTGTATGCCTACCAGTTGCAGCAGTCGTTCACCGGGCACGCGCAGGTTTTCATGGATTTTCATCATCTCATCAAACGCCATAAGCAGGAAACCGCCTGCCAGCACCCACCAGTGGAAGACATATCTTTTTGTCTGCATTGCTATCAAGGTCAGCAGCAGCACAGACAGCAATAACAAAAAGCCTGAAAAAGCGCTGGGGATATTCTGTTCTGTGTCGAGGTTAAAAAGCGGGATAGTACCGAATAAACCCTGGTGGGTGGTGAAATAAACCAGGATCTGGCTGACCAGGCTGATGGCAATCAATAGGCCTGTAATGATGACCAGAACTCGTAAAAATTTACGGTAATCAACCTGAATGGGTTTTGACATGGTTACTCACCCTGGATTTTGAATGGTATAGCACTGATTCTACCAGCAATCAGCTTTCTGACAATTGCACAGGCGGCTGTAATCATGGCTGCCAGCGCAGGGCTTCAATGAAGCGTTCCCCATTTCCGTCAGGCTGGTCATTCAGGTAGTAGGCTGCTACCACTGTGCCGTCATCCAACGCCACCGCGCGGGTATAGCCCATGTCGCTGCTGCCATTTGTGGTGCGCAGTACGATGGGTTCGCTCCAGCTTTTTCCTTCATCTTCACTGATGACCGCGCATACTGTACAGGGGGTGTCGCGGTTGCCGTAAACGATAGCAATCCGCCCATCCAACAACTGTACCAACGAAGGTGGATTGCTGTTGCCCGGCTCTTTGAAAGCAACTGTACGGGCAAGGTGCTGCCAGCTTCTGCCAGCATTGTTGGACGTATACAGATCGATCCAGGCATCATTGGTTTCGCTTCTACAGCGCACGGCACACAGATAGCGCCCATCTCCACGGGAGAGATGAGATGGCATGATAGCAAAGGCATCGCCGGGGGGCTCCTCGCCGATGAAGGACACAAAATCGAAACTCTTGCCGCCATCACAGGTGCGGGCGCAGAACACGCGCCCTTCCTCGCCGTCAGTTTTGTTGGCGGTCAGGAACAGCAGCAGGGTATCATCATCCTCGACCTCGTAAGCCGTACGTGCTGCTATAGCGGTCTGTCCGAAAGAAGGCAGGGCATAAGGCCCCAGCCAGGAACGGCAGCGGTCAAGGGTGTAATAGAAGAAGGAACGCGTACCGGCATCCAGCCCGGTGCGCGCGCACATCAGGGCGAAATCGGGATGGGTGAAGGGAATGTTGCCGGGCGGGGGCAGGAGCGCCTCTGGATGTGAACGGAGATAAGTTTGTAAACGCAGTTCGGACACCACATGTTCGTCCGCAGATAGGGGGCGGTTGCCGGGCACACACCCGGGGAAAGGCACAACCTGCCAGTTGATACCGCCGTCCAGAGAGCGCGCCTGCAGCGTGGTGAAGGGCTGGCGGGTGTCACGGGCGTGGTATGTCGCGTGAATGTCGAGGCTGCCTTCGGTGAAGACCACCACGATCTCATCTTCCCAGTGCCACATACCGTAATTGGCGGGCCAGCCGGCAAAGCGGCCCGCCTGGCGTGAAATGGTGTGAAAAGTGGGCATAAATGGCCTCCTGTGGAGCAAATTCTGCCCTTACTGTATCATATTCGCCACTGGAAAGGGTTATGTGGCGTGACGGTTGTCACAAAAAGGCAGAGGGGCTTGCATTTTGTCCGGTTATTTTGTACACTAAAGGTACTTATACATCCATCATTTGAGGGGTGGTCACATCGTTGTATCGTTGAACAGTGAAGAGGTTCTGTTTTGTATTTGTCCAACCAGGTCAAGCGCTTAGTTTATTGACACATCAGGAATTATTTCTTGCCCCTCCCCCTTATATGCGGCACCCGCCCCCGGGTGCCGCATAATTTAACGACACACGCACCGTGGCGCTTCTGGCCAGCAATGATTCGGTCAGTGCGAGTAATTCTTACTGTTTGTTTACGGTTCTTTTGTTATAATATTCTTAATTACCAAATACAGGAGGCGCTGAAATTATGGAATTATGGGAATGTATGGATTGCGGGTATGTCTATGACCCTGAGGTGGGGGATCCAGAAAGCGGGATCGCCCCCGGCACGCCCTTTGAGATGCTCCCCGATGATTGGGAATGCCCCGATTGCGGCGCTGCAAAGGATCGGTTCGAAATCCTGTCGTGATCTCAACCGGCAGGTTCATTTTAATTGTTGAAACCATTGGCCATCAAGAAAGGATGTTATCTATGTCAACCCTGGCAGGTTATATTCAAACAGCAGATTGGAAAAAAGAAAAGCACGCCCCGGTGATCGAGGTGCCCGAAGTAATCAAGGTAGGTGAAGCCTTCAAAGTAGCGCTAAGCGTCGGCAAAGAGATCGCACACCCCAACACTTTAGAACACCATATTGCTTACATGACCCTGTTCTTTGTGGCAGAAGGCGCCAAGTTCCCCGTGCAACTGGCGCATGTTGAGTTCAACGCGCATGGCGAGGGCGACCTGATCGCGGAACCGTTCGCCAAAGTGATGGTAAAACTCAACCAATCCGGCAAGTTCATTGCCATGTCCTATTGCAATATCCACGGATTGTGGGAGAACGAACTGGACGTTGTAGTTTCGTAATCAAAATTGCTTGTCATAAAAAAAACCTGAAGCTTAATTCACTGCTTCAGGTTTTTTATTTTCTTTGCATCTTCGTTGTGAGGTTTTTGATCAAACTGGATAATTCACTGACGCGCAGCAGCCAGGCCATCGCAAAATAGACCGCCAGGCCAGCAACAGCACCTCCGATGGTGACGAGGATGTTGTTGCGCCCGGCAGACTGCCCCAGCCAGCCCCACAGGACGAGGGCCATGGCAAGCGAAGCCAGGCTGGCTTTGACGGTGGTGATCAGCAGCGAGCGCATCTCGATGCCTTTCAGACGGCGCGCCATGACAGCGACCAGGATCACCATTTCGACGGTGGTTGCCAGTGAATTGGCAAGGGCAAGGCCGCCTAAGGGAATCCAGCCCAGCCCTTCAAACACCCACACAAAGAGAAAACTGAACCCCACGTTGAGGCTCATGGCGATGACGCCCACGATGACGGGTGTGCGCGTGTCATGCAGGGCGTAAAAGGCGCGTGCGAGGATTTCGTAAATGGAATGCGGTACCAGACCCACCGTGTACCACAGCAGTGCCCAGGCAATCAGGTTGGTGGATTGCACGTCCGCCGCGCCGTATTGATAAAACATGGCTACCAGCGGGCGGCGCAGCAGGATCATGCCGACTGTGGCGGGGATAGAGAGCAGCAGAATGATACGGAGGGTGGCGGCCAGTGAACCGCGCAGTTCCTCCCATTTGCCTTGCGCGTACTGTGCAGAATAGGTGGGCAGTGCGGCGGTGGCAGCAGCCTGCGCAATAACGGTCTGCGGCATTAACATCAGGGCAAAACCAATGGTGATGGCGGTCAGGCTGCCCTGCGAAAGCCCCGAGGCGATGATGGTGTTGACCCAGAAGTTTAATTGCACCACCGCTACCCCAACCAGACGCGGGAGCATCAGGAGGATGACCTCGCGCACCTTCTCATTCTTGATGCCCAGGATCAGTTCATAGTGACAGGCGGGCAGGCGCAGCACCTGTGGTAATTGGACCACCAGATGCAAGCCCGCACCCAGCAAGGTGCCCCAGGCCAGGCCGTAGATACCGAGGGAAGGCGCGAACAGGAAGACCCCCAGGATGATGCCGACCTGGTACATGGAGGGCGCCAGGGCGGGCAGTAAGAATTTTTGGTGCGAGTTCAAAATGCCCATGAACAGCCCGCTGGCGCCAAAGATGACGGCTGCCGGCATAAGGATGCGCAAGAGTTCGGCGGTCAATTGCTGCTGTTCGGGTGTAAAACCGGGTGCCAGCAGGTTTTCGACCAGCGGCAGGGCAAACACCATCACCAGCAGGCTCAGGGCGACCAGGATGATGGTGACCAGGTTAACGATAGAGGCGGCAAGCCGCCAGGCCTCCTGCTGCTTTTTGTGGGTCAGCAAGCCGGTGAAGACCGGAATGAAGGATGAACCCAGCGCGCCACCCGCCACCAGCAGGTAGATGGTTTCAGAAACGCGGTTGGCGGCGTTGTAAGCGTCCAACTCGATGCTGGTGCCGAAAGTGCTGATGGTGGCGATCTTGGCTGCCTGGCCGATCAACTGCCCAAGCGCCATGGCGAGAAAGATGGTGCCGGCGGCGCGTGCGATCTGGCGCGTGGCGCTGCTGGTCTCTATAGGCGGTATGTGTTCTGTCATGCGCATCATTATAACTGAGGTTCAGTCAGAAGCGCCCAACCAGAATTGGCTGCCGTCACTTTGCAGGATGATCGTACTGTGTTGTGCAGTGCTGAGGCAGGCCGGGCAGGCGATGGTCGCGCCGTTGATGAGCACAGCCTGCGCAGGTAAGTCCAGCCAGTCTTTGAACGGTTCGGGGTGCAACTGGCTGATGTTGAGGATCAGGACGGTAACATTTTCCAATGCCTGCGGCTGCAGTTGTTGAATCTCCGAATAAGATACACCGTTGGGCATCAACACACGCAGGTCGCCATTGGTGAGCAAGAAGGCAGAGGATTGTTCACGTACCGCCAGGGTAGTCAGGGTGATGCCGGACGCCAGCCTGATCTGCTGCCCATCTTCCAGTGGGTGCATAGCTGTTTGGCGGGTGAGTTGAGCCGTGAACTGGCTGAAGAGGTCAAAATCAGTCTGCGGGTGGAAAAAAACATGTTCGACAGGATAACGATTGACTAACTGGGGCAGGCGGTCGAAGGTGAATTTGTCAGGCTTGGGCTGGATGACGGCTTGCAATTGATAACCTGGAAGGGCAGTCTCAAGCGCGTGTGAAAGCGCGTCGATGGACTGACTGCGCCCAAGCAGGACGGCTTTACCATCCGGCAGCTGCAGCAGCACACTGGAATTGTTGTCTAACGGGAACAATTGTACCTGCAGAGTTGGTTCAGGTTGGCGCATGCCGATCGTCCACAGGCTGATGACGCCCAGCGTTGCGGCGGTCAGCTGGTAGGCACGCTTGATGCGCAGGCGGCGTTTGGGCAGCCATCCGCTTATCAGGGGCAGGGCGGTGACCGCAGTGAAGTAGACGATCAGCACAACAGGTGAAAAAGAGGGAATAGAAATGCTTGCCCAGGGCCATTGGCTGCCCCAAGCCACCACACGGAGGGTGTAGGTCAGCGGCACCCAGGCAAACCATGCCATGATCTGACCGATGAGTGGCAGCAACAGGCCCAACAACACAGCCAACCCGCCCAATGCCATGATCAGGGGCTGCGCGGGCAAGATCAGCAGGTTGATGAGGAATGACGCCAGCGACACCTGCTGGAAAGCATAGGCGATCAGCGGCAGGGTGAAGACCTGGGCGGCGAGTGTCATAATCACATATTCGCCGATGACGCTGGTGGCGAGGTGGGCTCTTCTTTCCTGCAGGTGTTTGAGCAGAAAGGCGCGCACCGCCTCCGTCCAGCGTTCGCTGAACAGCACCAGCCCCAGCGTGGCGGCAAAAGACAACTGAAAACCGAGATCCCACAGGATCAACGGATTGAACAACGCAAACAATGCGCCGGAGAAAGCCAGGGCGTTCAAACCCTGATTCCGCCGCCCGAAGTAAGCAGCAAAAACGGTCAGGCTGCCCATAATGGCAGCGCGCACCACGGCGGCATTGCCGCCCACGAACAGGGTATATAACACCATCACCAGCAAAGTGATCGGCAGCACCCAGCGCCGCGGTAAATGCCGCAGAAAGAGGGTGGTGATGAAACTGATCAACACCGCAAAATTGGCACCGGAGATAGCGATGATGTGGGCGGTGCCGGTGCGTTGGAAGGCCATTTCAACCTGTGGGGCGATGTGGTCTTCATTGCCAAGCAGGATGCCAGAGAGCAGTGCGGCTTGATCTGCAGGCAGGACATGATCAATCAGGTGCTGGGCACGGTCGCGCACGGCGTAGATGCCTGCCATGAGCGGGTTGCCAGTGTTTTCCGCCAATTTCTCAACATCAGCAAATTCGCACAGGGTGTAAATTCGGCGGGCAGCCAGGTAGCGTGGAAAATTAAAGCTGGACTGTTTCGGCGGTGTGGCTGGATAGCAGATCACACCCAGTCTGTCGCCGTAGCTGAAGGCGCCGGTTTCGAGGGTGGTGATGCGCAGCCCGCCTGTCACCGTCAGTGGGATCGGATCAGCACCGGCATTCAAGGATTGGTAGCTGAGGGCACGGGCGGTCAGGATGGTGGAATGATTCTTAATGATGGGTGGTTGCGTGATGACGACGGTCAGGGCGCTTTTGCCGCTGTCATTGTAATAGGCAAGATCAAGCTCGTTCCATTGTGGAACAGCAGCGGTAAAGCGCAGCATGCCCAATGCTAAGAAAAGGGCGAACCAGGCGGGGTTGAGCGGTAGGTGGCCCTGCCAGCGCGCGCGCAGCGACCGGAAAGAGCGGTCCAACTGGTAATGCAGGACGAACATGGCGCTAAGCAGGGCAAGAAAAACCGCCGCCCACAGGCGCAGCCAGGCGGGCAGCAGGTCAGCCAGCGCAATGCCTGCCAGGAACATGGCAGACAGGCATAACAACGGCTGAAATTTGAGCGGGTAGAGGCTTAGGGGTGCGGGAGGAGAGTCCGCTTCATTCACAGGTCAATGCGCAGGAAGTAGGAGTATTGCAGATGAATGGTCAGCCCGTCGAAAGCCTTCATGCTGGCTTCGGTGGCGTCGTTTTGAATCATATTGGCGGATTCACTCAAGAACCAGGTGCGGGCATCGCTCTCCAGGCTGCCGCTAATCGGAAAAGTGACCACCGGGGAGATAACTTCAGCCAGTAAGGTGTTCAGGGCGTCGTTGTACACCAGTGAATCGGTTTGCAATGAGAGCACCTGCATCTGCACATTGGACATGCTGCCGTCGGGTACGCCGGTCAGGAAGGCGATCACATCATAGGCTTCATCACTGACGGTACAGGTGGCGACAACTTGCTCATTCTGTACTTCTTCAGGCCCGCAGAAGAAGCCCACACTTTCCATCTGTGCCACCCAATCGATCAGGGCGGTTTCGCCAAGAATTTCGCTGCCGGGAACCGGTGTGCCCTGTATATCACTTTCCTCTTGCTCCAGCCAGGGTGCGATCAGGGGGTAGGTGGCAGTGGGTTCCGGGGTTTCGGTAGGGGTGGCTGTAGGCGGCACCTCGGTGGGTGGGGGTGGATTTTTCGACTGCTGCCAGGCCAGATAGCCCAACCCGAGCAGCGACACAAAAATGATCAACCCCAACACACTGCAGCCAAGGATGAAGGTGGAGTTGGTTTCCTTCTTCTTTTTAGCTTTTAACTGTGCATCTTCCATTTGCTGTGACTGGCGCTGCTGGCGCGATTGGCTGTAGGACAGTGAATCGCCCAACACTTCAGCACGCAGATCGTCCGCCAATGAGGCATCCAGGTCGTCAGGCTGCACGCTTTCTTCGGGGATTTCCTGCGAAGGGGTAAAGAAATCATCCACAGTCAGTTCCTGGTCTTCCAACAGGGAGAAATCGATCTCCTGGCTATCGCCGGTGTTGAACAATTCATCCAATGATTGAGTTTCCTGCACCACATCAATACCCAGCAGGTCGATAGATTCGTCGTCAGTCAACAAGAACGGATTGGAAGAACTGGTACTGGTACTGGGTTTCAGCGGTTCTGATTGTGATTTAACCGTCATCTCACGCTGTAATTCAGGATCATCAATTTCGGGTTCTTCCTCAAATTCGGCATCCTCTTCGGTTTCACCCAGCAAGGTTGCCAGTTCTTCGAGGTCTTTGGGGCTTTCTTCGCGGATGACACCCTCTTCTTCGAGCCAGGCTTCCAAATCCAGTGCGCCTTCCACCGGCTGAGGCGCCGGGGGGATATCTTTTTCATTTTGCAGGAACATATCGAGGTCGTCTGCTTCCAATTCTTCACCCTCGATATCTTCGAAGAAATTGAAATCAAGTTCTTCTTCCACCGGTGCGGCCGGCGACACTTCGCTGAAGAGTTCGTCGCTTTCTGTCAGTTGTGAGATGTCCTCTTGACTGATTTCATCTGCCTCATCGGTGATCATCGCCAGGAAGTCATGGTCATCATCCCAATCTTTGCTGTCCATGGTGTCATCAGCCGTGACGTTGTATTGAATTTCATCCTCGGTGATGTCTGACGTCGGCTCCATCCTTTGCGGATAGATGATGGCTTCTCTGCGTGGGACAATGGAGCCCAACACCTCGGGGGCAATCTTGTCTAACGCGATTTTGGAGAGCGGGCTGGTGTCGGGGTATTCTTCCAGACGGGTTTTGAGAATGTCGACCTTGTTCTCACGGTCAGGAACGGTTTCAACCAACCAGATCCATGCCTTTTCATAGGCAGGTTCATCCTGAATAATTTCAAGGATGATCTCACGCGCAATTTCGGTTTCGCCTGACTTTATGTAATTGATTGCTTCTTGCAATCGTTCGGAATGCTTAGAGGGCATGGTACAGGTTCCTTGTTGAATTTGCAGATACAGCAAAAGAAAGGACAATCTCTCTTCCTTGGTTAACATTTTACCGTAAATATCAGGAATTAATAAATTAAAGAAGTCAATGGATTTATAAGCGGTGCATGGCGCGGGTATCACCCTTGTAAATTCACCAGAATCAACGCATAATCAGCATAAGCAAACAACGAGCAGGGAAGTGATTATCAACCGATGCAGGCATTTATCTGTACACCGCAAGCCGAAGAGTCAACCAGTCTGAAAGCCGTTTTGCAATCGATCGGATTTTTGGTCAAGACAGCCCGCGAACCTGCTGAGATGTTTGAGCGCTGGCCGCATGCTGCGGTTGACCTGGTGATCATTGCGGTGGAAACCCTGGGTGAACAAGTGGTGGGGCATCTGGAACAGATCCGTAACCAGGCCAATTCAGCGATCGTGGTCATCACCGA
>Ga0334886_1002928_pt1 | contig 16026 bp, 10 predicted proteins | sample GraSluR1_MG_9_FD_207232 | JGI IMG/M metagenome (GOLD analysis project Ga0334886, IMG submission 207232) | Sludge microbial communities from methane-producing bioreactor in Wageningen University, Netherlands - Granular Sludge_27_06-R1 | ecosystem: Engineered > Bioreactor > Anaerobic >...
ACTTGCGCTGCCGCAGCTATAGGGCATCGCGTGCACAGGTTTCCCCCGCCACGCGGGACAGCGCAGCAACGTTGCAGATCAGCCACACTAGTGCGCCCATCCTTGTTTCGGCCGTATATCGACGGCCCGACATACTGAACCGGTATGGATTTTCGTACGTCTTCGCACTTGGAATAGATTATCGTCCTATGAACTCACCATCCGGCGCAGATGACGCGCCCATCTCCATTTTGATCGTCGAGGACTCCCCCAGCTTGCTGCGCCTCTATAGCCATATCCTGAGTCAAGCAGGCTACCGGATTCTAGAGGCCGCGACAGGACGCGCCGCCTTGCAGATCCTCTGGGACCAACGGCCCGACATCGTGCTGCTCGACCGCGTGCTCCCGGACATGGACGGGGGCGACATCTGCCGTAAAATCAAAGAGCAGCCGGAGTTTGTCACATCGTATGTGGTCATGCTCTCGGCCCTGAAGACGAGCGAAGACGACCGCGTCAGCGGGCTAGAAGCCGGCGCCGACGACTACATCGTCAAGCCGGTAGGCCGCCGCGAGCTCCTCGCCCGCATCCAGGTGGCCGCCCGCCTGCGCCGCACCCAGCGCGCCTTGCAGGCGAGTGAAGTCATGTTCCGCACGCTGGCAGAGAACTCGCCGGACATGATCAGCCGCTTCGATCGCGACCTGCGCTACATCTATACCAACCGCTCCGTCCAGCGCATCACCGGCGGAACGCCCGAAGCATACCTGGGCGCGCCCATCGACGAGGCGCCGCTGCCGCCTGAGTTGATGGACTTCTGGCGTCGTTCTTTGGCCCAAGTCTTCACACAGGGCGAGGCTGTCCGCATCGAGTATGACCTGCCCATCGACGGGGAAACGCGCAGCTTCGACGCCCATCTCGTGCCCGAATATGATGCTGACGGCGCAATTCGCTCCATCCTCGCCGTATCGCGTGATTTCACCGATCATGTGCGCGCCGAACAAGAGATCGCCCGGCTTGCCACCGTCGTCGAACAGGCCGTAGAGACCGTCCTCATTACCGATACGCAGGGCCGCATCGTCTACGCCAATGCCGCGTTTGAAGCGATGACCGGCTGCCGCGCGGCGGACATGCTCGGACAGTCGCTTCCCGACCTGCGCACGATCTATCCAGACGACTTCTGCAATCATTACCGCTCGCTGCTCGCCGGGGGCGTTCCCTGGGCGGGCCTCACGCGTTGCCGCTGCCGATCCGGGATGCAATGCGAGATCGAGGTCAGCGTCTTCCCCATCCGCGAACGCACTGGCGCCGTCATCAATTACGCAGTCATGCAGCGCGATATCACCCAACGCCGCCGGGTTGAAAACGAGCGCGAGGCGATCCTCAGCGTGGCCGCATCCCTGCGCAAGGCCGGCACGCGCGCCGAGATGCTGCCCATCATCCTCGACCAGATCATGGCCGTGCTCAACCTGACAGGCGCTCTCTTCCTGACGTCCGACGCAGACGCCGGTGAGGTCACCGTCGAACTGGCGGCAGGCGAACACGCCTACATGACCGGCAGGCGCCTGACTCTCGAACAAGCCGCCGCCTCTGTTATCGAAAGCGGCTCGACCTATGTCAACAACCTCGCTCGCGAGGACAACCGCCAATATCTGACGCGCTTCTTAGGCGATGCGACCGCAGTCGCCGCCGTCCCTCTTATGGCCCAGCACCGCTGCGTCGGCGTGCTGTGGATCGGCCGGGCCGAACCAATCACCGACCGGGCGCTCGGCACACTGCTCGCCATCGCCGACATGGCCGCCAATGCCATCCATCGGGCCGACCTCTATGCCGAGATCCAACGCTATGCCGCAGACCTCGAACTGCGCGTGGCTGAGCGCACCCGCGAGTTGGCCGAAGCCAATGAACGTCTGCTGGAGTTGGACCGGCTCAAGTCGAAGTTCGTCTCGAACGTCTCGCACGAACTGCGCACACCCATCAGCAATCTGAAGCTCTACATGCACCTGCTGCAGCGCGGCAAAGCCGACAAGCGCGCCCAATACGAATCCATGCTGCAGATCAGTGTCGAGCGTCTCGGCCAACTGGTCGACGATATCCTCAATCTCTCGCGCATCGAAATCGCGCAGCGCCAGGCGTTGATGGTCGAACCCACCGATCTCAACGCCGTCGCCGGCCAGATTGTCGCCTTGCACCAGCCGCAGGCCGAGTCCGCCGGCCTGCAACTGGCATTTACGCCCGACCTGCATCTTCCCCTAGTCAACGGCGACATCAACCAGATTTCGCAACTCGTCACCAACCTCGTCGCCAATGCCTTGCACTACACGCGCACCGGCTATGTGCGCGTTAGTACGGCGCTGACCGACGCCGCAGATATGGTTTGCTTCACCGTGGAAGACAGCGGCATCGGCATCTTGCCCGAAGACTTGCCCCACCTTTTCGAGCGTTTCTACCGCGGCAACCATCGCCAGCCGGATGACATCCCCGGCACCGGTCTCGGCTTGGCGATTGTCAAAGAGATCGTCGATATCCACGGCGGCAAGATCACCGTCCACAGCGAGGTCGATAGAGGCACGCGTTTCGATGTCTTGCTGCCGAAAGCGCCGGATGACGATGACATCTATTCGCTCGCCCTGAACCGCTCTCCCGCCCCGCCGCGCAATTCGTAGCAGTTCATATCGCAGCAGTTCGTTTACCGAACGCAGCGCCGAGGCCAATCGCCATGACCACAGCAGAACCGCAAGAAACCGAAGCGAAATTCGGCATCCTGAACCAGAAGACAGTAGACCGCTTCGTCGCCGGCGACACGCTCGCCCCCGGTTATCAGCTCTTGCCGCCGCACACAGCCGAGACTGTCGACGTCTACTACGACACGCCCGCTTTCGATCTGATCCGACGCGGGCTGGCCTTGCGCACGCGCCAATCCGAGAACGTCCTCTTAGTGACGGCGAAGAGCCTCGAAGTGCGCCGGCATTCCCCGCTCTATAACCGCACTGAGCGCGAGGAGACAATAGACGCCGCAGCGGGCAAGCCCCCCTATCTGGCGCAGTGCTCCGCAGAACTCGGCAGCCTTGTCGCCGCGCATAACCCCGACGGACGGCAACTGCGCCCTGTGGTCACCTTACGCCAAACACGGCTCCAACGGCTCGTACAACAGGCCGCGGGCAAACGCAAAGCCGCCAAGCGGAACCCGCCGCTGGCCGAATTGAGCGTGGACGACGTGAGCGTTTATGACCGCGGCGCCAAGCCGGACGGCTCTCCTCCCGCTGCGCGGTTCCGCGAATTGGAACTCGAATTGCTGCCATCGGGCGATCTCTCCAAATTGGAGATGCTCGCAGGACGCCTTGACAAACGCGCCGGCCTGCGACGTCGCTCCGCCAGCAAGCTGGAAGCCGCCCTGGAAGCGATCTCAGAGATGGCGCCCGGCGCGGACGTTGCGAAACCGGACATCCAGCCCGCCATGCACATGGCCGAAGCCTGTCGCCTGATCTGGCGGCGGCAAGTCATGCAGGTCGTTCTGCAAGAATATGGCGCCCGCATCGGCGATGACCCGGAATATGTCCACGAGATGCGCGTCGCCATCCGCCGGGCGCGCACCGCTCAAGAGCTATTTGGCCACTATTTCCGGCGTTCCGCCATCGAGCCGGTCTTCACCGACCTGCGACGTCTGGGCCGGAGGCTCGGCGCCGTGCGCGATCTGGATGTGGCGCTGGAAAACCTGGGCGAATTCCGCGCCGGCCTGCCCGACGCCGAACAGGGCGACGTAGCCAAACTGGAGGAATTCGTGCAGGCGCGCCGCGCCGCCGCACGCCTGGCGCTGTTGGAATGGCTGGACGGGCCGCAGCACGCGGCAACCCTTACCGCCTTCATCAAGTTCACGCGCTCGCCCGGCAAGGGCGTCAAACAATCCGTTGCGAAGCTGGCATCGCCGGAGCCTTTGCAAGTGCGCCACGTCATGCCGGGCGTGATCATGGCGCGCTTTGCCCGTGTGCGCGCCTACGAACCGCTCGTCGAGACGGAGGTCGAGGCGCCGGCGGAGCAGATGCACGCCCTGCGCATCGAGTGCAAGTACCTGCGCTACAGCCTGGAGTTCAGCCGCCATCTGCTAGGCAAAGAGGGAGAGGCGCTGATCGACCAACTTAAGCGCATGCAAGATCACCTCGGCGCGTTCAACGACACCTTCGTCGAACGCGGCCGCCTGCTCGCCTGGCAGAAGGACGGGCTGGACGAGAAGCTCATCCGCGCCCGCCTGCAGGACCTCTCCGACACCGCCGCGCGCCTCCAAGCCGAATTCCCCGCAGCGTACCGGGCGTTCGTGGCGCACGACAACCGACGCCTGCTAGGTGAAGCGCTGGCGCATATCTAGGCCTGGTCGCCAAACAAGAAAACAGAGAGGCTGCGCAGCAATCTTCTCATGCTGTGCGGCCTCTCTGAGTTACAACCTGTGCGGGCACAACTTGCGACCCGCAGCCTTGTGTTGCGTCCTTCCTGATTCGCTTGATCCTATCGTAGGACAGGCGCGTTAATAGACCGTGTTGACCTTGTTAGGATTCAATTAACGATCCGGGTCCGCAGCCGGCTCGCGCGCTGCGGCGGCGGCTGCGGTCAGCACGCCCACGATCTCGGCCATCTGTTCAATCTCGGCGCGTGTTAGCATGTCGCCCGCCACGCGGCCGACCAGCGGCTTGCCCAGCGCGGCCAGTTCGACCGCGGCTCGCTTACCCGACGGCGCGGTCGCTCGCTCAGGCTTGCCCCTGCGCCGCAGGCATTCATTCATCAGTTCGAGCAGCCGCTCGCGCGAAAGCGCATCCGCCAGGGTCTGCTCAAAGTCCTGCGGCAACACATGAACCGCGTCAGCCGCCCCGCGGTATCCCTGCAGACGCTCACGCGGCTTGCCGTCGCCGTCGACCAAGATCACGTGGGGGATGTTGAAGGCGCGCAGGATGTGGTGATACGTGTAGAAATTGCCCAGCCCATTCACAAATACCACGGACACCCCATTGCCGTCTAGGTCCAGCCCCAGCGTGCGTGCGAAGTTGGGCAGGGCGAACAACTCAGCTTGCCCCTCCACGAGCAGCGCCGCCCGCGCAAAGAGCATATCGCTGCGGTCCTCCTGCAAATAGCGCTGCACCTTGGCGAGGTCGTCGGCACGCAGGCCGCCCAAGCTCGGCCGCGTGACGCGGCTGGCGACGCGGCCGTCGCGGTCGCAGCGCTGCACGGTCAGCACGTTGCCCAGCGGCGCCCGGTTGACGAACTCGCTGGAGTGCGTCGTGAAGATCACCTGGTCATGCCGCCCCAACTCCTCCAGCGTGTTCAGCAGCACGCGCGTGGCGTGGGGGTGCAAATAGATCTCCGGCTCCTCAATGGCGAAGACGTAATCCTTCTGTGCGTCGCGGATCAGTTCGCACCATGTGCGCAGCGTCGACACCACGAACGAGCGCTGCAAGCCTAGGCCGTGCTGGTCAAAGGCCAACTCGACCCCGTTATCGATCGACATGACGCCCTTGGTGAAGATGCTGCGCAGCGACGGGATATTCTGGTCTAAATTGAGACGGACGCGGCTGCGCTGCGGCGTGATCGACACCAGGCCGCGCGACAGGCTTGCCTCCAACTCCTCGACCGGCTTCCACAACAGCGGCTCCGCCGGGTTGTCGCGGCCCACCAGCATTTGTAGTTCGCGCATCAGCCCGTCGATGCGATGGACAATAGACAATTCTTGCGTCTCGCCGCGCTCCAGCAGGGCGTCGATCAGGTCGCTGATCAGATTCTTCTTCTCAAGGTTCGCCTCGTCGTTGAGGCGGCTGTCCGCCCAAATAATGCGGAATTCAGGCAGCAATACGGCGCACTGTTCGCGGTCACGCGCCGTCTGCTTGGCATAGAGGCCGTCACCGCGACGAATGAAGCGCGTGCGTCCGCCCGCGGTCCATACGGAAGCGACGGTTAACGCGTAGGTCTTGCCGTTGAGCGTGCAGTTCTCGCCGTGCCACTGACCGGGCCGCTCGATCTCGCCCTGCACCGTCACCTCCACGATCACCGGCTCGTCGGTCTGTTTGCCGTTGAACATCGCCTCGTCCAGTTTGACCGTGTTGCCGAAGGCCATGTCCAGCGCCAGCAAAATGGTGGACTTGCCGGCGCTGTTAGCCCCAATGATGGCGCTTAACATCGAACGCCCGCCGCTGCGTCCCGTGGGCAGTTGAAAGCGAAACGCGTCACGGCGCCACTGGATGCGGATTGCCTTGGCCGAGCGCAAGCCGGCGCCATCGGGCGACTCGATCTCCGCACAGAATGGGATGGAACGAAAACCGGAAATACGCACTTCTCGTATACGCATAGCGATCTTTCGTCACAAATGGAAACGAACAATCACGGTGAAGGGAGAAGAGGGGATTGCGCATGGCTCAACTGGCAGTCAGTTTCTCCAGCGCGCGCTGGATCTCGACCATGGCGTAGGTGTCCAACTGGCAGTAATCGCGCAGGTCCGCGGCAAGCTTGGCTTTGGCCGTCTCATCTTTGCAGACGATCATCTCTGTCCAGACCGACTGAGCATCGTCGCCGTGTTGGATTGCCAAGTCCGCATAGGACAAGCCGGGCACGACTACAGGCAGCACGTTCTTGATGGACGTGGAGCCGAGGAAGGCAGGGTGGTCATAGTAGAGGCGAAACACGTCGCGCTGATCCCACAGCCGCGCCGCAATCGAGCGCAGTTCAGCGGCATGCGCCGGCACGGCTTCGGCCAGATCGGTCAGCACCCTGCGCTCGAAGCCTGCGTTGTAGGCCACGACCGAACCCGCCGGCCCTATGTGCTTGACCAGCGCCCGCGCCACCGCGGATCGCGGGTCGCTCTCGTCCTCGTGCAGATATTCGCGGTGCCCCAACCGCCCATTGCGATGCAACACATGACAGCTAAACTGGAACGGCGTCGCCTGGTACGGGCGCATGCCGTCGAAACGCGGCACAGCATAAGCTATCGTCTCGAAGTCGAGGAAGTGGATCGGCCGCTCCAACTGCGCCAGCAAAGCGCGAATGCTTTCGACGCAGATCGCCGGCCGTCCGCTGCGCTGCATCTCCACATAGGCCCGCTGCGCCTGCGTAAGAGGGAAGTCCGGGGGCACATCGCAGACATGGACAATGTTGCGCGCCGCCAGTTCATCGATCTTGTCATCGCTCAGCCGCGGGATGGTGAAGATTGACTCACGCGGCACATGCCGCCAGCACAGCCGCTTGAGCGGGCAGGTGAAGGGCTTGTCGCAGCGCGCCCCGATGAAGATCGCCGGCTGCTGCTTGCGGCCCAACGCCTCGCGCATGGTCTTGAGGTTGTCGCCCAACTGCGTGGCGGCTGCATCGACCTCGTCCGTTACATCTGCAATAGCGAAGAGGTTGCTCAGGTCGGGATAGACGCATTCGCGGCTGTTGATGTGCATCAGCTTGACCGCGCCGATGCGCATGCCGCTGCCCTCCAGTACGTACCGCTGGACGGACAGGTCTTCGACATGATAGGGCTTGACCTGCGTCGAAGATTTCACCTCGATGATGTCCCAGGCGCCGTCCTCGCGCTTGTGCAGAATATCACTGCGCACGAGTACGTTGTCATAGATAAATGCCGGCTCGAACAGGCAGGTTGCGCCGTCTCGCAGCGCCTCTTGGGTCTCGTCCAGCGACCTGCGCCCGAACGAACTGATCAGCACGCCGCCGGGGAAGCGCTGCCGCGCCAGCTCGCCCACGTCCGTGCCCTGATCCATGATCCTGCGTTGGCTCAGGGTAGGCGGCGACACCTGGTGCGGTCGCCATATCTCGTACCACAGGCGTTTGAGGCACTGTCGCCCGCTGAGATACTTAGTCTTGGTCAGCCGTGGGGTTGTCATGCCTTAGGCCTCCTTCTCATTCTCCGGATCGTCCGCTGCGGCCTGTAAGCGCCGGCGCACAGCCAAGCCATCCGGATAATAGCGGTTGCGCTCCTCGATCTCATCGGCCTTGGATGCAGGCGCCGGTTTCCAGGCGCGGATATCGACTACGCCGATCTCGACGCCGTGACTTTGCGCCCGCTCACCAGCCAATTGCTCCAACTTGGCGACCGCTTCGAGATAGCCGGACGGATCCAGGAAGATCGGCACGTAGATGCCGTACCTGGCGCGATCCGCAATCATATAAGTCGGCAACTGAATGCCGATGCCGTCCTCGAGCCGCGCGCTGTGGAACAGCTTCACCTCCGCCAGACAGCGAAAGTCATGCCCGATGGAAAACTTGAAGTCAAGAAAGCCGCGACCGGTCAACGCCTCGCGGTCCATGTGTATATTCAACGCACGGCACATCGGCCGCAGCCAATGCTTTAGCGCGATCTGTACATCCTCCTCGCTGCGCAGGACGGGCGCGCCGTCGGCTGTCGTCGTGACCAGCAGCTTATGGCCGTCGTCCTGCTCGACCAGGTAGCGGATCTCGTAGAAGAAGCGCTTGATCGCCTCGAAAAACCCGCGGTCAGAGGTGATGCGCTGCCCGGCCAGCGCCTGGATGCGCTCCGGAGAGATGCCCAGCGTGCGCGCCAGCGCCTCCATGTCCGCAGCGCCGTCTCCGCTGTCCGTCATCGCGTCCTCGTTGCGCAGTTCCTCGGCTAGCTGACGGCTGTTGTCTCGCAGCCAACGCTGCAGGAATTCGCTGCCCGCAGCCCATCCCTCAGCGCAGCGGCGCAAATGGCCTAGTTCCTCCAGCGCGTGGAGCAGCGAGATCAACCGCACCTCTGCGCAGTCCTCCAACCGGGCGCGGAGGCCATCTTCATCCAGCGCGCCTGCCTCGGCGACCGCCAACAAAATGCGGCGTTCGGTTACGCTCAACCGGTGGAAGTCCAGCCGGAAAAAGCTCGCCAACATCTGGTCTACATCCAGGTCATCGTCTTGGACAGCTCGCAGACGCCCGCCGTTCGCGTCCGGCACAAACAGCCGCTGGCACAGAAACTGCACCAAATAGGGATGGCTGTTGGTGTAGTCCAAGATCTCCTCGACCAACGGATCGTCGGCCCCCACCGGATGCGGGGATTGGGTCTGGCGCACCAGGGCTTTTGCCCCCTCGCGGTGCAACGTCCACAAATTGACCATGTGGAAGCCGAACAAGAACGGGCTGGTCATCCAGTTTCCGCTTTGGTCGGTGAGTTGCGTCAGCAGCCGCGTGGAGGCGATGACGGCGCGCAGGTTGCCCTCCTGCATCGCCTTGCGCAGACGCGCCAGCCAAGCGGATTCCGCCTGCCCGATCTCAACCAGCACCTCGGCTTCGTCCACGAGCAAGAGCAACTCGCGACCGTGGCGCATGGTCTCGCGCCCTAGCCGGCGCAGAATGCCCGCAGCGTCGTCGCCCTGGAGACACGTCGTGTCAACATCCAGGCGCGCGAAACGCTCCGCTACATCCTCAATCGCCAGGTAAAGCTCACCGGAGAGGTCTTGCGGCGTACTGCATCCCTGCAAGTCCCAGAACAGCGGCACGTAAGGGGATTTGTCGTTGTCGGTCAGGTGTTCAAGCTGGCGCAGGAGCGATGTCTTGCCCATGCGCCGCGTGCCGACTAACCAAAAAGCGGTGTCCTGGGCGTTGAGCAAGTATTCGATGAGGCTTTTCCGGTCGTAATGATCCGCACCTCGCACCCAGCGACCGACGATATACGGGTTGCCGACCAGATTCTGTCCTTCTTCCAAACGCAGTTCCCTAATTTTGAATTGATAATTTTCACACGCTTCTCACTAATAGTTGACGATTATCCGCTCATTTAGGTACGACTAATATCAAGTATCTTTGACCTGCGGGCGGCGCGAGGAATGGCCGCGACGCGCCTATCGGCGCCGCGGGCCAATCGAGGGGCATTTTGCGTCGATTGCTGTCGATTGCTACAGAAAACGAACCAATAAAAAAGCGTGACGAGGGTCGCGCCCCCGTCACGCCGTCGATTCGACCGGCGAGGATGTATCAGTGGATGCCGCTCATCCCCGGTTCCTCTGCGTCGAACTCCATAAATTCACCTGTGATCGTATACATGATGCGCTCGCAGATGTTGGTTACCCGGTCGGCAAAACGCTCAAGGTTATGCGCCGCCCAGGACATATAGTTGGCCTGGTCGCTGCGGTCGGGGTGCGCCATCATCGTCGTGACCAATTCCCGATTGACCTTGTTGTACATGGCGTCGATCTCATCATCCTCAAGCGGGATCGCCTTTGCCGCCTCCAGGTCGCGGTTTACAAATGCATCCAGTGCACGGCGCATCATGTCGGTGCCGCGATCGGCCATAATCTGGATTTCGGGCGTTGGCTTTACCACGGGCTCCAGCCCAAGCATGAGGGTAATGCGCGCGATGCCCTTGGCATAGTCGCCCATGCGCTCCAGTTCCGTGGATATTTCCAGGATCGCAGCAAGCAAGCGCAGATCACCCGCCATCGGCTGTTGCGTAGCGAGCAACACAAGCGTATCCCGTTCGATCTCGAAGCGGCGCGCGTTGAGCGTGCGGTCATATTTGATCAAACGCTTCGCAGTCTCCAGGTCGCGCTCGCGCAGGGAGCGCACCGCGTCTTGAATCGCCTCGGCGACCATGCTGCCCAACATGATCATTTCGTCCTGCAACCGTTGCAGTTCACGCGTGAAGTGAATGCGTGTCACCATTGAACAGCCGTCCCTTCCAGTTCGACGCCTAACACAGCGCTTATTGTGCGGAGTTCACGCTATTGTAGCCTGAGCCGGGGCTGAGCGCAATCGCCGCTCTTGACGGCGCGCACAACCAGGCGCCTCCTTACCCGAACCGGCCCGTAATATAGTCCTCTGTGGCCTTGTTCTTGGGTCGCGTGAAGATCTGCTCAGTCTGTCCGAATTCGGCCAAGCTGCCGGTGCGGCTGTCGTCCACCATGTAGAACGCCGTGTAATCCGACACGCGTGCCGCCTGCTGCATATTATGCGTCACGATAATGATCGTATACGTTTTCGCCAGTTCGCGCATCAAATCCTCTATGCGCAGGGTGGCAATTGGATCCAACGCCGAACACGGCTCATCCATCAAGATGATGTCCGGCCTCACCGCAATCGCCCGCGCAATGCACAGTCGCTGCTGCTGACCGCCCGACAGCCCCAATGCGCTTTGATCGAGCTTATCCTTCACCTCGTCCCACAAAGCCGCACTGTGCAGCGATTCTTCCACCAAGTCGTCCATGCCGCCGCGACGCCCGTTGATTTTTGCGCCCCAGGCGATGTTGTCGTAGATGCTCTTGGGAAACGGGTTCGGCTTCTGAAAGACCATGCCCACGCGCCGTCGCAACTCCACCGGATCGATCTCCGGCGCATAGATGTTCTGTTCGTCGAAAATCACCTCGCCTTCGACGCGTGCGCCGGGAATGAGGTCGTTCATGCGGTTGAAGGAGCGCAAGACAGTGCTCTTGCCGCAGCCGGAAGGGCCGATCATCGCCGTGATCTTGTTGCGAGGGATCGTCAGATTGACGTCTTTCACCGCTCGGAAGTTCCCATAGTAGACATTCAAGTTCCGGGCGACGATCGACGTCTCGCCCTCATGCGGCAACCCATTCGCAGGGCGAACCGCATCAATCACCGTCGTGTCCAGTTTTAGCATTTTCACATCCTCTGGCTGCTATAGCGATTGCGCAGATACACCGCGACCGAGTTCATGACGATCAGCATGAGCAGAAGCGTCAGGCTGGCCGCGGCGGCTAAGTTGCGAAATTCCGCCTGCGGGCGCGCGGTCCACTGGTAAATTTGCGCCGGCAACACTGTGAACTTCGAGAAAGGCCCGCTTGGATCCATCGTAATAAAGGTCGATGCACCCACCACAACCAGCGGAGCCGTCTCGCCGATCGCGCGCGAAACCGCCAGAATGGAGCCTGTTAGAATGCCGCCGATAGCATTGGGCAGCACATGGCTCCACACCGTTTGCCAGCGCGTGGCGCCTAGGCCATAGCTTGCCTCCCGCAACGACGACGGCACGGCGCGTATCGCCTCGCGCGCGTTGATGATGATTAGCGGCAAGGTCAACAGACCCAGCGTCAGCCCGGCGGCGAGCGCAGTGCGCCCGTTCGCCGTCGTCGGGTCAGATGCGCCGAACATCGCCCCGCTGGTCAGCGGCTCCAACGCCCGCACGAAGATCGCCAGCCCCAACAAGCCGTAGATGATTGACGGGACGCCGGCCAGGTTGTTGATGTTGGTGTCCACCAAGTTGCTGAACCAATTCCGGTCCGAATACTCCTCCAGGTACACCGCGGCGCCGATGCCCAGCGGCACGGCAAAGAACATACTGATAGCCACGACCCACAGCGATCCGAAGATGGCCGTGCGCACTCCGGCTATGGCCGGGTTGGAGCTTTGGGGCGAAGCGACGAAATCCCACGAAATCCAGTTGCGCCACTCCAGATTGGCGTCAGGGATGCCTGCCGCAGTCGCCTCGATATCCGCCTTGTTGAGCAGCGAGTGCAACAACGGCCACGAACGCACGATCGTCGGTCGTACGACTTCGGCTACGACCAAGTCCAGCACGTCCTCACGCGTGCGTTCTTTCATCGGCTGCCAAGCTTCCAGCGCGCGCATACGACCTGCAGAGACGCCGGACGCAAGTATTCGCACCAAGGCGTCCTTGTCCAGATCCGCCAGGGTCACATCGGGAGAACCGGGTGCATCTTGTCCCATAGCCAGCGCCGCCAGAGCTTGCGGGTCCCGCTCGTTCTGCACCGCCACATAACCGAACGAGTCATTGACTATCGACACGATCAACGCTGTTAGGGCCACGATGCCGACCAGCGTCGACGCCATGAAGAGCACGCCGAACAACGTCCCGCGCCGGCGCCGCCATCCGTCAAACCTTCGCAGCGCATCGCCGGCGGGAAATCTGCCATTACCCGCGCTTTCAATTCGCTTGAGCGTCATGATCCATGCACCTCTCTATTCGTACACCTCGCGGAAACGGCGCACGATGCGGCGGCTAATGATATTCAGCCCGAGCGTCATCGCAAAGAGAACAAGGCCGACGGCGAAAAGGCTGTCATAGTCGACCGAGTTATAGCTAATATCGCCGCCGCTGATGCGCACCATATACCCCGTCATGGTTTCGCCGGCCTTGAAGGGGTCGACCAGCGCCAGGTTGTTCAGCGCATCTCTCCAGCTTGAGAAGTTGCGGGGGCCGGCGCCTGCCGCGATGGCGACGACCATCGTCTCGCCGATGGCCCGCGAGATCGCCACGATCACCGCAGCGGCCAGCCCGGAAAGCGCCGCAGGCAACACGATGCCGACCGACGTCTCCAGTTTGGTCGCGCCCACGCCATATGCCGCCTCGCGCAATGACATCGGCACGGCGCGCAGCGCGTCCTCGCTCATGGACGTAACCAGCGGCAGAATCAGAATGCCTACGACCAGACCTGCCGAAGCGATGTTATAGATCTGCACCACGTCGGCGCCGAACAGACTGCGCAGAAGCGGCGTCATGAACGTCAGTGCAAAGTAGCCATAGACGACGGTCGGCACGCCGGCCAGAATCTCCAACAGCGGCTTGAGAGTGCTGCGCACCTTCGGCGGCGCATACTCGCTCAGGTAGATCGCGATCATCAACCCCACCGGCAGAGCGACCACCATGCCGATGAAGCTGATCGCCAGCGTCATCAACAACAGCGGCCATATGCCGAAGGCGTTGATGCGCGGCTGCCACGAGATGCCCGTGAAGAAATTTAAGAATGTTACCTCGGGGCGTGCAAAGAAATGTACGGCTGTGTTCACCAGTACTACGACGATGCCGATCGTCGTAAAGATCGAAACAGCCGCGCAGAGATACAAAAAACCCTGGACGAGCATCTCTCCGGGCCGCCGCTGCTTGGTCAAATCGATGCGTACGCCCGCTGTTCGTCCGGGCGCGCCGAGTTGCGGCGAACGAGCGGATAGCTCACTGTGCATTGCCTCACTCCTCATCATTGCCGGCAAGACCAGGCGGATGGAGACAGGCTGCGGCCTGCTCTCCACCCGCGTCTACGTCTCCCGTCCGGCGCGGCGATTCCCTCGTCGCGACAGTCTCTTACTGACCCATAGCGGTCAGCCATGCCGCCCGAGCCTCGTCCAGCGCCTCGCCGCTAGCCGGGAAATAGCCGACCCGCTGCACTTCCTCATTGACATACGTCAAGTAGAAATTGATGAAAGCGGCGACCTGCGGCTTGCTCTGCATGATGCCCGCATCGGTATAGATGAAGAGTGGACGCGCCAGCGGATAGCTATTGGCGTCTACAGCCTCCGGCGTTGCGTCCACGCCGTCAATCGAGAGAATGTCGATGACGCCTTCATTCTCGGCGTAGTAGGCGTAGCCGAAGTAGCCGATGCCGTGCTTGCTGCCGGCGACGCCCTGTACCAAGACGTTGTCGTCCTCGCTCAACTGGAGGTTGGCCGCGTCCAAGAATTTCGCCTCCGCCTCATCGCCGAAGGCCGGATCCATGACGGCCTCGATGAAATAGTCATACGTGCCGCTATCCGTTCCGGGTGAAAAACGTTGGATCGGCTCATTCGGCCAAGCCGCATCCACGTCCGACCAGTTGACCACATCGGCGCTGAAGATCTGCGCAAGCTGCTCCATCGTCACGCCGCCCGCCAACCAATCATTCTCCGGGTTGACCACGACGGCTAAAGCGTCGGTCCCTACGCGGATATCGATAGGCGTGCGACCAATCGCCGCGCAATCTTCGATCTCGGAATCCTTGATCGGGCGGCTGGCGTTGGAAATGTCCGTCTCGCCGGACGCACAGAAGCGCTCGAAGCCGGCGCCGGAGCCGATGCTGTCGATCGTAATATTTCCGCTATAGCCTTCGTTGATAAAACGCTCGGCCATTGCCTCGCTCAGCGGGTACACCGTCGAACTGCCTGCGGTCACGATGTCGCCGGTCACCGTCAGCGGATCCACCATCGGCAGCGCGCCATCAGCCTGGGCCGCAGTTTCAGCCACTGCCGCTTCGGTTGCAGGCGCAGGCGCGGACGCTTGCTGCGGCGCAGCCGCCGGAGCAGAACCGCCGCAGGCAGCCAGAACCGAAATCGCCAGCACAACCGCTATCATCCAACTCAATCGACGCATAAAGTTACGCTCCTTGTGTAGTTCGCAATCGTTCATGGGTGCAGATGACCTGCACACAAGCCGGCCGGCGCCAACGCATCTAGCAGCCGGCCACGGCTTGAGTGTACGAACTTGTGATTAACAAATGAGGGTGGAAACGCAAAACAGAGCGTTAAGCGCCGGTTAACGTTCTGTCAACGCCTATCTAGGGGGTGGCTCAGGGTGGTGCGCTGCGGCGATCAGCCCAAGCGCAGACGGCTATGCGAATTACGAGGCGTGCAACTCGCCTTCCGAGCCGGAACGCAAACCGTTCGCAGGTTGTTCCGCATTTTCTGCAACCAACAGAGTAAAGTGAAACTCGCTCCACTCTCCCTCCACGCTGTCAGCCCAGATTTCGCCGCCGTGGGCTTGGACTATGTGCTTGGCGATTGCCAGCCCAAGCCCTGTCCCGCCGAATGCGCGCGAGCGGTCGGTCTTGTAGAAGCGTTCGAACACGCGCGTCAATTCGTCGCGCGGGATGCCGATGCCCGCATCGCTCACCGTCACTTCAACGTAGGGCAGCGCGGCCTCCGCTCGAATGGCGACGTCTCCGCCGCCGGGAGAGAACTTGATGGCGTTGTGCAAGAGGTTGGTGACCACCTGCTGCATGCGCTGGCGGTCCGCCAGGACCGGCGGCAAGTCGTCATCGATCTGCACGTTGAACGTGACATGCGCGCGTTCGGCTTGAGGGTGCAGGCGTTCGACCGCAGGCAGGATGACATCGCTCAATGCCAGCGGCCCGAGGATGAGAGGCGCCTGGCCCGATTCGATGCGTGATAGTTCCAAGAGTTCCTCAACCATCTGCGTGAGCGCATCCACTTCCACTTCCATGCGGTCCAAAAAACGCGCCGCAGCCGGCGGATCGTCGATAGCGCCGTCGCGCAGAGTTTCAACCAGGGCGTGCAACGAAGCCAGCGGCGTGCGCAATTCGTGCGACACATTGCTCACAAAATCTTGGCGAACGGTCTGCAGCC
>Ga0334886_1002931_pt1 | contig 16011 bp, 12 predicted proteins | sample GraSluR1_MG_9_FD_207232 | JGI IMG/M metagenome (GOLD analysis project Ga0334886, IMG submission 207232) | Sludge microbial communities from methane-producing bioreactor in Wageningen University, Netherlands - Granular Sludge_27_06-R1 | ecosystem: Engineered > Bioreactor > Anaerobic >...
GAAGGAAACGAGTTCTGTTTGCGAAACTGCCGCCAAATCGTCCTGGTCTTGTTCTGGCTGAGAGAAATTCATGACCGAGGTATCCGTGGCAATGTTTTATATCGGCAAATTGAAAACCAATTTGCTCTGCAAGTATGGCAGCGTGGATAAATTGTTGAATGATTGCCTCAATTTCTTCATCACTCAATATATGCGCTGATTGCTGTGTGTGAAATTTCTCTTCTAAGTAAGGGTGTCGGTAGAGTGTCTTGGGCTCAAATTTGTCAGAGCGGTTGGGTTTTGAAAAACGCCCCGAATGTGTCAGTTGCAGGCCCACAAGGAGGTCATCGGTTGTGCCATAATTTTGCTTATGGGAATCAATGAGTTCTCGCAGTAATTTCTGGAGATGTGGTGCTGTTTCCTGGTTGATTAATAGTTGGTTCGGATTGGCGCGCCCTTCATGGCTTACGGCTACAGCTTCTCCACCCCAGATTAATTTCGCTCCACTGACTCCAAAATTTCGCCAGCGGCGTGTTGTATGAGTGGTGGGTTTGCCATCAGAGGTGCCGTCCCAGCCTTCCATTGGATGGATGCAAAAACGGTTGCCAATCACAAACCCATTCTTCAAGGTGAATGACTCAGCCAGCGGTGATGATTCCGTCGCATCAAGAAGAGGAAAAGGAAGATCCATACCTAAATTGCGCAATTTGGTGTGCAATGCCTCTGTAGTTTTAATGGTTGCTATGGATTTGTATTTCATTACTGATTCCTTTTGCTGCCAAAATTGTATCAGAATTATCTGCTTGACAGAGGACATACTCCTTTTAGAATTAGACTATACTATCATTGAACCTGTGGAAAATCGAGGATAAGGAGTGATCATGAGTAAGTATGCTATCGGCGTTGATTTTGGTACATTATCGGGAAGGGCATTGCTGGTTGATGTCAATACTGGCGAAGAATTGGCAAAGGCAGTATTTGATTATGCCAATGGGGTGATAGATGAATATCTCCCCGGTACCACCATACAACTGGAACCGGACTGGGCATTGCAGGACCCGAACGATTACCTTGAAACAATCAAGGTCACTATTCCATCTATCATTAAAAAAAGTGGCGTTGATCCTGCAGATATTATTGGACTCGGCATTGATTTCACCGCGTGCACTATGCTGCCAACAAAGTCTGATGGCACCCCCTTGTGTTTTTTGGACGAATGGCGCCATTATCCCCATGCCTGGGTGAAGTTATGGAAACATCATGCCGCACAACCAGAAGCGAATCGGTTAAACCAAATTGCTGAAGAGCATGGCTATGACTTCTTGCAGCGGTATGGCGGCAAGATCAGCTCAGAATGGTTCTTCCCCAAAGCTATGCAGATTCTTGATGAAGCACCTGAGGTTTATACAGCAGCTGATCGGTTGATCGAGGCAGCAGATTGGGTAATCTGGCAGCTCACCGGTAAAGAAAAAAGAAATTCGTGTACGGCAGGCTATAAGGCGATGTGGTCAAAGCGGGAAGGATATCCGCCAAAAGAATTCTTTAAATTGCTTGATCCTCGTCTTGAAAATATCGTGGAAGAAAAGATGTCCACTGACATTTTTCCGATTGGCAGCAAGGCTGGTGAACTGACAAAGGAAGGGGCGGCCTGGACCGGGTTGTTGCCGGGAACGGCGGTTGCCGTTGCCAATGTTGACGCGCATGTTTCGGTGCCTGCCGCTACGGTGGTTGATGCGGGCAAAATGGTTATCATCATGGGCACCTCCAACTGCCATATGGTGTGCGCAGAAGATGAAAAATTGGTGCCGGGTATTTGCGGATATGTTGAGGATGGTATTTTGCCAGGATTGATTGGATACGAAGCGGGGCAATCATGTGTCGGTGATCATTTTATGTGGTTCGTTGACAATTGTGTGCCTGCGCAGTATGTGGATGAGGCAGAAATAAATGGGATTAGCATCCATGCACTCCTGACCCGGAAGGCAAAATTGCTTAAGCCAGGCGAGTCAGGCCTGGTAGCTTTGGATTGGTGGAACGGGAACCGCAGTGTATTGGTTGATGTTGACCTGACTGGCATGATGATCGGGATGACATTGGCGACGAAACCCGAAGAAATGTATCGAGCCTTGATGGAAGCAACGGCCTATGGCACCCGCATGATAATCGAGACTATGGAACAACATGGTGTGGTGGTTACCGAAATCGTAGCGGCTGGCGGGTTGCCAAAGAAAAATGAACTACTCATGCAAATCTATGCGGATATCACTGGTCGTGAGATCAAAGTGATCGGTACGTCACAATCAGGGGCGCTGGGTGCGGCTTTGATGGGTGCCGTGGCTGCCGGGTCAGAAGTCGGCGGATATGACTCGATTGCTGAGGCGAGTAGAGCTATGGCAACACTGTCCGAAGAAGAGTATGTGCCAAATCACGAAGCCAGTCAAGTCTACGATGCATTGTTTGCTGAGTATAGAATCCTCCATGATACTTTTGGTCGAGGTGTCAACGATGTCATGAAGCGATTAAAGCGCCTAAGCGCGAGCATGAGATAACAGTTCTTGAAAATAACGCCCGTCCACGGAGGTTATTTTTCTCAGTACCATCCTGCTTCGTATCCGGTTTCGTAGAGTGCAATGATATTGTCAATGGGGGTGTTTGGTTGGATATTGTGGCAGGGAGCCAGGATATACCCTCCATTGCGTCCCAGTATGGCAATATTTTCAATTACCTCATTCCCGACATCCTCAGGTGTGCCAAAAGGCAGTGTATGTTGATTGTCTACTGCCCCATGAAAGACGAGTTGATCCCCGTAGGTGTCTTTCAACCATTGGCGGTCCATGCCATCAGCGCGCCATTGAATGGGGTTGAGTATATCGATGCCCAGTTCGATAAGATCAGGCAGGATTTTGCTAACATTGCCATCATCGTGGTGAAATACCTTAGCGCCAATCTGGTGCGTGAGGTCAATCATTCTTTTCATGCCGGGGAATAGAAACTCTTTTATGTGTGTGGGCGAATACATGAGATTTTTTTGTCCGCCGAGGTCTTCTGCTACATAAGTGTATGTTGGATTGGTTCCCTGTGGCAAAGCTTCATACAGTCTCAAGGTTTGCTGGTATGCCAGATCAAAGAGTTTTTCGAGGCAATAATGGGCAATATCCGGATGCAACGCCAGATCCATCATTGCCTGTGCTTCCCCCCGTAAATTTTTGTAAAGCAGCATGGGTTCTGAACCACCAACTACTAAAGGTTGGTCAGCGAATCTCTCAACTTGTTCAAGCACATTGGAAGTGTCCCACCAATCTGCAGATGGCCATCGGTAATTTTCTATGATTTCGTCCACCGAAAGATATTCTGCCAGGGGAGCGTGGCAAGCTTCTCGATAAGTCCCATCACTGTAATCGACCGTTCGGTAACGGATACCGAAGGTGTCATGGTCGGGCGGGGGTTCGGGACCAACGTACGTTGCATAAACTGAGTATGCAAGATCAATATGTAATTTTCGCGCCAACTCGTAACGATCCTCGGTTTGAAAGTACCGCATGATCTTCTGTGAAATTTCGGGCGTGCCCCAATAATCCATCGGCACACGATCAGGCAAGCCGCCATTTAAAACGATTTCCCAGCGTTCTTTTGGTGTGTAAAGGTCTTTTTTCATCTTTTCTCCCGTGACGAAATGGCGATATTGAGATTATACTAGGTGATGTCAATAATTGGAGAATGACAACCAAAGGAGTATCAAATGAGAATCCTAATGATCGACATTGACACACTCAGGCCGGATCACTTGGGCTGTTATGGCTACCATCGCAACACCAGCCCAAACATTGACAGCATCGCTGCACGAGGTGTGCGATTCACCAATAATTACATCACGGATGCGCCCTGTCTGCCTTCACGCAGCGCCCTTTGGAGCGGCAGGACCGGTTTCCATACCGGTGTTGTCGGGCATGGCGGAACAGCGGCTGACCCACATGTTGAGGGGCATTTTCGAGGATTTCGAGACCGATATCACGCGACAAGTTTTACTTCGGCTTTGCGAAAAGCCGGCTATTACACCACGACTGTGAGCACGTTTGGCGAACGCCACGCTGCCTGGTGGTGGTATGCAGGCTGGAACGAGGTATTCAACTGTGGAGGTGGCGGTATGGAAATTGCTGACAATGTAACGCCACACGCTCTTTCTTGGCTAGATGAACATGCGGAAGAGGATAACTGGTTTTTACATGTAAATTATTGGGATCCTCACACCCCATACCGAACCCCGGAAGGCTTTGGTAATCCGTTTGAAGATGAACCTCTTGACCCGTGGTATACGGAGGAATTGCGGCAACGGTGCTTTGAAGGTTTCGGGTCTCATAGCGCACAGGAACTCCATAATTACCCATCTCCGGAACTGTTCAAATGGATAAATTCATTTCCACGCATTAATATGTCATCTTTGTCAAGCATGGCAGAAGTGAAACGCTGGATTGATGGGTATGATGTGGGTATTCGCTACGCAGATACACATGTGGGATACTTGCTGGAAAAATTGCGTGATAAAGGCATTGCTGATGATGTTGCCATTGTCCTCACTTCTGATCATGGTGAGAACCAAGGTGAATTGAATGTGTGGGGAGACCACCAGTCAGCGGATGATATCACCTGTCGGGTTCCTCTGATCATTTCATGGCCGGGGGTTGTTGATGAACCACGAGTAGACAAAGCACTACATCAGCATTTCGATTGGGCTGCTACTGTGCTTGAACTTGCTGGTGGCAGCGTGCCGGAAAAATGGGATGGCTGCAGCTTTGCTAAGGAAATGAAAGAGCAACAAGAAGCAGGCAGGGACTACGTTGTTACCTCGCAGGCTGCCTGGGCTTGCCAACGAGGAGTGAGGTTTGACCATGATGGAAAAGAATACATCTGCTTACGCACTTACCATGATGGTCACAAGGACTTTGATGAGGTGATGCTGTATTGCCTGACAGATGATCCACGTGAAGAAAACAACCTGGCAAAGGAAAAACCCGCATTGGTGCAACAAGCGATGGCATACCTGGCGGATTGGCATCATGAGCAAATGGTAACCGCAGATTCAGATGTTGACCCTATGGTCACTGTTCTTTGCGAAGGAGGACCCTACCATACCAGGGGTATGCTAAAGAACTATATCAAAGTACTCGAAGATACCGGCAGGGTTGTACATGCGGAAACTTTGAAAAAACGGCATCCGGACGAATTGTCAGAGGTTTACCCCTATTAACAAAACTCTATTCATTTGCGAAGTCCTGGGCGGTAGATAATTAACCGGAGATGAAAAAGAGCAGTTATAATTGAGGTTAGTGGATGGTATTCAGACTGAAGCAGGAGGATGATCGATGCAATTCAAAAAAGTGGGCGTATTGACAAGCGGCGGTGACGCTCCGGGTATGAATGCTGCTATTCGCAGCGTTGTGCGCACCGGTATTCACAAAGGGTGGCAGATGGTTGGTGTCCGCAATGGTTACCAGGGTTTGATTTCGGAAAACTTTCAACCCTTGGGTGTTCGTGATGTGGGGGGTATCATGCATCAAGGAGGAACGATCCTGGGAAGCGCGAGATGTTTGGAATTTACAACCCTGGACGGTCAACGTAAAGCAGTCAGAAATCTCAATCGCCATGACATTGATGGTCTCGTTGTCATTGGGGGTAATGGGTCTCAAACAGGTTCATACGCCCTATCGAAATTAGATTATCCTGTTGTTGGGGTTGCATCCACCATTGATAATGACCTGTACGGTTCTGATATCACTATTGGCGTTGATACTGCCTTGAATATCGCCGTTGAGGCGATTGACCGATTAAAGATCACCGCCTCATCGCACCAACGGGCATTTCTGGTGGAGGTGATGGGGCGCGATTGCGGTTATTTAGCGCTTATGGCAGCCATTGCCGGCGGCGCTGAAAAAGTATTGATACCGGAAGTGGATTTCGAGCCGGAAGATGTGGCAAGAGAAATTTCAGAAGCCTATGACAAGGGCAAAGCCCATGCCATTATTGTGGTGGCAGAAGGCGCAAAATACAACGTAGAGCAATTAAAAGATTATTTTGCCGCCAATAAAGAGAGGCTGGGCTTCTCTATTCGTATTTCCATCCTGGGGCACACCCAACGCGGGGGTAATCCGACTGCTTATGACAGAACCCTCGCCAGCCGTCTGGGGGCTGGGGCGACTGCCGCCCTGGAAAGAGGGGAAACAGGCGTTCTGGTAGGCATGATTAAAAGCGAAATCGTTACAACCCCTCTGGTAGAGGTGTGCAACAACAAGAAACCAATTGATCTGGCTTTATTTGAGTTGCAAAGAATTCTTGATTAATTGGTTTGACCATAAAGAATGAAAACTGTCCGTTTCGATCAGGGCAGTTTTTTTCTACTCTAACGACTCTCCGCCGGTAAAAGACCGGTAGGGTGAGAGTTGTTCCAGTATTGTTTCGTCTGTTTTTGTGGAGTCCTCTGCGAGAACTCTGGCAATCAATTTGCCGATACCAGGCCCAAGCATAAATCCCTGCCCGCACATGCCGGCAGCGATGAAGTAATTATCGGCCTTTTGACTCCACCCAAGCAAAGGGGATCCGTCAGGTGTCATCGGGTACAAACCACTCCAAGTTCGGCGTACTTTCACAAATTCCAGCGAGGGCATAAGTGAAAGGATTCTTTGGGCTGACAAGGGCAAGAATTGTGAGGTCTCCACCTGTTTTGTGCCCCAGATGGGTGGTGAGGGGGTCAGGCAAAATAAAATTTGGCCGGTGGCGTGCTGATAAAAATAGATATTGGTACTGTTACCTACAGCGCGCATATCGACAATCATCGGGTTCAGGAATCGTTGAACAGGCTCAGTAACCCCGGCTTCGTGCATATTTGGCCTGACTGGCAAATGTTCATTGAAGAAACCTCCAATATCTGCCACATAAGCGCCGGCGGCATTGACAAGATAATGACTGTGGTATTGGGCTTTCGTTGTGGTAACTTCAAAATCTCCGCGATGAGTGATTTGGACGACCTTCTCATCAAACACAAATCGAGCCTTATTCTTTTGCGCGGCTGAATAAAAAGCGTAGATTGCTTTTAGGGGTGAAGCGCTGCCATCCTGGGGCGAATAGGTTCCCCCAAGGAGGTTTTGCCTGTTGAGTGCGGGAATCACTTCGGACAATTCTTGTGCGGATAACCAAACCAGACCAGTTTGGAGAGGTTTCTGCTGTTCAACAACGACCAGCAATTCATTTTTGGTGTCTTCATCGTAAGCCACAAAAGAATAACCACCCCGAATCCACTCAATATCATCACCGTGTGTGTGTTGCCAAGTATAAAATTCCTCCAGGCTTTCAAGGCAAAGGTGTACTTTGGCTGGATTTGAATGGGTCGCACGAATCCCACCGATGGCAGCTTTATTGGATCCCTGCCCAACACTGGCGTTCTTATCAATGACCAATACCGAAAAACCTTTTCTTGCCAGATAATAGGCAGTCGGGGTGCCGACCGAACCGGCGCCAATGATAATGACATCATAACTGCGCTCAGTCACCAGGTTGCCCCTTTCCCTGGTTTGCCAATGTTTTGAAGTCGACTTCAAAGAACAAAGGTCGGGTTGTGTTCAGGGTAAATTCCTCAGGCGCATATCCGGCTCTACGCAAGATTTGCTGAATCAGAGAATGGCACGTTTTTGCACCGCAAGCGCCCATACCTGCTCGCGTAATGGCTTTGATCTGGTTTATGTCTGTGATACCGTCATCTATCAAAGCTTTGATTTGGCCATAGGTCACTCTCTCGCAGCGACATATGATGGTTTCATTGGTGACTGCTTCAAAGAAAGAATCATTAAAGGCGTCAACATTCACCAGCGTTTTTTGAAGCTGAAAACCTGCCACAGCATTAGCGATGTTGGCTGGCACTTTCACTTTGATGAGCCAGGTTGAGTTTTTTGCAGGAGCTATATGTTCAGGTATTGCATGGTATATGACGTTCCCGCTTTGATCGGTCAACGGGAGTGTCTCGGGGAGCCTATCAGGAAAGAATTCTACAGGGAGGGTAACGGTGGCAAAATCACTGTCTTTTGACCGATCCACGATGGTTATGGCCAGGCCCGGACAAATGCGCACACACTGGGTGCAGTTTATGCAGGCACTTGGATTTTCAAGGTAAATTGGCGGATGCAAAATATCTTCTTCCGCAATGATGATGTTGTGTATCGGACAGACCGCAGAGCAAGGGTTGCAGGGAATCTCTTGATTGCAGTGAATGATTGGCATGACAGGTGAATCTGGTAACTCATACGAAGGTGCTGTCACTTCACCTGGACGCGCGCTGAGAAGTTTCAATGTATTTCGGAGTTGGATTAAGTCCTCGTTATGCGCATAGCCAATATTCTGTAATATCTCACAAGCAGCTATTTTTCCTGATATCATCGCTGCGGAGGCTTCGGCAATTTCGTTGGCATCACCTGCTGCATAAGCATCTATTTCATATTCAACAGCTTTGGTAAAAAGTTCGTTTACGGGTAATAGACCAACCGCAATGAGAATAGTGTCGCAGGGAATGGTGCTTTCTGACCCTTTCACGGGGGAGAAAGACGAATCACATTCGGCGATGGTGATCGATTCTACATGATCTCTTCCATTAGCGCTGACAATGGTGTGCGATGTCAGGATCGGAACACCTAGCCGGGCCAGTTTATCTCTGTGGACTTGATAACCGCCACATTCTGGCATGGCTTCGATCAAGCCTGTCACGGGAATACCCGCTTGTAAGGCATGGTAACCGGCAATTAAGCCGACGTTGCCGCCGCCAACGATAAAGACTGATTTGCCTGGCATGACCAAATCACGGTTGACCAATGTTTGAAAAGCCCCGGCACCAATCACACCCGGCAATGTGTTGCCCGGGAACATCAATGAATTTTCACGGGCGCCTGTGGCGAACAATACACTCCTGGGTGCGATCAGCAGGTATTCGTTCTCTTTGTTGACCACGCCAATTTTTTTGTCACTGAATACCGCTACAGCTTTGCAGCTGGCCCACATAGTTACGGTCTCGTAAGCCTGGGCATTCTTGGTAAGTATTTCTGCAATCTCAATACCGCGATGGCCTGCATAAACCTCCTGTGAGGATCCAAAAAACCGATGCGTTTGCAAGACGAGTTTGCCGCCGAATTTGGCTTTGTCGTCAATCAACAAAACCTCGATACCCAGGGAACCTAATTTTCCTGCCGCAGACAGTCCTGCTGGCCCGCCACCGATGATCAAGACTTCCGGCTTGATTTCTTTTGGGGCTTTTACTTTCATGTTTTGCGGGAATGATATTTCGATGGGGGCAGGCAACCCGTCCAACAGGCGAATAGCCATGTTTTCTTGCAAAGGTGTCATGCAGGCTTTAAGGGGGACACCATCAACAAGCACAGTACATTGGGCACATTGTCCATTGGCACAAAAAATGCCTTGAGGAGAATGGTCTTTATGGTGGTGGCCAAAAACATGGAACCCGTTAGCGATTAATGCGGATGCTATGGTATCATGCGTGTAGCCAAATAATAATTTACCATTCCACAAAAAAGGTACTTTCTTTGAGTGATCAACTGGAAGAATTGGGTGCCGGGTGATTCGATTATTTTCCATTATTCACTTTGCAAATTATTGGTAGGTTCTATTGGTTATACTGACTGCGTAAGTAAGCTTCGATAAACGGGTTCAAGTTTCCATCAAGTACCGTATGGGCGTTGCCTTCTTCATGGTTAGTGCGGTGGTCTTTTACCAACTGGTAAGGATGCAATACGTAGGATCGAATTTGGCTTCCCCATTCTGCTTTTTTATAAGCTCCGCGAAGCTTTGCCATTTCTTCTTCTTGCTCTTCGCGTTTCATATCCAACAATCTTGATTTTAGCACCTTCAGGGCGTTTTCACGGTTCTGCAGAAGTGACCGCTCATTTTGGCACGAGACGACAATATTGGTAGGTAAATGGGTGATTCGGATCGCAGTTGAATTTTTCTGCACATTCTGTCCGCCAGCGCCAGCCGATTTATAGGTATCAATTTTTAATTCATCAGGGCTGATGATAATTTCATCGTCATTGTCGACTTCCGGCAATATCTCAACCATGGCAAAGGAAGTATGCCTCCTGGCATTGGCATCATAAGGCGAGATGCGCACCAATCGGTGGGTGCCTTTTTCGGAGCGGAGATTTCCATAGGCATACCTACCTTCAATGGAGATGGTTGCTGTCTTTATCCCGGCTTCTTCGCCAGGCGTGAAGTCAATAATGGTGGCTTCATATCCATTGCGTTCGCACCAGCGCAGGTACATCCGTTGCAGCATTTCTGCCCAATCCTGTGATTCTGTGCCGCCTGCACCAGCATGAATGGCTAATAACGCGTTTCCACAGTCATATTTACCTGAAAGAAAGGTGTGGAGCTCTTTTTGTGATAATTCCTCTTCAATTGCCTCTATCTCATTTGTGATGTCGGAGATGAAGCTTTCATCTTCTAACTGCGCCAATTCCAACACATCGTTGATGCGGGTTTGAAATGTTTGCCAATCTTCCACTTCGTGACGGATAGCCGAGAGAGCTTTCATCAGTTTCTGGGCATTGGTTGGATCATCCCACAAAGATGACGCGGAAGCTTGTTCTTCCAGTTCATTCAACTGTTTGAGTTTTGCTGGAAAGTCAAAGATACTCCATTAGGTTGGTTATTTTCTGCTGAGCTTCCTGTAGACGTAAAATCAATTCGCGCATATTCACTCCATATACTTCATTAATTTTTTGAAAAAATTCCATCGACGAAGGCAACAGGATCAAAAAGCAGCAAATCTTCCATTCCTTCTCCCAAACCGGTAAACAAGATCGGCAACCCCAGTTCTTGTTGGATGGCAAACACCATGCCGCCTCTTGCTGATGAATCTAATTTGGTCAAGATGATGCCATTGATATTCACAGCTTCACGGAACGCTTTGGCCTGCTGCAGGGCATTCTGCCCGGTGGTGGCATCTAACACAAGCCAAACCGCAGAAGGGGCTCCCTCCAGGGCTTTCCCGGCAACTTTGTGTACCTTCTTTAATTCTTCCATCAGGTTAAAACGGGTGTGTAAACGACCTGCGGTATCAATAATGGCAATATCAACTTTTCGCGAGAGAGCAGCCCGCACAGTATCGTAGCTGACTGCGCCAGAATCTCCCCCTTGCTGCCCGGCAATGACGGGCACGTTTAATCGTTTGCCCCAGGCTTCCAATTGATCGATGGCAGCGGCGCGATAGGTATCGGCGGCACCCATTATGACAGATTTTCCCTCTTGCTGGAAACGATAAGCCAATTTGGCAGCGGTGGTTGTTTTCCCGGAACCATTCACCCCAACCATCAACAGTACATGTGGGTAAGGTAGGGGGAGCAATTCAAGAGGCGGTGTTTGCAGTCTCGACAATAATTCATTGCGCAGACAAGCTAATAACTCATCACTTTTCAGGATGCCTTCCTCAATGACTTTCTTTTTCAAAGATTGAATAATCTCTGAAGTGGTATTAATCCCGATATCTGATTGCACCAGCAGTGCTTCCAGTTCGTCCCAACTGTCGCTGGTGATTTCTGAAGAGCCAAGCGCTGCAACGATACGCCCAAAAGTAAAGCGACGGGTTTTTTCCAGTCCCTGAATCCATTTAGAAACGAAATTTGCCATGTGTGAATTATATCATTGGTTGCGTGATTGCTTCGCCGCCAGTTGCCCGCAGCCAGCTTTGATTTCGGTGCCACGACGCAGCCGCACGGAGACCGGTATGCCATATGTTTGCAGGTATTCAGCAAATTTCTCCACTTTTTGTGAGGAACTGGCAGTGAATGAATGCTTACTTTGCGTATCGTTGACTGGAATCAAATTCACATGGCACAACATTCCTTGTAAAAGATCTGCCAACGCACTGGCGGTTACTTCGTCATCATTCACTTCCGCAATAAGTGCATATTCGAACGTCACACGGCGGTTGGTTTTCGCAATATAGTAGCGTACACTCGCCATAATGGCAGAAATGTTGTAGCGCTGATTGATGGGAATCAAGACGTCACGTTTTCGGTCAAAGGGTGTGTGCAGGCTGACAGCCAAGTTCATTTGACGTTTTTCATCGGCAAACTGGCGGATTTTGTCAGGCAGTCCAACAGTTGAAATGGTAATGCGCCTTTCACCAAGGTTGAAGCCTCCATGATCGTTGAGAAGGTCAATTGACTTCATCACCTGTTCGTAATTTAGGAAGGGTTCGCCCATACCCATGTACACTACATTGGTAACATGGTTTCCACCCTTTCTGAGGTTCCGCTCGATATGCAGAACCTGGTCGACAATTTCACCTGCGGTCAAGTTTCGAAAGAAACCCATCTGACCGGTAGCGCAAAATGAACAACCAACTGGACAACCGACCTGGGTCGATAAGCATACGGTATTGCGCTCGTGATAGATCATCAAGACTGTTTCGATGAAGTGACCATCCTGTAATTTGAACAGGATTTTTTGGGTAAGTTTATCCTGCGAGTAAATGGTGCCTACTGGTTCCAGGCCACTAAAGAAAAAATCCTGAGATAATTGGGCTCGCAATTCTTTTGACAATGTGGTCAAGGCTATAGGGGCGTCAATTAACTCCTTGTACAATGCCTGCCAAAGTTGATCAGACCTATATCCGGGCTGCTGTTTTTGATGGAGATAATCCTCCACTTCTTGTTTTGACAAATCAAAAATTAACTGCTTACCCATTCACACCCAACAAATCTATGATCTCGTTTAGATCTTGAAAAATATAATCGGCCTCATTCGCTCTTTCCGCAGATTCACGATCGGTCACGCCGGATAGTACTAAGGCTGTCTGACAGCCACCGTTCTTTCCGCTAAGAATATCTGTTTCGATACGGTCGCCAACAACCAGCACTTCGTTGGCAGGCAGTTGCATTCGTTTGAGCGCCATTTCAACCATTCTGGTGAAAGGTTTACCGGCGATATGTGGTTCCACACCGGTTGCTGCGGCGATGGCAGCCAGGATAGCACCGGTGCCAATCGTCTGCCCCGATGGGGTAGGAAACGATTTATCCGGATTTGTACCAAAGAATTGGCTGCCATTCCGGATAAATAATGCTGCCTGGCTCATTTTGTCATAAGTGACCTGGCGGTCCATCCCGACAACAACCGCCAAAGGCGAGGTTTCTGAATAAAAAAAACCATTTCTTAACAGAATATTTCTCAAACCGGATTCGCCGATGATAAAAAGCGGTCCGCCCTTTTCAAATCGTTCAAGCAGCAAATCTGCCGTAGCGTTAGAAGAAGTGATAATCTGGGTTGTTTCGCTGGCAATGCGGAATCCTGCCAATTTTGCAACGTACTGGCTTTCATCCCGGGTGGAATTATTGGTAGCATACATAACTTTCAGGTTGCGCTTCCAAATCTTAGAAAAAATGACAGGAAGATCACCGATGGGTTCAGTGTCCTTCCAAAGAACCCCGTCCATGTCGAGTATTAATCCCTTGATATTGTTTAGCGATTGTTTCACGGTATCTCCATAAAAAACGGATAGCAGTGGAATCGCTATCCGTTGTGCTAGTCTATCTGATTGTAATACTATTTTTCTGGAGGTGATAATACTTTGTCTACCAGGCCATATTCTACAGCTTGTTCTGCATTGAAGTAAACATCGCGGTCGGTGTCTCGTTCAATCACTTCTAAGGTCTGTCCGGTCGCATCCGACAGAATCGTGTTGAGGCGGGTCTTTAGCCTGAGTATTTCTTTGGCTTGAATTTCAATATCAGATGCCTGTCCCTGCGCACCACCAAGCGGTTGATGCAGATGGACGGTGGCATTCGGCAGCACAAAGCGATGGCCTTTGCTGCCTGCTGTCAGTATGACTGTGCCAAACGAAGCGGTGACGCCGACTGCCACAGTATTGATGACGTTGGGAATCATCTTCATCGTGTCGTAGATTGCCAGCCCACTGTAAACTACACCACCGGGTGAATTGATGTACATTTGGATTTCACGTTCAGGATCTTCGCGGCTCAAATAGAGCAATTGGGCGACGATCGAGTTGGCGACCTGGTCATTAATCGGCGTTCCCAAGAAAATTACGCGCTCTTTAAGCAACAAGGAGTAGATATCATAGGCGCGTTCACCCCGGTTGCTGGTCTCAACAACCATGGGAACGAGAGCGGTTATGTCATTTGTATTCATAGTATGGTCCTTTGTTCTATTCAACATTCTGCGATTAAAGGGCAATGAAGCCCAGATAGTGTCTGAGCTTCATTATAAATTGACATTGTTAAAGAAATGTATAAAAAGGCGGGTTTATTCGGCTTCTTCCTGAGATTCACCTTCAGCTGACTGGATATCTTCCATGATATCTTCTTCAGTGATCGTGTTTTCACCCAACATGTTCTTCTCGATCTCTTCTTGTTTTCCCGATGCGATATTAATGATTCGACGCATCAGTTTATCGTTTAAGAGCTGATTGGCTGAATCCATCGTGATTCTGCGAGAGATATCGTCTGCTTGTTTTTTGGGAAGTTGTTGCAGGTAATTCATCAAACCGCCCTGCATCATTGTTTCTGCAACCTTTGATTGCAATTCATCCGGGTCTACCCTTAATTCCTCGGCGCGCGCGACTTCTTCCAGCACCAGAGCTCGTTTGATACGGCGTTCAATGTCTTCTCTTGATTCTTCGATAAGCTGGTGTTCGGTTGTGTCGTTGGCTTTGAGATAAGCTTCCCATTCCATTCCTTGACGCGATACCTGCTCCATGAGTTGGTGCAGGTAGGCGTGGCCTTCGTCATGAAATAATTCAGGCGGATACTGTGCTGTGGAGCCTTCAACGATCTCATCAAACACTTCGGTAACATAACCGTTTTCAAATTGGCTTTTGCGATAACTTTCAACCTGTTCGCGGATTGAATCCTTCAAAGCGTCAAGTGTCTGGAATTCAGGATTCACGATTTGGGCAAACTCGTCATGCAACGATGGCACATCGGCTTTGGAAATGGCTTTTACGGTGAAGGAAAATTCTACTTCTTTCTCAAACAAGTCATCGGTTTCATCAACTTCGTTGAATGTGTGGGTGGTGGTTTTTTCGTCGCCAATATTCATCCCGATCAACTCTTGCATGAAGCCCTGATAAGGCATCACATCCTCATGGTCAAATTCTTCGTTGACATAAATGGATTGGGGGGCATCTTTGCTGATGACAGGTTCCTGCTCTTCTGCCGGATTTAGAAGGGTCTGTGTCATTGACAATTGCACGATGTCGCCAGATTCTACGGCTCGATCGGTCACAGGCTCTGTTACTGCATTTTGAATTTGCAGATTCATCAAAACCTGGTTGACTTCCTTGTCGCTGGCAGGTTCAAATTGATAGTCCTTACGGATGCTTCTATAGTCGCTCAGCTCAACCACGGGTGCTAATGGTACCAAAAGCTGAAAAACCGGGGGTTCTTTGGATGTAATTTCTATCAGTGAGCCAGGGCCATATGGCTCAACGGTTGCTTCTTTCAAAATGTCCGGATACTTTTCATTCAATAGAGATTCCAACGCTTCATCGATGATGACTTCTTCTCCGAATTGGCGCACGATCACGTTGTATGGCGCTTTCCCTGGACGAAATCCCGGGATCTTGGATTGCCGGGCAATTTTCCGGGCAGCTCTTTTTTTGTGACTTTCGAGCATATCCTGCTCAAATTCAACGGTTAACTCGACCTGATTTTGTTCATTGGCTTTGACTGTAATATTCAACTTGACTACCTCGCAATATGTTTGTTGGTGGGGAAGGAGGGGCTCGAACCCTCACGTCTTGCGACACGTGATCCTAAGTCACGCCTGTCTGCCAATTCCAGCACTTCCCCGTGACCTAAGGATTATATATCAGGCTGGATTAATCGTCAATTTTTTTGTGTTGCATTTGTCAGCGCAAAGCAGTAATGACCTATTTGTCACCTACTCAGTTCCTTGCTGACACTGTCCAATATGTTTGACAAACCTGCATATCGACATTAATTAAATATCAAGGTTTACCAC
>Ga0334886_1002935_pt1 | contig 15981 bp, 16 predicted proteins | sample GraSluR1_MG_9_FD_207232 | JGI IMG/M metagenome (GOLD analysis project Ga0334886, IMG submission 207232) | Sludge microbial communities from methane-producing bioreactor in Wageningen University, Netherlands - Granular Sludge_27_06-R1 | ecosystem: Engineered > Bioreactor > Anaerobic >...
TGTTCTGCTGTTTTTGTGGTATTCTTTTTCATGGAGACGATCCTTTCGAACTAGATTTTCGCAAACCAAGTTCTATCAGGTTTCGTCTCCTTTTTCAACCCTTTTTACTATTTTTCGGATAGGTTCTAATTTCTTTTCAAAAAACTCACTAACAGACCTGTGGCACTTCTGGCATGTCTGTTCACCGCCATCTCTCCTTTTGCCATCCTGTTTGCACAAGAATTGCGCTTCTATTCTGCGCTGCTGTTTTTCTACTATTTGACAGCCTGGCTGATGGTGCACGCAATTCAAAAACCAATATGGAAGAACTTCCTTCTATGGGGAGTATTCACAGTGATTGGCATCTATTTCCATATTTATGTCAGCCTGGCGATATGCAGCGGGGCAGGCTATTTATATGTGCGCCGCAAAGATAAAAAAATCGGGATAATAATCAAAAGAATGCTGCTAACCCTGATCCCGTTTCTTGTCATGCAGGGAATTGGATTGCTGCCTTACTATTCACTTTCCAGTCTGTCAGGATGGCTTTACTACGCTTTGCTGGGGCTTCTAGTCATTACAGGGATTTATATCATATTCAAAAAAAAAGGATAGCATCCTGAAATGGATATTGATAAGCTCCTTCATCCAAATACTGGTAACGATTGCCGCAGATGCCGTTACCGGCTATTTCTTTGCCGCACGACAGATTTTCTTTTTACTGCCCATTGCTTCCCTTATCGCTGCGCTGGCCGTTTATGAAATTGCTATACTTAATCAAGAAGATGCTATGCTGATGAAAGAAAACAAGATTGCCCTTTCAAACATACACAAAATCATTTCGCTGTTCATCGTGGCAGGCATCGTCATTTTCAGCATGCCAGTTAATATTGAAAATTATCGAATGGAAAAAAGCGAATCCAGAGAAATCAGCGAACTCCTGTCCCAACAATATCAACCTGGTGAAGCCATTTTCGTAATCCCTGCATGGAATGCGCTCAGCCTTGAGTATTACTTGACCTATCAATTTGACAGGCCGGATATTGCCAATCAACTGACCGGAACATCCTCCTTGGATTTAACAAAAATCGATCACCTGCCAGATCAGAGCTATCTTATTATTAACGCCAACTACATGGACCTTCCAGCCAGCTGGCTGGAAGAAATGAGATTTGAAAATATTCCTGTTGGAAAAAATCTTGCTTACTCTGCTGAGCTGCTGTTCACCCGAAAATAAGTCATTTCATCCCTGCAAAAACATTTCCGTTTTTTATTTGACGCAGAGGCAAGTTTTGTGTATAGTGGTGCTACGATAATCTGTGCCTGAAAGGAAACGCCATGCCCAAGGGTCTTATCCTGGTCATTGAAGATGATGACGACAACATGGAACTGATCAAGTTCCTGCTGAACAAAGCGGAGTATGAAGTGCTGACGGCTTCAGACGGACACACAGGGCTGAAACTGGTGACCAGTGAAAAACCGGACCTGGTGCTGCTGGACCTGGCAATCCCCGGCATTGATGGGTGGAATCTGGCAAAGCGCATCCGCAGCATCCCGGACATTGCTGAAACACCGCTGGTAGCTGTTTCAGCGCATATCCTGCCGCGCGACCGGCAGGAAGCGATTGAGGCTGGCTGCAATGGATTCCTCACCAAGCCGCTGGATGTAGCAAATTTTGTCACCAGCATGGAATCCTATTTACACAAATAATTTAGATTATCATGACGACTGAAGTTCTCAAAAGATGAGTCTGCCGGGCTCCTGCAATGAGGAAAACTGCACCTGCAATCTCCTTAACGCCCGATCACGATAAAAAACGCACGCCGGGCATGCGTCAAAGCGTGCGTTTCCGTTTTCAATACAGGAATCATCTATGGTGTCGGGGTGAAGGAGGGGATCACTGGCAGGGTAGCCGAGACTTGCAAGGTATGGGTGGGCCAGGGGGTCAGGGTAGGGCCATCGTCCATCTCAGCCGGCAGCACAATTTCCTCTTCCCCGGCAGTGGGCTGCATCATCCATTCTGGCACGGGCGTGCCTTGCCCAACAGGCTGCGTGAGCTGGAGGGTTTCTTCCACAGCAGTTCCGGGGGCGATATCACCATCCCGTCTGTCACGCAGCCACAGCCAGCCGCCAACCGCCAGGCCCAGCACGATTGCCAGCCCGATCACGATCAACGCCGCTGTGGCGAGCGATTTCCAGTTAACCGGGGCAGACAGCAGCCGGGGTTTCGGTTTGGAGGCATAAGCCTCCGTCATTCTGGCAATCACCACCGTAATATTGTCATGCCCGCCGCGGGCGTTTGCCAGGTCAATCAAGGCCTGCGGTACCTGATCCAATGAATAATTATGGCAGACAGTGAGGATTTCTTCTGCCTTGACCAGATCGCTGAGACCATCACTGCACAGCAAGACCATGTCTTCGTTGAGCAGCGGCAGCCCTTGATTGTCCAGGGCATCCTCCGACGACTCCCCCGCCCGCAGGGTCAGGCGCAAGTCCACCTCGGGCACAGTGGGAGACCCCAGATAGCGGCGGATGACGTGGGCGTTGGGATGGCCTTCTACCTGTTCGGGGGTCATAATCCCGGCTTGCAAAGCTTCCTGGATCCAGGTATGGTCAATACTCAGCTGGCTGATGTTTTCCCCACGCATCAGATAGATCCGTGAATCCCCCACGGTGGCAGTATACAGACGGTTGCCCACAATGCAGGCAGCAGCACAGGTAGCACCCATTCCATGTCGGGCTTCATCTGCCTGAGCATGGTCGTAAATTTCCTGTCCGGCTTCCTGAATTGCTGACTCCATTGTTTCAAGAATATGATTGCCGTCGCTTTCAACCACCCTCTGGCTGATGCGGTTAACCGCCAGCTCGGAAGCCACTTCGCCCGCGCGATGGCCGCCAATGCCATCACAAAGCACCGCCAGTACCACCGGGGTCTCGTTGTGATCTTCTTTGACGCAGGCAGAAACGGCAAAGCTGTCTTCATTATTTTTGCCAGACATGCCCGGATGGGTTTGTGCTGCGATAGGAAGATGCGCCTGTTCAATCTGCTTCATGATTCATCTTCATAAGGAACAATTTTCAGTTTGTTTTGTTTTGGCGGGTTGCTCATCTCAAAACGAAAAGTCGCTTTGCCAAAATGGATCAGATCGCCATGTTGCATAGATACCCCTTCCAAAGAAGCCGGCACATAATTGATCCAGGTGCCGGCCACTGAGCCTGCATCGGCCAGCATGTACTGGTCATCAGCTGACCGGAAATAGCGGGCATGCAGCCCGCTGACTGAGGGCGCATCGATGACGGCCGTTACCCGTTTCGCATCCCTGCCAAAAATCACTTCGTCCTCATCTAACGGGATGGTGCTGCCGCGCACCGTCTTACCCTCTGCATCCAAACGCACCAGGCGCGCCGGCGCCTTCAATTTGGAAAGGGCCCAACTAATTTTATCACGTGAGGCATCAGTGGATGCCTCGGGTGGTTTTGTTTGGGAAGCGTCCACCTGCCGGATGGGCACAGGCTGGGTAAGCGGATCGCGATACGCACGCCGTTTTTCACGCTTCTCTTTGACCACGTTGCGCCGGCGGGCAAAGTACAGTACAGACAGCAGGATCATCGCAGCCAGCAGCACGATGCCGAGGATCAACGGCCAGCGGCGGGTCAGCAAGCGCTCGATAAAACTGGTTTCTTTGGGCTGCACACTGATCTGCACCGCCGTCTCAATGCTGGCACCCTGCATGCCCAGGCTGTCTTCCATGCGGATTTGCAGCAGCACGCGCTGGTTTTCGGTATAGGCCGCCAGCGGCCATAAAAAGACGTCAAAAGGCTCTTCGGTATTTTCGACCTGCAATTCACCATCAATATAAAGCTGGGTGCGCACCACCGGGCGGGGGTACCCATCCGGAAATTCAATCAAAATCGGGATCGAAGTGATCTGCGGGGCAAGATAGGCTTCGCCCTGTCCGTCCTCCGGTTCCTGCCAGGATCGCAAAATGCCCACCGGCGGGGAAAGGAAAATGGGATTGGGCGGCAGCACGGTGAATTCAAAGGTCTGTTCATCACTGGTGCTCACCAGCCCGTCACGCTGTGTCTGCACCGCCAGGCGCTGTGCGCCACCCTGGGTAATGCTGGAAGTATACGCAGCGCGGTATTGGTAACGAATGGGATTTAGATAAACGTCCAGGTCGGGCAGCTCTTCCTTGCCAGTGAAGAGAAAGAATTGACCGCCGGTCAACGCCGCCATTTGCTGGAGCGGCTGTACTGCCGGCGAATTCACCACGTCCGGCGTCGCCACCAGCCATACAAACACCCGCGCCCCCAGTTGGGCTGCGCTCTCTGCCAGATTCGGCAGGGCTTCCTGTTCGGCTGCGGTGGGTACGGTGGTGACATACAGGATGATGCGCTTCATGCGCGGATCATTCCCCGATTCGATCAACTGATTCAAGGCCTGCGAAAAGCTGATCTCGCTGGGCTGGGATTGACGCAGATCAGGCAGAAAATCTTCAATGGCTTTGACCCATTGCTGTGGTTCCTGCAGCCGCACGGCCAGCATGCCCGAATTGGTCGCAATACTGAAATCGTCCGGCGTGCCAGCCGGCTGACGAAGAGCCCAATCCCGCAAAACAAGACGAATGCGGTCAAAATACGTTGCTCCACCCACCACATTCGCCAACTGGGGCGCATTATTGAACGCAGCAATCACCTGCACGCCAGGTTCAACGCGCTCCAGGCTGTCGACGGGCAATGCAGCACCGTTTTCGATAACGGTCACCTCGTCCGCGGTCAGGTCTGCCACGGCAATATTGTTTTCATCATACGCTTCAAAAAAGAAGCCAATCTGCGGAAACTGGCCGGTCTCTGGAGGAGAGAGCAGCAAACGCCAGCCTGGCTGGTCTTCCTGCGCGAAAGCCGGGCCGGTCAGGCCGGTCAGCAAGGCGCACGCCGCCATCAGGATCAATAACATCCTGCGGTTCGCTTCCTGTTTTCGTTGTTGATATCTTTTCATCATATTCATAAGTTGATCGGCCCGGGTGTGGGGCAAAACGGTTTCTGCCAATTATAACGCGAGTATGCCCTGCCTGGGAAATGCCCTTTCTTCCCGAATTATTAATTCGTGGGGTTGAAAACATCAAGATATATCGTTATTATTTTAATATAGCATAACCGGTTGCGTCAAAAACACATAATGTCTATAATTTAGATAAAAGTTGTAAAATATAGATAGAGGCTTTGTTCATTCAGGGAGAAGAGGAGAAGATCAGATGAAGAAAATGCAAAAATGGATCCTGATCATTGTCATCCTGACAATGGTCACACTGGCCTGCAATGCCCCCGGCAGTGCTGCCCTCAGTGAAGAAGATCAACAAGCCACAACCGTAGCGGAAACAGTTGCCGCTCAATTGGAGAAAACAGACCTGCCCCCGGTCGAAAGCCCCACCGCCACCCTCACCCCTGAACCAACCATGACAACGCCCCCGACGGAGACCACCGCGCCCACCTTACCACCCACGGCAACCCCCACCAGCATTCCCTGTAACCGGGCCAGTTTCGTCAGTGATGTTACTTACCCGGATGGCAGCGAAGTAACGGTCAATACCGGCTTTGTCAAAACCTGGCGGCTGCAAAATAACGGTTCCTGCACCTGGACTTCCGGCTACAAACTGGTCTTCTCCAATGGCGACCGGATGGGTGCCCCGGACGAAGTTGTGCTGACTGGCGGCACGGTGGCCCCGGGACAGACAGTAGACGTCTCCGTCAACCTGACTGCACCCAACACTGCGGGAACCTATAAAGGCGATTTCAAACTAAAAAGCTCTGACGGCTCTGTGTTTGGCATCGGCGCCGGCGGCACCACGCCTTTCTATGTGGAGATCAAAGCAGTTTCGGGAATATTGCTGCTGCCACCGCTGATCATCACCCCGTTGGTAATCGTCACTCCCAAAGCTACGGTCACGTACACCGAACAACTGGCCTGTAATGGCAAGTATTACCTTAAATTCCGCGTGCAAAACACCGGCACAATAAATATTGAATCATATTCCATCACCGCCAAAGATATTTCCGGTAACCAGACCACCACCAACAACGTCAACGGTTTTGCCAGCAGCAGCGCCTGTATTTCACTTTATCTGGGTACCCTTGCCCCTGGTGAAGAAGGATATGTCACCTCCGGGGCCTTTAACTTCCAGATGATCGGCAGCAATGTCACCGCGACGATTAAACTCCATGCCCTGGATAACCAGGCCGGGTTCTACACGGAGAAAACGCTGAATTTTATCGAATAGTGAAACCCATCAGGCGGCTCATATTTTGAGCCGCCTGATGGGTTTAGGGACACTCTGCACGCCAGGCATCCAGGCCGCGTTGTTTGAGGATCAGGCTGAATTGCAATGCCCCCGCCTGCGGGCAAATTTCGTCCAGCGCCGCGCCGGAATCCGTATACTCAGCGGCAAATACAGGCTTGCCTTGCTCAATGAACGGCGACATCTTCCCGCACCAGCCCTGGTCAAAACAGTCTTCGGTGACTGCAAAATCAAAATAGGGGAGCAAATCAAGCGCCTGTTCAGGGTTATTTTTCAGTCCAATCGCCAGCCCGCGCTGATGGGCAGCGTTCGCCAGCCAGGCGTTATAGGCAAGCTGATCGACCTCGCTCAACGGGAAACCAGTTGCAGCGCCATATCCATCCACATTGTCCGGCTCCACCCCGTCAAAGCCCTTGGCCGCGCACAGGTCAAGCCGCGCCTCCATGATCGGCGCCAGCACATCCATGCGGCGGATGTCCAGCCAGCGCTCCCCCGGCCAGCCGCTGTATTTCCGTCCAATCACTTCCTCAGGGAAGTCTGCGGCATCCGACCGCCAGTCCTCCCACGAGCCGGCATTGAGATAACAGATGACGTGCGCACCCTGGGTATGGAGGGCTTTTACCGTGGACGCCGGCGTATCAAACAAATCGAGGTCATAGACCTGCGCTTCAACGGAAGAGTCGAATGCCCCGCTCAACTGCCACTGCCAGGTACTGCCCACGGCAGGCTGCCAGATATCATCCCCCGCCAGGGGGATGGGCAATTCCAACGGCTGTGCGAGGGAAGCAGGTTGTGGTGCACAGCCTGCCAATAAACACACACCTAACCCCACCAGCAGCCAGGGTTTCATTCCTGTTCCAGCTTCCATTGGTTGGCTTTCTCATCCAGTTGATGGATCAAAACATCCTTGCCGTCACAATAGCCGTCAATATCGTGGGGAAACTGCTGCGCCAGTTTAATCTGGAGCTGGCTATATGGCTTCATCCATTAACCCTTTCTTGAAAATGACTGTCTCACTGAAATTTTCAGGTATTACAACCCAACCAAAATCCCCTCAGCCGTACACACCAAAGCTCTGTGTTCCTGGTTTGATTATACAACCGGCGCCTCGAGAGCACGAGAATACTGCAGGTGGGTTGGTGACCCACCCTGCAATGCTATAATCACCCCCATGAGCGACCAAGCCAGACTAAACCACTACCTCACCGCGTGGGCGCTTGCGGACCCCCAGCTTCTCACCCAAACGATGACCAGTGACATCTACACCGTCACCCATAAATCCGAAACCGTCATCCTGAAACTGCTGGCCCCAACCGAGACGGAAGAGCAGCGCGGCGCCCTGGCACTGCGTTATTTTGAGGGTCATGGGGCGGTGCGTCTCTTATATCACGACGACGGCGCGCACCTGCTGGAATACGCCGCCGGGGATGAACTGGTAACACTGGTCGAGCGCGGCGAGGATGAAAATGCCACACGGGTCATCGCCCAGGTGATCCGGCAGCTGCACAGCGTGCCGCAAGATGCCCCGCGTGACGGCATGTTCACCCTGGAACGCTGGTTTCGGGCATTGTTCCTCAAAGGGGCAGCCGACAGGGGAGCAGGCGTTGAGTCGATCTATGTGCGCGGCGCTGCCCTTGCCGAGCGCCTGCTGGCGGATCAGCGCGAGGTGCGCGTGCTGCACGGCGATATCCATCACCGCAACATCCGCCAGTCAGCCCGCGGCTGGCTGGCCTTTGACCCCAAAGGGGTGGTTGGCGAACGCACGTACGACTGCGCCAACACGCTGTGCAACCCGGCCATGACCGAACTCGTCCACAACGAAACTCGCCTGCTGACCAACGCCGCCATCCTCGCCGACGAACTAGATATTGAACTGCCGCGGGTGCTGGCCTTCACCTACATGTATGCCTGCCTGAATGCGAGCTGGTGGTTACAGGAAAACCGTGACGAAGAGATGGTGGAGTGGTCGCTCAAGGTTGCAAACATCATCGAGCCGTACCTCAACCCCGCGCATTATCAAGACCTGACAGGTTTTTCCCTCCCGAAACCGCAATGATGCGGGAGTAGTAAAATTACATCATTACAGGCTATCATGATGGTCTTTCCAAATTTAATCCTTTAGGAGATATTTCATGTACATTAAAGAAGCACAAAAAGAAATTCGATCTTCATTCCTGGGCGGCTTTGTTGGTCAGTTGGTAGCCGGTCTGATCTGGGCTTTGTCGGCAGCGGTCAGCACATGGGCCGCACCCCGCCTCGGTATGGCCATCCTGTTTTTCGTCAGCATGCTGTTGTTCCCGTTGACCCAGCTGATCCTGCGTCTGATCGGCCGTCCAGCCAAACTCAGTGAAAACAATTCATTAGGACAACTGGCAACCCAGATCGCATTCACCGTTCCAATCGGGTTCATTCTGGTTGGCGCTGCAACCCTTCACCAGCAGAGCTGGTTCTATCCCGCCGCCATGATCGTGGTAGGCGCACATTACCTGCCCTTCATTTTCCTGTATGGCATGCCGCAGTTTGGCGTCCTGGCAGCCGTGCTGATCCTGGGCGGCACGGGCCTCGGCCTCTACGGGCCGGGCATCTTCAGCCTGGGCGGCTGGCTGGGCGCAGCCGTGCTGATCGCCTTCGCCTTCGTCGGGCGCAGTGTCGTGCTGAAAGAAGAGCGCCTGGATACCCAATAAACAACCCGTTTGAAATTCAATCGATCCATCCAGCCCACCCTGCTTTATACAACTAACCTATCCGAACCCGCTCGATTTCACCCACCGGAAGCCAATCGTCCATATTCCCATACTCGCTCCTGTCGATTGAAAAGGGTTCGAGAGGTTTTGCATTTTCAATGCTGACGAGCACCAGATACCGCTTCCCTGCCCAGCGTTTCATCTGCGCCTGGGTAAGCTGCAACTGTTGCATGTGCTCTGCAACCATTTGCTGAGATTCTTCTTTACTGAGTTTATCCGAATTGACCACCGAAGTTACGCTCGCACAAGCCTTTACCAGTCCATCCCCGTTATTTTCAATGAAGTACAGACTGTCTCCAGGATCAACCCGTCCATGCGGAAGTTTCCGCCCGGCTGCGCCGCGGATGATCATCTGTTTTGTGCTGTCCAGAATTTTCTCCAGATCATTTTCTTTTGCATCGACATATACGATATGGTCCATGTTTGTCTCCTCCTTTAATATGCTTTTAGAAGCCCTGTCTTTTCTGCACTTTTATGTAATGCCAGATCCATCAAATTCAATATACTTCATCTATTATCTTCAGGTCATCCGGCAGTTGGATAAGATAAAGATATCCTTTGGAATGAAAAAAAATACACCCGTTTGGCCAGTGAGCATTCTATTGTAAACCGCACCAGATGACATTAACAAAATGATGCAGTCAAGCATCGTACCCGAGGGGTATAGAGTGCGACTGCAGGATACGTCATCACCGCACATGACAAACGCTCATTGCAAAGCTTAAAAAATCGATCCCCCCAGATAAAATCTTCAAATCCTGGGGCAGGATATTTGCCCACGGTCCACGCCTGTGATCGTTCATTTTTCCGGACGATGCGTTTTACTTTCTGGTCATCCGTCTCTATGGGGTGATACTTGGCTTCCAGACCTGCTGGCTGTACATCTGTTTGGGTCAAAATGAAATCCACTTTATGTTCATTTCCCCTGGACAGATATGCCAATTTACCATACCCCCAAAGCTGGTTGAAAAGGGCATTTTCAAACAATGCCCCGTCACCAGGATGTGCTAAAATTCCGGCGATCCCGTTATCCCGAAAATACAACTTCCTCCCCAGGGCAGCCGCTTTATCCGGCCCCGCATAAGCTGGCAACTGGTAAATAACATAAGTCTTTTCCAGAAATTCCAGGTACGTCTTCAAAGTGGGGCGGGAAATGCCAACGATACTGGACAGCTTGGTGTAATCCAGTTTGTTGCCTATTTGAACTGCAAGAATTTTGAGCAGCTTCTGAAGTTCGTCTATCTTGCGGAAATCAGCCATCGATGGAACGTCAATATTAATGTATGAAGAGAAAATATCATTCAGGATTTCACGCTTGACCTCCAGCCTGGGTTCAAGCACCACATTTGGCAATCCACCAAAGGTAACAAATTCCTCATAACAGGTTTTCAGTCGTTCAAACTCATGCGGGTCAAAACGCATTTCTGCGAGCGTGGTTCGCCGTCGGTATGGGCTGCCGCGAAAGTCGAGAAATTCGCCAAATCCCAGCGGGAACATTTCATACACAATCTTTCGCCCGGCCATGGATTCGCTGAAGTAATTCTTAAGGTAATAGGAACTGGAGCCTGTCAACAGGAATTTGATCCTGTGGTGATCATACAGGTATTTGACCACGCTCGGCAGATTTGGGACGTATTGAATTTCATCCAGTGCTTCTTCGGGCGCTTTTTCGCCGTTGTCATCCCTGGTGAGGACGATGTGTCCATCAGCGGGCGGGCGCCCATATCGGGGTCGTAACCCTCTTCTCCCAGCAGGAAGATCCTACGGGTTTTTTGATTGGGTACTTCCAAATGCAGCGGGTGATTTATTTTTTCGGCACCGCCGCCAGGAACTTTTTCGTCAGGAATTGCGGCTCGGTGATGGCCGCGCCGATGCTGACCATGAAGGCGCCGCGGGCGAAGGCGGCAGCCACGTCTTCGGGGCTATGGTAGCGCCCTTCAGCGTTGACCGGTTTGCCGGTTTCCTTGACCAGGAACGCCACCAGGTCCAGGTCCGGGCCGGGGGTCTTGATGCTGTGCGCGGTGTAGCCGGAAAGGCTGGAGGCGACGATATCCGCGCCCTGCTCGGCGGCGAAGAGGCCTTCCTCGCGGGTGGAGCTGTCCGCCATCACCAGCGCACCGCGGGCATGCACGGCATCGACGAGGTGCCTGAAGCTGCTGCCATCGGGGCGCGGATGCTGGCTGACTTCGATGCCGACGATCTCGGCGCCAGCGTCCACCACAGCCAGGGCGGACGCAATCGTCGGGGTGACGAAAACGTCAAACCCGGGGTAATTCTGCTTGAAAATGCCCACGATGGGCACGTCCACCAGGGCGCGCACAGCGCGGATGTTCTCCGGCCGGCAGGCGCGGATGCCGTGGGCACCGGCCATGACGGCCGCCTGGGCGATCAGCCCGGTAACGTGGGGTTCGTTCAGAGGTGCCAGTGACTGGCACGAGACGATCAGACCGCCTTTTAGTTTTTCCAGTGTTTCGTGCATGGTACCCCTCCCAATTCCCGCGAGGTGCGGAGTTTTCTTTTATTGTAAACCGAAAAAGGAGAGGATGAAACGAGTTAAAAATAGGGTGAGAGGTACGTTTGTACCGTTGACAAAGCGATTCGGGCATTGTATATTACTACTATACAACTGTGGGCGTACTGTTTTGCAACAGTGGTTCGCGCAAACAGGAACAGGATGCGATGATTCGAACACCTCATTTGGCCGCTTGCCCTGCGGGGCTGGGTGTTTGGGGAGCAAGTAGCGAAACCGGCCGGTTTGAGGCCGGTATTTTGTTTCATGACAGGGGATCTGGAGTGGTGCTATGACAATATATAAAACCCCCACAGCCAATATTGGGATAGACCTGGATCAGGTGGAATCTGTCGAACGACAGCGGGTGATGGTTGTAGAAGATGAGAGCGATACCATCTTTCTGTTGAAGCAGATTTTCCGCATTGCAGGATTCAACGTGGTCAGCGCCATGGATGGCGAAGAAGCGTTGAAGAAGATCGTCAAATACGAACCTGATATGGTGCTGCTGGATATCATGATGCCGGATATGGACGGATGGGAGACGCTGAAATACATCCGCCAGATGACGGAAGTGCCGGTCATGTTCATCTCGGCGCTGGGCAGAAAGCAGGATGTGGTGCGCGGTTTTCAGGCGGGGGTGGATGACTATGTCACCAAGCCCTTCCACTCGGAGGAGTTGATCGAGCGGGTGCGCGCCGTGCTGCGCCGCGCGCAGAAGCCCAAAGAGATCAGCCGTTTCGTTTTCCCGCAGGTGGGTTTGATTATCGACCAGATGAACCAGGAAGTGATTTTCGGTGAGCATACGATCAGCCTGACCCAGCGCGAATTTGCCGTGCTGGCGGTGCTGGCCAAACACGCCCCTGCCATTGTCAGTTATGAAACCATTGCCAGCGAAGTGTGGGGCGAAGACGAAACCAACGCGGCCAATGCCCGCAAACGCACCAAATATCTGGTCTACCTGCTGCGCCGGAAATTCAACGATGCCGATCCCGAGAATAATTTGATTGTCAACGTCGATCGTCTGGGGTACAAGCTGGATACCGAGCAGCCTGAAGATTGAGCCGTTTGTTTTTCTCAAACAGGAACAGGGCAAAAGGCAGGAACATCAGCAGCTGCCAGGCGATGAAACGCTGGTCGAAGATTGGGGGTAGAATAAAGTCCGCTTACTTTGAATTTTTTTGGGATTAAGGAGAAAAAATGAAATACAAAAAATTATGGTTGGGGGCTGTCTTGCTGCTATCCGTCTTTGTTTTGCCAGGATGCGGCTTGCTGTCAGCAGAACCTACGCAAGCCATCCCTTCTGCAACTGCCCTCCCCACGTATACTTCCGTACCAACGAATGCTCCGCTACCCACCGCTACCGCCCTGCCCACATTTACTCCCTTGCCAGCCGACACCCCCGTCCCCGCCAGCACACCTGCTGAAACGGAACCGGTACGCATTGCGTTTGCTCCCGGCTCGATCTTTGCCCAGCAGTCAGGCAGCTTGTCTGCCTCCGGCCGTGACCGCTATGTTCTCCGGGCTGCTGCCGACCAGGTGATGACGGTCAACCTCCGCCTCACCTCAGGCCCGGAAGCGTTGTTGATCATCTGGGGAAAGGACGGCACCGTCTTTGTAACCGACCATGCGGTTACCACCTACTGGCAGGGCAAACTGCCCCTGACCCAGGATTATTACATCACGGTGGTCGCCTCTCCCGCCGGGCCGGTAAACTATACCCTGGAAGTTACCATCCCGCCTTTGTAAAGTAACCAGGATCCCACGGTTTAAAACTTTCTCCATGCAGAATGGAGGCTGCCCTGACCGGACAGCCTCCATTTTTTACCGCGCACGCTGCATGCTGTTGCAAAAGACAGCAGACGGGTAAACCTGCCGTATAATCAACAGAGATGGGTCCAATCAATTAAAGAAATGGTGCTTTAAAAATGAAATCGCTGAAATTTGTGTTTGTGTTTGCCAGGAAATATAAAAGCGCCCTGATCCTGACCGTGATCAGTATGCTGCTGTTGGTGGGCGCGCAATTGCTCATTCCGTGGGTCATCCGGCAGTTGGTCAATATCATCACCACTGAAATGCTTTCGGCCGCCACATTGCGCAGGGTCAGCCAGCTGGCGTTGCTCGTGCTGGCGATTTATGTAGCGCGGGCCGGATTGACCTACCTGCGCCTGTATCTGGCTCATGTTGCCGGGTGGGGGGTAGTGTCCGATGCGCGCGAATTTGTTTATGACCATTTGCAGCGTCTCAGCCTGCGTTTTTATAACGACAAGCAAACCGGGCAAATGATGTCACAGGTGATCAATGATACCGGCTTGTTTGAAAACCTGATCGCTCATGCTGTGCCGGATATATTTGTGAATGCCTTGACCTTCCTGGGGGTGGGCGCCGTGCTGTTTAGTCTGAACTGGAAGCTGGCGTTATTTTCCCTGCTGCCGATTCCCCTGATTATTTTTTCTCTGAAATACTATGCCAAACGGGTGCGCCCGGCCTTTGTTTTTCGCCAGAAGGAATTGGGCGAGTTGAATGCGGTGCTGAATGACAGCCTGTCCGGCATCCGCGAGATCAAGGCTTTTACCCGTGAAAGAGAGATCAAGAAACGTGTTGACCGCGGCATTCAACGCTATCGCGTCTCGCTGATTGGTGCACTGCGCTTGATGGCGGTCTATCTTCCTTTTATTGAATTCACCTCCTCTATCGGGGTACTGGTGGTCATCTATTTCGGCGGGCGGCTGGCGCTTCAAGGTCTTTTGCCGGTGGCGGATCTGGTGGCCTTTTTCCTCTACCTTGAGATGTTTTACCAACCGGTGCGCAATTTGAGCAATGCCTGGGAGGCGATTCAGGACGCACTGGCCGGCGCAGATCGTCTGGCCGGCCTGCTGGCAGAAGAACCGGAACCGCTCAATGCCGCGGATGCCGTCCCGTTGCAGGGCAAGGTGCAGGGACAGATACGCTTTGAAGATGTTTCCTTTCATTTTCAGGCAGGGGATACGGTTTTGGAGCATATTCAGCTGGAGATCCCGGCGCATCAGATGGTGGCGCTGGTGGGACCGACCGGGGTGGGCAAAACCACAATGGTCAGTTTGATCCCGCGTTTTTATGATGTGGTAGAGGGGCGTATCACCCTGGACGGCCGCGATATCCGCGATATCCGTCTGGACAGCCTGCGTAAGCAGATCAGCATTGTTTTGCAGGATGTGTTCCTGTTCCATGGCACGGTGCGCGAGAATATCCTCTTTGGGCGTCCTGAGGCTAGCGAGGAAGAGATGATCGCCGCCGCCCATGCCGCCAATGCCGATGAGTTCATTAACGAGCTGCCGGATGGTTACGATACCCTGGTTGGTGAACGCGGCACGCGCCTGTCTGGCGGTCAGAAGCAGCGCCTGTCAATTGCCCGCGCCATTCTCAAGGACTCGCCGATTCTCATTCTGGATGAAGCCACTTCAGCAGTGGACACCGAAACTGAATTGCTCATCCAACAGGCGCTGGAACGCTTAATGGTAGGACGCACGACCATCCTGATTGCCCACCGCCTTTCCACCATCCGCAAAGCAGACAAGATTGTGGTGCTGGAAGGCAAGCAAGTGGTGGAAGCGGGCACCCATGCAGAATTACTGGATAACAACGGCCTGTACCGGCGGCTGGTGCTGGCCCAGCAGCAGTTGGATGTGGCTGTTTGATAGGTTTCGATAGGCGAAAATAACAAAAATGGGCAGACGATCTGCCCGTTTTTGTTTTGCGCCGGGGTGGAGATTGTCATCTTGCGCTTGCCGCGCTGTCAACCAGAGTTAGGTTCCATGAAGAAAGAAATTCCTGTTGTATTTTCAAGTTAAAGTTTCTATAATTATTTACAGGGGATCTATTGTTTTAAGGTGAGTTGGTGTGAAAGGTGGGTAGTCAATGAAATGCAGCAATTGTCAAACTCCCTTGATGGAAGAGGATCAATTTTGCCCTGTCTGCGGACAACCGGTGACCAAGTCTGTCCCACCCTCTGCGGTGCAAGCTGCTACTCCGGCGGAACGAAAAGGGATGCCGCGCTGGCTGCTGGTGGTGATCATTTTGGTTGCATTGGTGTTGTGCTGTGCTGTGGTCGTAGCGGGCGGGTATTTCTTGTATGTTGATCAGGTAGGTGCTGTCCCGTTGCCGGTAGAGAACCAGGCTTTGACCGAATTACAGGCCACCGTCTCGGCGCAGGAAACGCAGGTGGCAGGGCAGTTGGCGGATCAGCAACAGCCGGTTGAGCAGCCAACAGCATGGCCAACGCAGCAGAGCGAAGCGGCTGCATCTGATGCCCCCAACGTCGTTGAAGGCAGCGTGAGAATCTGGTTTGATGAGAGCCTGATGCAGGGCGTGCGCGCGGTGATGGTAGACCCGGAACCGCCCGGCGGGTATGTGCCCTGGGATTATCACCCCATGCACCTCAGCCTGGAAATCGACAATCCGAAAGGCGTCGTCC